>ERZ777305.2748-NODE-2748-length-13895-cov-6.246893_pt1 | contig 13895 bp, 7 predicted proteins | sample MGYA00374965_ERZ777305 | MGnify/ENA primary metagenome ERZ777305 (study PRJEB29328, sample SAMD00013331) | mouse gut metagenome | study: EMG produced TPA metagenomics assembly of the Metagenome analysis of fecal microbiota from mouse which was promoted... | reverse complement strand
GATTATCGGAGATCATCCGCATATCTTGCAGCGTATTGAAATTATCGACGGCGTTCCCGTGATATACAGTCTCGGTAATTTCTGGTTCAATTCCAAACCGCTTGATACGGGGATGGTAAAAGTAACGATATCGGAAGAAGGTCTGCAAAGCTTTCAGTTCATTCCCTGCCAGCAGGTTAACTGCCGCACGAGCATGCTTGAGGGAGAAGAAAAGTCGAGAGTGCTCGGCGAGATGCGGAGAATGTCCGGAAATGTACAGATAGATGAAGACGGATATGTTTTGATGCCGTAGAAGGGGACACAGGGGATTGTACCCTGACGAGAACAGCCTGCCGGACAGGAGACAGTTCTCTTTGGAGGCACGCTTGCGCTCCGCGAAAACCAGTAGCGGTACTAAGCTCAAAAACGGCTGATGCCGCTTTTTCGCTAAGTGCCGACGGCTTTCCAGGGCCTCCGCCAGAGAAACTGTATCCTGTCCGGCAGGCTGTTCCCGCCAGGGCACAGATACAGGCGGATAATTTTTCCGGAAAAAGTATTGACAGCAGAAAAACAATTATGCTATATTGGATAAGGTCATTTGACCATGCCGAAGACAGCAGGTGCCGTGATGGCGTAAGGAATCCGCCTGCCGAGGAGAAGAGTTTATGATGAAATTACGAACCTTCCTGTCTTCAGGGAGGTTTTTTGTATAGGAAATTACGCCGCAACCGGGCGCCGATTTTTTATATTACCTTTACTCTTACTCAGCCTGCACAGCGGGCTCGGCGTAAAATCTATAAGGAGGTAAATAAAATGGCAAAAATTGAATTGAAGAAACCTGTCATCGAGGAAATTTCCGCAGCGATTAAAGATGCGCAGTCCGTTGTTCTTGTCGATTACCGTGGTCTTACGGTAGAGCAGGATACGGAGCTTCGTAAACAGCTTCGTGAAGCGGGAATCAACTACAAGGTCTACAAAAACACAATGATGAATTTTGCGTTCAAAGGCACTGACTGCGAAGGGCTTCTTCCTTATCTGGAAGGACCGAGCGCACTTGCGATTTCTACGGAAGATGCAACAGCGCCTGCGAGAGTACTCTGCAAATTCGCCAAGACCGCAGACAAGCTTGAAGTGAAGGCTGGTATCGTAGAAGGTGCAGTTTATGATGCAGACGGCATTATCAACATTTCCAAGATTCCTTCAAAAGAAGAGCTTATTTCCAGACTGCTTGGAAGCATGCAGTCCCCGATTACGAACTTTGCCCGCGTAATGAACCAGCTGGCAGAAAAAGGCGGCGCATCGGCGTGCGAAGCTCCCGCTGCGGCAGAAGCTCCTGCGGCTGAATAAAGCAAAGAAAAACAGTAAATCAGATGATTAAATGAAAAATGGAGGTAAAATTATCATGGCAAAATTAACTGCTCAGGAATTAATTGATGCAATCAAAGAGTTAACAGTACTGGAATTGAATGATTTGGTAAAAGCTTGCGAAGAAGAGTTCGGTGTATCCGCAGCAGCAGGCGTAGTAGTTGCAGCAGCAGGCGGCGACGCAGGCGCAGCAGAAGAAGAGAAGACAGAGTTTGATGTTGAGCTGACAGAAGTTGGCCCGAACAAAGTTAAGGTTATCAAAGTTGTTCGTGAAGCTACCGGTCTCGGCCTGAAAGAAGCAAAAGACCTCGTAGATTCCGCACCGAAGATGGTGAAAGAAGCTGCTTCCAAAGAAGAAGCTGAAGACATCAAGGCAAAACTCGAAGCTGAGGGAGCTAAGGTTACACTCAAATAGGAAGTCGAAAAGAATTTCTAAGGCAGCCGAGAACGCTGCCTAAGAAATACTATGTTTCGGCTGTCGAAAAGAAATTTTAAGATAGCTGAAGAACGCTATCTAACAATTTCTGTGTTTCGACTGACAGAATCGTTAAAACGATTCTGCCGGGTTGAGGAGAATAGCTGAAAACGTTGCCTGAGAAATGTTATGTTTTGTCGGGCAGGCCGTTTGGATATGCGAATATGAAGAAAATGAACCGCTTACGGAAGATATTTCGTGGGCGGTTTATTGTTTTTTTAAATTTTTAAAAAACAGTTTTTTCGAAAACAGGGAAAATAATGGTTGACTCAAAGTCGGCCTTGTAGTAGAATGTATGGTGCACTATTGTGGTGTGGTATGCTTATTTGTAGAGTCGTATTTGATAAATAGGCGCTAAATCATGAAGAACGGGGTGAAATTGTCGATGGAAAAGAACAGAATCCGCGCGACTGCTTCTGGAAAGAACACGCGTATGACTTATGCACGACAGAAAGAGGTTCTGGAAATGCCGAATCTGATTGAAGTTCAGAAGAACTCCTATCAATGGTTTCTGCATGAAGGGCTGAAAGAAGTTTTTGACGATATTTCTCCAATTTCGGATTACAGTGGTCATCTGAGTCTGGAATTTGTAGATTTTGAACTGTGTGCTGAGGACGTAAAGTATTCTATTGAGAAGTGTAAAGAGAGAGACGCGACTTACGCGGCGCCTTTGAAAGTAAAGGTTCGTCTGATTAATAAAGAAAAAGACGAAATTACGGAACACGAAATTTTTATGGGCGATTTGCCTCTGATGACGGAGACAGGCACTTTCGTTATCAACGGGGCAGAGCGTGTTATTGTCAGCCAGTTGGTACGTTCTCCGGGCATTTACTATGCAATCAGCCATGACAAAATTGGCAAGAGACTGTTCGCATCGACCGTTATTCCGAACCGTGGCGCATGGCTGGAATACGAAACGGACTCGAACGATGTGTTCTATGTGCGCGTAGACAGAACAAGGAAAGTGCCGATTACCGTTTTGATTCGTGCTCTCGGAGTAGGTTCCAACGATGAAATTCGGGAATTGTTCGGTGACGAACCCAAAATTGAAGCAAGCTTTTCCAAAGACGTTTCGGAGAATCATCAGGAAGGTCTTTTAGAGCTGTATAAAAAAATCCGTCCGGGGGAGCCCCTTAGCGTAGAAAGTGCGGAAAGCCTGATTAATGCGATGTTCTTTGACCCCAGAAGATATGATTTGGCGAAAGTCGGAAGATATAAATTTAATAAGAAGCTGATGTTCCGGAACAGGATTAGAAATCATGTTCTGGCAGAAGACGTTATCGATACTTCCACAGGTGAAGTGTTGGCAAACGCAGGCGAAATGGTAACTGCAGAAATGGCGGATGCCATTCAGAACGCGGCAGTTCCTTATGTGTGGATTCAGACAGAAGAAAAGAATGTTAAGATATTGTCTAACATGATGGTAGACATTACAAGCCATGTGGACTGTAATCCGAGAGAGCTTGGCGTTACGGAACTCGTTTATTATCCGGTATTGCAGCAGATTCTGGAAGAATACAGCGATGACCCCGGGCTTTTGGCAGAAGCGATTCAGAAGAATGTACATGAATTGATTCCGAAACATATTACAAAAGAAGATATCCTTGCTTCCATCAATTATAATATCCATCTGGAATACGGTATCGGCAACGACGACGATATCGACCATCTTGGAAACAGACGTATCAGAGCGGTGGGAGAACTTCTTCAGAATCAGTACCGTATCGGTCTGTCCAGGCTGGAAAGAGTCGTTCGGGAAAGAATGACAACCCATGATGCGGAAGAAATTTCTCCGCAGGTTTTAATTAACATTAAACCTGTACAGGCTGCGGTAAAAGAGTTTTTTGGCTCTTCCCAGTTGTCACAGTTCATGGACCAGAATAATCCGCTCGGCGAACTGACGCATAAGAGACGTCTTTCTGCTCTGGGTCCCGGTGGTCTTTCCAGAGACCGTGCCGGTTTCGAGGTTCGAGACGTTCACTATACGCATTATGGAAGAATGTGCCCGATTGAGACCCCTGAAGGTCCGAATATCGGTCTGATAAACTCTCTTGCATCTTATGCAAGAATTAATGAGTACGGTTTCGTGGAAGCGCCTTATCGTAAGGTTGATAAGAGCGACCCGGCAAATCCGCGCGTTACGGATGAAGTTGTTTATATGACTGCGGATGAGGAAGATAATTATCATGTTGCGCAGGCATCCGCGCCGCTTGATGCGGAAGGCTATTTTAAGCGTAATAACGTGTCCGGCCGTTACAAGGAAGAGACACAGGAATATCCGAAAACGATGTTCGATTATATGGACGTATCCCCTAAAATGGTATTTTCCGTTGCAACGGCATTGATTCCGTTTTTGCAGAACGACGATGCGAACCGTGCGCTGATGGGTTCTAACATGCAGCGTCAGGCCGTGCCTCTTTTGTTTACGGAAGCGCCTGTTGTCGGTACGGGTATGGAACCGAAAGCGGCTGTTGATTCAGGTGTATGCGTTCTTGCCAAAAAGGCGGGTACGGTAGATTATGTATCTTCCAATCTGATTCGAATGACATATGACGACGGCGAGAGAGATGAGTACCGCTTGTCGAAGTTCTCCAGAAGTAACCAGTCCAACTGCTATAACCAGAAACCAATCGTATTGAAGGGTGTTCATGTAGAAGCAGGAGAAGTAATAGCGGACGGCCCTTCCACGGAAAGCGGCGAGCTTGCGCTCGGTAAAAACCCGTTGATTGGTTTCATGACATGGGAAGGCTATAATTACGAGGATGCCGTACTGCTCAGCGAAAGACTTGTTCAGGAAGATGTTTATACATCGGTTCATATAGAAGAATACGAAGCGGAAGCGCGCGATACTAAACTGGGACCGGAAGAAATTACAAGAGACGTTCCCGGCGTCGGTGACGATGCGTTGAAGGACCTGGATGAAAGAGGCATCATCCGCATCGGTGCGGAAGTGCGTGCCGGTGATATCCTCGTCGGAAAAGTAACGCCGAAGGGTGAAACGGAACTGACGGCGGAAGAGCGGCTGCTTCGTGCAATCTTCGGTGAAAAAGCAAGAGAAGTGCGCGATACTTCATTGAAAGTTCCGCACGGTGAATATGGTATTGTTGTCAATGCCAAAGTATTTACGAGAGAAAACGGGGATGAGCTTTCCCCCGGCGTAAATCAGGCAGTCCGCATTTATATCGCACAGAAAAGAAAAATTTCCGTCGGTGACAAGATGGCAGGCCGTCACGGAAACAAGGGTGTTGTTTCCCGTGTGCTGCCGGTAGAGGATATGCCGTATCTGCCAAACGGACGCCCGCTCGATATCGTGTTAAATCCTTTGGGCGTGCCTTCCCGTATGAACATCGGCCAGGTGCTGGAAATCCACCTTTCACTGGCGGCGAGAGCGCTTGGATTTGATGTGGCGACGCCGGTATTTGACGGTGCGAAAGAAAGCGATATCATGGATACGCTTGACCTCGCGAACGACTATGTCAATCTGGAATGGGAAGAATTTGAGAAAAAACATAAAGAAGAACTTTTGCCGGAAGTCATGGAATATCTGTCCGAGAACCGCGACCACAGGGAAGTATGGAAAGGGGTTCCGATTTCAAGAGACGGTAAGGTAAGGCTCCGTGACGGAAGAACAGGCGAATATTTTGATGCGCCGGTAACCATCGGACACATGCACTACCTGAAACTCCATCATCTGGTAGACGATAAGATTCATGCACGTTCTACCGGTCCTTACGCACTGGTAACACAGCAGCCGCTCGGCGGTAAAGCGCAGTTCGGCGGACAGCGTTTCGGTGAGATGGAAGTTTGGGCGCTGGAGGCATACGGCGCCGCATACACGCTTCAGGAAATCCTGACGGTGAAATCCGATGACGTAGTCGGCCGTGTAAAGACCTATGAGGCAATTATCAAGGGTGATAACATTCCTGAGCCGGGTATTCCGGAATCTTTCAAGGTTCTTTTGAAAGAATTGCAGTCTCTTGGCCTGGATGTCAGAGTGCTGCGGGAAGACCAGACAGAAGTTGAAATCATGGAAACTGTTGATTACAGTGAAAACGATTACCGCTATGAAATCGAAGGCGATTCCAGAGACTATGACTATGAAAAAGAGTCTCTCGGCGCAATGGGTTACCAAAAGCAGGAATTTGACGAGGAGAGCGGCGAATTAGTCAATAGTGAAGAGCCGGAAGAAGATTTTCTGGAAGAAGATTTCGCGGAAGATGATATGGAACTGGATGTTGATTTTGAAGAATCCTACGACGAATAGTGTGAGAAGAACTTCTAACACTCGCAGCAAAGGCTGCTTCGTGAAGAAGTTCTAAGTCTGCAAAGCAGACTTTTCTCACACCGGAGAATGCCGAAAAACAGGCATTCTCTGTACCGATTTGAGATTCCGTGGAGCGGAATCATGGGGGTTAGGTTGAAAAGAAGCAAAAGGATTTAAAAAATCAGTGCGAAAGGAGCAGGCTTAATATGGCAGAAATTAAACAGGAAGCATATCAACCTATGACATTCGATGCAATCAGAATCGGTCTTGCGTCTCCTGAGAAAATCAGAGAATGGTCAAGGGGTGAGGTATTAAAGCCGGAAACGATTAACTATCGTACCCTGAAACCGGAGAAAGACGGTCTTTACTGTGAGAAAATTTTCGGACCGAGCAAAGATTGGGAATGTCATTGCGGTAAATATAAAAAAATCAGATACAAAGGAGTTGTCTGCGACAGATGCGGCGTTGAAGTAACAAAGTCAAGCGTCCGCAGAGAGCGTATGGGACATATTGCGCTTGCCGCTCCGGTATCCCATATCTGGTATTTTAAAGGAATTCCGAGCCGCATGGGTTTGATTTTGGATTTGTCTCCGAGAGTGCTTGAGAAAGTACTGTATTTTGCAGCTTATATCGTTCTGGATGCAGGGGAGACCGACCTGGAATATAAACAGGTGCTTTCCGAAAGAGAATACCAGGATGCAAGAGAAAACTGGGGCTTTAAATTCCGGGTAGGAATGGGCGCCGAGGCAATCAAAGAACTTCTTGAGGCAATTGACCTGGAAAAAGAAGCGGTAGAATTAAAAGAAGAATTAAAGGAGTCCAGCGGACAAAAGAGCGCCCGGATTATCAAAAGACTGGAAGTTGTCGAGGCTTTCAGAGAATCCGGGAACAAACCCGAATGGATGATTATGGATGCGATTCCGGTAATTCCGCCGGATTTACGTCCTATGGTACAGCTGGACGGCGGCCGTTTTGCGACCTCTGATTTAAATGACTTATACAGAAGAATCATTAACAGAAATAACCGTCTGAAAAGACTGCTGGAGCTCGGCGCGCCCGATATTATTGTCCGCAATGAGAAAAGAATGCTTCAGGAAGCGGTCGATGCGCTGATTGATAACGGCAGAAGAGGACGTCCGGTTACAGGACCCGGAAACAGAGCGCTGAAATCCCTTTCCGATATGTTAAAGGGTAAATCAGGACGTTTCCGCCAGAACCTTCTCGGAAAGCGTGTTGACTATTCTGGTCGTTCCGTTATCGTTGTAGGGCCGGAGCTGAAAATTTATCAGTGCGGTCTGCCCAAAGAGATGGCAATCGAACTTTTCAAACCTTTTGTAATGAAGGAACTGGTATCGAGAGGCATTTCACAGAATATCAAAAATGCCAAGAAACTTGTGGAAAGACTGGACGCTCAGGTATGGGACGTTCTGGAAGAAGTTATCAGAGAACATCCCGTTATGCTGAACCGGGCTCCTACATTGCACAGACTCGGTATTCAGGCTTTTGAGCCGATTCTTGTAGAAGGTAAGGCAATTAAGCTGCATCCTCTCGTATGTACCGCGTTTAATGCGGACTTCGACGGTGACCAGATGGCGGTGCATCTGCCTTTGTCCGTAGAAGCGCAGGCAGAATGCAGATTTTTGCTGTTATCTCCCAACAACCTGTTAAAACCTTCGGATGGAGGTCCGGTAGCCGTTCCTTCACAGGATATGGTGCTCGGTATTTACTATCTGACACAGGAGAGAGAAGGCGTTGCCGGAGAGGGCAAATTTTATAAAAATATCAATGAAGCCATTCTCGCATATGAAAACGGAGAATGTACGCTGCACAGCAGAATCCATGTGAGAGTGCAGAAAGTTAACGCGGACGGAGAAATCGTTCAGGGAACGGTGGAATCCACGCTTGGACGCTTTTTATTCAACGAAATTCTGCCCCAGGATTTGGGATATGTGGACAGAAGCAATCCGGAAAACCTGTTGAAACTGGAAGTCGATTTCCATGTCGGCAAGAAACAGTTAAAACAGATTCTGGAGAAAGTCATTAACATTCATGGCGCCGTAAAAACCGCGGAAGTACTGGATTTAATCAAATCCACAGGTTACCACTATTCCACGAGAGCAGCCATGACGGTTTCCATTTCCGATATGACCGTACCGGCCCAAAAACAGGAAATGTTGGAAGAAGCGCAGGTGAGGGTAGATAAAATATCACGGAACTTCCGCCGCGGACTCATCACGGAGGAAGAGAGATACCGTGCGGTTGTTGAAACCTGGAATGAAACGGACCAGGAACTGACGAATGTGCTGATACAAGGACTCGACAGATACAGTAACATCTTCATGATGGCTGATTCCGGCGCCCGTGGCTCCAATCAGCAGATTAAACAGCTGGCAGGTATGCGTGGTCTGATGGCGGACACGACGGGACGGACGATTGAATTGCCGATTAAATCCAATTTCCGTGAAGGACTTGACGTTCTGGAATATTTCATGTCCGCACACGGCGCGCGGAAAGGTCTGTCCGATACGGCTCTCCGTACGGCTGACTCCGGTTATCTGACAAGACGTATGGTCGATGTATCACAGGAGCTGATTATCCGTGAGACAGACTGCTGCGAGGGCAGAGAAGAGATACCTGGCATGTCCGTTAAAGCATTTATGGACGGAAGAGAAACCATCGAAGGTTTGAAAGACAGAATCACAGGCAGATTTTCCTGTGAGGAAATCGCAGATAAAGACGGCAATGTTATCGTAAAGAGAAATCATATGATTACGCCGAGCCGTGCGGCGAAGATTTTGAGTGTGGGCGTGAACAAAGAGGGACAGCCGATTGAAGAAGTAAAGATTCGTACGATATTGACCTGTCGTTCCCACATTGGAATCTGCGCAAAATGTTACGGCGCAAATATGGCTACCGGAGAAGCCGTTCAGGTAGGTGAAGCGGTTGGTATTATCGCGGCACAGTCCATCGGTGAGCCCGGTACACAGCTTACGATGCGTACCTTCCATGCGGGCGGCGTAGCCGGCGATGATATCACACAGGGTCTTCCCCGTGTCGAAGAGCTTTTTGAGGCGCGTAAACCGAAAGGACTTGCGATTATCGCAGAGTTTGGCGGCGTGGCAACCATTAAAGATACGAAGAAGAAACGGGAAGTCGTAATTACCAACGATGAAACAGGCGAATCCAAGACCTATTTAATTCCGTACGGTTCCAGAATCAAGATTCTGGACGGCGCGACGCTGGAAGCCGGCGACGAGCTGACAGAGGGCAGCGTGAATCCGCATGACCTTTTAAAAATCAAGGGAATCCGTGCCGTACAGGACTATATGCTCCGCGAAGTGCAGAGAGTATACCGCCTGCAGGGTGTTGATATTGCCGATAAGCACATCGAAGTCATCGTAAGGCAGATGCTGAAAAAAGTACGGATTGAAAGCAGCGGCGACACGGAGTACCTGCCGGGCACGCTTGTAGACGTACTCGAATATGAAGACCTGAACGAGGAACTTTTCAAAGAAGGAAAAGAACCGGCGGACGGCAAACAGATTATGCTCGGTATTACCAAAGCGGCTCTGGCGACAAACTCCTTCCTGTCCGCAGCATCCTTCCAGGAAACGACGAAGGTACTGACGGAAGCGGCAATCAAAGGAAAGATTGACCCGCTCGTAGGCTTAAAGGAAAACGTTATCATCGGTAAACTGATTCCTGCAGGAACCGGTATGAAGAGATACCGCAGTACGAAACTGAACACGGATGAAAATCTTCTGGCACGCCTTGCCGTGGAAGACGAAGTGAACATCCGGGAAGACTACGCGGAAGATGAGGACGAAGACATTGAAATTTCCGAAGAACTCTATGATGAGGACGAAATGGCGGAAGATATGTCGGATATGAACGAAATGGAAGAAGATGCCGTGGAAATCATGGAATAATCGGTAAATAATTGAAGAAAAGGTATTGACAACGCATTTGCGGGAAAGTATACTATCATAGTGTGCACGCAGATGCGTTTTTTTTGTTATGCAAAAATCAGGTCATACAAAGATTATCATAACGAAGCAGCGCATACACGGCAGCACAGCAGGCCGGTTAAAAGGCGAAACAGAAAATTTACAGGAGGTGAAAAGAATGCCAACATTTAACCAGTTAGTCAGAAAGGGACGTCAGACATCTGTTAAGAAGTCAACTGCACCAGCTTTGCTGAAAGGATGGAACTCTCTTCATAAAACAGCAATCGATACGGCTTCTCCGCAAAAAAGAGGTGTGTGTACGGCTGTGAAGACAGCAACTCCTAAAAAGCCTAACTCAGCGCTCAGAAAGATTGCCAGAGTTCGTCTCTCCAACGGAATCGAAGTAACAAGCTACATTCCGGGAGAAGGACACAATCTGCAGGAGCACAGCGTTGTTTTGATTCGTGGCGGCAGGGTTAAAGACTTACCTGGTACAAGATACCATATTATCAGAGGTACGCTTGATACTGCGGGAGTCGCTAACAGAAAACAGGCCCGTTCCAAATATGGCGCTAAGAGACCGAAAGCTTCGAAGTAAATTTGCAGAGCAAATTTACAGGCTGAGAGATTATGTAAGTTATTTCACAGGCTTACAGGTCGGAGTCAGGTTTTAGAAATTAGGACCACAAACAGAACTAATTTAGTGTTGGGATTCTGAGCACATACCTGTGCTGATAGATTTTGGATGAAATCTAAGATAGGAAACCGCACGAACACATTGAATTAGAGGACACATGTGAGTACCGATGATTTATTGTAGACAGCCGCGTATGGAAAAATATGCCGCTGTAAATATGAATAAGGAGGGAAGAACCGTGCCACGTAAAGGACATATTGCAAAAAGAGATATATTGGCAGACCCTTTATACAATAACAAAGTAGTTACGAAGCTTATCAACAACATTATGCTGGACGGTAAGAAAGGCGTAGCTCAGAAAATTGTATATGGTGCATTTGCAAGAGTAGAAGAGAAGGCTGGAAAGCCGGCTCTTGAAGTATTCGAGGAGGCTATGAACAACATTATGCCCGTTCTCGAAGTAAAGGCAAGACGTATCGGTGGCGCTACCTATCAGGTACCGATTGAAGTCCGCCCGGAAAGACGCCAGGCATTAGGACTTCGTTGGCTGACAATGTTTTCACGCAAAAGAGGCGAGAAAACAATGCAGGAAAGACTTGCCAATGAAATTCTGGATGCTGCAAACAATACGGGTGCAGCAGTAAAGAGAAAAGAAGATATGCACAAGATGGCAGAAGCAAACAAAGCATTTGCACATTATCGCTTCTAAGACAAACACAGTTTGTCTGACTAAAAGATAAATTTATCTTTTGCCCACAGGAAGTTCCGCTGGAGCTTCTTCGAAATAATAACAGGAGGAAAAAACCTTGGCTGAAAGAGAATATCCATTAGACAGAACCAGGAATATAGGTATTATGGCTCACATCGATGCCGGTAAAACGACATTGACAGAGCGTATCCTCTATTATACTGGGGTAAACTATAAGATTGGTGATACTCACGAAGGTACTGCTACAATGGACTGGATGGAGCAGGAACAGGAAAGAGGTATTACCATCACATCAGCCGCGACGACGTGTCATTGGACTTTGGAAGAAAACTGCAAGCCGAAACCGGGCGCTTTGGAGCATCGTATCAATATTATTGATACTCCCGGCCACGTTGACTTTACTGTTGAAGTTGAGCGTTCACTCCGTGTACTGGATGGAGCAGTAGGCGTATTTTGTGCAAAAGGCGGCGTTGAGCCACAGTCAGAGAATGTATGGCGTCAGGCTGACACCTACAACGTACCGAGAATAGCATTTATTAACAAGATGGATATCATGGGTGCTGATTTTTACGGTGCGGTAGACCAGATTAGAAACAGATTGGGTAAAAATGCAATTATTCTTCAGCTGCCAATCGGCAAAGAAGATGAATTTAAAGGCATTATCGATTTGTTTGAAATGAAAGCCTATATCTATAATGACGATAAGGGCGACGACATCAATATCACCGATATTCCGGATGATATGAAAGACTCCGCTGAATTATACCATGATGAACTGGTAGAAAAAGTCTGTGAGTTGGATGATGATTTAACAATGCTATATCTGGAAGGAGAAATTCCTTCCGTAGAAGACATGAAAAAAGCATTACGGCTTGCTACCTGCGAATGCAGAGCGATTCCCGTATGCTGCGGTTCCGCATACAGAAACAAAGGCGTTCAGAAACTTCTGGATGCAGTTCTGGAGTTTATGCCTGCGCCGACAGATATCCCTGCAATTAAGGGAACTGACCTGGACGGTAACGAGGTAGAGAGACACTCTTCCGACGATGAACCTTTCTCCGCGCTGGCATTTAAAATTATGGCGGACCCGTTCGTTGGAAAACTGGCATTTTTCAGAGTTTATTCCGGAACAATCAATTCCGGTTCCTATGTACTGAATGCGACCAAAGGCAAAAAAGAACGTGTAGGCCGTATTCTGCAGATGCACGCAAATAAGAGAGCAGAGCTTGATAAGGTTTATTCCGGAGATATCGCGGCAGCGGTTGGATTCAAACTTACGACGACCGGTGATACAATTTGCGATGAACAGCATCCGGTTATTCTGGAATCCATGGAATTCCCGGAACCCGTTATCGAACTCGCAATCGAGCCGAAGACCAAAGCAGGTCAGGGAAAAATGGGCGAAGCGCTGGCAAAACTTGCCGAAGAAGACCCTACCTTCAAAGCGCATACGGACCACGAAACAGGTCAGACCATTATTGCCGGTATGGGCGAGCTGCATCTTGAAATTATCGTAGACCGTCTGCTTCGTGAATTTAAAGTAGAAGCAAATGTCGGCGCACCTCAGGTTGCTTACAAAGAAACATTTACGAAGCCCGTTGACCAGGAATACAAATATGCAAAACAGTCTGGTGGACGTGGACAGTATGGACACTGTAAAGTTAAATTTGAGCCGATGGACCCGAACGGAGAAGAGACATTCAAGTACGAATCCAGTGTAGTAGGCGGTGCAATTCCGAAAGAATACATCCCTGCTGTCGGAGAAGGTATCGAAGAAGCTGCCAAAGCAGGTATTCTTGGAGGATTCCCGGTACTCGGCGTACACGCAAATGTATATGACGGTTCTTATCATGAAGTCGACTCTTCCGAAATGGCATTCCACATCGCTGGTTCCATGTGCTTCAAAGAAGCCATGAAGAAAGCCAATGCCGTGCTGTTAGAGCCTATCATGAAAGTCGAAGTTACCATGCCTGAAGAATATATGGGCGATGTTATCGGCGATATCAATTCCCGTCGTGGACGCATCGAAGGTATGGAAGATATCGGCGGCGGCAAGATGGTAAAAGGCTATGTTCCGCTTGCGGAAATGTTTGGCTACTCAACCGATTTACGTTCCAAGACACAGGGACGCGGTAACTACTCCATGTTCTTTGAAAAATATGAGCAGGTACCGAAGAGCGTACAAGAAAAAGTCCTGGCAGCGAAATCAAAATAAAGGTGTTGAGACTTTATCTTGAGAAAAAGTCCTGGCAGCAACCTCTGAGTAATGCGGCATGTAACTGTTTAACCAATAGAAACAGACAGAATAGTCTTGTGTCTAAACGAAGACGATTACTATTTCCAAAATATTTCTGTTGTTCTGGATGGTTCATACAAATAATGCTTGAAAATATTGGCAATCTTTAATATAATCAAAGATAGCTGGTTGAGAATTAAAACAATTGTATCTATGAAAGAAAATTTTTTTAAGGAGGACTTTAGAAATGGCTAAAGCTAAATTTGAAAGAAACAAACCCCAT
>ERZ777305.2747-NODE-2747-length-13899-cov-5.033733_pt1 | contig 13899 bp, 12 predicted proteins | sample MGYA00374965_ERZ777305 | MGnify/ENA primary metagenome ERZ777305 (study PRJEB29328, sample SAMD00013331) | mouse gut metagenome | study: EMG produced TPA metagenomics assembly of the Metagenome analysis of fecal microbiota from mouse which was promoted... | reverse complement strand
AGCAGTGACGGCTGCCAACTGTGGGTAGAAATAGCCGTCACTGCCGTCACTCCATATCTTGCAAATGCTTTGACAATGCGGTTTGACAATAGTGACGACAGTTATGAGAGTGACGGCACGGCCTTGAAATAGTGATGGCTGTTTGGGCGGATTTCCGCCGATTTGAGCGAAGGTTTCAGCAGAGTAGAGTAACTCCTCGTCGAGCAGATTCGGAGCGAAATTTGAGCCGTTTCTGCGCGGGTTTGGGCAGGGCAGCTCACAGGGAAAATGAAATATAAAATTCCCCATATTTCACGGCTGACTCGAACAGATATGAGGGTATGATTTTTAAGCAGGTTAAAGCAGCGGTGCTGCAATCACAGCGGACGGCAAAGCCGACCGCATTGTAAAGCCATTTGCGGTAGGCGAAGTTTGATGTCAAGAAAAGCAAAAGTATGAAACATAGGTGTCACTTCGAAAGAAAAAACACTGTGAATGCGACAACAATGGGAAATGCGGTGACACATAAAGGTCATACCGCAGGAAATGGAGGTTTAATGTCAAATAAAATTGGGATCAGCTTAGATGATAAAACATTGCGGCTTTGCAATAAATATTCAGCGAAACATTCAAGGTCGCGCTCGGAATTTATCGCGACAGCAATTCAGAAATATGCCTCCGATCTGGAACTCGGCAAGCAAAAAAATATTATCGCCAAGGAGCTTGCCGGAGAGATTGTTAAGGGCAGCGAAGCGGGCGTTACGAAGATATCCAAAGGGCTGTTCCGCTACGCTGTCGAAGTCGAAATGATCATCATGATCTTGTCGGAGCTGGCAAATATCCATCCCGATATTATGGAGGAATATCGAAAAGAAGCAATCAGAAATGTCCGCAGAACTCGCGGAAAGATCAACCTTGACGATCTGATTACGAGAAATAATCGGGAGTTTGCGGAGCGAAAATTATCCGCAAAAGGCTGTGTAAGCGATACCATTATAGACGAGTACACGATAGATGATTACGATTTTATGGAGGATGATATATGACCAAATTCAATAGAATGAAACTGTTTTTCAAGTCGTGTCTGTTGTTTTTCAGCAGACGAGCCGAGGCAAAACTCGATAAAAATCTGCTAACTAAGGACGGATTTTCCGTGATAGATAATGTGCTGTACTACATCAGCGGCAAAACGAAAATCAAGATCAAGGAGCACTTCGCCGAAACAAAGGTGACTGCTCTTGACCTTGTAGAGAGCGCTATAAAATACGAGAAGCGCACCCAAGCGGCGGGATAATTTTCTCAAAAAACCCCTAGACATCACTCCCGCATTATGGTATAATGTTTTTGTAAGCAATGTGTTGTAATGCGGGTTGTTTCACGAAACGGAGGCAAAAATGAAACAACAATATAACACAGCACTTTATCTAAGGCTCAGCCGCGACGACGAACTGAAGGGAGAGAGCGGCAGCATATCCACGCAGCGCGATATGCTTACTCAGTATTGCAGAGAGCAAAATCTCAACATTATCGGAGAGTATGTTGACGACGGATGGAGTGGCACAAACTTCGACAGACCGAGTTTTCAGCGCATGATCGATGATATCGAGGATGGGAAAATCAACTGCGTTATCACAAAAGACCTGTCAAGGCTCGGCAGAAATTACATTCTCACGGGGCAATACACCGACTTCTACTTCCCGTCAAAGGGCGTAAGATATATCGCGGTCAGCGATGGTGTGGACAGCGAGAAAGGCGAAAGCGAGATTGCGCCGTTCCTGAACATTCTCAACGAAATGCACGCCCGGCAGACCAGTAAAAAAGTCAAGGCAGCTATGCGTACACGTTTTTTGAACGGAGCATATTATAGTCCATGCGCTCCGATAGGCTACAAATGGCATCCCGAAATCAAGGGAAAGCTCATACCCGATGAGGACGCGCGGTGGATAGTTGAAAAGATATTCGATCTCGCCGCGCATGGGGTTGGAGCATCCAAAATCCGCCATATGCTTGACGATGAGCATATCCCGACTCCCGCGTGGCTGAACTATCAAAAGTACGGAACGTTCGCTCACGTTTTCGAGGGACAGCCGGAAAACAAACGACATCAATGGTCAACGGCTATGGTCAAAGCGATCCTCTCCAGCGAGGTGTACATCGGGAACAGCGTTCACAACAAGCAGACCGCTATATCGTTCAGGAACAAGAAAAAGGTTCTCAGACCAAAAGACGAGTGGTATACCGTAGAAAATACTCACGAGCCTATTATTTCCAAGGATGTCTGGGATCAGGCTCACGCTCATATTGAAAGCCGAAAACGTCCTAAAAAAAGCGGTGAAACGCAAATTTTCGCCGGACTTCTGAAGTGCGCTGACTGCGGTCGGGTATTGCGATATATGCGCAGAAATGCAACCGCAAGGTCAAGGGAAAGACAATATTATATGTGTACAAACTATAGCGAATACGGCAAGGATAAATGCTCGAGTCACTATATTCGGTATGATGTGATATACGTCGTCGTACTCGGCAGACTGCAATATTGGATCGCACAGGTCCATGAAAAGGACGACAGTAAACTGCTTCAGCGGCTGTTGAAGAGCGGTGATAAGCAGCGTGAAAAAGAAAACACAAGTTCCAAAAAGGAACTATTGAAAATCGAAAAGCGTCTGCAGGAGTTGGATAACTTGTTCGCCAGGATGTACGAGGACAGAGCCAAAGAGGCAATCACCGAACGCAACTTTGCAATGCTCTCGGCGAAATATCAAGAGGAGCAGACGCAGCTTGAAAGCAAAAAGCAGGAACTTCAAGCCAAGCTTGATAAATCGGCGCAGGATGCCGACGGAGCAGAAAAATGGCTGTCGCTTATTCGCAAGTACACCGAACTGACGGAGCTCACCGCGCCGCTGCTGAACGAGTTGATCGACAAAATCGTGATTCACCAAGCCGAGAACGATGAAAACGGCAGCAGAACACAGGAGATCGAGATTTTCTACCGCTTCGTCGGGAAAATTGATTAAAGAACTTTATGGTATCCTTAAGTAAAGGAAAAGAACCATAGTTTATCACATTCCAAGTGGAATTGCAAGTACCATATAGTATTTGCGCTGAAATACAGGAGACAGATAATATATGGACAGATAAAGGCGGACATAGGGAAAAATCTGCGGCAGTTATGTGAACAAAAGAAAGTGAATATAATAGAAGCAAAAGCATATCCGGATCATATACATATGTTGGTAGAAATACCGCCGCATATGAGCGTGGCGAACTTTATGGGATATATGAAAGGTAAGAGTTCTCTGATGATATTTGATGGGCACGCGAATTTGAAGTACAGGTACGGTAATCGGCATTTCCGGTACGAGGGTACTATGTAGACACGGTAGGAAAGAATAAGAAAGCGATAGAGGAGTACATTCGCAATCAACTGACCGAGAATATAGCAAACGATCAGATAGCCCTGAAAGAGTATATTGACACCTTTACGGGTCGCAAGAACCAATAAGCCAAAAAGATTCGGTTGCCAGACCCTTCAATGCGCCTTCAAGCGCAAGCCGGTATCAGGAGCTTGAAGCACCAGTGTAAACCACGCGATTCAAGCGTGGTTATGATTAGACAACAAATGCGAAGTGAAATTCCGTTGGCGTCATGAGGGGCAGTCATTTTTTAGTGTCCGTTTTTCGGGGAGCAGTGCCAAATCATACTTTAGAAATTTGAAACCGTAAGTTTCACAATTTAATCTTGACCGTGCGGTTTTGTAATGGTAGAATATAAGAGAACTGCTCCTAAGAAGCGGGGCATTATGCATTTACGAAACAGAAAGGACGGATATGTGTTGAGCATTATTATTCGCGATTATCATAAGGAATACAAAAGGTGGGCATGGCAGATAAACGACAACGTGACCTTTGCCGAGGATATCAGGATGTTTCAGCTTGACGCAAAGGACGCAAGCTATGTTTTCGGCGTTATCGACGAGGGATTTCTTATTCACGGTTATTACGGGAAGAAAATAAGCGGAGACGATCTTACTTTTCTTCTCCGTTTAGAAGAAAACCCTTGGGTACCTAAGACAAATATGCGCGACATGGGTACCTTTATGGATCAGACCGCTTTTGAGTACCCTTGTCACGGAACGGGAGATTACCGCGAGCCATGCCTTATGGTAATGGACGACGAGGGTATGACCGCCTGTGACCTGCGGTATGTTTCACATAAGGTGTACAAGGGCAAACCCACTTTGGATGGACTTCCGTCGACGTTTGCGAATGAAAACGAAGCTGAAACGCTTGAGATCACTTGTATAGACAAGCACACGGGACTTGAAGCGATGCTGCTTTACACAGTATTTAATGAGCTGAACGTCATCACAAGAAGCGTCCGTTTGAAAAATACGGGTAAAGCTCCGCTCAACGTAAAGAGAGTTCTGTCCATGTGCGTTGACTTTGACAACGACGGCTACGATTTTATCACCCTTAACGGAAGCTGGGCGAGAGAGCGCATTATGGAGCGTTCCAAGCTCCACCACGGCAAGCAGGGGATAGATTCCGTAAAGGGAGAATCCTCCCACCAGAACAACCCGTTTATGGCGCTTGTTTCCCATAACGCGGACGAGGACACGGGTGAGGCGTATGGGTTCAATTTCGTTTACAGCGGCAACTTTTTCGCGCAGGCTGAGGTAACTCAGAACAAGTATACAAGAGCCGTAATGGGAATTAACCATTTTGACTTCAACTGGCTTCTCGAAACGGGTGAGGAATTTGTCGCTCCCGAGGTCGTAATGATTTATTCGGACGAGGGTATCGGCAAGATGTCGCGCACCTTTCACGATCTGTACAGAAAGCACCTTATCCGCGGCGAATACAAGGATAAGCGCCGCCCGATACTGATCAACAACTGGGAGGCTACTTATTTCGGATTTGACACTGACAAGCTCATCAACATTGCCAAGGAAGCTTCAAAGCTCGGCATTGAAATGCTGGTTATGGATGACGGTTGGTTTGGTCACAGAGATTCGGACAACAGCTCGCTCGGCGACTGGTTCGTCTATGAAAAGAAGCTTAAAGGCGGCTTAAAGTACCTTGTCGACGAGGTAAACAAGCTTGGCATGAAGTTCGGTATCTGGTTTGAGCCGGAGATGATCTCGCCTGACAGCGAGCTGTACAAAAAGCATCCCGAATGGGCTATTCAGGTTCGCGGCAGAGAGATGACCATGTCGCGTGAGCAGTATGTTCTGGACTACTCCAACAAGGAGGTTCGCGACTGCGTTTACGGCATGATGAAGAACATTCTTGACAGCGCGAATATTGAGTATATCAAGTGGGATATGAATCGTCAGCTGACGGAGGTCGGATCGACTTCGCTGCCTAAGGAGCGACAGCGCGAGCTTTGGCACAGATATGTACTCGGCGTTTACGACTTGATGAACAGACTAACGACCGACTATCCGCATATCCTTCTCGAAAACTGTTCGGGCGGAGGAGCGCGCTTTGACCCGGGAATGCTCTATTATTCGCCGCAGATCTGGTGTTCCGACGACACAGACGCTATCGAGCGGCTTAAAATTCAACACGGCACGTCCATATGCTATCCCGTTTCCGCAATGGGTGCGCACGTTTCCGACTGTCCGAACCACACAGTAGGGCGTACAACGCCGTTCTCCACCAGAGGAAACGTTGCGATGGTGGGAACCTTTGGCTACGAGCTTGACGTGACAAGGATACCGCAGGCTGACAGAGACGCGATCCCCGCGCAGATAGCGGATTTCAACAAGTATAATCCCATTATCCGCACGGGTGACCAGTACCGCATAGGCAATATATTTGAGGATAATATGTGGGATGCGTGGATGTTTGTCGCGAAGGATAAGTCAGAGGCGGTATTCACATTTGTTCAGGTGCTCGGCAGACCTAATTACCGAAACAGACGTGTCAAGCTGAAGGGTCTTGAGCCCGACGTCTGCTACAAAAACATGGAAACAGGCGAGATACTCAGCGGCAGCGCGCTTATGAACGCGGGAATATTTGTTAAGCTTGACGGAGATTTCACATCAAAAGTAGTGCATTTTGTAAAGCAGTAACAATGAAACACCCGTCGCAATTTGGTTAGAGAATATTTACATTGAAGAAACCGCAAGCCATAAACCATGTTTTTAATGCTTTTTTTAAAATTCCCAACAAACACCCACTTTCCTTTCAAAACAACAAAAAAGCGCCCGAAAAGTTTTAACAAACCTTTCGGGCGCTTTTTTATGAATTTTCAAAATTGTGTAGTTGAATTTCGCAAAGTTTCGGATTTTCATATTTTTACGTTTTTTTCGGCTTTTTACTTTTTTGTTTTCTTTGTCGGATAACAACAAGTTCACGACAGATTTTGAACCAAAGGAGCGCGTTCGTTTCTGAAACATTATTACGTCCTTGGGCAGTGAAAAAATCGTTATTACTGCAACGCATATAGTGTCGGATATTTCGTATATCGCCAATGAGATAGTGTTGAAGTGTAACGGAGAGATAAGATCAAATGTTCACAGCTATGAATTCGGTGAGCTTTAATAATTATACTCCGCATCTTTCCGAGAAATTCTCGGAGGGTGCGGGTATTTTTTGATACAGCGCTTAAAACAATGTATTCTGAGCTTTTCAATACTCACAATTTTCCATAAAAAACTTCCGATTACAGGGAAATTTCCATACTTATACATTTGTTTCCGCTCAGCAGTTCGCTTATAGGGTCCGGCTGGTGAGTTCCGGCGTACAGCGTAAATCTGTTTCCAAAGCGCTGCCTTGCACCGCTTTCATCAACAGAAGTGAACGCCTTTTCCGGAACCGGTATCTCAACGGAGATCATTTTTCCCGCATCTAGATTTATCCGCTTAAAGCCGCACAGGCTTACATTCGGTACGGCGTTTTCATTGTAGTCCTTAATATACAGCTCGATAATATCCTCGGAAGTCACTCGACCTTTATTTTCCGCACAGACTACGGCGACACCGTCCTTATACTTTATATCCGTGCAGACGATGTCCGAATAAGTTAAGCCGAACCCGAACGGGAACAGCACGTTATTCTCGGCGTAACGATAGGTGCGGTTTTTCATTGAATAATCTGTGAATTCCGGGAGCAACTCCGCGCTCTCGTAAAAGGTAACGGGCAGCTTTCCCGAGGGCGAAATGTCGCCGAACAGTATCTCCGCGAGCGCCGTACCGCCTTCCAAGCCGGGATACCAGACATGAAGCAGCGCATCGGGTTCACATTCGACATTTATCGCGCTTCCGGCGGCGCAGACGATTATCACGGGTTTGCCAAGCTTCATTATTTTATCAATCAGTATACGCTGACTTTCCGGCAGGCGGAGATCGTTCTTGTCTCCCGATGAGAACTCGTTGCCCGTGTCGCCCTCCTCGCCTTCGATAGTCGCGTCGAGACCCACACAGAGAATTACAATGTCGGCATTTTCGGCGGCGGCTTCCGCTTCGGCGTATAGGTCACCCGCCATAGCAAGCCCAGAGCTTCTGTCCTTGTAAAGATGACACCCTTCGGCGAAGATAACACGCTTGTTAAATCTGTTTTGGATACCATCAAGAAACGTCACATATCTGTCCGCTGTGCCGCAGTAATTGCCCTCCAATGCCGCACGGCTCATGCTGTTGGGACCAATCACCGCGATAGTTCCGATCTTATCCCCGTCAAGCGGTAATATTCCGTTATTGCGCAACAGCACCATAGATTTTTCGGCGCATTCAAGGGATACGTCCTTATGCTCACGGCACGATACTATGCTGTACGGGATATCGTCAAATTCCGTTTTTCCGTTGAACATACCCAGTCTTATCCTCGTCCGCATAAGGTGAACACAAGCGTTTCTGATATGCTCTTTCGTTATCAGACCTTTATCCAGTGCGGCGAGAACGTTTACATAGGTGCAGCCGCAGTTCACATCGCAGCCTGCGGTAAGTGCAAGCGCCGCGGACTCCACTGGATTGCTTGTAATTCTGTGATGTTCGTGGAAATCGCGTATCGCCCAGCAATCCGAAACGAAATACCCGTCAAAACCCCAATCGCGGAGCTTGCTCATTAAGAAGCCGCTCGCGCAGGCAGGCTCTCCGTTTACGCAGTTGTACGCACCCATAACGCCCTCAACGCGCGCATTTTTAACAAGCTCCTCAAATGCGGGGAGGTAGGTCTCCTCCATATCCTTCGGCGAAGCCTCGGCGTTGAATTCATGACGGATAGCTTCGGGACCGCTGTGTATGGCGAAATGCTTTGCGCACGCGGCGGTTTTCAAAATCTCTCCGTTTCCCTGAAGCCCCTCAACATACGCCTTGCCGTTTTCGGCGGTAAGGAACGGATCCTCTCCATAGGTTTCGTGGCCTCTTCCCCAGCGCGGATCGCGGAAAATGTTGATGTTCGGTGCCCACAGCGTCAAGCCCTTGTAAATATCTCTGTCGCCGTGCTTCTGATAGGCGTTGTATTTTGCGCGGGCTTCCTTGGCAGTGATCTCCCCTGCCTTCTTGACAAGCTCGGGCGAGAACATCGCCGCAAGACCTATTGCCTGCGGAAATATAGTCGCAACTCCCGAGCGTGCAAGTCCGTGAAGACCCTCGTTCCACCAATTGTACGCAGGTATGCCCAGCCGTTTTACTGCAGGCGCGTCGTATCTCAGCTGACTTGCCTGTTCATCCGTTGTCATAGCGTCGGTCAGCTCTTCGGCGCGCTTCTGTATGCTTAATTTCATGTCAAGATATTTTTCCATATTGCCGCTCCTTCAGATATTTAATTGGGGTCAACTAAATTATAGACCATAAACAGATATTTATCCAATCATTTTTTGTTGTATATCTATCATATTTTGTTTTAATTTTCCACGCATTCCGCGTGAACTTATAAAATGCTGCGGGGAACGCTCTGCCGTTAATGTGCGTTCTCGCTCAACAGGTGCGCATAAGCGTTATCACCACGAAACGCACTTACAAGGAGTCGGGACGGATTTATCGAAAACTTCGCGGAAAAGTGCTGCTTCGTCAAAGCATAGGGCATGGAAAAATCACGCCCGCTGATCGGCAGGCGTTGTTTTTATGAAAGCGACGTTAATCCCGCCCGAAAATATCCCTTGTATATACCTTGCTGCGGTATGGCGCAAGCTCTTCCGAAAATCTGTTAGCGGCTATAACATCTGATATTTGCGCGAATTTTCTCAGATTGTTTTCAACCATATATCCGCAGAACTCCTTTGTATTTAATGTCGGTTCAAAGATGATCACTTTCGCGCCCTTTTCGGACAATCGCTTTATAACGCCGTGTATAGCGCTTTGCCTGAAATTGTCCGAATTGGATTTCATGATCAGTCTGTATATTCCCACAACGGGATTATCGGTTCCCGCACATTCATATATCCTGTCGGCAACGAGGTCTTTTCGAGTATGGTTTGACTGAACTATCGCACGGATTATGTTTTGCGGAACATTTTCATAGTCAGCGAGAAGCTGTCTGGTATCCTTTGGCAGGCAATATCCGCCGTACCCGAACGATGGATTGTTGTAGTGCGCTCCTATGCGCGGGTCAAGGCAAACACCCTCGATGACATTTCGTGAATTCAGCCCGTTCAGCTCCGCGTAGCTGTCCAGTTCGTTAAAATAACTTACCCTCAAAGCCAGATAAGTGTTTGAGAACAGCTTTACTGCTTCAGCTTCCTCAAGCCCCATAAGCAGTACGGGGATATCCCGTTTTTCAGCGCCCTCACACATAAGCGCGGCAAATTCCCGTGCGGCGTCCATGGCTTTTTCGCTCTCCTGCGCATATCCCGCTATTATCCTTGACGGGTACAAATTGTCACGCAGTGCCGATCCCTCGCGCAGGAACTCGGGCGAGAAAATGATTTTGTCGTTGCCGAAGCGCTCTGTCATTTCCGTGGTAAACCCAACGGGGACGGTGGACTTTATCACGACAACGGCATCGGGATTTGCCCGCGTAATGTCGCCAACGACCCTTTCCGCCGCCGAGGTATCAAAGTTGTTTTGCTCATCGTTATAGTTTGTCGGCACCGCAACGACAACGAAGTCCGAATGCCCGTAAGCCGTTTCCGCGTCGTCGGTCGCGGTCAGATCAAGCTTTTCGGCGGCAAGATATCGTTCGATATCCTTGTCCCGAACAGGCGACCTGCGCTCATTGAGCAGCTTTACCTTTTCGGGATCGATATCAACCGCGAATACTTTATTTTTCTTAGCCAGCACCAACGCGTTTGAAATGCCGACATATCCTATCCCCACAACGGAAATTGTGCACATTTTTCGTTCCTCTGATTTTCATATTATACTATTTCGGTTATCTTAACTACTTAATAATTATAGCTCCGTTTTCCCGATTTGTCAAGTCCGCGTGATCGGTACGGCTTTTTTGCAGCTTTTTGCAGTAATGTCCATGCTAGACTGTTATCACGGAGCAAGGAGGTGATAACGTGGCAGCAAGAAAAAAATTGACCGTAAAGGATTTTTTCAATCAAAACAACACGCGTATTTTAAAGTTCTGCAAGCGCTTTGTAAGTCTGCTCAACGATGAAGAACTGATATGCAATTATGCCGAAAGAGACCTTGAAAAGCTTGCAAAGACATGGAAACTGGTGCTTGAAATGCTTAAGGAAAACACTCGCGATGATGCTGTCGGACAGCTCGCGGAGCTTATCGGCGAATACAAGGACATTGAGACCGATGGGGAGGAATGATAAAAAATGATGTTTTCACCGAAACAGACCGAAGCGCTTCAGCTGCTGAAAAAAGGCAGACTGCGGCGTATAAATATTTTTGAGGGCAGCGTGCGCAGCGGCAAGACCTACATTTCTATGATATTGTGGGCGTTCTGGGTAGCCGGATCGCCGAAGGACAAGCTGTATCTTATGGCGGCTAAAACGCTTGCAACGCTGAAAAGGAACGTTCTCGAACCGCTTTCCGAGCTGCTCGGAGGCGGTTTTACTTATAGCATAGGGAAAAAAGAGGGACAGCTATTCGGCAGGCGCGTTTATCTCGAAAGCGCATCCAACAGGCTGTCCGAGAACAAAATACGCGGATTGACGTTAATGGGCGCGTACTGCGACGAGCTCACTCTTTTCGGCGAGGATTTTTTCACGATGCTGCTGTCAAGGCTCTCGGAGAACGGCGCCAAGCTGTTTGCGACTACAAATCCCGACTGCCCTGCACATTGGGTGAAAAAGGATTATCTCGACAACAAAAGCCTTGATTTGCTATCGATAAAGTTCACGCTGACCGACAACATTTTCCTGCCGTCAAAGTATGTCGATGCACTTAAACGTGAATTTTGCGGCGTATTTTATGACCGCTACATTCTCGGTGAATGGGTTGCGGCGGCGGGCAGGATATACGAGGATTTTTCCTCAGCGTGCGTTCTCACGTCAAAGGAGATTGAGCGGAGATTGTCGGAAAAGCCGCTTATACATTCCGTAATCGGAGTGGACTACGGCGGCAGCGGCAGCGCCTCGGCGTTCGTTCACGTCGGCTTTGATGAGGGTTTTCGAAACGTTTATGTACTGTCGGAGTTTTACGACAAACGCAACCGCTCCGCTGAGTGCTTGATAAATAGCTTTGCGGAATATGTCGGATACGAAATGGCGCGTTTCCCTAAGCTTTCGGAAGTCTACTGTGACAGTGCGGAGCAGCTGCTGGTAAAGAGCTTTCGCTGCGCGGTGCGCGTCGAGGTGGTGAACGCCAAGAAAAAGCCTATAAATACGCGGATAAATATGCTTAACCGTCTGATATCCGCAGGACGTTTTGTTGTATCGGAGGAGTGCCCTCATGTGATTGAGGCAATACAAAGCGCAGTCTGGGACGAGCACTCGCCGAATAAGGACATAAGACTTGACAACGGAACGACAAACATTGACAGTCTCGATGCAATGGAATATGCGATAGAACGGTTTGAAAATCAGCTTTTCGGGCTGTAAGCGAATGCAGCGTAATTTAATAATATTTGCCCGCATTCCGAGTTTTGCAGGCGTGTTGGTACGCCTTATTCATGGAACCGATATATTACGATGATGACATTGTATTGGTTAAGAAACAAGACGCTGTTGAAATCGGGCAAGTCGGAATTTTCGTTCTGGACGGCTCCGGCTTTATAAAAAAGTATAACGGAGACCGCCTTATTTCGCTTAATGAAAAGTACGATGATATACTGCTGGAAGATTACAACGACTGCCGCTGTGACGGCAGGGTTATCGGCAGAGTTTAATATAATATAAGCTTGCTCTACTGGAAAGATCGGGCATTTTCTTGTATAAAAGCAAAATGAGCGGCTGAGAAAATATTCAAAAAAACATACTTTAATATGTATAAAAAATTGCACAAATTTTCAACACAAGTTAATAACTTTCGCCTACATTTTTCGGTCACGGAAGTACTTCCGTACCCCCATGTTTTTTGTTCCTCGACTTCCTTGCTAAAATATGGATAAAGTGTAAATACAAACCATTATTCTTTATGTACACTTTTTTCTTTAAAACGCGCTATTAAGCCATTTGAACAAAATTTAAAAGTTCTAAAACGCTTTTTTAAAAATCCCATCAAGCACTTTACTCCACGAAAGAAATAACAAAAAATCGCCCGAAAAGTTTTGCCAAACCTCTCGGGCGCTCTTTTTATGAAATTTCAAAATCGTGCAGTAGAATTTCGTACGGTTGAGCCAAAATTTTTAAATCTTCGTATTTTTTGCGGTTTTTTTTGGCTTATTTTACTTTTTGTGTTTTCCTTGTCAAATAACACTTGCGTCGGAAATTGTTTTTGGTTTTTCCATATGAATGCATTCGGTTTTAAAATTGAAAAGAAATTCTCAGCCATAGCGTTATCTCCCGGAGTTCCCGGTCTTGACATCGACGGAGTAATACCCCCGGCATCGGTGTCATCGTGGTAACCGAAAGAACGATATTGCCCTCCGCCGTCGCTATGCAGAATAACTTTTTGTTTTGGCTTTTCAAGATCAAGTGCGGCGCGTATTGTTTCACTTACAAGCGCATATTCCTGCCGTGTCGACATTTTATACGCAACGACATAATTGTCGTATAAATCACGAATTGCCGACAAAAACAGCACCCCCTCAGGTGTGATAATATATGAAATATCCGTTACCCATTTGCAATTAGGCATATCAACATGGAAATTGCGATTTAAAATATTGGCATATTTCAAATTTCCGTTGAGTTTAAATTTGTACAGTTTTTTTCTTCTGATTACAGACAGCAAATTATATTTATTCATTACTCGTAGAACTCGTTTATGGTTGACGCAAACACCCTTTTCACGCTCAAGCCACAGCTTGACTCTGCGATATCCATAGCGGCGTTTATGAGAAGCGTGACATTCGTTGATCAATTTCACCAATTCGATATCTTTTGATTTAGTCGGATTACGCTTTTTCCAACTATAATAACCGCTGCGCGAAACACAATAAAATTCGCACATTTTTTTAACGCTGTATTTACCCTCATATCGCTTGATTATACGGTATATCAGTCCGGCTTTTGCCCCCTCTCGTCCATTAAAAGAAAATTTCTGAGCAGCTCGACCTCCATTTCAAGCTTAGCTATTCGTTCATCGCGCACTTTATCCGGGGACTTTTCATGATTTTTTAATTTTTACATCGCCATCGGATAAAGTCGGAACACCATTTGCTTCCCGATATCTCCGGCACCATGTCTTTATCGTATAGTAGGGAATATTCATTTCCTTACTGATTTCCCCATATGTCCAACCGCCAAAAAAATATGCTTTTATTGCGTGTTCACGCTGCTCAATCGACCACATAATATGTTCCTCCGAAATTTTGTTTTCGGATTTATTATTGTCTTTTTTAGGTTCGTTTATCCCTGTTTGTTTTTAGGGGGCAGTCATTTTTCAGTGTCCGATTTTCGGGGCGCATTGCC
>ERZ777305.2744-NODE-2744-length-13929-cov-2.614170_pt1 | contig 13929 bp, 14 predicted proteins | sample MGYA00374965_ERZ777305 | MGnify/ENA primary metagenome ERZ777305 (study PRJEB29328, sample SAMD00013331) | mouse gut metagenome | study: EMG produced TPA metagenomics assembly of the Metagenome analysis of fecal microbiota from mouse which was promoted... | reverse complement strand
TTTAACTTCTCTAACTGTGTTTCAAATTCATCACTACATCCATCATCAAATGTATTAAATTTTATATACCCTATTTTATTTTCAAGCATTTCAGATTCAACATGATTTATTTTTACACTTTGTCTTTCTACTTCTAATGTTAATGTTTGTTCATCTCGTATTATTTCTAAAGTTACTTTTGTTCCTTCTTTCCCTTTTATTTTATTAGAAGCTTCTGTTAATTGTTCCCCTTTATATGAAACTCCATCTATTTTTGTTATTATATCTCCCGGTTTTATACCTGCTCTATATGCTGGTGTATCTTTTATAGGTGAAATTATTAAGACTACATTTCTTTCGATATCATTTGTTAAATATACCCCTATTCCAACAAAATTCCCATTTACTTCTGTTGTAAACTCTTGCATTTCATCCTTTGTCATATACTCTGTATATGGGTCATTTAGTCCATCTATATATCCTTTTATTGCTCCATCTACTAAACTTTGTTCATCTATTTCTCCTAAGTATTTTTTATCTACTATCTTTCTTATACTAGCAATTATAGATGCTATTCCTCCATCATTAGAAGAAACATATATATATTTACTATTTCCATTTAAATTTTTATATGTAAATATACTTGTAAGTATAAATGTTATTACAGCTGTTAAAACAACCAACATAATCGTTTTATAAATTCTTTGTTTTCTTTCTTCATTCATATAAAATCATATTCCTTTCTGAGGCATAAGCCTTTATTACATCTTTTACATTATACTACTAAATTTTTATTATAGTATATTTTTAATAAAAAAAATATACTTTTTTATTAAAAGAGGACACCCCTATTTTTGGAGTGTCTTTTTTGTATTTAAGAACTTTTATATATTATTTTACTGTAAATATGGCATTGGGTCTACTGCTGAACCATTGACTCTTACTTCAAAATGAGCATGATTTCCTGTTGAGTTTCCTGTTGAACCTACAGTTAATACTGCTTGTCCTCTTTTTACTTTATCTCCAACAGACACAAGTCTTGTTGTTCCATGTGCGTATAATGTAGTTATTCCTCCTCCATGATCTATTATAACCATATTTCCATAGCTACTACTAAGTCTAGATGTAATAACAGTTCCATCTTCTCCTGCAACAAAATTTGCTCCTTTTGGTGCTCCTAAATCAATTCCAGCATGTAGTTTCCATACATGAAATATAGGATGTATTCTCATTCCATATTTTGATGTAATTGTATAATATCCTGGAGTTGGCCAAGCTAATTTTCCACCTGTATATTTAGGCGGAGTATTACTTGATGCTTGTGCTGCAATAATTTGTTTTTTTATGTTTGCAAGTTCTGCTTCTTCTTCATCAATTTGATTTTGTATTTTCTTTTCTTCATCAGATAATTTTGCTAACTTACTATTTTTTTGTGCTTTTGCATTTTTTAGCTTTACATTTTCTTTTTCAGCATTAGCTTTTGCAATTTTTAATTCACTTTTTTTATTATCTAAATCTTCTTTATTTTTTTCTATTTTTCCTTTTTCTTCTTCGATTGAATCAATTAAGTCATTATCATATTGTGCTATTTTATTAAACATATGTAAATTAGATAGAAATTCAAGTGGACTTTGTGGATTTAATAATATTTCCCAATAAGATAATGTTCCTGTTTTATATTGTGCAACAATTCTTTGTTCTAATGCTTTTTGTTGAGCATCTTGCTTTTCTTGTGCATCCTTAAGCTCTTTTTCTACTACTTTTATTTGTTTTTCTAACTCTTTTACTTGTGTATTTAATTTATTTAATTGATCTTGGCTTTCTGTAATTTGAGTACTTAATTCTTCTATTTCAGATAATGTTTCATTTTTTTCTTCTTTTACTTGGTTTAATTTTTCCTCTGAATCCTTTATATTTTGCTGTGTTTGATTTTGTTTATCTTTTAAATCTGATACACTTGAAGCAAATGTCCATCCTGCACAACTTGCTATTACTACTATTAAAGTTATTATTGATAATATTTTTTTACTCATATAATCATTGCTCCTATTTTATACTTCTAAATATTTTCTCATTGATATACTACTTCCTATAGTTCCTATTCCTATTCCTAATATTAAGTACACAACTATTATTAAGTTAAACATATTTGAAAATGTAACAAAACTAATTTCTAATTTTTTTACAACTGCTGATTCTAACATATTTGGAATAATTGCATTATAAATCATTCCAACTATAACAACTGCTATTAATGCTGCTATTATTCCTATAATTATTCCTTCTACTATAAATGGAGACCTAATAAAGCTGTTAGTTGCTCCTACATATTTCATTATTGATATTTCTTTTCTTCTTGCATGCACTGTTAATTTTATTGTATTTGAAATTATAACAATTGATATAACTACCAATATTATTAATAATGCTAATGTAAATAATCTTACTCCTTTACCTATTCCCATTATTGTTGATATTAATTCATTGCTACTTCTTATTTCATCTAAATTTTCTCCTACAATATCCTTTATTCGGCTTTGAACTTGTTCATTTAATTCCAAATTAGATAATGTAATTCTATATGAATCTGGCATAAATTCAGTTTTCATTCCATCAAATGCTTTCGAGCCCTTACCCAATCTTTCCTGCATTTCACTAAATCCATCTTCTTTAGAAATAAACTCAACTTTGTTTATTCCTTCAACTCTTTTTAATTCCTCACCAATATTTCTCATTGTTTCGTCATCTGTGCCAACTTTAAAATATACTTGTAATCCTTGTGCTTCTTCTACTGTGTTCATTACATTATTAATGTTTTCTCCAATAATGAAAAATATACCAAATACTAACATACATAAACACATAATTGTTAATGCTGATATTGTAGATTTCTTATTTTTAAAGACATTTCTGAATCCTTCACTAATTAAATAACTAACAACATTATATTTCACTGTCATACCCACCTTTTTTATCATCTCTTACTATATTGCCTTTTTCTATTTGTATAACTCTTTTTTTCATCTTATCAACGATATCTTTAGCGTGTGTTGCAACGATTACTGTTGTTCCTCTCATATTAATTTCATTTAGTAACATCATTATATCCCAAGCAGTATCTGGATCCAAATTTCCTGTAGGTTCATCTGCTATCAACATAGATGGATTATTTACTAAGGCCCTTGCAAGTGCAACTCTTTGTTGTTCTCCTCCTGATAATTCATTTGGATACATTTTTGCCTTTCCACTCAATCCTACAAGTGATAATACCATTGGTACTTGCCTTCTAATGTGTTTTGGCGTTGCTTTTACAATATACATAGCAAATGCAACATTATCATAAACTGTTTTATCTGGTAACAATCTAAAATCTTGAAATACTATTCCCATGCTTCTTCTTAAATATGGAACTCTTGTCTTTTTTAAAAATGTAGTATCTTTTCCATTTATTATTATATTTCCCGATGTTGGTTCTTCTTCTTTTAATATCATTTTTATTAATGTTGATTTACCTGAACCTGAGGATCCAACAAGGAATGCAAATTCTCCTTTGTCTATTACAAAATTAGCATTATGTACTGCTTCTGTTCCAGTACTGTATACTTTATTTACATTTCTAAATTCTATCATTATTTTCTCCTTAATAAAACTCGCTTTATACTATGTATCCTTTTTTATCATAACAATAATTATTGTTTATTGCAATAGGTAAAAATAAAAAAACGACATATTTTTGTCGTTTTTTCTTGAAAATATTGACATATATTGTTTTTTAAAATTTTTGTGAATTTTTTATTACAAAACTGTTTCAATTATATTTTCTTTAGTTAGCCCAAAATACTTCAAAAGTTCCTGTGCTTTTCCAGATTTTCCAAAACAATCTTTCATTCCTAATCTTATTACCTGTTTTGGATAATTTTCTGAAAGTACTTCACAAACAGCACTTCCCAATCCACCAATAATACTATGGTCTTCTATTGTTATTATTTTTTTAGTTTCTTTTGCACATTTTATTATTAATTCTTTATCTATTGGTTTTATTGTATGCATATCAATAACTCTTACATATATATTTCTTTTTTCTAATTCTTCTTTTGCAAGCATTGCTTGTTCTACCACCACTCCTGTTGCTATAATAGTAGCATCTGTTCCATTTCCTAATTGTATTCCTTTTCCTATTTCAAACTTTTGAGATTCCTCATATATTTTGGCTGTATCTAGCCTACTTAATCTTAAATATACTGGTCCATTTATTTTAGATATTTCATTAACAGCCCATCTTGTTTGTTTATCATCTGATGTACTTATTACAGTCATATTAGGCAGTGTTCTCATTAAGCTTATATCTTCAAGCATTTGATGTGTTGCTCCATCTTCTCCTACAGTTATACCTGCATGTGTTGCACAAATTTTTACATTTAGTTTTGGATAACAAATACTACTTCTAATTTGATCATATGCCCTTCCTGCTGCAAATACAGCAAATGTACTTGCATATGGTATTTTCCCACATGTTGACATTCCAGCTGCAGTTGATATCATGTCTTGCTCAGCTATTCCCATATCAAAAAATCTATCTGGAAATTCTTTTGCAAATATATTAGTTTTTGTCGCACTTGCTAAATCTGCATCAAATACTACTATTTTATCATTTTTCTCTCCTAATTTTGCTAGTTCTTCTCCATAACTTTGTCTAGTTGCTTTTCTTGCATTTACATCCATTATATTCCCTCCTTTAGTTCTGCAATTGCCTGTTTATATTGTTCTTCATTTGGTGCCTTTCCATGCCATCCTACTTGATTTTCCATAAAAGATACTCCTTTTCCTTTTATAGTTTTACATATGATTGCTGTTGGTCTTCCTTTCTCAAGTTTTGCATTATTAAAAGCATTTATTAATTCTTCTATGTTATGTCCATCAACATTTATTGTATTAAATCCAAAACTTTCTAATTTCTTGTCTATCGGCTTTGAATTCATTACTTCTTCTATTGTTCCATCTATTTGAAGATTATTATTGTCTACAATTAAGCATAAATTATCTAACTTATAATGTACTGCACTCATTGCCGCTTCCCAAATTTGTCCTTCTTCTATTTCTCCATCTCCTACTAAGCAATATACTCTAAATCCTTGTTTATTAAGTTTTGAAGATAATGCCATTCCATTAGCACAAGATAAACCTTGACCTAATGAACCGGTGGACATATCTACACCAGGTATATTTTTCATATCTGGATGTCCTTGCAAAATACTATTAATTCCTCTAAATCCAACTAACTCTTTTTCATCAAAATATCCCCTTTTAGCAAGTGTTGCATATAGTGCAGGAGATGCATGCCCTTTTGATAAAACAAATCTATCTCTTTGTTCATCATTAGGCTTTTTAGAGTCAATATTCATTTGATTAAAATATAATACTGTTAAAATATCTGCACATGATAGTGCTCCTCCAGGGTGTCCAGATTTTCCATTGTATACTTGTTCTATTATTCCTGTCCTGATTTCATTTGCAATTTTTTCTAGTTCTTTGATATCTGTAATTTTCAAAAATATCACTCTCCTTTTGGTTTAATATATCATAAACAAAAAGAAAAAGGAATATGTTTTTCCTTTTTCTTCTATACTTATCTTATTCCAAAAATCCTATCTCCTGCATCTCCTAGTCCTGGAACAATATATCCTATATCATTTAAATGATTATCAATTTTTGCACAATATATTTGTACATCAGGATATGTTTCTTCCACTTTTTTTAATCCCTCAGGCGCTGCTATTAAACATAAGAATTTTATTTTTTTTACGCCATCTTCTTTTATCATTTTTATTGCATCTATCGCAGAACCTCCTGTAGCAAGCATTGGATCTAATAATATTACTTCTCTATCTTTTATGTCTTTAGGTACTTTATAATAATATCTAACAGGCTCTAATGTTTCTTCATTTCTATATAACCCTATTACTCCAATTTTAGCATTTGGAACAATTTTTGTTATTCCATTTGACATTCCTAATCCAGCTCTTAATATAGGAACAAATGCATATCTATCTTCATTTATCATTTTTACATTTGTTGAAGCCATTGGTGTTTCTATTTGTACATCATCCAGTTTTGCATCCTTCATTGCTTCATAACATAAAAACATGGCTATTTCTTCTGCTAATTCTCTAAACTCTTTTGTACCTGTTCTTTTATTTCTTAATATTGCAACTTTATGTTCTATTAATGGATGATTTAATTCTATTGTTTTCATAACTTTACCTTCCTTATTTTAATTATTTTTTTCTTCTTTATTATCCTCTTTTTCATCTGGTATAATAAAGTTTAACACAATTCCTGCAATAGCTGCAAGACTCATTCCAGAAATTGATACTGCTATTCCATTTCCTGTAGAAATTGAGAATGCAGCTCCACCAAGTCCAAGAACTAACATTGCAGAAGCAACTATTATATTTTTATTTTTCCTAAAATCTACTTTATTTTCAATTAAAACTTTTAATCCATTAACTGCTATAAATCCATATAGTAAAAGAGAAACTCCTCCAAGTACTGGATTTGGTATTGTTTGAACAAGTGCTGTAAATTTTCCAAAGAATCCTAAACATATTGCTATAATTGCTGCTAGTCCTATTACCCAAACTGAAGCTATTTTTGTCATTCCGACTACAGATGTATTTTCTCCATAAGTTGTATTTGCAGGTCCTCCTAAAAGTCCTGCTGCAATTGTTGCAATTCCATCACCCATAAGTGTATTTTCAAGTCCAGGATTTTGTAATAAATCTTTTCCTATAATTGTAGAAAGAGCTTTGTGGTCTCCTATATGTTCAGCCATTGTAACTAAAGCAATTGGTGCCATTGTTAATGCAATTCCTAAATTTGGTGTATAACTTACAAATGGTACATAGAAATTTGGAAGTTGGAACCATGCAGCATCTGCTATTGCTGTAAAATCTACTAATCCCAAAATGCAAGCAGAAATGTATCCCTCAATAATTCCTATTAGAAATGGAATAATTTTTATAAATCCTTTTGCCCTTGTCATAATTAATGATGTAACTAAAAATGTTATAAGTGCAACTACTGGTCCTTTCCATTCTATGCCAGATACTATTTCTCCACCTACTGAAACTGTACTATCAAATATATTTCCAACTGCAGATGTTGCTAACCCTAAACCTATTATCATTATCATTGGTCCAATTACAATTGGTGGTAAAATTTTATCAATCCATTTTTTACCAGCAAATCTTACTATTAATGAAATAATAACATATACTATACCTACTACCATTACTCCTGTCATTGCTCCAGCAACTCCACCAGTAACTCCTCCGCCATTACCAGCTCCTGCAATATATGCTGCTATAATTGGCGAAATAAATGCAAATGAACTTCCTAAGAAAACTGGTGATTTTCCTTTTGTACATGCTATATAAATAAGTGTTCCTATACCTGCTGTTACTAATGCAACTGCAATTGAAAGAGCTTGACCTTCAACTCCTGCAGCAGCAATTCCACTGTTTACTAAAATTGGTACCAAAATTGTAGCTCCAAACATTGCAAATACATGTTGAAAAGCTAATATTATCCATTTTGGTATACTTGGTTTTTCGTTCACATCTAAAACTAGTTTTGTTTCGTTCATTTCTTTTTCCCCCTATTTTATAATTTTTTATTATAGGTATAGTCAATTTTTCCTAAAAAAAAATCACTAATAAAACTAGTGATTAATAATTATTCTTAATATATATAGGAAATGCAAAAACAAGCAAATCAAATTTGCTAACTGTAAGAATATTTGAAATTACTTTTTTTACATTTTTCATCATTTTCTACACCCTAAAAATATTACTATAATAATAGATAATATGTCAATACTTTTTATAATTTTTTTATTATTTTATTATTTTTGCTAGACTTTTATTATTTTTTTTTGTATTATATTATAAGTATATAAATGTACGGAGGTTTTACATATGAAATCAAATTTAATTGTTAATTTTATTATTTTTTTAGTACTCTTTTTGTTATTATTAAATGTTGGTGTTAATGCAACAAATGTAAATATGAATTTATCTAGTAACAATAATACTAATTCTTCATTTAATTCAGATAACACAAATACTAATAATCCATATCGTTCAACTGATACTTCTGTTAGCTCATTAAGCCAATTACCTGAAGCTAATTTAGGATTAACAAATATTTTATATATTATTTTAATTGTATTAGGTATTTTATTATTCTTATTAGGAATTGCTATACTGATTAGACTAAAAAACTAATTTTTCAAACTATATTGTTAAAATTTGACAATATAGTTTATTTTTTTATGCATATAAAATTTAAAAAAATTTAATAATATTATAAACCAATTTTTTTTTATTATGAAAAAATTTTTTTATAATTTATTATTAATAAAGCTTAAATTTAGGAGGTTTTTATGTCTAAAAAAATTATTGCAACATTTATTGCTATCTTATTTCTTTTGACTACTAGCTTTGTTTTTGCTGCAGGTACAGAAATTAATTCTTCTATGAATAAAGCTGGTGATAATATTAAAAACGTAGTTAATGGAGCAGGTAATATTGTAAAAGATGGAGCTGGTGCCATTGGTAATGGTATTAACAATTCAGCTAATAATGTTAAAAATACTGTAGAAAATGGAGCAAATAGAGCCCAAAATATGGGGCAAGATGCAAAAAATCATTCTGAAAATATGGCATCTTCTTTAACACAAGATAATTATAATGCTGATAGAACAAGTATAGAAGCTAGAACCACTTCTGCATCTTCTAATAATTCATTCTTAGGAATGAATAGTACTACATGGACTTGGTTTATATTAGGAATTGCTGCTCTTGCTATAATTGCTCTTGTTTGGTATTATGCTATGCAAAATAAGCATTCAGAATATGATAACAATAATCATTAATTTGTGAGAGAAATTATATATTTCTCTCTTTCTTTTTATATTAAATATGATATAATAAATAAAATGTAATATAAAATGGAGGTTTTACATGTCTAGTTTAGTTTCAAAAAATCCAACAGCAAAACATAACTATACTATTTCTAATACTATAGAATGTGGAATAGTTCTTACAGGAACAGAAATAAAATCTATTCGTGCTGGTAAAGTTAATTTAAAAGATAGTTATGCAATTATAAAAAATGGTGAAATTTTTGTTATTGGAATGCATATTAGCCCATATGAAAATGGTAATATTTTTAATAAAGATCCTCTTAGATCTAGGAAATTATTATTAAATACAAATGAAATAAATAAGTTAATTGGACTTACTAAACAAAAAGGATTTAGTCTTGTTCCACTTAGTATATATTTTAAAGGTAATTTTATAAAACTAGAATTAGGTATTGCAAAAGGAAAGAAATTGTATGATAAACGTGAGGATATTGCCAAAAAAGATGCACAAAGAAGAATATTACAACATATGAAAAAATAACTTTACATATATGTGCATCTTTACAGTCACAGTAAATAGTGAAGAATAAAAAGTTAATAGCGAATAATTTTAGAACCATATAAAAACTATTCACTATTAACTATTCATTATTAATTTTTCACTATTTTTAGAAGCGTCCTCCGCCTCCACCTCCGGCCACCTCCGACCGCCAAATCCAGAAGATCCTCCTCCAAATCCTCCTCCTGATGAATATGAAGAAGATGAAGACATACTAGAATAAGCTGTATTTATAGATTGCCTTATTCCTGCATTAATTGTTGTTGATAATAATAAATTATTCATATATGTTGTATCACTAAAATTTGTTATATTCATTTTCATTCTTTTTTCAACTTTATCTGCTTCACCAAGTATTGTAGCTGTTACAAGATATTTTTCCCATAATATAATTTCTGGTAAATCCTTTTCGTCCATAGTACTAAAATCTTTCAAAAATCTCTTATGTGCTAACCATTTTGCATATTCTTCTTGACCTATCTCAGTTCTAGCTCTATACTTTGATACAATTATAAAATATATAATACATATTACATGAATTGCAAAAACATAAATAATCTGCCACATAATTGCATTCTTTATTTGTTCGGATTCTTTAAATACTCCTATCATGCAAAACATTGTAATAATATAAACCAATACTATTATTACTTTTGGAATAGTATTCATATTATTTTCTTTAAAATATTTCTTTTGCCTTGCCTCTTTTTTTGCATCAGCTTTAAACTCATTTATTTTTTTCGTTAATTTTTTCGCTCCAGATTCTGTTTTTCCTACATTTTTTATTTGTTTTAGAGTACATTCATTATTACTTCCTGCAATCTCAAACATTATTTTTAATATAAATTTTTCCGCCTCTGTTGGAATATATGTTTTATCTTGTAAAATAAATTTTACATTTTTCTTATCTTTAGGCATTTCTTCCATTTTTACAATTTTTCTCGCAATTAAATCTAAAATAGTTGCAGAAATACTATTGTCTGTTATATTCTTTTTCATCAAATATTCTATAATATATGGTCTATCTTCTGAAGGGAAATCTCTATAATATTCCCCATCAAATTTATTTTTTTCTTTTTTTAATTGAGATATTATATATATAATCATAATAGTTAGTGCTATATATATCATTATAACTATAATAAGAGTAGTTTTTCTAATATTAGCATTTTTGATTTCTAATAATTGTTTAATAACTTGTACTTCTTTGTTATATGCTACTTTTGCTTCGTTATCAAATCCTTCATTAATATCTCTTTCTAATATTCTTATATTTTCTTTGTTTAGCATATAACTATATTTTTTTATACTACTAATATCATTGTCTATTCCTTTTTTCCATTGTTCATTTACTTTATCTTTTTGATTTTCTATTCTTTGTAAAAGAGCTTGTTTTTGTGATATATCTTGAACTTTATTAGTAGCTTGCAAAGCATAATTGTACTTATACATTGATGGATAATTTTCTAAAGATATTACACTATCATTTGCATGGTTTACTTGATCTAGTATTTTTTGTTCTCTTTCATAATTTGCACTATCCGCCATTTTTTGTTCATATTCTAATATATAATTTTTTCCATCTACTCCCGATTTTTTTGTCGCATTTGGAACTACATTTTTATTAAACATTATCCTTATCGTTTCAGCTTCTTTTGCACTTACATCTGAATCTTTAAAATAAACTGTTTTATTATCTATTATTTGATTTGTTCCACTTAATGGTCCATGTGTCCATACTCTTAGATTATTATCACTTTTTGGTAAATATACCATAACTTGAAAATCTGTTATATTTTCTCTATAATTTTCTCCTATAACATTCCAATACAATTCTGCAATATCGTTATGTACAACAACAGCATCCGTTATAGTATATTCCATACAAAATACTTTTTGTTCTTTTGACGGGCAATATATTCTAAAATCTGCTCCATAACTATGATTTTCAATTGTATATACTCCATACTTCCCTTTAGATGCACTTTTTACCTCTTTATATTCTTTTTCAACTTTATTTATATCTTTTATTGAATTAAAGTTTTTTTGCGATATATCATAAATTTTTATATCTTTTATTGAAGATCCATTATATATATCTGTATTTCCTGAAAAATTGCTATAAATACCTGTAAATTTAGTAGCAGAATTATTCTTAAAATATATTTCCCTTTCTCTTCCATTATATGTTCCACTTAATAGAGCCGCTTCTTTTATTGTAATTGAACCATCTGTATTTATTGTAATTTGTTGATATAACTTCTTTGTTGTATCATATCCGAAAACTTGCGTACTAACACATAATAAACCTACAAAAATTATTAATGTTAGCATTAAATAAATTCTTTTTTTCATAACTATCCCCTATTTATAAATAGCGTAATCAATATTTGACTACGCTATCGTTAATTATTGTTTAAATTATGCTTTATTACTTGAACCAAATACATTTTTTATTTTATGTTGAACTGTATTTTTTATTTCTTCTCTTGCTGGTGTTAAGTATTTTCTTGGGTCAAAAGCTTGTGGTTCTTCTGCAAATGTTTTTCTAATTTGTGCTGTCATTGCAAGTCTTAAATCTGTATCAACATTAATTTTTGACACTCCACTTTTGCTTGCTTCATTTAACATTTCGTCTGGAACTCCTTTAGCGCCAGGAATATCTGCTCCATATTTATTGCACATTTGTACTAATTCTGGTATTACAGTAGATGCACCGTGTAATACAATTGGAGTATTTGGTATTAATTCTTTTATTTTCTTTAAAATATCAAATCTTAGCTTTGCTTCTCCTTTAAATTTATATGCTCCATGACTTGTTCCTATTGCTATAGCTAATGAATCGCATCCTGTTCTTTCCACAAATTCTTTTGCTTGAGCTGGATCTGTATACATCGCATCTTCTGCTGAAACATTAACATCATCTTCAATTCCTGCTAATTTTCCAAGTTCAGCTTCAACTACTACTCCATGTTCATGAGCATAGTCTACTACTTTTTTTGTTAATGCAACATTCTCCTCAAAATCATATTTTGAACCATCTATCATTACAGAAGTAAATCCTGCATCTATACACATTTTACATGTTTCAAAATCTGGTCCATGGTCTAAATGTATCGCTATTGGAATATTAGGTGCTTCTTCAACTGCTGCTTGAACCATTTTCATTAAATAATTGATTCTTGCATATTTGATTGCTCCTGATGAAGCTTGTAATATTACTGGTGAGTTTTCTTCTTTTGCTGCATCTACTATTCCTTGTATAATTTCCATATTGTTTACATTAAATGCTCCTATTGCAAAATTTTCTTCCATTGATTTTTTAAACATTTCCTTTGTTGTTACTAGTGGCATAATAATTCCTCCTTATTGTTTTTCTTTATTTTATTGCGAATTTACTTATATGTCAAGCATAATATAAATTTTAATTTATTTCATAATATTATAAAAATTTTTAAATACATACCCCTGTTCACGTAAGTAGTTAATGACATCTATTAATGATTCATATGTTAATATTTTATCTCCTGCATCATGCATTAATATTACAGCTGTATTTTTACTTCCTACACTCTCTATAACATTTTGTATTAGTGCTTCCTTTGTTTTTGCTCCTGCAGCATCTTGACTTAATGCATTCCAGTCTATACTTGATACACCATTTTCTATAAGAAAATTTTTTGCATCTGCTTTTAAATTTTTATACTTTCCTCCTGTTGAGCCTCCTGGAAACCTAAATAAATGTCCATCATATCCATTTTGTAAAATATTTCCTACAATATCTCTAGTTTTTATATATTCTTCAAAAACAGATTCTTTGCTTTCATAAATTCTAGAATATACATGTGAATAACCATGATTTGCTATATAATGTCCTTCGTTATATTCTCTTTTTATTAGCTCTGGATTTAATTCTGCTCTTGAGCCCAATACAAAAAAAGTTGCTTTTATATTTTCTTGTTTTAATAAATCTAAAATTAGAGGTGTAACTGTTTTAGATGGTCCATCATCAAAAGTTAAATAAACTGTTTTTTCTTCATTATTTGAATATATTTTCTTCATCTTTTCATTGGTTGTTTCATTATATATTGGAATCATGTTGACAGATATTTGATGCATTTTTTTATTTTGAGGATTTGCCGTTTTGTTTATGTTTTCTATGTTTTCTATATTTTCTATAATATTATTTTCTTCTTTTATTTTTGCTATATTATTATTTTTTTTGTTATAATGAATTATTACAGCACCTACAATAATCAAAACAATTATAATTACTATAATTGACGCAATAAAAACTTTTGTTTTATTTACTTTTGGTGTTGCTTCAATAAGATCATACATCATATTTTGTCACCCTTTTGTTTATTTTATCGAATTATAGTATTATTATACACTAACAAAATTTTTTTTACACTATTTTTTTAAAAAAAGCAGAAAATATTGAAAATTTTCTGCTTTTGTTCTT
>ERZ777305.2741-NODE-2741-length-13941-cov-7.888953_pt1 | contig 13941 bp, 11 predicted proteins | sample MGYA00374965_ERZ777305 | MGnify/ENA primary metagenome ERZ777305 (study PRJEB29328, sample SAMD00013331) | mouse gut metagenome | study: EMG produced TPA metagenomics assembly of the Metagenome analysis of fecal microbiota from mouse which was promoted... | reverse complement strand
TTTTCAGTCGCCCGCGGCAATTCTTGCCGGATTGGCTCTCCGCCAATCGGCAGAATATGCCCTTTTATGCGGGCGGGCGACTGTCGAGCTTTGTCCCGCCTAAAACTGCGCTCGGGCCGCGCGGGCCCCACGTCCCGTGGACGGGCGAAACTTACGTTTCGCTACGGTAGCCTCTAACCCAATTCTTTTTCCGCGCGCCTTTGGGAAATCTTGTCAAAACGTGCCAGCACATTTTGACGATTTCCCCCCTTAAGACGTCGGCGCGCGGTCGAGCTTTGCCCCGGATAGAACTGCCCTGCGCGGGCGGCGTCCGGGTGACCCCGGCGGGACAGAGCGAAACTACGTTTCGCTGCGGCCGTGTCTGCTTCTGTTTATTCCGAGAGGCAACGCAACTGAAAACCATAGGAACGATGGTGAGCGCTGCTGAGGTAGAGTACCTTTGCGCCGAAATTCAAGTACACCCCGTTGTTGCCGTTCACTGACGACGAGTAGCTAAACCCGCCGTTGCCGAGGTCACGTTGCACGCCATCCGCGTGATAGCGGTAGCCCGGGGCGGCGAACTCTCCTCCGTCACAGCCAAACTCTACTTCTTCCCCTTCGATAACAAGCCCAACGTGTGCCCCATAGCCCGTTCTTTCGTCTCCAGATAATGCACATTGTGCTTGTTCGGCGCAATCACGATCGGCACGTTTTCCACAATCTTCAACCCGTAGCCCTCCAAGCCGGCCCGCTTCTGCGGGTTGTTCGTCATCAGTCGGATATTGCGCACCCCCAGATCGTGCAAAATGCTCGCACCGACCCCGTAATCCCGCTCGTCCGCCTTGAATCCCAACTTCAGATTCGCCTCCACCGTATCCAACCCCTCGTCCTGCAACTTGTAAGCCTCGATTTTGTTGAACAGCCCAATCCCGCGCCCCTCCTGATTCAAATAGACGATCACCCCTCGCCCCGCCTGTTCGACCATCTCCATCGCCTTGTGCAACTGCGCCCCGCAGTCGCACCGGCACGACCCCAAGATATCGCCCGTCGCACAAGACGAGTGCATCCGAACCAGAACCGGTTCGTCCTCCGCCCATTCTCCCTTCACCAACGCCATGTGTTCCAGCCCGTTGCTCTTCTGGCGGTACGCCACGATCCGGAAATCGCCCCACTCGGTCGGCAGCGTCGCCTCCGCCCCCCGTTCGATAATCGACTCCTCCTTCAGACGATACGCAATGAGGTCGGCAATCGAAATAATCTTCAGCCCGTGCTTCTCCGCAAACTTCAACAACTCCGGCAACCGCGCCATCGTTCCGTCCTCGTTCATAATCTCCATCAGCGCCCCCGCCGAGTAGAGCCCCGCCAGCCGCGCCAGATCGACCGCCGCCTCCGTGTGTCCCGCCCGACGCAGCACCCCCTTGTCCTGCGCATAGAGCGGATTGATATGCCCCGGCCGACCGAAAGTGGCCGGCGTGGAAGCCGGATCGGCCAGCGCCCGGATCGTAGCCGCCCGATCGGCCGCCGAGACCCCCGTGCTGCACCCTTCGAGCTTGTCGATCGTCACCGTAAACGGCGTCCCGAGCACCGACGTGTTGTCCGTCACCTGGTGCGGCAGGTCGAGCTCCGCACAGCGCGACAGCGTGATCGGTGCACACAGCACCCCCCGCGCCTCCTTGAGCATGAAATTGACCTTTTCGGGCGTAATCTTCTCTGCCGCGATAATCAAATCCCCCTCGTTCTCCCGATCCTCGTCATCCACAACGATAACGAACTCGCCCCGGCGGAAATCCTCGATCGCCTCCCCGATGGTATTCAGACTCCTATTCATTCGATGTATGTTTTTGATTTTTAAATGCTTTGAAACGCTCCCACACCTGCCGTCCCCAGACGATCACCGGTTCCAGCCGTTTTTTATAGGCATCCGGATTGAAGATCGCCGAGTCGTTCGTCGATTTGTAGGTCAGGAAGATCGCGATCGGGAAGAGGATGAAGCTCGACACCCAAATTCCCCAGAACGGAGACCACGCCCCGTCTTTCACAAACTTCTCGCCCGTAATCGTAATGATGTAGTAGACCACGAAAAAGATGACCGAAACCACGATCGGCATCCCGAGTCCCCCCTTCCGGATAATCGCCCCGAGCGGCGCCCCGATCAGGAAAAAGATCATGATAGAGAAGGGTAGTGCGAGCTTCCGTTGAAAATCGGCCTGTGCCCGATAGAGCAGCTGCGAGGTATAGCGCATGTATTCCGACTCGTAATCGCTATAGACGCGCGCCTCTTCGGCCCACGCGGCCGCCTGCGTGAAGACCGCGTTCCGCGTCTCGATGCTCATCGTGTCGAGCATCCCTTCCACCGAAACCCGCCGCAGCGGCAGCAGCGAATCGAGCTCCATCGAGGCCATATTCCTGAAAATATGCGACTTGATGAGCCGATGTTCGAACTGCGTCACGATCGAATCCTGAGCCTGTTTCAGCGAGTCGATCATGTGCGAAAGCTGGTGCATGTTTTTCGTTTCGCTCTGGTTCGAAAACTCGCCCTCCGACCGCTCGAATGCAAAACCCGACAACGGAATCAGCAACTGCTGCTTATCGAACAGGTGATGGCCCAGCTCATTCTGTTCGAACCACTGATAATCCCGGTTCTGTTCGTAAATCTGCCCGTTGTAGAGCAACACCAGCAGGTATTTCTTGTCGTCCGAGATGCGGATATACCCCGAATCGGCTACGATCGTCTGCATGTTGCTGTACTTGGCATTGTCGTAAATCAGAATGTCGGTCAGCTTATTGGTTTTCGGATCCTGATGGCCGATCCGGATACTCCGATCCGGAATGCCGTTGAAGAAAATCCCGTCCTGAAACTTCATCTCCTGCCGCTGCTTCGAGATGTCCCTCATCAGCGAGATCATCTTCCGGAACGAATACGGGGTCAGGTCGTTAATCACGAAGAAACTTCCCACACAGACGACTGTCATCAGGATAATGAGCGGTTTCATAATCCGCGGCAACGAAATCCCGGCCGCCTTGAGGGCCAGCAGCTCGTTGTTCTCGCCCAGATTCCCCATCGTCATGATCGAAGCCAGCAGCGTAGCCAACGGCAGCCCCATCGGCACGAGCGTCGCGCTGGCATACATCACCAGCTCGATAATCACCCCGGGGCCGAGCCCCTTGCCGACCAGCTCATCGATGTGCATCCACAGATAGTGCATCAGTAGGATGAACATCACGATAAAAAACGTGAGCACCATGGGCCCCACGTAGGCTTTCAATACGAAACGATAAACTGTCTTCATGTAATTTGCAACCCGTTCTTTGTGTCGGACGGGACTGCCGCTTTCTTGTAAGAAAGCGGCGCAAAGAACTTTTAATTAGCTACGCTACGCCTTAAGCTCCGCAGTCCTCAGTCTTCGAAATTACTTTTGGGTCGGGGTTCTCCGGGGCGGTGCCGCGGGCACTCCGAGATGGCCGCCTCTACCCTAAGAGTGCCCGCGCGCCCCGGAAGAATCCCCGGCCCAAAGAAAAGTCCGAGGGTTGGGCCGCCGGCAGCTTTAGGATGCGAAGCATCCTCTAAAGTTTTTCTGGTTCTCTTTGTGAACAAAGAGAACAGTACCCTCCAGGACAAAGACCGGACAGACAATTAAGGGTACAAATTTATCATTTTTTCGGACAACCGATCGCCCGTTTCAACTTCTCGACCTGCGCATCCCAGAGCGTACGGCAATCCTCCTCCTCGCCCTCCTCGGCGAAATCGATGACCGTCAGCAACAAATCCCCCGTCAGCTCCTGATGCGACAGCCGGAATTCAAAATAATGCCCCTCTTCGTCCAGCCACTCGTACCTCACCGAGAGATTCGGTTTCCGGTGAACCATCCGTGCCGCCTGTCCGGTTTTGTTCCAAAAAAAATCATACCGATCTCCCGTCGCCTCGACCCGGTCGGCAAACCAGCTTCCGAGCCCCAGCGGCGTGGTAACCGCCCGGTAGAGCGAGCCGGGCGTACAGGAGAAAGGATATTCCAGAAGGACTTTTTTCTTCATCATAGGAGTAGGGATCGAGGTGAACGGAAAGGTTTTTCGCAAAATAGCGAATCTTTCTCTAAAAACCTATAACGCACCGACGAATCTCTAAATTGCCCGTCCCGTGAAGACTCCGGTTCCAAACCATTCACGAACCTCGAATCGAAGTTCTCAATCCGTATTATTTAACATAATATAAATAACAATATAAAAATATAAGTGCTGCAAACAACTGCCTGACAGCACTTATAAAAATAACTGAATCGTTAACGCTCGCACATATCCACCGGAGCTTCGAATTTGAGCTCCACAACCCGTACAGGCTCATCCGTTCGGTCAACCGGCAGCTCAAAGCGGGTCTTGGAACCTGTCGTTACGAATGTAACCTTTTTGCCGGTATGGCCCTCTTTGGCAGAGATCAAACGCTGAGGCGGATTCGGCAACTCCAGCGTCCGAAGCTCCGGATCCGTCACCAACAGCCACGCCCGCCGCCCATTCCGCGTGCTGACACCCCCCTCGAACGGATAATAGGGGCCTCCGCGCGTCCCGTAGATCGCCCGGCCGTACCGGTGCAGCCACATCCCGAGCGTATCCATCAACGCAATCTGCTCCGGATCGAAAGTGCCGTCGGGACGCGGGCCGAGGTTGATCATATAGTTCCCGTTGCTCCCCACGATCCCGACCATATCCCGGATCAACTCCTGTGCCGTCATCAGCCGCGGAGCCGGATTATACGACCACTGCGACCGGTCGATCGTCACCCACGCCTGCCACGGATGGTCGCCCCACACCGTCACGTTATTGCCCCGGTTGGTCAGCCGCTCCCGATCCTGAAAATCCCCCGCATATCTCGCCCCATCCATATCGATATGGTTATCCGCCCCGGCCATCCGGCGCCCGATATCGACCCGCGAGTTGAGCAGAATCTCCGGTTTGCGGGTGTGAAACCGCCGGTACATCTCCGACCCGACTTCGTGGGTATAGGTGCCGAGCCACTCCCCATCGAACTGAATGAAGGCCACATCGTAGCGGTCAATCAGTTCATAGACCTGGGCTGTCATGTAATCGAAATAGCGGGTGGAATTTGGGCTGTCGGCCTGTTTTGGGATAAGGGTTCCCGAGCCTCCGTATTCGTGTGGAGCGCAGTCGGGATGATACCAGTCGAGAATCGAATAGTACGCCCCGAATAGAATGCCGTGTCGGTCACAGGCGGCTTTCATTTCAGCCAGCAGGTCACGTTTGACAGGGGTGGCTTCCATGTCGTAGGGCGACACGTCCGAGAACCAGAGTGCAAAGCCGTCATGATGTTTGGTGGTGGGTGCGAAGTAGCGCATTCCCCAGCGTTTCATGAGTTGACACCACTGGTCGGCATCGAACCGTTCGGGGTTGAAGCGCAGGTAGAGGCTGTCGTAGGTGTTTTTGGGTACGGAAGTGCTACGGCTCCAGCCAATCTCTTTGCCGCTGAGGGATGAGGGCCCCCAGTGGACGCACATCCCCACGCGCAGGTCTTGCCATTTCTTAAGGGCTTCGGCCGAGGTCTTCAGGTCGGGGTTCAAGTCTCCGCCACCGCTTAATACGGTTTGCGCCGCTACCGTCGTCCAGCCCACGTTCATAGCTAAAATCAAGCCCCAGAGCGTCTTTCCTTTCATATTTTCTGTCTGAATTTTATTGATTGTCCCACCTCAGATTTTACAAAGATACCGAATTTTTCCTTTTTACCAACGTTTCTTTCCGTCTGTTTTGCGCTTATTTAACATAAGTAACTCCGCGACAAATCAATTATGATACTCATCGAATGACCCGTCGGAATAAAACAGGACAATCCGTTCGATGGACTTTAAGGATCGATTTTTCACTGTTTCCGTCTCGATTGGATTAGAGAGCGGATTTTGGGTATTTACATTTGTAATATCTTGCTCTACCTCCTCAGAATCAGGATAATCTTCTTCCTGTACAACCCCTTTTTCGTCGTTTACATCTGTAATCCCCATTATTTTCTCTGGGGTTTCTTCTGGGTTTACTTTTGTAATCTCCTGTTTATTTACATCAGTAAACAGGTCGTTTCCGACAGGTTTTACAGATCTATATACCTCACCCTGTCCGTTGATGATCCAATCCGGATTCAGATCGGGGAAACGGAGCAGCATACGGGAGATAAATTCAAAATTCGGCTTGTTTCTGCCTGCCAATAAATGGGATATACTGGATGGCTGTACTTCCATAATCTCCGCAAACTTTACACTTGTAAGCCCCTCTAATTTGAGAAATTGAGCCAATCGTTCCTTCATGGTTGTAACATTTAGCGCATTTACAAATATACTACTCCTCGGGAGATTCTCTGCTCACTTCTGCAAATTTCTTTATCTCCTTACCGAGATGCATTCTCAAATCGGCAAAGCACCACATTATATAAAATTCATAATTTACTGATAAACATATAAATATATAAATCAAACTACATGCCTTGTTCTCATGTTACACGTATTTAGGTGCGCTCCGGCAAACCGAATACAAACAAAAACTTGATTTAAAAATAAGTATTTCACTGATAATGACAACGATATAACTCCTGATATTGGATTTATTCGTCCTTGATGTTCGGATTACAGATCCCGTTTTTACACCTGTAATCCCTTTCCTACGGTTTGCAAACAAAAAAAACGGGCTCAGCACGAGCCCGCCAGACAGCAAAAAAGCCTTAGCAAAAAATGCTAAGGCTTTCCAAACTTCTCCCGGCCGACTAAATCGCGACCAAGAAGCTAACAAATCTTAAAATCGGATCTTCGCCTGAATCGCTTGAAACTCTTCCGGAGTCAGGTTTAATTTCGGCCTGCTGAAATCCAGGTCGCCCCCCTCACTGATCGGCACGAGATGGATATGCGCATGCGGCACATCCAGTCCGATCACCGCCACACCGATTCGCTGACAAGGCACAGCCGCCCGAATATGTTCCGCCACCTTCTGGGCAAAAGTCATCAGCTCCGCCAACTCCTCCGGCGCAAGGTCGAAAATATAGTCCACCTCCCGTTTCGGAACCACCAGCGTATGTCCCTCCGCCAGCGGATGAATGTCCAGAAAGGCAAAATGCCGCTCATCCTCCGCCACCTTGTAGCCGGGGATCTCTCCCCGGATGATCTTGCTGAAAATCGTAGACATGATTTATCGCGATTTAATTATGTTAAATATCTTTCCTGTCGCTCTTTTAATATTCCTCGAATTTCGGCCTAAGCAGTTCGCTCGAAATAATCATCGTTCTCAGGTCCACCGCAACAAGCTCCTTTTCCTGCTCCCGCAACTCCAGCGTTTCTGTCCCTCCGCTCGACTCACCCCCATTCTCCGAAACAGCCGTCGCCACAGATGCCGTCAGCCTCCCCCTGAATTCCGTCTCCTCAGCCCCGCGCTCAGTCGGCACCTGACGTTTCCGAGGCTTGCGAGCCTCTGCTCTCGCCACCGCCCGTTTCAACTCCTCCTGACGTTCCAATTCCCGTTGCTGCTCCAACTCCCGCTGTCGTTGCAACTCCTTCCGGCGATCGAATTCCTCTCGCCGCTGTCCGGACTCCCTCCTGCGTTCCGACTGCTTTCCCCGCTCCGCTTTTTCCCGTCTTCGGTCGACTTCCTTCCTCTTCCGTTTGTTCCTGCCCCCCACAGCACTCCACGAGGCACTCACCAAAATAGCCACCGCAGCAAGCACAATCTGGATAATTTCGATCGTATCCATAAAAACCTTTTTTCAAACCAAAACCATCACGCGCCCTCCGTCAGTCCACCATCGACGCCTCCGTCCGGTGCACCTTCTCGACCCCCTTGACCGACTTCACCTTATCCATAATCACCTTCAGGTCTTCGCTGTTCCGCACATAGAGGCTGACCGTCCCCTCGAAGATTCCGTCGTGGCTGTGCACATGCAGCTCCCGGATATTGATATTCAACTCCCCGCTGATAATCTTCGCCAGGTCGTACAGAATCCCCACCCGGTCGATCCCCCGCACCTCGATCACCGCCAGATACGACATCACCTTTTCGCTCGACCACTTGGCCGGCACGATCCGGTCTCCATGCTGCGCCGAAAGCTTCACCGCCCGGTGACAATTTTTCTTATGCACCTCCACCGTACCGTCCTCTCCCTTGAACCCCACCACCTCGTCTCCCGGAATCGGATTACAGCACTCCGCCATCACATACCGATACTCTTCCCCTCCTGCCTCATCAGCCGTCCGCGCCCCCTCCGACGCCCCCCCGCCCAGGAAACGGAACGGATTCGGAAACTGCAACGTCCAATATTTCATCAGCTTGCTCGCCGCATTCTGCTTCAGAATCTTATCCAGCCCCTCGATCGAGATAATCCCGGCCCCCAGCTTGCTGTAAAACTCATCCTTGTTGGACGAGTGGTAAGCCGGCAAGACCTTCCGAAAGACCCGCGCCTGCAACGGCACGCCGAGTTTCTTCATCTCCGCCTCGAACAGCTCCTGTCCCCGCCGGATATTATTCTCCCCGTCGCGTTTGAGGAACTGTTTGATATACCCCCTCGCCTTCGCCGTCGTGATGTGGTCGAGCCACTCTACCTGCGGATGGGCATTCTGCGACGTCAGGATCTCGATCTGATCCCCCGAATGAATCTCCGCATAGAGCGGTGTGATCTTATAATTGACCTTCGCCCCGATGGCATGGTTCCCGATCTTCGAGTGGATATCGTACGCAAAGTCCAGCACCGTCGCTCCCTTCGGCATCGTCCTCGCCTCCCCGCTCGGCGTAAAGACCACGATTTCAGAGACCTGCAAGTTCATCTTGAAGTTATCCATGAACTCGACCGCATCGTCCGCCGGACTGTTTAGCGCCTCCCGGAGCTTCGCCAGCCACTGGTCGAACTCCCGCTCGCTCCGTTTGTCAGTCTCCGCCACCGCTCCGTCCGCCTTGTATTTCCAGTGCGCCGCAAACCCCCGCTCTGCAATCTCGTTCATCCGCTCCGAACGGATCTGTACCTCGGCCCAGACCCCCTCTGGCCCCATCACCGTACAGTGCAGCGCCTCGTAACCATTGGCTTTCGGAATATTGACCCAGTCCCGGATCCGGTCCGGCTTCGGTTTATAGATATCGGTAATCAGCGAATAGAGGTGCCAGCACTGCGATTTTTCGGGAATCAGCGGCGAGGGTTTGAAGACGATCCGGATGGCAAACAGGTCGTAAATCTCCTCGAACGAAACCTGCTTCCGTTTCATCTTCTTCCAGATCGAATAGACCGACTTCACCCTCCCCGAAATCTCGAACTCGATGTTGTTTTCCTTGAGTTTTTCGATGATCGGCGGGTTGAACTTTTCGAGGAACTGCAACCGCTGGAGCTCCGTATCGGCCAATTTCTGACTGATCTGATTGTATTCGTCCGCAAAGCGGTACTTCAGGCTGAGGTCTTCGAACTCCGTTTTGATGAGGTACAGCCCCAACCGGTGTGCCAGCGGAGCAAAGAGATAGATCGTCTCCGAAGCGATTTTCATCTGTTTGTGCTTCGGCATCGCCCCCAGCGTCCGCATGTTGTGGAGCCGGTCAGCGATCTTGATGAGACACACCCGGATATCGTCCGAGAGCGTCAGAATCATCTTTTTGAAATTCTCGGCCTGGCTCGAAATATCCTGCGCGAACGCCCCCGCCAGCTTCGTCAGCCCGTCCACCAGCGTCGCCACCGTCCGTCCGAAGCGGTGTTCGATATCCTCCACCGTATAGTCCGTATCCTCGACCACGTCGTGCAGCAGGGCCGCCTGCACCGACTTGACCCCCAGTCCGATCTCGGTCACCACGATCCGCGCCACCGCCAGCGGATGCGTGATATACGGTTCCCCCGACTTACGCCTGACCCCCCGGTGCGCCTCGTTGGCAAAATAGAACGCGCTCCGGATGCGATCGTAATCCTCTTCCGTCTTGCAAATCGCAGCACAACACTCCAGCAGTTCGTCGAACTGCCGCTGTACCATCCATTCGTCCTTGTCGTAGTTTTCAGCCGCAGGTACCGTCGCCGCGGCCGGGATCGGGGTAGAATCAGCCATACTGCATCGTTTTCGTCACCCTAAGATACACTTTTTTCGCAAAAGATAGCACTTTCGGCAAAAAAAACGCCTCCCCCCTCCTACCCTCTTCTCCACAAAAAAAGCCACATCGCCCGTTTCGTCCGACCGGACGAAACCTGAGCGATACGGCCTCTCTTTAATAACTATAATTTTATAAAAATCAATCGATTACACCTCAACAACTCCCCCTACTTCTTCCGTTGAGCCAGATAGGCGTCGTACATATCCAGCACCCACGCATCGTCCTCCTTGGCCTCCTTCTTGTGCACCTTCCCTTCGGGCCCCTTGAACCACTTTTTGCAGAACTCTTTCAATCCCGGATACTGCTTGTCCATCAACACCGTGTTGACGAACATATACGGATAAACGATCCCCTCCGGATCATCGTGGAAACGGACGCCGTACATGGTCTTCAGCACCCGCCGCTGAATATTTCCCGTCTGCTCGAACGTCCAGATCTTCCACCAATAAGCGGTGGCATTCTCCCCCTCCTTGTTCACGCAGACCAGCCTCCGGAGCGTACGATAGCGATCGGCAATGCTGGGCGCCGCTAGCGGATGCGCCTCCCACCGGATTCCGTCCGGATTGCCTTCGGTCTTCTCGACATATTCGACGCTCTCGACCTCCTCGGCCGTATATTTAACCGGCTCTTCCTCTTTTGCATCCGGCGTCTCCGTGAGCTTGAACGAATAGTTCTCCTTTTTGAACAGCGACGATTCGGCATGCCACCCGCGATGCACATATCCCTCGACCCGGTCGCCCGACTTGAGCGTCACCACCACGCGTCGAAACTCCTGATCCTGCGTTTTCTTGGCCGCCGCCTCCGGACAATCAACGCCCGCCGCCACCAGCGAGAGCGCTGCAAATAGCATAAATCGTTTCATAAGCATTCTTTATTCGTTGGAAATCAGGCTCATTATCGGACAATAGTCCCTCAGCATCAACACCGTTTTCGCCCGCCCGATGCTCGATTGGAGAATCCGTCGGGCCAGTTCCGGATCATCCTCGACATACTGTGCGATCCGTTCCCGGAACCGATCCTTCGACCTGCGGTTAATCCCGCCCATATCCTGCCATGTCTCTTCGCCCCGCTTCCGCAGGAAATAAGCGACCCGCGACTGACTGAATACCCGTCGCCGCTGCCACACCTGTATCCCGCCGTTCGTATCGATCCCATATCCCTTCTTTCCATAGACGCAGGTTTGTATATGCGGTGTCGCAAAATAGACCCACATCCATCCCGGCCGCTCCGCATAAACGAATCGCCGGGGATGTTCCGGCGTCCGAACGTGCCAGCAGACTATCGAATCGACCTCCTCTGGTTCTATCCACTCCTTATCTTTAGTCTTGAGGAAAGCATCGCGCCAAATTTTCAGCCGCCCCGACCGTTTGGGCAGCTCTATCCGATCGTTTCCCGTACACTCCACCACCGTTCCGTTTTTCAAAAATACTTTTCCTTCGACCCACTCCGCCGCCCTCGCCCCCACCATTCCGGCCAGGCAAGACAACAATAAAAACAAAATCTTCATTTCAGACTTCTTACCGTTTCGTTATCGGCAATCCTTCACTCACAAAGATACAATAATCATCAGAAAAACCAAAATAAAAAATCAAAAAAAAAAAAAACAGCGTTTAGAAATTTAAAAAATACAAGAATAGCACTTTCAAGGCATAGATTTTTCATCATTCCATTAAATTCAACACCTTAGGAAAAGATTGAGTCCTGCGGAGCCTGAAGCACGCGGACAGAAGCGATGCGTAAGCATCGCCCGACCACGCACCCGTTGGGTGTTTTGTTAGGGTTCTCTCTGCCTTACTCAGTGGGGCCCGGCCGGCCGACGCGTTCGCGTCACGGCGGCCGGCCTTTATTACTCAAGCAACCGCGCGCCACGCCTTAGGAGGCGCGCGATAGAGAATGAGGTAAAGATCTGGGCCGACACAGCCCATTGGGAGTGCGGCACGCACCGCCCGCCCGGCATAAGGGCAGTTCTCTCAAACTGCCGCGCGCCGACGCCTTAAGAGGGAAATCGTTCAAACACACAGTCGTGTTTGAACAGGATTTCCCGAGGCGCGCGGATTTGTCCAAGGCTTGTTTAAGTCGCCCGCGGCCATTCTCGCCGGATTGGCTCACCGCCAATCGGCAGAATATGCCCTCTTAGGCGGGCGCACCCACAGGGTGTTTTATTGGCAGCCCCTACCCCAACCGGACGGAACTGCCCTGCCGCGGGCGGCGGCCGGCCAATAAGGCAGAGAAAAACCCAATAAAACGCCCGATGGGCGCCCCGGCGGGACAGAGCGAAACTGCGTTTCGCTAAGGCCGTGTCGCAAAATTGGGGCAGAGGCTGCCAATTGTGAGTGCGACACGCACCGTTTATTCCGAGAGGCAACGCAACTGAAAACCGAAAGCACGGTAATATTTCAGTACCGGATTCACGTCGGCTGTATTGAAGTACAAATAGAGGCCGTAGGTACTGTTGGAAGCCGCAATTGCTGACCAGACGGAGCCTTCGTCGCTGATGTTCCATAGGCTGCCGTCGCCATGACCGCGGAGGCCCGGGGCGGGGTTTGTTTTTCCGCGCGCCTTTGGGAAATCTTGTCAAAACGTGCCAGCACATTTTGACGATTTCCCTTCTAAGGCGGGGCGCGCGGTTGGTTTGAGGGTACTGCCCTCGGGCCGCGCGGGCCCCACATCCCGTGGACGGGCGAAACTTTCGTTTCGCTAAGGCAGCCTATACCCCAATTCTTTGTTCGCGCGCCTGGGGAAATCCAGTCAAAACGCACAAGCGCATTTTGACGATTTCCCTTCTAAGGCGGGGCGCGCGGTTTTTCAGTCGCCCGCAGGAATTTCATCTCGATTTTGCTCACCGCAAAACGAGTGAAATCCCTCTTTACGCGGGCGGGCGACGGATTTTTTGCACGCCTGAAAAGGCAGCGGCACGCATTAGTTTGAGGGTACTGTTCTCGTTGGCTTACGCGTTGCCTTCGGCTTCCTCGTGCTACCTCGGCAAAGCCCACAAGTGGTCTCTGCCCTCAGTACGCTACTCGGTTCCTCCTCGCCGCTCGGCAATTTGCAAACTGCGTTTGCATTGCGCTCGCTGGCAGCGTCGGTTGTGAACAAAGAGAACCAGAAAAACTTTAGAGGATGCTTACGCATCCTAAAGCTGCCGGCGGCCCAACTCCCGGACTTTCTTTGGGCCGGGAGTTGTAGCGCGCTTAATGCAATCACAACCTTTGGCGCGCTACAACCCCGACCCAAAAGCAATCGCAGAGACTGAGGACTGCGGAGCCTAAGGAGTAGCGTAGCTATCTAAAAGTCTTTTGGGTACCTTTTGCCCGAAGGCTTCCTCGCGCTAACTCGGCATAGCCCGCAAGCGGTCTCTGCTCGCGTAACGCCGCTCGGTTCTTCAGAAAAGGTACGGTTCTGTCCGGTTCAAAGCTTGACCGTCGCCCGCCCGCGTAAGAAGGCATATTCTGCCGATTGGCGGTGAGCCAATCCGGCAAGAATTGCCGCGGGCGACTGAAACAAGCATTGACAAGCCCGCGCGCCACGCCTTAAGAGGGAAATCGTCAAAACTCGCTTGCGTGTTTTGACTGGATTTCCCAAGGCGCGCGAACGGAGAACGATGTGAAGAGTTGGGCAGACCCGGCCAATTGCCCACCGCGGGCACGCGGGGCCTGCCCGGCCCGAGGGCAGTTCCGTCCGGCTCAAAGCTCGACCGCGCGCCGTCGCCTTAACAGGGAAATCGTCAAAATGCACTTGGGCGTTTTGACAGGATTTCCCAAGGCGCGCGGATAAAACTCGTTTATCCGATAAACGTCGGGCGGTGATCAACGTCGGAAAGATGGTTTATCTCTTCTCTCTGTTCCGCTTAGGCCGCGGGGGCCCCTACTTTCT
>ERZ777305.2740-NODE-2740-length-13960-cov-4.625458_pt1 | contig 13960 bp, 16 predicted proteins | sample MGYA00374965_ERZ777305 | MGnify/ENA primary metagenome ERZ777305 (study PRJEB29328, sample SAMD00013331) | mouse gut metagenome | study: EMG produced TPA metagenomics assembly of the Metagenome analysis of fecal microbiota from mouse which was promoted... | reverse complement strand
GAATAATACTTAATTTACTCTTTTGTTGCACTTGACTTTTTAATTTAGAAATTTTTTCTCCTATGCATAATTCTAAAAAAATCTTTCCAAAGTTTCTTAAAAGATGTTATAATACAAAGATAAGAAATTTGGTGATTAAGATGAATAAAGAACAAATATTAAATAGAGTAAATATCTTGCTAATATCCGATAATGAAGCAGACTATAATGCCGTAGTAAATTATGGATTTAAAAAAATTACACATTTTAAATCTATCATTAATGCTGATGCGTATTTTAAAGCTCATCCTGATGATTTAGATAAATTTGATTTGGTAATAAAGGGAAGACAAAAAGTTCAACAAGTATGTTTTGAAGGAAATACCGAGTTAGATAATAAAATTAATAATATGCCACACGAAATTGCTAATATTTATATTTTTGATTATGCAGATGAGAAGGATTACCGTTATTATTGCAATAATGCGCGAACGGAAACACACGATATGTCATCAGTTTTAAATTTTTATGTAAGACAATTACTAGCCGATAAAGAACTTCAAGAAAAACTTAACAATGCTGATCCACTAGCTCCCTTAACAATGCCTCTTATAACTTATCCCCAAAGTAAAAAGGATTTAAAAGTTCTTCTCCTTCTTTCGGGAATTGTCTATACAAATGACGAAGATGCTATTAAGGAAAAACTTGATGTTGACATCCAATTAGAAGAAGATAATAATTATGGACTAGGAAGGAATGTAATTCGTAAGATGGGTGATTACGACATTATTATTGCTTCTAAAGTGTACTCTAATAACTTAATTTATATGAATGAAGAACATATTGAACAAGGGCAATTAAAGGGTAAAGGTCTTGGACTTGTCGCAATATATGATGATGATTCTATATTTACCATGATGAGTGATGGTGATTATACCTTTAATTATATTGGAACGGAGTTAATTGTTCGCTCGGCAATAGGTAATATAAATCGCGAATCCCAAGAAGTTAAAGAGGAACACTATAAGGTGAAAACAGATTCTCGCGCCAAACTGGCTATAAGCATTGTCGAAAAAGCCATTATTAATTATCATCAAGCTCTAAAGGAAATAAATGGCCGAGGTCTAGAAGACGTCAAACCTGAAGAGTTTTCTAAATATGAAGAGGAATATATCCAGGCAAATGAACAATATGAACAGGGAAAAAAAGAATATGCTAGACAAGTTCAAATATACGATGATATATTAAGAGCGGCTCAAAAGTATCTATCAAATAAGAAAAGAGGTCGAACTAAAAATACGCCAGCAGATATTAAGATAACAGAAAGTGCTAATGGTATAACTATCGAAAATTATATTAAAGCAAGAAAAATATGTTCTCTAACGATAAGTTTAAATGATGAAAATAAGAATCGCGTCTTTATTATTCAAACAGCTAAAGATAATGGGTTGCTAACCAGTCCATGTGAAGTAGCAATATATCCCATTGAAAAATCCTATAATGTAAATCGTCCAAATGAAAATCAGATAAGAGCACTCAATGGTGTTTGGAAAAAAATAGAACGCGATATTGTTCCAATAAATGCTTCTTGTGCTCAAAGTTTAAAACTGGCGAAACAATCACGACGAAAAAATCGCCATAATAAAAATTAAAATATGGTATAATTATACTTGAGAGAAGGAGTTCATTATGGCAATAAGAGTTAAAGTTCAAAATAGTGGAGTAGGCGAAGAACTACAAGCCAAATTAGGCGCTTTAGGAATGGAAATAGTTTTTGAAGAAGATGATGTCAAAGAGATGGAACCTAAAGATAAAAAAAGTAAAGAAAAAGATAAAAATATATCTAAATAAAGATATATTTTTAAATTTTATATGACAGTAAAGCATATTATTAAATATTGTAATTATAATAAATAATGTGGTAAACTGAAATATAGTGAGGAGCAACTTATATGTCATTAAGTAGCAACAAGAAAATTTTAGATAATATGATGAATAAATATAAATTAACGGAAGAAGAACAGGCCGAACTTTGGAATTCTATTAAAGATATCTTTAATCACCCAGAATTTCAACGTCGTATGTCTCCCGATTTTCCTCATCATGATCGAATTAATCTCGGAGAACACATATTAGAAGACACCATTGTTACCTATATATTATCTAAAAAAGTAAAAAAGTCGAACTATAATCGTGATTTAGCTTTAAAAATATCAATGTTTCATGATTTTTATATTGAACCATGGCAAAATAATGTCAAAAGCAAGAATAACAAGTTTCATAACAAACATGGGTTTAGACATCCAGTAGAGGCTATCATTGCTGCCATGACTTATTTCCCCGAATATTTTAAAGATATTGATGAAGCCAAGATTATCATTGATGGTGTCCTTCATCATATGCATCCTTTTCCTGTAAGAAAAGTGGAACTGACAGGAGAAAATGTCATGGAATTGAACAACTGGGATCAGTTACTAAAGTTAAATTCCAAACTTGCTATTACTATGCTTATCTGCACTTCTCGAAATACTTTAGGTAAATATTCTTTTTCTCACAGCCTTTTTAAAGAGGGAAGAGTTATGTCTAGGGCCGATAAAATTGTTTCTAGGTTAAATATGAAAGAGAGTAGCCTTGAAGGCTTCATTGCTCTTATAAGCGGAAGAAATAAAAATCTCGATAAATAAAAGTCCTCAAGACTTTTTTTATTATGCTTAAAAATCTTGTAAACATTATAAAAAGTAATTGGCAAGTGTAATAAATACACTTATACTGAAAATGGAAGTAAAGAATTGCTTCTAAAGATACTTCTTTAATATGGCCATAATAGTTAGTATCTGTTTAACATTATTTTTTTTAATTAAATAAGTGTAAAAAATACACATAAGAAAGGTGAATTATATGAATATAGAAAAAGAGAAGAAGTATGTATTAAAAAATGGAACAGATAAAACTGCAAGAGAGATGTTTAACAGTGTCATTGAAAGGTTTAATTTAACATCTCCCAAATTTATTAACAATATGGATGTTTATTATGATAAGAATAATATCTTGGATGCCTATGGGATAAATATCCGCAAGAGAATCGTCAAAGGTGAACTCGTCTATACGGTTAAGCGTCCTACGAAGGAAAAGATTATTACCGAAAGACGCGAGGAAAACTTTTCTACTCTTGAAGAAGCTCTACAGTTTGCTATTAAAGAGTGGAATATTCCCATAAAAGACATAAGTGAATTACTTGAGATAAGTACCCAAAGGGAGAAATATCAATTGGAAATAGGCAAGAACGTCCTTGAAGTATGCTTTGATTTATTTACTCCACGTGTAGGAATATGTGAATTTGAAGAACAGGAGATGATTGAATTCGAATTAAAAAAGGGCGATACTAAAGTATTTGACGAGATTGCCAAAATAATGAGTGAATTTCCCTATCTTGAAGAGAGTAATTTTTCTAAAAAGGAGATATCTATGGCAGTAATTCGTGCTAAAACTAAGATAAACCCTTTCAAAAACTCTCAACAACCCAATAATGAAGAGATAAAACAATTCTTTATTGGTAAAGATGAAAGATTGGCTGAATTGCGAGATTTAGATACCAAGAAAAAAGAATTAAATAATTTACGAGAAAAACTAGGACCTTTATCTAGACCCTTAGTTGTCACCTTAAGTGGAACGCCAAGAGCCGGAAAGACTACGACAATTGATTCACTCTATGAATTCTTTAAAAAGTCAGGAATTAATACTAAGCGCTTAGAAGAGCCTGCTGGACTTATATATGCTACTTTAAAAAATCGCGAAGAAAAGGAAAAACTTCTTAAAGATCGTGTTGGTTTTGTCGACAAGCAGTATTCCCTTGGAAATGACTATATCAATAATAATTTAAATGGCTCAGATTTGATTTTATGTGACCGCGGTATAATAGATACCTTCATCTGGTATGATATGTACTATCAACTAGGTATGGTAAGTCGCGAAAGATACCTAGAATTTTTAAAAAAATTAAAAGATCAAAAGAACTATATTGACTACTTCTATGGATTATATGCCGACGAAACAGAAGCAATGAAAAGAGATTACTTAAGTTCGATATCCATTGAAGAAAGATCGACAATGAGTACTGATAATGTCATCAGATATAATGCTTCTCTTTTAAGAACTTTGCCCAAAATTGAAGATTACACAGATCAATCCAAAGTAATAGATACATCATCTCTCGAGATTCTATCTCCATCCATCCAAATTGCCAATGAAGTTATAGATACCATAAAGAATTTATATCTAAAGAGGTAGTATGTATTTTAAAAATAAACTAAGAGAGATATACAATGACGAAGAGATAAATTTATTTGTCGATATGGATGGCGTAATCACCGATTATGACTTTGGAAGCACTTTAAATTTTAAGGATAAGCGACCAATCAAAACTAATATTAAAACCTTAAGTCAATTAAACAAAGATTCTAAAATTAATCTTTATATTCTTTCAATTTGCAAAACTGATGCACAAATACAAGATAAAAATAATTGGTTAGATAAACAAGCCCCGTTCTTTAATATTGCTAATCGATATATTATTTCCAAAGAAAAATATCCCGATTTATCTTCCAAGGAAATTAAACTAAGAATTATTAGAGATATAATAGAATCATCTAAGCTTTCTAATGTTGTACTTATTGATGATGACAATGGCATATTAAAATACATTAAAGAAAGTAATCTAAATATAATCTTATTTCAAGATTCATCGCTTATAGACTAAAAAATCTAGGATTATTCCTAGATTTTCTTATTTCTTTTACTTAATATAACAATTAATAATGAAATGATAACTAATCCTGTTATTCCCACAATCAAATATATTGTTAAATTGGCATTGTTCTTTTTTTCATTATCTTTATTAGTTTGTTTGCTAGTAATGCTTTCTGAAGTGGTATTAATAGCTTTTCTATTTATTTTTAAGGTATATATCTTTACGCTTTCATCTTCAGCTTTAACGGATATCTCTATTGTATTTTCTCCAACCGACAAATCATGTGTTCCACTTCCAGTAATGCTTGCTAGATTATCTTCAGTCTTTGCTTCAATAACTACACTAGTGATTTCATTATCGACATCTATTTTATATTCTAAAGTGTTCTTATCAAAATTAATATCTATATTCGAAACAGTTAATTCTGCTAAATTGGCATTATTAGATTTAATCTTTATTGAAGGGGTTGTTGTTGAAGTTGTCGTTTTCCTCGTTGTAGTCTCCTTTTTTGTTGTTTTGGGCTTGGCATCTAGATATATATATCCAACCAAATCTCCTGGCTCACTCCAATAAGTAGCATCATATTCACATGCAACCCTTTTAGCGTTTTGTAGACATATTCGATCAGTTTCTTCACTTACGCCATTTGCTATACAATCAACATACTCTTTATCATTCACATCTACACAGCCATCGTTGTTTTCCCACACATAAATTTTATCACCCTTGACTCTCTCGACATATCCTACATGGCCATAATCTTTACCTCCTGATACCCAAGACCAAACAGCTATCGATTTTGCCTTTGGGGTTTTGCCCACACTAAATCCGGCTTTTTTAGCTGATTCATACCATGTGCTAGCATTTCCCCAACCAGGTAGGGATATTCCTGCCTTATCATGGACATGTTGCCAAGCATACCAAGTACAATTGCGTCCAAAACTTGACATCTTTTTATAGGGGTTCTTTAATGCCTTAACCTCACCTATACCTATTATACTTATTACTAAGCAAATAATTATTACATTTAAAAATAATATCTTTTTTTTCATTAAATTCATATCCTTTACTACCATCTAATTATAACTAATAAATAGCTCAATTGCAAAAATTTCAATAAAAATGTATAATAAGCATCTATCAGGGGGAATAATATGGCTAGTTTAAGTGAATTAATAACTGATAAAACACCTATAATTACATTAAAAAATGATTCTCATGTCTCTTTAGCAACAAAAGAGAAAGTATTGGGAAGCGATAATTACTCGCTATCTAAAAAAGATGACTATTTGAAAATGATGTATATTATGAATAATACGTGGTATTATTTCAAAAAGGAAGAAGAGAATGCAAGTTATCCCATGTATTTATTTGACGAATTAATGGGTTCTTACATGGCAAGTTTATTATCATTAAAATCCTTGGAATTTTTAATTGCTCAAACAAAGCACGAAATTGGTCTTGCCTCTAAAAATTTTAGAAATAATAATTGTACATATCATTTTGGAAATTTTCTTCATGAAACTAGTGAAAAAGAGCATGGAATTTCTCTTGGACGAGATATTGGCAATTTAGATGCCTTAAGAATCTTATGTAATAACACAGATAATACCTTACAATTAATTGATGAATTCATAAGACTTCTAGTCGTTGATAGTTATATGCTTCAAACTGATCGTGGTCCTGCTAATATTCAATTTGCCGTTGATAATGAAACTAAGGAAACGCATTTAGGAACAATATATGATTTTTCCAATTGTAAAGATGAAGTGGCTTCGTGGGGAATATATTTAAAAAATTGTATAGTCATAGTTGAAGAATTAGGTATGCCTTTACTGATAAGAGAATGCCCAGAATATCTTGAATACGTATCACTTTTAATCGATCATGGATTTGCTTCTTCATGGGATAAAATATGTGATAATTACTGTTTTAATAAAGAAACTAGATCTTATGAAGAGGTAAAAAAATACTATAAAGTTAAAGAGAATAAGCAAAAAGACTACTTTCGTAAATTCATAAAAAAAGCTTCAATTTAACGAAGCTTAATTTCCTTACTATTTGCATATATTGAGTACAATTCTTGAAGCAAATTATTATTTGCAGTATCTAAATTATTATAGGAAAATGCCAGATATGAATCTAATTCAAATGGCAAGGAATCAATGGTTATACTATCTCCAAGATGATATTTTAAGCGAAGTAAAGTATTGCAAAACTTTTGTGTTAAATTTTCTTGAATACGAAGCAGTTGCTCCGTATATTCATTATAAGTTTGTGCCTTTTTTTCTGCTTTTCTTGCTTTTTTATAAATCATAATCTTCTTATCTATCCATCTTTCTGGTAAATAAGGAATAATTTTAAATTTTGAATAACCTAGATTATTAAAATGCAAGATAAAAAGTTGTAATGCCACGAGAAAAGACGGAGTGATATCCTTTAGAATATCTTCACTATCTTGCTTATTAAAATTTTCATTAACTTTATATAAAGCTCGCTTAATCTTATTGTTCTTCCTAATGTTCTTACCTTGATGAATACAATAGATATAGACATTATCATCTTCAATTCCGAAGCGGATAGTAGGTAAATCATATCCATCATCATGATTGACAATCGCCGAACGAAAAGCATAGGGACTTTCCCAACTTATTTTACGAGTCTTAGCTACTTTAGTTAATATTCTTCCACCTAATATTGTTGAGAAACCCTTATCTTCTGTTTCTGTTAAAAAATTATTCTCTAAAAAGGTCTTTTGTCTTCTCAAGAAAGAGCATGGTTCCTGAAAATCTTCTACTGTCGCATTACTCCATAAAAGGGTCATTAAAACCTTTTCTTTGCAAAGCTTATTTTTACTTGTCCTATATTCTCCACTCAAGACTTCATCATAAAAATAGTGATCATCGTAAAAATTCAATGCTAAATTGACATAATCCTCTAATAATTCATCAAATTTCTCTTTATTTCTAATTTCCAATAAGGGTGCATCTATATAATAAGGAATATTTCCCTCTATGATCTTGCCTTCGATAGAAGTGTTAAAGCAAATGTGATAATACATAAAGCAATCTATTGCTCCACTAGAAGCTTCAGGTATTATAGAATTATAAAAAATATCTAGAATATCTTCTTCCACTAAAATCACCTCACTTCATTCTAAAATAATTATAACATATAAAATTATGTACAATAAAAAAACAAAAATTATTTAGTTTTTTTTGCTTTTTCTTGTTCATTGAATTGTTGGATATTAAAATCAAGCTGCCTATGGTAATCACTAACAACTCGGTTATAAATATCTATATCTATTTCATTAATCCCATTAATCCTAAAGGAATTTTCTAAGAGACAAAGATTTATCGTACTGCAAAGAAAACTATTTCCTTTAATACTCGAAATAAGGTTCTTGTAACTATCTTTTAAATCATCATTATTATAATAGTAATAAATAGATAAAGCTGCAGCATGTCCTAAAGCTTCTGTTAATTCCTTTTCAGGTTTTAAAGAAATGGCTTTAAGAGCTAGCATATTTATATCCCTTATACTTACTCTTTGTAATTCTTCGTCATAACTTTCAGGGATTATATAAAAGTATTTTTCTTCTATTTGTTCATAATCTAAATCTTGAACATCTTCTGTATCATATTTCTCTGATTGTTTTTCTTTATCACTTAAATATCTAGAATAATCTTTGATGTATATACCAATCGTATTTTCATGTATTTGTCCAGTCGCATCAGGTTGTTGCTCGCCAATAACCAAACCATATTCATCTCTTAACTTTACTAAATTTTCTGAATAATAATCTGAATCAGGTAATAAAAATAAGTTAAATCTAAATTTATCGAAGTTAGAATAAAATAATCCCTGTTCTGTTATTATTCTTTTTTGTTGACCCGTGTCTATTTTTTCATTTCTATTGCTCATAAAATCTCCTTATATTATTAAATTAAGTATATCATAAGCATCAAAAAAACTATATATTTCCCATAAAGTTAGCATATTATTGACAAAATACACACTCTTTATAACAAAATGCTAAAAAGACATTGACAAACCACTATCTTAATAATATAATGTTAATAACAAGAGAGGAATACTCTTGATATTTTATAGGATATCTTATTAGTAAAATGATAATAACAACTGAAAGAAGGAAATAAATATGAATAACATAACTTTAGAAGAATTATATGAAAAGGGAATTAAAATGCATCACATAACCAATACTGCATATCCATTAACTCCAGGATCATTTATGCGTTATAAGGTAACAGATGCAAGAGAAATACAAAAACTATTAAAGCAGGACATTGATAAATTAACAGCTTTATCTCTTTATGTTCATGTTCCTTTTTGTCAAAGCCGCTGCAAATTTTGTGAATATGCTGTCGTATCTGGTGATGATTTTGAAAAAAAGGAAGAATACGTCGAAGCTCTTTTAAAAGAATTAGATATGTATAAGGAAATCATTGGTGATAAAAAAATCTTAGGTTTTGATATGGGCGGGGGAACTCCAACTCAACTTGAAACTGATCAAATAAAGAGAATTACTGAAAGACTTCATCAAAACTTTAATTTTGATCCTGCAACTGAAATGAGTATTGAAACAACCCCTGTAATTGCTGCCAGAGATTATGATAAGATTAAGGCGCTTCACGATATGGGCTATAAGAGAATAAGTATGGGTGTTCAAACTGTTAATCCTCGATTATTAGAAGCCTTTGGTCGTGAAGGAAACAACAGCATCTATGAAAGAGCTGTTGAAAGTATTCGTCAAGCTGGCTTTGACAAATTCAATATAGATTTAATGTATGGATTTTTAAATCAAGATATGGCTGATTTTAAAAATACTCTAGACTATACAACTAAACTATTGCCAGAATATATCACTCTATATCGCAATCGCTATAAGGGAACAAAAATTGCTAGTGAAGCCGAAGGTGTAACTTTAGATAAAGTTAATAGCCAATACAAAGAGGCCCACAGATTCCTAAATGAAGCGGGATATGCTGCTCCATATGGTAAAAATACTTTTTCAAGACTAGAGGGAGATTATGGGACGAGTGATTATTTGACAAAGCGCGTTATCGATGGACTTCCATATGTAGGTATGGGTTTAGGTGCTCAAAGTTTTGGTCATCAGTATTTGGCCTACAATGAAGGTGCAAGTACTAAGACTTTAAAAAATTATTTTGACAAAATTGAACATGGAGAATTTCCCATTCAAGATATTTATCCATTGCCAGAAAGTGAAGCTATTGCTAAAATGTTATCCGTTGCCTTCTATTTTGCCTTTGTGGATTTAGCAAAATTTAAAGCACGATTTGGCGTTGATTTTGAAGAATACTTCAAAGAAGAGATCGCATTTTTAAAAGAACGTGGTCTTATCGAAATGCAAGATGGTAAAATGGTCGTAACAGAAGATGGTGTCGAACAAGTAGGTGGAGTAATCCCAATGTTTTACTCTAACGAATCTCGTGAGGAATTAATGAAGATTAAAAAATTATTTTAAAGCGTAAATTACATGCATATAGCACGTATCTTTCGCAAGAAAAAAATCTTTCCAACCAATATCTAATGCTATAATTAAGTTGGATGTGAAAAAAATATGGGACTAGAATATATCATTGTCTTATCAGGCATAAGTGGTTTAATATTGACAAAAAATATCGTAAAACTTAAAAGCCACAGTGCTAATCTTGAAAATCTTTCTAAGTTTGATGGATATTTGATCAATAATAAACCTTTTGTTGATCCAAAAACAGTTGAGGAGAGAAAAGAAAAAGTAGATTTCGCGAGATTAGATAAAATAAAAAAAGAATTGACAAGACTTGAAGAATTTATACCTACGGAATATCGCAAAACTCTTTATAGAAATCTCGAAACATTGAAAATAGAAGATATGAATACCTTTCTCTCTCTATTTGCCTATGGTTGTTATTTTCCTCCGGCAAATACTATTTCTATAAAGGAGGAGATAGTTTTAAGACACGAATTATTTCATTTGGCCTCTATTTATTGGGATGAAGAAAAAAAAGAGGCTTATGGCGGATTTAGACAGACCAACGGAAAAGTCACAATCGGTATTGGTCTTGATGAAGGATACACAGATGTCCTATCTGAAAGAGCTTTTATAGTAGTACCTCCTTCCCCATATGAAAGAGAAAAGCATATAGCTAAATTATTTGAATTATTCTTTGATGATCCCAAGGAGATGCAGGGATACTATTATAATCACAATTTACCAGGATTTATTCACCATATGGAACAATTTGCTCCAAGAGAAGATATCATAAATACTATCCTAAAAATAGACGCTATTTATGAATTCAATCGCGTCATTGGCAATTCCATATCATCACTTAACTTTATTAATGTCGAACTATCTTTATATGAATGGTTTTTAAAATCTAATCCATCAATAATCAAACAGGCACAATTTGAAAGATTACTCAATGAGAATCTTATTGTTTCAGCCCGCTCGAAAATCATAAAAAGAAAATATAATAATTCCTTTGAAGAGGAACAAAATAATCAAAGAAAAATAGGATAATAATTATCTTAATAAATGTGTCAAATACCTATCTAATAAATAGACAAACTAAAAGCAAAACGTTATACTTAAGATATGAAAGGATTTATTTTATTATGAGAGAAGCAACACCAGAATTAGAAAGAATATTAGATTTTTGTAAGCAAATTTTAAATGCTGAAACAAATGAAGAAATAGAGGTTATAAAGGAAGATATTGCTACGATGCTTCATGAAGAAGGCTATGGAGAAGAACCAGTCGAATACTTTATGGCAAAATTAGATGAAGTTTTAGAACTTATTGAAAACGAGGAATTGGTATTTAATGAAAATGGACAATTAGTTCCTGGACCAAATGCCGAGCAAGAAACGATAGAAGCTGGCTCATTAGAACCTATTCCCGAAAACAATGTTCAAAATAATCAAACTTTAGGAATCGCGGCTATGGGACTTTCTTTATCCCTTCTAGTCGGATGTATGGCTGTAAGAAGAAAAATAAACAATAGCAAACAACACAAAAATCTATAATAAAAAATTCATTACTTTTAAAGTAATGAATTTTTTATTTTTTTCTTCCCTTTTTTGGCAAATCAAAAGTTATTATAATATCTCTAGGATCCTTAACAACTGTCGTATCACAATAGGGAATTGATTTATTTAAAGAGCCTTCAATTCCCTTGTATAGAACTACTTGGCTTTTGGCACTAGCAATAAAGTATGGATCATTCGTCCTCTTGCGAATAAATTCATCATGCAATTTAGCATCGATATTCATTTTTACTAAAGTAATTGGATCTCTATATTCTCCAACAAGTCTGATAAGCGAAATAAAGGCCAGTAAGCGTTTAATTTCAATATTAAAACATACTCTTAGTCGCCTTATCTGGTGTATTTCTAATATAATCTTGGAATCTCTCAAAACTCGCAATATCTTCCTCATTAAAACTAGATAGGAATTTTCTATCACTAGCGAAGTTATCTTCTTCGTAAAAATCTCTTGGATTTTCTCTTCTACAAGAAAGGCAATATTCTAATCGCGTAAAGGCATCACTCGTAATATTATCCATCTCCGGAATAAAAGCATAGATATCTTGAGGTTTATGAGCTAACATAGCTTTTACCGATAAAACAGAATGTTCCTGAATTCGCGCATTGATTTGCTCTAACTCCAAATTATCTTCACCAAAAACTTTTTCTCCACATTCTATAAATTCCTGTAAGGCTTTATTATATTCATCTTTCTGTGGATTATCTAAGTCGTTTTCTCTTTCATATAGAGGGATCCTATTATATAAATTTTCCAATTGTCTATTAAGTGAATATAAATCATTCATACTGCATAACCTCCTTATACCCAAATTATATCATACATAAATTTCAATTAAAATAGAAAAGAATGTAGAAAAATGCTAGGAAGAATTTATTACTTTAAAAAAAATCGGTTAGCAAATTGTCAAGTTTTACCTATATTTGGATTATACCAATTTATTATTTTCTTTTTCTCCACAATATGAATCTACAATATTTTGTAGTGGCTTACTATATTCAGTCTTCTCCACAAGAGATTCGCTTACTGATAGCAAATAGGAAGCAGCTTCTATAGTATTTTCCTTTTTCATCTGAATTGCAATTTGATAAAGTGGATCCGAACTTAAAGAATTATCACATGGAGAATTATCAAAGGCAATATCTTCCATTATTTCCATATATTGTTCTACAAGTTCGCCATTAATTTTTTTCGGCAACAGCATAATGGCCTTAATTATATTTTTAATTTTTAACTGCTCTGCTATCATTTGCAATGCTTCTAGATTATCCAATTATATCAACTCCTAATAAACATACTAAATATACAAAATATTAATACACTTAGTATACTATATTTTGTTTTTTACCACAATTGTTCACAAAATGAAATTTATAATTTCAAATGCCTATAGTACTCCTTGGCCTCTTCTAGTATTTTATCTGTGTCCTTTAGAAGTTTATTATCATCATATGCATACTCTAGTATTTGTTCATGTGTATAATTTTCTAACATATATTTTGCAAGGGTATAACAATATTTATATTTAGATTTATGTAGCAATTCTTCTAATGTACATCCATCTAAAGTTTCTTCATATCTCGGACTACCAAGATTTGTTGCTAATCCTTCGGCAAACCATGTTCCATGCGAATTACCCTTGTATGCAATATGACATATATGAACTAATTCATGCTTAATTCCCATAATAAATTCAACCAATGTATCATTTGGTCTTACTTTAATCCTTTCTTTAAATGAAAGCATATGAATTTTATTACCTTCGGCACGACCAACTGTTTTACCATCATAGCTTCTCTTTTTTCTTTCTTCATAATAAATCTTAAAATCATCTAAAGAATCATAAAATTTTATCACGACAATATCCTCTAATTTGTCGATAGAAAAGAAATCTAGATAGGAATGTATTACTGAATTAAGCTCATTAATAACTTGGGAAATATATTCCTTATCACATTCATTATAAAAAATTTTAAATATATCATTTTCGTAAACCATATTCTTTATTACCTCACTAATTAAAAAAGCATTGTAATCTCTCTAATCACAATGCCTTTCTCTATATATTTTCGCCAGAGATCTGACGTTTTTTTAAAAGTGGCAGGGGCGGAGAGAATCGAACTCCCATCAAAAGTTTTGGAGACTCCTATGCT
>ERZ777305.2737-NODE-2737-length-13972-cov-2.866782_pt1 | contig 13972 bp, 8 predicted proteins | sample MGYA00374965_ERZ777305 | MGnify/ENA primary metagenome ERZ777305 (study PRJEB29328, sample SAMD00013331) | mouse gut metagenome | study: EMG produced TPA metagenomics assembly of the Metagenome analysis of fecal microbiota from mouse which was promoted... | reverse complement strand
TTAAGGACATAGGATGTACCGATGATATAGTGGAAGACGGTAAGTCTCTGCATGAAAATGCAGCCATCAAGGCCCGTTATATCCGTGACCGCTACGGCTATGATTGCTTAGCTGATGATACAGGACTCCTCGTGGACGCTCTCGACGGAGCTCCTGGGGTGCATACGGCCCGATATGCCGGAGACGGACATGACTCGTCGGCTAATATGCGGCTTCTGCTGCATAATCTTCGTGACATCAGCGATATGGACAGGCGGTCGGCGAGATTTATGACTGTCATAGCCCTTACCGACGGCGATGACATACTGTATTTCGAAGGCAAAGCCGAGGGACATATAGCACTTGCTCCCCGTGGTGACAAGGGTTTCGGATATGATCCGGTATTCATCCCCCAAGGCAGCGGATTGACTTTTGCGGAGATGGATTCCGATATGAAAAACAGCATCTCGCATCGCGGCAATGCTGTAAGAAATCTGATTAATTATCTTGCTTCTAACCAAAAATAGACATACCATCATATACACACTCATAAAATAAACCTATAATATGAAATATCGCAGCTCTCTCATCTCATTTCTCTGCGTATCGGCTATGGCTTTCTCAGCCTCGGCACAGAAGATGGCCGGGGAATGGAAGCAATATCCGGTAATCAAACCCTACATACAGCGTGTCATAAACACTCCCGAAAACCTGTATTATGTGTGCACTGACCGTCTTTTTGCCTATGAAGCTTCAACCAAAACTTCTCGCAACATAAGCGAAAACGAAGGTCTCACCATAGGTGATATATCTGTAGTCAAATATAACCATGGCAAAAAGTGCCTCGTTCTCGGTTCATATGACGGTTCGATAGGTATGGTCTATGATGACGGCAAGGTCGTGAATTTTTCGGCTGTGAAAAACATGTCGGTGACATCATCAAAGTCCATTCGTGACATAGATTTTATTGGTGACTACATCTATCTCGCCACTGACTTCGGATTTGTCATAGTGGATGCTGAAAAGGGCATGATAAAGAACTATACCCGTCCGTCTTCAAGCGTAAAGACTAACAAGGCCTTTACTTCTGTGGTAGCCGTTCCTGGTCATGTGTTGGGTATAAGCGGAGGCAAGCTTTACAGCATACCGTCAGATAAGCGGATGACGGATATGTCCAATCTCAAAGATCTCGGCCTGGCTCTCGGCAACGTAGAGCTGTATGGCCGCGGTGACGGCACCTTCTATGTCAGCACCTATCCCGACAACTCAAATTCTTCATCTTCAAAATTCCTCCGTCTATACACCTTTGATGCTGACAAAGTTGCATGCTCCATGGTTAAAGACTATTCGCTGGTGCCTATTTCCCATATATGGGAAATGAATGGAACACGTATGGTAGAAGTTGAGGAAAGTGGGAAAATATCTACATATGATATATCTTCCGATTCAGAATCTGTGAAATTGGAAAGTACAGGTTATCCATGGATGTCGACTGATTTTTCATATGACCCTGCTACCAAAAAGAAAATAATTTCCACTTATCAGAAAGTGAATCTGTATGACAACGGTAATAATGTTGCTTCTTTTACAGCCGATGTACCTGAAGATTACACCAACGTAGAGGCAATAAGCATAATGTATCCTTCATTAGACCGTAGAAGAATATATATATCCACACGTGCTTCTTCATATAACTGGAAGACTGCCGGTAATAACTATAATCCCGAGTTATACCATCGCCGTCCGCTTCCTATATGGAACGGATGGATTGTCTCTATGCAGGAGGCTGATCAAACAGGAAGTAGTGATGCATACGGATTCTTTTCACCTGCTTATGTCAATGTCATAAATGATGGAACTGTTTCTGATGTGTCTAACTATAATCCGTCCAATAACATGGGCAACAAGGAAAGCGGAGATTACTGGCTTTATTTTAGACAAGCTTATAATGCTTTGGCCCAAGTGACCATAGGTGGCGAAGGACTTGCCGAAAATCCCAACAAACCGGGACAATATTGGCATGCTACAAACTGTGAGGGTCTCTATGTGATGGATGGTCCAGCAGAGACACGCATACTAAGCAATGCTACCAATGGTCTCAAATCTCGCCGTATGTGGGGGGAGCAGATAGGCGATGTAAAGTTTGATAAGGAGGGTAACGCATGGATTTTGACACCTACGGTCAATCGTGCTGAGGATTTGGGTACCAAGTTGCCATCACCAGTACTTCAGATGCTTCCGGCCTCTAAAGTGGCTGATGTTGCTTCAATCACGGCTGATGACTGGATAGGAGCCAATAAACTCCCGGTAGGTACATTGGAATATTCTGGACAGATTGATGGTAGGCTTACCATAACAGCTAACCGTGTGAAAAACGGTGGAGCAAGCGAGTATATATTTATCAAACCTATGATTTTCACGGGAGAGATGGTAGTATATCGTCGTAATTCTGAGGGCGAATCCGTGGAAAAAGACTATCCGCTGGTCATTACCAAAATCAAAGATCAGGACGGTAACGAATATCATGTCCAGGAGATGATATATATTGATGAAGACCTGCAGGGACGTGTGTGGATTAGTAATCTGTCGTTTTTCGGTTATTTTGATACCAAGACCGAACTCTCTGAAGGCACTACCACCCTTCCTATCATTGTGCCGTCTGACAAGAAGCGCGGAGGAAGCCCTGTAGACAACGCATTTATCACAGGCGTATCACAGTCTCCTATTGATGGAACTTTATGGATTGCTTCACAAGATAATGGCCTCTTCCATCTCAGTTCCGATGGTACAGAGCAGCTTGAAAATTTCCGTACAACCAATTCTATCCTGACCACCGATATACTCGGCTCAGTATGTGTGGATGCTTATGGTGATGTATATATAGGCTCTCAGAAAGGTCTGTTCAGGTATCGTCCTGCTCATGGAGCGGCTGCTGCCGATCTTTCTGCTGTAAAAGTAGATCCTCCCGTGGCAAAAAATGACTATAACGGTGCCTTTACGATTACATCTCTCACCGAGTCGTGCCCTGTCAAAATAAAGGATGCCGATGGCAATGTTATGTTTGAAGGCACTTCTGTAGGAGGTACGCTTATGTGGAACGGTTTTGATAAAAAAGGTCACCGTGTCCTGACCGGTGTATATGACATCGTGGCAGGTACCCCGGAGCAGTCGGTAGCAAGAATAGTAGTGGTTGAGTAACCTGTCTTTGATGGGGCATCTTTAACATGAACTCTCCTTCAATATTTTTTGTTAGAATTTTACTATGGATAGCAGACATATAGATTCGCTCAAATATAAGGATGAGGCTGACAAATGCCTCGGAGCAGCAGGTATGGCCATAGCTGTAGTGGCATTGGACGGTTCGGCTGCGATAGCTTCTATGGACATAGACGCAGCTCCTGACGAAATGATAGAGTTTATGCCGGAGTTTTATTTCGAGGGTAATCCCCGATTGATGGCTTCGGCCTCATGGCGACGTCTGCTCCATAACTTCAGTCTCACGACCGGATTACTTATTGGCAACGTGCTTTGCCGACGCATGGTCGGAGGATTACAGATGCCGTCTGATGCGGAGCGTCAATATCTTCGCGACATAGTTGTTCAGGAAGGTACCGAAACCTGTGAGCTTGAAGAAGATGAAGCTGATAATCTGTTTGCAAACAACTATGACCGTATGAGCCGTCTTTTCATGCGGCGTTCGATACACTCCATGGCCCACGAGTTTGCTTCCATCATACGTGATAAGCGTAGACTTTCGCGTCTTGAACTTTTGCAAAATCTTCAGTCGCTGCAGATGCTCTAACTATCTGTATTTTAGATTTATTAATATCCCTTATATATGCGGCGCATGCAATTTTCAAGCATGCGCCGCGTTTATATAATAGCTATACTGTATAGTATAGGATTCATACTTGATATTAATGATGAAAATAAAGACATTTCTTGCTTCAGCCATAAGCCTTATATTGTTTATGCTTTCCTCTCCCATTGGATATGCCCAGCTGTCTGTGGGTGAATGGAAATTTTATAATTCCTATCCTCCGGGAGATGCACGGCAGCTTGCTGTTAATAACGATGGAAAGCTCTACATACTTGCAGGAATCAATCTTTTTTTGTTTGATCCTGACACTAAAGAAACGATAGAATATACCACGGATACTGGCCTTAATGGTATAAAGATATCTAAAATACACTATGACCGCGACATGAAACTGCTTGCCGTGGCATATGATGATGGCAACATGGATTTCATCCATGATGACGGTCGTATATTCAACCAGAGTGGCATAAGCACTTCCAACCTTACAGGACAGAGAAAAATCAAATGTCTGACATCGGGTCATGGCATGTTTTTCGTAGGCACCGATTTCGGCATTGTCGTCATTGACGGCAAGAATTTCCGTGTCAAAGAGACCGGGCAATACAATGTCAAACGTGATATTGATTCCTCTATACCCATACCGTTCAAAGGACCTGATGCTCTGGAAGTAGTGGGAAACAGGCTCGTAGCCGTATTTAACCTTAATGAGCCCGATGTGGATGTCACTCCACGCAGGGATGAGAATAATCAACCCCTCCCCCCTCCCCCACACAGTTCTACCGGACATCTGTTTGAATCTGACATCACTGATACATCCAAGACCTACCGCGAGTCCGACAAGTTCGTTTTCCTCTGTGATATTACTTCCGATGACATAGCTTCGGTCGATAATCTCCATCTTGCATCGCGCCATAAAGATACTAACAAGGTTGACTTCTATGAATTCCCACAGATAGTCAACGGAACCTGCATAGTCAACAAGGATAATGACTGGGGCCATCAGCTTCAAGTAGGTTTCTGGAAATCAGATGGTCTGACCTACTCTTTTAATGTTGATTACCGCACTCTTAAACTTGTTGGCAATTCACCTTCGGTAGCTTTCGTTGGTACACGTGACATAAAAGATATTTTTGCTGTTGCAGCTGGTGAAACATCTGCTGATACCTGGTTTGCCACGCCTGAGGGTTTGTTATGCTATGATCTTACCAAAGACCCCATAGAACTTAAATATGGCCCTTACAGAGCTTATGCCCCGGGAGTGGCTAATGTCAGCAATCTAACACTTTCTCCTGACGGCGAGCGCATATATGTTACCACACGTTCTGCCTCATTATTTAAGTCTGCTTCAGGAAATTTTACCAATACAGTTCCCTATGATGGCAATAATAGTTATGGATACTACACACCTGGATATATTGATGTAATAGAGAATGGGAATGTGAAGCCATGCTCGTATACGAATTATTTATATGCATTCAAAGATTGGAAAGGCACACCAATAGGAAATTTTAGAACTATTAATTCTTTAAAATATTACGGAAATATAATTATAGCTCCTAACGCTTTAGCTATAAATCCAAATAATCTATCACAATTCTGGATACCTACATCTACAGAAGGTCTGTATGTGATAGAAGGAGACAAGACCGTTGCACTGTTTTCAGGTTCTGAAAATCCTAATAATGTCAAAAATCTTGCTTATGATAATATACCCTCCATGGGATATGCGTCAATGTTGATATTAGATGCGAAGTTTGATCAGCAAGGTAATTTGTGGGTTATTGCTACCAATCATAATGCTGATGAGAATATTGGGCAGTGGCTTATGATGCTGCCGGCTGCTTATGTCAATGGTGACCTTTCGAAGGTGCAGAAGTCTGACTGGATATATACACGCTCGGATGGGTCTTATCTCGTGCCGGAGGGGTTCCAGACTAACTGGGACGGGCAAATAATTCCGTTCCGTCGCTCCAATGTTTTTGTGATAAAAGGGTCTCGATATAGCGGAGTAATCATATATCGCCATAAGGGTTCGTATAGCAATGTAAATGATGATACTTACGTGGTGCTTGACCATGTGCGTGACCAGGATGGCAATGTCATAAACATGCAGACTGTTACCGCTGTGACAGAGACTCCTTCGGGAGGGCTGCTGATTTCATATGAAGAAGGTCTGTTGCTTGTGTCTGATCCGGCCACTTTTGATCCGGCAAAGGATCCCGTGCAGCGTCTGAAACAGCCTCGCAACGATGGTTCTGGCTTCGCTGATTACCTGCTCAACTCAGTGATAGTCTCAGACTTCGCTGTGGATGATGCCGGACGTATATGGGTGGCTACCGAAGGCGACGGCATATCCGTCCTCCAGCCTGATCTGCGCGGCATAGTGGCTACCTACAATACTGACAATTCGCGGCTGCCTACAAACTATGTCAGTGCCATAGAACTTGATCCGCACAATAACGTAGTGTATTTCGGCACCACATACGGTCTCGGGGCTTTTGCTTCCGATCAGTCGCCGGCCATGGAGGATTTCAGTTCTGTCCGTGCCTATCCTAATCCTGTGCGTCCCGATTACTATGGTGTGATCACCATTGACGGTCTGATGAATGACTCATTGGTAAAGATAACCGATGCCCAGGGTAATGTAATATATACCGGCGAGTCGATCGGCGGCATGATGACATGGGACGGCACGAATTTCAACGGTCGCCGTGTCCCCAGCGGTGTATATTATGTCATGGCCTCACAGGATGGTCAGAGTGACGGTCCCAAAGGAAAGGTGGCCTGCAAAATCCTTGTGCTAAAATAGAGGCATTGAGCATGGACGCTGAGCAATTTGCCATTACGGCACTCAAGGCTCTCCCCTACGACCCCAATGAGCAGCAGATGACGGTGCTCGCCGCTCTGTCGCGCTTCATTGCTATGCCGTTTGACGGCTCTGACAGGGTGTTTGTGCTCAACGGATATGCCGGCACCGGCAAGACTTCGCTTACCGGAGCTGTCGTTAAGGCCCTGGAGGCGTTTCATCGCCCCGTGGTGCTCCTGGCTCCTACGGGACGTGCGGCCAAGGTTTTCGGACGCTTTGCCGGCCGTCAGGCCTACACTATCCACCGCCACATATACCGCACTTCTTCGCTCGGAGAATATGCTGCCGGGGTCAATGAAAACCGTCTTGAAGGTGCAGTGTTTCTCGTTGACGAAGCTTCGATGATAGGTGACGGCGGCATGGACCGCAACCTGCTTGAAGATCTGGTGCAGTATGTCTATGGCGGTGTCGGTTGCCGCATGGTGCTTATCGGCGACACTGCCCAGCTGCCCCCGGTGGGTGCAGAGGAAAGCCCGGCCATGCAGCCCGAGGTGCTCCGAGGCTATGGCCTCAAGGTGACAAGGGCTGTGATGACAGAGACGGTGCGTCAGAGCCGCATGTCGGGTATCCTCTGGAACGCCACATGGCTCCGTAAGGCCATGCGTCAGCCTGTGCTTCCGCCGCCGGTGATGCTTACGAGCCGTTTCGGCGATGTGAGGACGGTTGACGGCGAGGAATTGGCAGATGCCATCTCTGACGATTATGCCCGTGACGGCGAGGAGCAGACGATAGTGGTCACGCGCAGCAACAACCGTGCCACACGCTTCAATCTGGCCATACGCACTCTCATCAACATGAGCGAGGAGGAACTCGTGCGTGGCGAACGCATCATGATAGCCAAAAACAACTATCACTGGACACGCCAGACCCCTGGAGTGGATTTCATAGCCAACGGCGACATGGCGGTCATAGAGGCCATCCATGGCTTGGAAAAACGCTATGGTCTGCGATTTGCCGATGTGACCCTGTCGCTGCCTGACCGTGATGTCAGGATAGACTGCAAGATCATCCTTGATGCCCTTGTGACGGATGCCCCGGCTCTTGACAGCGAGAAACTGATGTGGCTGCGCGATGGTGTGCTTGCCGATAATGGTGGCAGCATGCTCAGTCCGTCGGCAGCAGTGAAAGAGCTCCGTGCCGACCCGTATTTCAATGCTTTGCAGGTCAAATATGCCTATGCCGTGACTTGCCACAAGGCTCAGGGCGGCCAGTGGAAAAATGTCTACGTAGATCTCGGATACGTGCCCGAAGAAATCCCCGGTATGGACTTCTATCGATGGCTCTACACAGCCGTCACACGAGCTACAGGACGCCTTAACCTTATCTCGCCAGTCATTGAGACCCGATGAGAGGTGTGGAGTGCAGAGTTGCACCTCTCATAGTGAATAGTCCGCGGACTGTGCCCTCTATGAGCAGTTGGTGGCGTGAGCGTGGCGGAGAGAGTATCCGCAAGCCTGTCAGATGATGCACACTGCCACGTATTTTCAGTCGGCTGATGTCGCGCTGATGTGAGCGCAGCGTGACCGTTGCTGCCATATCGTCGCATTCCATGTCTATCGTGAGCCACGAAGTGGCTGCGACAGGATGCGCAGTCTCCCCTGACTTCGGAAAGAGGGTCCTCTGTCGAGGATATGAGCATTCGTCCCGTATCGTCTATCATCATCAGTTCCGTGCCGGCCTGTAGCATTGAACGGATATTGATGTCGGGACGGCGGTATGTTCCTGACTCATATTGAAGGGGATATATGGTTGCGCCGAAAGTATCAAACAACCATAGCTCGTCATGCTTGCCGCTGTATCCTATGGCAGAGGCGGTGATGCGCCTGAGCAGTGTGCGCGAACGAGTCCCTGACAGAAGCAGCAAGTCCCCTCCGGCGAGTACCGCCACTCCCCGAGGTGTCATCACCGCGCAGTGGCTGAATACGGCACTTCTTGGGTCTATAAGAGTTGCCTTCATCCTTGCGACAGCCGTACAGTCGGCAGCCAGTCCGTATATGCCTGACGATGTCATCATATAGAATCTGCCTGCTCCGTAGTCCCACGATGCGTTTGCTCCCCAAGCCGGTATAATCCGGCTGATTACTCCCGGACAGCAGTCCATCGCGGCGAGGATGCGTGAGGAGTCGGCTGAATCGGCCACTCCTATCATTGATGGTTTTTCATCATTATTATTTTCGGCATTGAAAGGGGTGAATGCACCATCGGTGTCCGTCATAACACGCGGAGTCATTGATGGAGACAGGCTCAATGCACATCGTCTGTCGGGTGATGGAACAAGAGTTATCGAAGTTTCGGCCACAGAGCCGTCCTGACGCTCTATGCGCACCTCCATAAGTGTTGCCGAAGGGTCAGGATACATTATCATAGGCGAGAGGGCATCGGAGGCGAGAAACAGCCCGTCAGATGCCGAATCATCCATGTTGCGTACCACTTGCATCGTCTTGCCGTCAGCACCGCAGAGAGTTGTCCGTATGGATGCTCTTCTCACCGCTGATGACGCGTCGCCGATGCTGAGAGCATTGAGGTCATAGCCCATGAACGGCATGCGCTTGAGGCATCCCCACACCACGTTTCTGCCCGAGCGGCATACGCATCCGGCCGAAAAGCTGTGTGGCGCAGTGAGGCGCATACCTGCCAGTTCGTTGTCTGTTGCAGCGGTAAAGGTCATGCGTTTCCATACTGTGTTGTCATCAGAAGCCTCACGGTGCAGTTCGGCGCACGTCTCGGGTATCGGCAGCTCCACGCGGCGCGTTTTGAGGGCGAAAGGATGCTGTATCGTTGCGATTTTTACTTCGTTTTCGTCCATATATGCCGGAGCCGAGGCCATGGCTCGTGTCAGACGGGCAGTCAGCGGTGAGCGTCCGAGAGTGGCACCGGGAAGCCATACGGTCAGGGCTTCTTCGCCCGGCGTGGCCGACATGCGGTATTCGGCATTGGTCGCTACATCAAGCGGATGGAGCTGAGGTAGCACATATACCTCGGCATATACACCGTCGGTGGGAGCGTCACACGTCACGTGGTTTCCGGGCAAGTCTATCGCCAACGTATAGCGGCGCATCGTCAGATTCACCGAGTCCACGCTGACAAACGGTCCGCTGCTGTCAGTGTGTACCCTTGCGGTCATAGCATCCATCCCCTGCCAACCCCCTTGGGCAGCAACTACGGTAACAGGCCCGGTATGGAGGAGCCGGCCATGGCGGTCACGGAGCTTGTAGCGCACAGCCACAGGCTGAGTGAAATCCCCGGCATCGGCTATGGTGCGCGTAGCGCGAAGATAGGCCTCTTTGAGAGATGAGCTTATGGACTTGAGGTCGGCAGCAGCCAGAGTGCCTCCCCATGTTTCATACGGTTTTGCAAAGGTCACACCTCCCGTAGGTGCGGACACCTCTCCACGGTCTATGGTCGTGAAGTGCAAGCCCGGATACTCACCCGATGGCATAGAGCAGTGCCATGTGTCATCATGCGTTTCGGGGTCTGCTGTACGCCATAGGCGGCATATCCCCAAGTCGGTAGAGATGACCGCATCATCACCCTCAAAATTTATGCAGCGAGCCTCAGATGGCAGCGTAGCCACCTGCATCACGTAGTCATCACGTTTCACCCCGAGCTCACGTCCCGACTGCATCACAGTCACCGAGCCGCCATCGCTGAGGGTGCTGAAGCCCAGAAATTTCCAGGCCTTCACACACTCCATCATCACCCCCGGAGGATAAGCCGCCCCGAGCGACCCGTCGGCCATTGGCCGCAGATTTTCACATATGGTCACCGCCCCCGAGCCGTCGACCAGTCGCGGTTTCATCACATAAGTCTTGTATTCCCGTGCCATATAAAATCAGATTAAAAGTTACTATCTCCCACAAAATTACCTCCCTCCCCACCCTCACCCCATGCGAAAACATCAGCGATACCCATGTGTGTAAATATTTTGGTGGTGAAAATGTTAATGGGAGGATATTAATAGGTTAAACATGGGAATTGTTTCGTGAAATAAAAATTAAAATCATTACCTTACATTCGTAAAATATGAGTATATTTGCTTGTGACGTGAAAGACTTGACTTGCATAGGGTTATGGAGAAGTTGATGCAGTATGTGTGGCAGCACAGGCTTCTGCGGCCGGGGGCGATGAGCACTGTGGACGGACGCGGAGTGCAGATTGTGGACCCCGGGCTGCTCAACGAGGGGTCGGGGCCTGATTTCTTCAATGCCAAGGTCAGAATCGATGGGGATATGTGGGTAGGAAATGTGGAGATACATGTCCGTGCAAGCGACTGGATGCGCCACGGACACCACCGTGACCGTGCTTATGACAGTGTGATACTGCATGTGGTGTATCACGACGATATGCCTGTGAAGCGTCCCGACGGCAATGTGATACCTCAGATGGTGATGCCCGTGCGGACCAATTTTGCCGACCATTACAATGCCCTCGTGACACGTGCCGAGCGCGATTTGCCCTGCCGAGAGTTTATCGGCTCTCTCCCACCCCTGTATCTGACCGACTGGCTCAGCGCGTTGGGCATAGAGCGTCTGCACGCTAAGAGCGCGAGAATTACCGGACTACTCAAGCGGTATAACAACGACTGGCGCGAGGCGGTGTATGTCACTTTGGCGCGAGCTCTGGGCTTCGGCACAAATTCCGAGCCGTTTGAGCGGCTTGCCATGGCCACGCCCTACGGGTTTCTGGCGCGTCACGCCGATAGCGAGCTGACTGTGGAGGCGATGCTGTTCGGGCAGAGCGGACTGCTTGACGGCATACCGCTTGACAGCCGCTATGCGTTGGCCCTGACGAGGGAATACGAGTTCATGCAGAAGAAATTCGGACTGCGCCCCGTAACCAGTCCCGGATGGAAGTCGGGACGGATGCGTCCGCAGAATTTTCCCCATCGCCGCGTGGCATTGCTGGCGCATATGGTCAGGAGGCTGCCGCAACTGATGTCGCGGATAGTGGAAGCCGAAGATGTCGATTCGTTGCGACAGCTGTTTGATGTGACCCTGAGCGGATACTGGGCCACGCATTATACGTTCAGCGAGCGAGGAGTAGTCTCGGACGGGTCCCGGGAGCGTCAGGCACTGAGCGCGTCATCGGTCACGGTGCTGCTGATCAATGTGGCCATACCGCTGATGCATGCCTGGGGAGAGCATCATCGTGACAACCGTATGATGGACCGCTGCATCGCCATCCTGCAGGACCTCAAGCCCGAGAACAACCGTATAACTGCGATGTTTGAGGCCGCCGGAATAAAGTGCCGCGATGCCTTTACGTCGCAGGCCCTGATAGAGTTGCGCCGTGAATACTGCGAGGCCCGCAAGTGCCTCTATTGCCGCATAGGCCACAGGATGCTGGCCTCTAAAGCCACTTAAGAGGATATCTATTCGCGCAGATGAGAGTCTATGATGATGGTTACGGGGCCGGAATTGACGAGCGAAACCTGCATATCTGCCCCAAACACTCCTTGGCGCGTTTCGCGGCCGAGGATGCGTGTCAGTTCGTCGCAATATAGCTGATACAACGGTACGGCGAGGTCATGCCCTGCGGCACGGATATAGCTGGGGCGGTTGCCCTTGCGTGTGGAGGCCGTCAGCGTAAACTGGCTGACGGCAAGGATTTCGCCTCCAGTCTGCTCCACCGAGAGGTTCATCACCCCGTCGGCATCATCAAATATGCGCAGCCCTGCCGTCTTGGCGGCCAGCCACCGGGCATCGTCGGGGGTATCACCTGTCTCTACGCCAACAAGCACCATCAGGCCGCTCCCTATGGAGCTGTGGAGCTTGTCAGCGATGGTTACAGAGGCCCGGGTCACGCGCTGGATTACTATTCTCATTGTTGGGGGGTGGTTTATAAGTCTTATAAGTCTTATAAATCTTATAAGAATTATACGACTTATAGGAAATTATGGATATTAATTATGTTACATCTCGAAGCCGGTGTCGCTGAAGAGCTTGCGATCATCGGCGAGTGAATTGCCTATGGTGGTCAGCAGGTCGCCTATCAGGGCACCGTTCATGCCTCCGCGCATGATGCGGCGCATGCTCTGCGGCGACAACCGGGCACGTCCGCCGGCAAAGCGCAACACGCACTTCGGAGCCACGAGACGCATCAAGGCCACACTGCGTATGACCTCCTCCTCGCTGATGAGTGGCAGATGTCCCAAAGGAGTCCCCGGGATGGGATGCAGGATGTTTACGGGAATGCTGACAGCACCGGACTGAGAGGCTTCAAGAGCCATGAGCAAACGGTCACGCATGCTCTCCCCCATCCCTATGATGCCCCCGGAGCAGACTTCAAGTCCTACTTCGCGCGCCAGAGCTATGGTGCGCAGCTTGTCGGCATGGGTGTGTGTAGAGCAAAGTTTAGGGAAAAACTCCGATGACGACTCCAGATTGCAGTGGTAGCGTCGCACTCCGGCATCTTTAAGAGCCTGCAGGGACTCGCGGTCCAGAAGACCCATCGAAGCACACATATACAGGTCTGACGATGCGGCAGCTTCCTTATAATATTCGCAGAAGCGGTCAATGTCACGCCGCGACACCTTGCGGCCGCTGGTGACAAGCGAGAAGCGGTGCACGCCGTGCTCATCGTTGAGGCGCACCGCCCTCAGCATCTCCTCCCGGGGTATGATGTCGTATTCGGCGATGCCGGTGGAGAAGTGGCGTGACTGGGCACACCATTTGCAGTCCTCGGTGCACCGCCCCGAACGTGCGTTGGCGATGGAACATGTGTCTACACGGTTGCCGTGCAGGGTTATGCGCACCCGGTCAGCCGCATCACACAGCTCATCGGTGGAGTATTGCGCATCCAGGGCAAGAGCTTCCTCTACAGTCACACCCCGGCCTGTCAGGCACCGTGCTTCCAAATCGGATAATGAAATATGAGTCATGATAGTTCTCGGTTACAGGATGCAAAAATAGCTATTTTTAAGCAATCAAGAGCAGATTAAAACTATCGGATAAGTATAGACGTTGATAAATAGGAACATATAATCAGATAATCTATTCACCTAATATAAAAAACGTTTTGACTATGTTTAAACTATAAAATCCCAAAATCTGGCGTAATATGATTATAAATACCACAAAACCAGCCTATTGAAAATTTCAATATTATCCCAAGATGGAATATGCCCAGGAAGAATAGGGAATTGATTATCATGTAATTGTCGAATATTACGTCTATTTGAGGGATTTTATAGATTAACTTAAGGAATGCACACATCGGAGTAGGGACATGCCATGGCATGTCTGCTGACGCGACACTCTCATTAGCATGACTTTAGGCGACATGCCATGGCATGTCCCTACTACATA
>ERZ777305.2736-NODE-2736-length-13980-cov-3.839066_pt1 | contig 13980 bp, 12 predicted proteins | sample MGYA00374965_ERZ777305 | MGnify/ENA primary metagenome ERZ777305 (study PRJEB29328, sample SAMD00013331) | mouse gut metagenome | study: EMG produced TPA metagenomics assembly of the Metagenome analysis of fecal microbiota from mouse which was promoted... | reverse complement strand
AGCAGCCGCTCCCAGTCCTCGTTATCGCCCACAAAGCACTTGGCGTGGCAGAGCATGGCCCGGCCCGCCGCCGGGAGAAACCAGCCCAGGTCCGGCCGGGGCTCGGGCTCGCAGGCTCCCAGGAAGCGCCAGCTATTGCCGTCGTAGGCCTCCACCCAGGCGTGGTTGTCGTCACAGTGAGACCACCAGGGGGCGTACACCTGCCGGGCGGCGATGCCGATGCTCCTCAGGGCGTTTACCGCGAACATGGATTCCTCGCCGCAGCGGCCGCAGCCGCTCTCGTATACCGACAGGGCCGAGGCCGTGCGTATGTCCGTGGAGCGATAGGTGACGTTTTCGGCGCACCAGCGGTTTGCTTCGAGTATCGCTTCTGTCAGGCTTAAATCCTTTACCCTTGGGGCCAGCTCCTTATAGAACAGCTCCCGGCAGTCGGAGAGCTCCTCGTTGTTCACCCGGGGGCAGAGCACCCAGGAGAGGAACATCTCCTCTGAAAGCTCCCGGCACCAGGGCCAGTCCCTTCTGAGCAGGGCCCCGTGCTCCGCAAAACGCATGAAGAGCTCCGGGGGATAGTCCTCCAGGTCGCATTTTGGCAGGACGCTTATGATGTGTCTGTAGTAGTTTTCCGTCATTATTTAAGCTCCACCCTTATGACAGTATCCACCGGATCCGGCAGCACCGGGTCCGGGCCCAGGTCCGCGAAGACTATGTCCGGGTAGTTGTCATATACCCAGCCCTTCGCTATCTTTATCTCCGCCCCGGAGTGGACCCAGCGCACGGATTTCACCTGGTCCTTACTGAGCCCCTGTAGGGGCATGGCCCCGATGGTGTTCTCGAACAGGTGGTAGTAGAGGGTATTGCCCCGCCGTGTTATCCTGCCCACCTCCGGCTTCTCCATGCCGGCCTTGCCGCACCCATAGATGCTCTCGCCGTTCTTTTTCATCCACCTGCCGATACCGGCCAGTATCTCCAGGGACTGGTCGGGGATGTTGCCCTTTGCGTCCGGACCCACGTTCAAAAGCAGGTTGCCGCCTTTACTTACGCACTCCACCAGCTTCTTTATGAGCATACCGGCGGGCTTGAAGTTATTGTCAAGGGCGCAGTAGCCCCAGTTGTTGTTCATGGTGACGCAGGCCTCCCAGATGAGGTCGTTGCCGTTCTTGTCCAGCAGGCCGCCCGGCGGGATTATCTGCTCGGGGCTTACAAAGTCCCCGTGCCAGGGCTTTGGGTCCCCCTCGTACATGGAGCCGAAGCCCTCGCCGCTGACCTCCAGGCGGTTGTCGATGATTATGCCGGGCTGAAGCCCGCGCACCATGGTCACCAGCTCGTGGGCCCTCCAGGTCTCGCCGCGCATACATCTCTCGCCTTCGCCATAGGAGAAGTCGAACCACAGCACGTCCAGCCTGCCATAGTTGGTGCAAAGCTCCCGCACCTGGCCGTGCAGGTACTCAAGGTACTTATTAAAGTCCCGGCCCTCGTTGCTCTCCTTGGGGTTATTTCTCATGGGGTGGTGCTGGTCTCCGTAGTGGGGATAGTCCGGGTGGTGCCAGTCCAGCAGGGAGTAGTACAGCCCCACCTTCAGCCCCTCGGCCCTGAAAGCGTCCAGGTACTCCCGCACCAGGTCCCGGCCGCATTTGGTGTTGGTGGACTTGAAGTCCGTCAGGGCGCTGTCGAAAAGGCAGAAGCCGTCGTGATGCTTGGCGGTGAGCACGGCGTACTTCATGCCGGCCTCCTTGGCCGCCTTCGCCCACTGCCTGGGGTCGTAGTCCACGGGGTCAAACTCCTCGAAATACTGCAGGTACTCCTCCTCGGGCATTTCCTCGGGGCTCCTGACCCATTCGCCCCGGGCGGGGAGGGCGTAGATGCCCCAGTGGAGGAACATACCGAAGCGGGCCTCCTGATACCACTTCATTCTTTCTTCGTACTCTTTGCGGTTGAATTGATACATGGTTTTTGCTCCTTCATCCGTTAATTTATTTGTTATTATTTAAGTAAGGCCTCCAGCAGGCACACCGCGCTGGCCGCTATCCCTTCGCCGCTGCCGGTGAAGCCCAGACCCTCCTCCGTCGTGGCCTTTACGCTGACCCGGCCCGGGTCTATCCCGCAGGCAGCGGCGAGGTTCTCCCGCATACGGTCAATATAGGGCGCAAGCTTCGGCCGCTGGGCTATCACGGTGCTGTCGAGGTTCCCAATATCAAAACCCGCCTGCCGGACCCGGGCGCATACCTTTTCCAGCAGCTTAAGGCTGTCCGCACCCTCATACTCCGGGTCGCTGTCCGGGAACAGCTTTCCGATGTCCCCCAGGGCCGCCGCCCCCAGTAGGGCGTCAGAGATGGCGTGGGCCAGCACGTCCGCGTCCGAGTGGCCCAAAAGCCCCAGCTCATAGGGCACCTCCACGCCGCCGAGTATCAGCCTCCTGTCCGGCACGAGCCTGTGCACGTCATAGCCGCTTCCAATGCGCATAGCTTCTCTCCTGTCTCCCGCCAGAGCCCGGGCCAGTATAAGGTCCTCGGGCGTGGTGAGCTTGAAATTTTTGTAGTCCCCGGGGGTGAGCTTTACCCGGCCCCCCGCCGCCTCTATGAGCTGGCAGTCGTCTGTATAGCTCAGGCCCTTTACCCGCGCCTTTTCGAGAGCATACAGATAGAGCTCCTTTTTAAAGGCCTGGGGGGTCTGCACGGCCATGAGCCGGTCCCGGGGCGGGGTGCTGTCCACGAAGCCGCCGCCGTCGGAGAGCTTGCAGGTGTCCTTTGAGGGCACCGCAGCTGTGGCCGCGCCGAAGCTCAGTGCGTCTTTGCACACGGCGGCTATCAGCTCCGGGCTTATAAAGGGCCGGGCCGCGTCGTGGAATACAAGGTAGCCGCAGTCCTCCGTAAGGGCCTGCACGCCGTTATACACCGACTCCTGGCGGTCCCTGCCCGCCGGGGCGAAGCATATCTCCTTGCCCGAGCCGGCGTTTAGCCTGAGGGCCAGCCGGGATATCTCCTCCATGTCCTCCTCCCGGCAGACTATGCATACTTCTTCGATATAGCTGCACTCCAAAAGGGCGCGCAGGCTTTTCAAAAGCACCGGCTCGCCGGAAAGTTCCAGAAGGACCTTGGAGCGGCCCGTTCCCATGCGGGAGGAGGCACCCCCCGCCGCCAGCACCGCGGCAAAGCTCTCGTTCATTGGACCCGCCCCCTTTCTCTCGTGTTTACTATAGCATATCCTCCCGGATTTTTCTACCTGTCTTTTAATATTTTCCCGCTTTATTTCCCTATTTTTGCAAAACCCATTGATTTGTCCCCGGAGTATATGCTATGATATTCCTGACTTGCAGAGAATCAAGGGGAAAATGTGAGGGGTTAATCTATGGATATTTTTTCGGTCTTCACCCTGCTGGGGGGCCTGGCCTTCTTCTTGTACGGCATGAACGTGCTGTCGTCGGCTCTGGAGAAGATGGTAGGCGGCAAGCTGGAGTCGGTGCTCAGGGTAATGACCTCAAACCGGTGGAAGGGTCTGGCTCTGGGGGCGGTGATAACCATCGCCATACAGTCCTCCTCCGCCATGACGGTAATGCTGGTGGGCCTTGTGAACTCCGGCATAATGGAGCTGTCCCAGACCATCGGGGTCATAATGGGCTCCAATATCGGCACCACGCTTACGGCCTGGATATTAAGCGCCGCGGGCATAGAGGGGGACAATATCTGGCTTAAAATGCTCAAGCCCGAGTCCTTTTCGCCCCTTCTGGCCCTTGTGGGCATACTGCTGATAATGACCTGCAAGCAGGGGCGCAAACGGGACGCGGGCCATGTGCTCATCGGCTTTTCCATACTCATGACCGGCATGAGCTTTATGAGCCAGTCCGTCAGCCCCCTGGCGGATATGCCCGTATTCCAGGATATACTGGTCATGTTCAAAAACCCCCTTATGGGCGTGCTGCTGGGGGCCGTGGTCACCGGGGTCATACAGAGCTCGGCGGCCTCGGTGGGCATTTTGCAGTCCCTGAGTATGACCGGCAGCATCACCTTCGGCATGGCCATACCCATCATAATGGGCCAGAATATCGGCACCTGCGTTACCTCTCTGCTCTCAAGCGTCGGGGCCAACAAGAACGCCAAGCGTGTGACGGCGGTGCATATCTACTTCAACGTGCTGGGCACGGTGATATGCCTTCTGGGCTTCTACGCGCTGAACTCGCTGTTCCGGTTCGAGTTCACGGACTCGCCCATAAATGCCGTGGGCATTGCCCTTGTGCACAGCCTGTTCAACTTTATCACCACGGCCCTGCTGCTGCCCTTCTCAAAGCAGCTGGAGGGCCTGGCGAAGCTGACGGTCCGGGACACCAACGTCCGGGAGACCCTTCTGGACGAGCGGCTTATGCTCTCCCCGGCCTTCGCCATAAGCGAGTGCAGGGCTTTAGCTGTGAAGATGGCCCATACGGCCAGGGACTCCATGCTCAGCGCCATAGGGCTTACAAAGGAGTATGAAGACGGCATAGCCCGGGAGATAACCGAACAGGAGGAGCAGCTGGACCTTTATGAGGATACCCTGGGCACGTTCCTGGTGAAGCTGAGCAGCAAGGACCTGTCCCAGGCGGACAGCAACGAGGCCGCGGAGCTTCTGCACGCCATAGGGGACTTCGAGCGCATAGGGGACCATGCCATGAACATCCTGCGGGCGGCACAGGAGATAGACGACAAGGGGCTGGAGTTTTCCGAGAAGGCCCAGGAGGAGCTGGGGGTCATAACCCAGGCCATTATAGATATATTGAACCTGACGGTGGACTCCTTCGAGCGGGAGGACACAAGGCTTGCCGCCCGGGTGGAGCCCCTGGAGCAGGTGGTGGACAGCCTTAAGCTGGAGCTTAAAAACAGGCACGTGCGGCGCTTGCAGGAGGGCCGGTGCACCATTGAGCTGGGCTTTGTGCTGACGGACCTTCTGACAAACTATGAGAGGGTTTCGGACCACTGCTCTAATATCGCGGTGACGGTGATACAGGTGAAGGACTCGGCGCTGGAGAACCATGGGTATCTGAACCAGCTGAAGAGCTCTGGCAGCCCGGAGTTTACCAGGGAGTATGAGCAGAGCCTGCAAAGGTACGTGCTGCCGGTAAGCGGCGGGCAGGCGACGGAATAGTCAATAATATGAAGGGGGCCTTCTGCGGGCTCCTTTTTTTGCAGAGTGATGTAAATTATTAAAATCTTTTTGTAATATATACTTGACTTTTTGGAATGAATAGTGTACACTAAGGGCATGGAGGTGATGGCTTGGGCAAAAACCTTAAGATGAAGGCCGCAAGGGCTGCCAAGGGGCTCACCCAGCAGGAGCTGGCCGACAGGGTGGGCGTGACAAGGCAGACCGTGGTGGCCATCGAAAAGGGGGACTATAACCCCACCGTCCGGCTGTGCGTGGACATCTGCCGCGCCCTGGGCGTGACCCTCAACGAGCTTTTCTGGCCCGGGGAGGACGAACGGTAATTTTGAAAGGAGAGCATCAAAATGAAAAAATGCTTTATGGGAGACGACGGACTGGACGAGCGGCAGCTGCTGCTGAGAGGGAACGTGTATAAGCATTCGCTGATACTGATGATGGCCCTGCTGCTTATCGACGGGTTTTTGAGGGACGAGGGCATGGTCTGGGCCCAGGGAATGTGGGGAAATATTCTCATATTCTGGGCCGGGATGGGGCTTGCGCTGGTGGAGTTTATCCTGCGGGACATTTTACCCCGCAGCCGCAGGCAGAACTCGCTGTATATTTTCCTGGGGCTATGCGGGCTGGTGCTGGCGGTGCTGATCGGCACGAGCATCTTTATCGGCCACGAGCCCCTCATAGAAAACGGCGCGCTGAACACCCGGGGCGCGGGGCTGATACAGGCGGCGGTGATGCTGGGGGTATGCCTGCTGTTTATAGGCAAGCGGGTGTATGACGGGCGCAGAAGGGACGAGGAGTGACGGATAATATGGGGCTTCCGGGAGACCGGGAGCTCTTATTTTTTACCCCTTGCATATTACCTGAATTCCATGTAAAATAGGTGTATAGTAAACGCGGTTAATAAGCGCGTTTACTATTCCAACCTTTCTAAAGCACAAAATCTTCAAAAAGTCCGTCGTACCGTGTCGATAAAAGATATTTTTTCCTCTCATAGCCGCCCCTTAGGTGCAAATAATGCTAATGTAGCAAACTTATTTGGACAGGGGGGCTGCCGCCAATGAACGAGACGCAAGCCTGGAACTGCTTTGCCCGGTCCGGCCGGGTGGAGGACTATCTGCGCTATGTGCAGGTAAGGAGCATAGATCATAGGGAGGAGGTTCTCCGTGGCAGAGAAGAAGCAGAAGACCCGGGGGCTTATCCTTCGGGAGATGACCCTGGGGGAGAGCGACCGGCTGGTCACGGTCCTCACTGAGGACCAGGGCGTTATCAGGGCCTTTGCCCGCCGGGCCAAGAATCTCTCCGACGGCAAAAACGCCGCCACAAGCCTTTTGTGCTACTCCCGCCTGGACCTTTACCGGGGCCGGGAGCGGTACATAATAAACTCCGCCATACCCATAGAGACCTTTTTCGGTCTGCGCTCGGATATAGTGGCCCTGGCCCTTGCCCAGTACCTCTGCCAGTTTACAGAGGAGCTGGTGCCCGAGGGGCCGGACTCCGGGGAGTATCTGCGGCTGGTGCTAAACACCCTGCATTTCCTGTCGGAGGGCAGCCGTCCCCCGGAGCTTTTAAAGGCCCTTATAGAGCTCCGTATGCTTTCTATGTCCGGATTTATGCCGGACCTGGTGGCCTGCGCCGCCTGCGGGGCCTATGAGTCGGAGCGTATGTTCCTCCGGGTCACCAGGGGGGAGCTCTACTGTGAAAAGTGCTACCTTCAGAAGGACACCCCCGCCCTGGGCCTGTCGCCCGCAGCCCTTACCGCTATGCGGCACATTATCTATTCGCCCCTGGAAAAGGCCTTTGCCTTCGCCCTTAAAGGCGCGCCCCTTCGGGAGCTCTCGGAGGCCGCCGAGGCCTATTCCATAAGCGTCCTGCAAAAGCGGCTTAAGACCCTGGATTTTTACCACAGCCTTTTAACTTAGGAGAAACTTATGAACAGACATATTATATTTGACAGAGCCCGGCGCTATCTTGCGGCGGAGCTGGGGTGCCTCCCGGAGGAACTGTCCGGTTCCGGGACGCTCTACGTGCAAAATGACCGCGCCGGACAGCCCTATTTGAAGCTTGCGGCCATCGGGGAGCGGGTAATAGTCTCCGCGTCCCCGGAGCTGCTCCCCGGGGCGCGAAGGCTCACAGAGGGCCGCAGCCGGGACGAGATATTCGAGCTGCCCCTGGTTTACGGGCAGACCATACACTTTGTCCCGGACCATGTGCCTGATCTGCCACTGCCCGGTGGCTATGATTACCGCCTGCTGGAGAGGGACGGCGTGTATGAGCTTGCGGGGCTTGAGGGCTTTCCCAACTCCCTGGCCTTTGACGAAGACGGCCATACCGGCACGGGCATAGTGTTCTTTGCCAAAAGCGGGGACAGGATAATAGCCCTTGCCGGGGCCGGGAAGGAGTACGAGGGCCTGTGGGAGATGGGCGTGGACACGGACCCCGCCCACCGGGGAGAGGGCCTTGGGGCGGCGCTGGTGGCGCGGCTCTCGAGGGAGCTGATGGCCCGGGGGCAGGCGCCCTTCTACAGCGCGTCGGTGACGAATATAGGCTCCCAGTCGGTGGCCCACCGGGCGGGGCTTCGGCCCCTATGGGTGGATACCTACAGCAATACGCTTTTGGAAGACTACATATATAAAGATATCACTATAAATTGAGGATAATACTATGGATAAAAATTATAGAGCCTTAGAGCTCGACAAGATACTCGATCTTGTGGCGGCGGAGACCACCTGCGACGACGCGGCAGAGGCCGTGCGTTCTATAGAGCCGGTGAAAAGCGCCGGAGAGGCCCGGCTGCTCCTGGAGGAGACGGACGCGGCCTTTGTGCTGATGGCCAAGTTCGGCGGGCCCAGCTTCAGGGATCTGAAGAACGTAAGTAACCCCCTGCGCCGGGCACAGGCCGGGGGCAGCCTTGGCATGAGAGAGCTTCTGGACGTGGCGGGGACGCTGCGCTCCATACGCTCCCTACAAAGCTGGCACGATAAATCTGCGGGCATGAGGACGGCCCTTTCGGACCGCTTCTCGGTGCTGACCCCAAACAAGTACCTTGAGGAGAAGATATTTACCTCGATAGTCAGCGAGGAGGAGATGGCCGACGCGGCCTCCCCGGCCCTTGCCACCATACGCCGGAAAATACGCAACGCCTCGGCCCGGGCCCGGGACCAGCTGGACAAGCTGGTGCGCTCCCCGGCTCACCAGAAGCACTTGCAGGAGAGCATCATAACCCAGCGGGGCGGCAGGTACGTGGTACCGGTAAAGGCCGAGTTCCGGGGAGAGGTGCCCGGGCTTGTGCACGACACCTCCTCCAGCGGGGCCACGGTGTTCATCGAGCCCATGAGCGTGGTGGAGGCTAACAACGAGATACGCGTATTGCAGTCGGAGGAGCTGGAGGAGATAAACCGCATACTGCGGGAGCTTTCCGCAGAAGCGGGGGAGTTTGCCGACGGCATCATACACAGCTATAAGTGCGCCGTGGAGCTGAACGTCATCTTCGCCAAGGCCCAGACCGCCTACCGCATGAAGGCCGTGACGCCAACTGTGCGGGAGGACGGCGTGACAGAGCTGCACGCCGCCCGACACCCTTTAATACACAAGGAAAAGGTGGTGCCCACGGATATAAGCCTTGGGAAAAGCTTCGACACCCTTATCATCACCGGGCCCAATACAGGCGGCAAGACCGTGGCCCTGAAGACCGTAGGGCTCTTGTCGCTGATGGCCATGTGCGGGCTGATGATACCCGCCGGGGAGGGCAGCGAGGTATCTGTCTTTGACCATATCCTGGCGGATATCGGGGACGAGCAGAGCATTGAGCAGAGCCTGTCCACCTTCTCGGCCCACATGACAAATATCATAAGCATATTAAAAGCGGCGGACGAAAAAAGCCTGGTGCTCCTGGACGAGCTGGGCGCGGGCACGGACCCGGTGGAGGGGGCGGCCTTAGCTGCGGCCATAATCGAGGAGCTGAGGGGCAAGGGAGTGAAGCTTGCCTGCACCACCCACTACGCGGAGCTGAAGGCCTACGCCTTGCAGACACCGGGGGTGGAGAACGGCTGCTGCGAGTTCGATGTGGAGAGCCTAAGGCCCACCTACCGGCTCCTTATTGGCGTGCCGGGCAAGTCCAACGCCTTTGCCATATCAAAGCGGCTTGGTTTAGAAGAGCGGATAGTGGACCGGGCGGGGGAGCTGGTCTCAAGGGAGAGCAGCGAGTTTGAGAAGGTCATAGGCCGCCTTGAGGAGGACCGGCGGAAACTCCAGGACGAGCTGGAGCTTGCGAAGAAGGCGGCGGCCAGAGCCCGGGACAGCATCAGAGAGGCTGAAGCCAAACAGGCCGAAGCCGGGGTCCAGGCCAAGCGGGAGCTGGAACAGGCCCGCAAGGAGGCTACTGACATCGTGGCGAAGACCCGCAGGCAGGCGGACGCGCTCTTAAACGAGCTGGACGAAATGAGACGGCAGAAGAATAAGAGCCTTTCAGCCGAGCAGAAGGCCCGGCTGCGTTCCGGTATGCGGGATATGGAGGCCTCGGCGGACCCGGTGCACAGGCGCGAGGTTGGGGATTATACCCTGCCAAGGGAGCTTAGAACCGGGGACAATGTGCTGATATTCGACCTTGACAAAAGGGCCGTGGTGCTGGAGGCCCCCAGAGACGGCCAGGTTTTGGTCCAGGCGGGGATAATCAAGACCCGGGTGGACGTGAAAAACCTGCGGCTGCTGGAGGAGAAGCAGAAGGATAGGCCACGGGGCCGGACGGTGACGAAGAACGTGTCCGCGCCGGAGGCCGGCACCAGCCTGGACCTTCGGGGTATGAACGCCGACGAGGCGCTTATGGAGGTGGACAGCTTCCTGGACAGGGTGGGCCGCATGGGCCTTGCCCAGGTGACCATCATCCACGGCAAGGGCACCGGGGTACTGCGGGCCGCAGTGCAGAAGCACCTGAGACGCTGCCCGGGGGTGAAGAGCTTTCGCCTTGGGGCTTTTGGCGAAGGGGAGAGCGGGGTCACCATTGTGGAGCTGAAGTAATGGCCCCCGGCCCTTGACCTGCGCCACCCAAATGTGCTATAATGTACGTCACGAATTTGCAAAAGAGGTGCATGGATATGGAACATAAATACGCCTCCGACTGCCACAGCCACTCCAACTGTTCCCCGGACGGAGAGCACTCCCCGGGGGCTATGGCGGAGCGGGCCCGGGAGCTGGGGCTTTACGCCTATACCCTCACGGACCACTGCGAGTGCAACGAGTATGAGGGGAAGTACAGGGAGCGGCAGGCCATTGCTTGGGCGGAGATGGAGAAGCTCAGTGTGCCAAAGGGGCTTGTCTTTCTTAAAGGCATAGAGCTGGGCCAGGCCACCCAGAACCCGGAGGGGGCCAGGGAGGCCGTGGAGAAATATCCATACGATTTTGTGATAGGGTCCCTGCACAACCTTCGGGGTAAAGAGGACTTCTACTATATGGACTGCCGGGAGAAGCCCCGGGAGGAGATAGATGGACTTCTGGACGCCTATTGGGACGAGCTTTTGGAGATGATAGAACTGGGGGGCTTTGACAGCCTGGGCCACCTGACATATCCCCTGCGGTACATCCAGGGGGAGCAGGGAGTTATAGTTGACCTGGAGCGGCATTATGAAAAAATCGACGGGGTATTTAAAAGCCTTATGGAGCACAAAAAGGCCCTTGAGGTCAACAGTTCGAGCTTCTTTAACGGGCTGGGGGAGACCATGCCCGGGCCGGGGCTGCTCAGGCGGTACTATGAGCTGGGGGGCAGGCTTCTGACCTTCGGCTCCGACTCCCACCGCACGGAGCATCTGGGCCGGGGCATAGACCGGGCCATGGCAGAGGCAAGGGAGATAGGCTTTACCGAGTTTGCGCTATACAGGCAGCACGAGCCCGTAATGCTGCCGCTGGAATAATAAAGGAGCGAGTGAATATGGCAATGGAGCAGATTTTGGAGCTTTTGCAGGAGGACGCGAAGCTTACCCCCAAGCAGCTTTCCGTGATGCTGGGCGAGGAGGAGGGCGCGGTGGAGAGCGCCATAAAGCAGTATGAGCGGGAAGGCGTTATAAAGGGCTATCACACCCTTGTGAACTGGGAGCGCACCGAGACCCAGAAGGCCGCTGCCCTTATCGAGCTGCGGGTGTCGCCCCAGAAGGACACGGGCTTTGACGAGATAGCCGGGCGGATAATGAACTTCCCCGAGGTGGAGAGCGTGTACCTTATGTCCGGGGGCTATGACCTGGCGGTCACTGTTGGCGGGCGCAGTATGCAGGACGTGGCGATGTTCGTGCAGAAGCGGCTGGCCCCCATCGACGGCGTACTGTCCACGGCCACCCACTTCGTGCTGACCAAGTACAAGGACGGCGGCGTGGTCTTTAACAGCGACTACGAGGAAATCGACGAGAGAGGGAGCAACCTTTGTGATTGATTATGATAAGCTGGTGAATCCCACTATAAAAGAGATAAAGCCCTCGGGCATACGCCGGTTCTTCGACATAGCCAACGAGATGGAGGACGTGATATCCCTCTCAGTGGGGGAGCCGGACTTCCATACCCCATGGCACATACGGGAGGCGGGCATAGAGTCCCTTGAGAAGGGCCGCACAAGATACACGCCCAATAGGGGCTTTATACAGCTGCGGCAGGAGGTCTCGAGCTTTCTTTCCCGGCACTACGGCGTGGAGTATGAGCCCGAGAGCCAGGTGCTCATAACCGTGGGCGGGTCAGAGGCCATAGATCTCTGCGTCAGAAGCCTTGTCTGTCCCGGGGACGAGGTGCTCATCCCCGAGCCCAGCTTCGTGTGCTATGTGCCCATCACCCAGATGGCCGGGGGCGTGCCTGTGACCATAGAGACCGGGCCGGAGAACGGCTTTAAGCTGACGGCAAAGGAGCTGGAGGCCCATATAACCGAGAGGACGAAGCTGCTCATCATGCCGTACCCCAACAACCCCACCGGGGCTGTGATGGAGCGGGAGGAGCTGCTGGAGATAGCCAGGGTGGTGGAAAAGCACAACCTTCTGGTGCTCTCCGACGAGATATACGCGGCGCTGACCTATACCCAGGAGGGACATATATTCTTTTCCTCCCTGCCGGGGATGATGGAGCGGACCATTGTGGTCAACGGCTTTTCAAAGGCCCACTCCATGACAGGCTGGCGCCTGGGGTACGCGGCGGGGCCGAGGGAGATAATCTCCCTGATGGTGAAGCTGCACCAGTTCGCCATAATGAGCGCCCCCACCACCAGCCAGTACGCGGCCATAGAGGCCCTGAAAAACGGCGACGAGGATATGGCCTATATGCGCTCACAGTACGACATGAGGAGAAGGCTTATCGTGGACGGCCTTAACGAGATCGGCTTAAAATGCTTCGAGCCCAAGGGGGCCTTCTATGTGTTCCCCTCTGTAAAGTCCACGGGCCTTACCTCCGATGAGTTCTGCGAGAGGCTCATATACAGCAAGCAGGTGGCCGTTGTGCCCGGCAGCGCCTTCGGGCCCTGCGGCGAGGGCTTTGTGCGTATATCCTACTGCTATTCCGTAAAGCATATCACCGAGGCCCTGTCAAGAATACGGGCGTTCCTTGAGGAGCTGTAGAGCTTTTTGGGGCTTCGGCCAGGAGTTGATATTATGAAAATAAATGCCTACGGTAAGATAAACCTTACCCTGGACGTGGTCGGCAGACGGGAGGACGGCTATCACCTTTTGGACACGGTGATGCAGACCATATCCGTCTGGGACGAGCTGGAGATACAGCACAGCCGCCAGCCTGGGGTGCACCTTCAGTGCAACAGGGAGAGTCTTCCCACAGACAGTAAGAACACCGCTTTTCGGGCGGCGAAGTTCTTTCTTGAGGACCGGGGCCTTCAAAACGAGGGCGTGTATATATTTTTAAAAAAGCACATACCAAGCCGCTCCGGCATGGGCGGCGGCAGCGCGGACGCGGCGGCGGTGCTTCGGGGCCTTAACGAGATGTATGAGACAAAGCTTTCGGCGGAGAAGCTCATGGAGCTGGGGGCTAAGGTGGGCGCGGACGTGCCCTTCTGCGTTATTGGGGGCGCGGCCAGGTGCACGGGGACCGGCGCCCAGGTGGAGCCTATAGCCCCCATGCCGGAATGCTGGCTGGTGGTCTGCAAGCCGCCCACTGGTATGAGCACCCCCAGGGCCTACGCCCTTTTGGACCAGTACCCCCTCTCAAGTATCCAGGCCACGCCACGGATGCTGGAGGCCATGGCTGTAGGGAGCCTCAAGCGTATCGGCAGGAGCCTTGCCAACCGTTTCGACGAAACCCTCCGCATGGTGCCGGTGAGGGCGCTGAAAAGGGCCATGACGGACGCTGGGGCCCTGGGCGCGATGATGACCGGCAGCGGTTCCAGCGTGTACGGCATCTTCGAGACGGAGCAGCGGGCCCGGGAGGCCATGGAGCAGATGGTCGGGATGGGAAAGATATTTTTGGCCAAGCCCTGCGCTGGAATATAAAAAAAGAAAGCACCCATATGATAGCTACTCATAAAACAGTATCAAGTAACAAACTGAAATAGGGTAACTGCCATACAGGGTGCAGAAAAAGACAAGTAAGAAACAAACCGTTTCTTGCCTGTCTTTTTCATTTTGTTACGCAATAGAACGCCGTTTTTGAAGGCAGACATATAAAACCCTTGCCCCATCATATCAATGCTCACAAAGCCGCATAAATCAATAACAAAATACCCCCTACTGCGTAACAATCCCCATAATAAATTGAGGGCGAAAGCAGTTTACTGATTTCGTCCTCTTGACTACCCACAAGCAAAGGCGGGAAAAGCTGTCAAGGGCGCATAGCGCGAAGTTTACCCTTGACAGCTTTTCCTGTCTTTGCTACTTCCTATCGGTC
>ERZ777305.2735-NODE-2735-length-13995-cov-3.649498_pt1 | contig 13995 bp, 8 predicted proteins | sample MGYA00374965_ERZ777305 | MGnify/ENA primary metagenome ERZ777305 (study PRJEB29328, sample SAMD00013331) | mouse gut metagenome | study: EMG produced TPA metagenomics assembly of the Metagenome analysis of fecal microbiota from mouse which was promoted... | reverse complement strand
CACGATGCTGGGCACACCCACCTGACGGGCCAGCAGGATGTGCTCGCGGGTCTGGGGCATGGGGCCGTCGGCGGCGGAAACCACCAGGATAGCGCCGTCCATCTGAGCAGCGCCGGTGATCATGTTCTTAACGTAGTCGGCGTGGCCGGGGCAGTCCACATGGGCATAGTGGCGTGCGTCGGTCTGATACTCAACGTGTGCGGTATTGATGGTAATGCCGCGCTCGCGCTCCTCGGGAGCCTTGTCGATGTTGGCGTAATCCATAAAGTCGGCGTCGCCCTTCATAGCCAGCACCTTGGTGATGGCGGCGGTCAGGGTGGTCTTGCCATGGTCAACGTGGCCGATGGTGCCGATGTTTACATGGGGTTTGTTGCGTTCAAATTTTGCCTTAGCCATTGGGAAATTGCCTCCTTGCAATATAAAATATACCGTACATACCTTGCTTTACATTTTACCAGCATTGGGCAAAAAAAGCAAGGATAATTTATGATTTATTCGGACTTTTTGCCGCGGTCGCTAATTATCTTCTCGGAGATATTCTTCGGCACCTCGGCATAGTGGGCGGGCTCCATAGTGTACTGGCCCCGGCCCTGGGTGCGGGAGCGCATATCGGTGGCATAGCCGAACATCTCGGAAAGGGGCACTTCGGAGTTCACCTGCTGTGCGCCCGGAAGAGCGTCCATGCCTAAAATCATGCCGCGCCGAGAGTTCAGGTCGCCGATAACGTCGCCCATATACTCCTCGGGGGTGATGACAGTGACCTTCATAATGGGCTCCATGAGCACTGGGTCTGCCTTGCGCATGGCCTCCTTAAAGGCCATGGAACCGGCAATCTTAAACGCCATCTCAGAGGAGTCCACCTCGTGATAGGAGCCGTCGTACAGGGTGACCTTCACGTCCACCACGTTGTAACCGGCCAGAACACCGGCCAGCATAGCGCCCTGTATACCCTGGTCAACAGCGGGAATATACTCCTTGGGAATAGAGCCGCCGACCACAGCGTTGACAAACTCATAGCCCCCTGCGGGATTGGGCTCAATGCGGATCTTGACGTGGCCGTACTGACCCTTACCGCCGGACTGCCTGGCGTACTTGGTATCGCTCTCGGAGTTCTTGCGGATGGTCTCCTTATAGGCCACCTGGGGCTTGCCCACGTTTGCCTCCACCTTGAACTCGCGGAGCAGCCGGTCCACGATGATCTCCAGGTGCAGCTCGCCCATGCCGGCGATAATAGTCTGGCCTGTCTCCTCGTCGGTATACGCCTTAAAGGTGGGGTCCTCCTCGGCAAGCTTAGAGAGGGCTATGCCCATCTTCTCCTGGCCGGCCTTGGTCTTGGGCTCTATTGCCACACGGATAACCGGGTCCGGGAACTCCATGGACTCCAGTATGACCGGATGCTTCTCGTCGCAGAGGGTGTCGCCTGTGGTGGTGTTCTTCAGACCCACAGCGGCGGCGATATCGCCGGCGTAAACACGGTCAATATCCTTGCGGTCGTTGGCGTGCATCTGCACTATGCGGCCCATGCGCTCGTTATTATCCTTGACGGAGTTATAAACGGTAGCGCCCGCCTCCACGGAGCCGGAGTATACGCGGAAGAAGCAGAGCTTGCCCACGTAGGGATCCGTGGCGATCTTGAACGCCAGGGCGGAGAAGGGCTCCTCGTCTGAAGAATGCCTTACGACCTCCTCCTCGGTGTCGGGGTTGGTGCCCTTAATGGCGGGCACGTCGGTGGGAGCGGGCATATAGTCGACGATAGCGTCCAAAAGCTTCTGCACGCCCTTATTGCGGTAGGAGGTGCCGCAGGTCACGGGGACCATGTGGTTGGCGATAGTGGCCTTGCGGATGCAGTCCTTTATCTCGTCGATGGTGAGCTCCTCGCCCTCAAGGTATTTCTCCATGAGAGCGTCGTCCAGCTCCGCCACGTGCTCCACCATCTCGCCGTGGTATTTCTCTGCAAGCTCCCTCATGTCCTCGGGGATCTCCTCCTCGCGGATATCCTTGCCCAGATCGTCATAGTACACATAGGCCTTCATGTTCACCAGGTCAATAATGCCCTTGAAGGTGTCCTCCGCGCCGATGGGCAGCTGTATCGGGACAGCGTTGCACTTGAGCCTGTCCTTCATCATTTGCACCACGCGGTAGAAGTCCGCGCCCATGATGTCCATTTTGTTCACATACGCCATTCTGGGAACCTTATACTCGTCCGCCTGGCGCCATACTGTCTCTGACTGGGGTTCAACGCCGCCCTTGGCACAGAACACCGTCACCGAACCGTCCAGCACACGGAGGGACCGCTGCACCTCAACGGTGAAGTCCACGTGGCCGGGGGTGTCGATGATGTTTATGCGGTTCTGTTTGCCGTTGCGGTCCGGCCAAAAGCAGGTGGTAGCGGCGGAGGTAATGGTGATGCCGCGCTCCTGCTCCTGGGCCATCCAGTCCATGGTGGCGGCACCCTCATGGGTCTCGCCTATCTTGTAGTTCACGCCTGTATAAAACAGGATACGCTCTGTTGTGGTAGTCTTACCGGCGTCGATGTGAGCCATGATGCCGATGTTCCTGGTTAATTCCAGTGGTACCTGCCTGGCCATAAATACGTTGTTTCCTCCTTATATCCTATAGGTTTGAGCCCATCACCAGCGATAATGCGCGAAAGCCCTGTTTGCCTCCGCCATGCGGTGGGTGTCGTCGCGCTTCTTGGCCGCGCCGCCCGCGCCGTTGATAGCGTCCAGTATCTCGCCGGCTAGTCTCTCGCGCATGGTGCGCTCGTTGCGGGTGCGTGCAAAGGCTGTCAGCCAGCGCAGTCCTAAGGTCTGCCTGCGCTCGGGACGCACCTCCATGGGCACCTGATATGTGGAGCCGCCTACACGGCGAGACTTACACTCGAGGCTCGGCATGACGTTCTCCATGGCCTGCTCAAAGACCTCCAAGGGCTCCTTGCCGGTCTTCTCCTGGACGATGTCAAAAGCGCCGTACACAATCTTCTGTGCAACGCCCTTCTTGCCGTCCAGCATTACGCTGTTGATAAGGCGCGTGACCAGCTTGGAGTTATACATAGGGTCCGGCAAAACATCACGCTTTGCCACATTGCCTCTTCTTGGCATAATCTTCCCTCCTTCATAAAATGAATTCATCGGTACTCGAAGGTATTTATCATACCTCCGGTCAGCTAAAAGGCAATTTACTAAGACCCCAGGGCAAAAAGCCCTTTAATCTATATAAATTAAGCCAATAGCTTAGATATTTCTCTTACTTCTTGCCGGCCTTGGGACGCTTCGCGCCGTACTTCGAGCGGGCCTGCATACGCTTTGCCACGCCCTGGGTATCCAGAACGCCGCGGATGATGTGGTAACGCACGCCGGGCAGATCGCGCACACGGCCGCCGCGGATCATCACCACGCTGTGCTCCTGCAGGTTATGTCCCACGCCGGGGATATAGCAGAGCACCTCGATGCCGTTGGAGAGCCTGACACGGGCTATCTTCCGCAGAGCTGAGTTCGGCTTCTTGGGTGTACGAGTGGTAACAGTCGTGCACACGCCGCGCTTCTGGGGAGAATCCTGGTCGATGGCCGCGCGCTTCTTGGAGTTCCATCCCTTCAAAAGCGCGGGAGCCTTGGACTTCTTAATGGCATCGGACCTGCCGTTTTTAACCAGCTGGTTAAAGGTTGGCATTCAGCTGCACCTCCTTCTTTAAAATTTTTATATATGCGAAAGCAGTATTCCGTTGAAATACCGCAGAACGCCTGTAAAACCGGGCCCTTTTGGCCTATCCTGCTGATTATAGCACCAGCGCGCCGCCCTTGTCAAGCTTTTTCTCACACGACCTCGGGAGCGGGCTCCTGGGGCTCGCCCATAGGCGGGAACACGGTCTCCTTCAGAAGCATATCCTCGGCCAGCTCCTCCAGGCCATCGCCGTACAGCTCCTCCCGCGGCTCCGAGGTGGACTCCACCTCCACGTCGCCGTACATTTTCAGGCCTGTGCCCGCGGGCACCAGCTTGCCTATAATGACGTTCTCCTTCAAGCCCACCAGCGGATCCACCTTGCCCTTTATGGCGGCGTCCGTCAGAACCCTTGTGGTCTCCTGGAAGGAGGCCGCCGAAAGGAAGGAGTCCGTAGCCAGAGACGCCTTTGTAATGCCCAAAAGTATCGGCGTATAGGTGGCCTCTCTCAGCTCTGTCTCGCCCAGGGCTATCCTGCGGCGGATATCCTCGTTTGCGGTGAGCACCTCGTTCTTGTCGGCCAGGGAGGCCACCAGCAGCCCCGTGTTCCCCGCGTCGTCTATGCGCACCTTTCTGAGCATCTGGCGCACGATTATCTCTATATGCTTGTCGTTGATGTCCACGCCCTGCATACGGTAGGTGCGCTGTACCTCCTGTATCAGGTAGTTCTGGACCTCCTCAACTCCGCTTATGGCCAGCACGTCGTGGGGGCTCACGGACCCCTCGGTGATGTGCTTGCCCCGCTTGATATACTCCCCTTCTTTTACGGTCACCCTGGAGCCAAAGGGGATAAGATAAGAGCGGCTCTCGCCGGTCTCGTCGTTTGTCACCACCACATGGTGGTTGCGCTTTATTTCCTCAAAGCTCACCTGTCCGTCCAGCTCGTTTATAATGGCCACGTGCTTGGGCTTTCTGCCCTCAAAGAGCTCGTCGATTCGGGGAAGGCCCTGGGTGATGTCCTCGGCGCTGGCAACGCCGCCGGTATGGAAGGTACGCATGGTAAGCTGGGTGCCGGGTTCGCCTATGGACTGGGCGGCGATAATGCCCACAGCCTCGCCCACCTGCACGGGCTTGCCCGTGGCCAGAGACGCGCCGTAACAGCGCTTGCACACGCCGTTATGGGCCCGACAGCTGAGGACCGTGCGTATCTTGATGCGCTCGGTGCCCCGGTCGATTATGGTGTCGGCGTCCTTGTCGTCCATGAGCTTGTCATGGGAGACCAGCACATTGCCGTCCTCATCACAGTAGTCCTCCACAAGATATCTGCCTACCAGCCGCTCCTTCAAGGGCTCGATGGACTCGGGGCCGGACTTAATCTCAAACACCTCTATGCCCTCGTGGGTGCCGCAGTCCTCCTCCCGGATGACCACCTCCTGGGAAACATCCACCAGACGGCGCGTTAGATAACCTGAGTCGGCTGTACGCAGAGCAGTGTCCGTGGTGCCCTTCCTGGCCCCGCGGGAGGAGATGAAGTATTCCAAAACGTTGAGCCCCTCCCGGTAGTTGGAGCGGATGGGTATCTCTATGGTCTTACCGGCGGTGTTGGAGATATTGCCGCGCATACCGGCCAGCTGGTTCAGGTTGGAGATACTGCCCCTGGCGCCGGAGTCCGCCATCATATAGATGGGGTTATACTTGTCAAGGCCCTTCTGCAACGCGGAGGCCACGTCCCTTGTGCACTTGTCCCAGACCTTTAAGACGGCCTCATAGCGCTCGCGCTCCGAGAGGAAGCCCTCGCTGTACTCCTCGGCTATCTCGTTGACCTCCTCCTGGGCCGCGTCCACCAGTTCCTTCTTCGCCTCCGGTATGGTGGCGTCGCAGACGGCAACGGTTATGCCGCTTATGGTGGAATACTTATAGCCCTGGGCCTTTATCTCGTCCAGCACCTCGGCGGAGCGCTCGGTGCCATGTACCTTTATGCAGCGCTCGATAATGGCCTTGAGCTGCTTTGAACCCACCAGGAAGTCCACCTCGAACTGCAAAGCGCCCTCCGGGGTGGTGCGGTCCACATAGCCCAGGTCCTGGGGTATGGGCCGGTTGAATATCATGCGGCCCATGGTGGTGTCCACAAGGCCGGTGACCTTCTCTCCTTTATGCTCCACTGTGCGGCGCACCTTTATCTTTGCGTGCAGGCCTATTACCTTCGCGTCATAGGCCATCATGGCCTCCTCCATATTGCGGAAGACCTTGCCCTCCCCGGGCTCGCCCGCCTTCTCAAGGGTCAGGTAATAGGAGCCCAGCACCATATCCTGGGTGGGCACCGTAACAGGCCGCCCGTCCGAGGGCTTTAAGAGGTTGTTGGCCGCCAGCATCAGGAACCTGGCCTCTGCCTGTGCCTCTGCCGACAGGGGCACGTGCACGGCCATCTGGTCTCCGTCGAAGTCCGCGTTATAGGCCGTGCAGACCAGCGGGTGCAGCTTTAATGCCCTGCCCTCCACCAGCACCGGCTCGAAGGCCTGTATGCCCAGCCTGTGCAGGGTGGGCGCGCGGTTCAGAAGCACCGGGTGGTTCTTTATCACCACTTCAAGCGCGTCCCAGACCTCGGACTTGGCTCGCTCAACGGACTTCCTGGCGGCCTTTATATTGTTCACAATGCCCGTCTCCACAAGGCGCTTCATAACGAAGGGCTTGAAGAGCTCCAGCGCCATCTCCTTGGGCAGGCCGCACTGGTACATCTTAAGCTCCGGCCCCACCACGATAACGGACCGCCCCGAGTAGTCCACGCGCTTTCCCAAGAGGTTCTGCCTAAAGCGCCCCTGCTTGCCCTTGAGCATATCTGACAGGGACTTTAAGGGACGGTTATTGGGGCCGGTCACGGGCCTGCCCCGCCGGCCGTTGTCTATCAGCGCGTCCACGGCCTCCTGGAGCATACGCTTCTCGTTGCGCACTATAATGTCCGGCGCGCCCAGCTCCAGAAGCCTTTTCAGGCGGTTGTTCCTGTTAATGACCCTTCTGTACAAGTCGTTGAGGTCGCTGGTGGCAAAGCGCCCGCCGTCCAGCTGCACCATGGGCCGTATGTCCGGCGGGATAACCGGCACCACGTCCAGTATCATCCACTCCGGCCGGTTGCCCGAAACCCGGAAGGACTCCACCACCTCCAGGCGCTTTAATATCCTCATGCGCTTTTGCCCGCTGGCGGCCTCCAGCTCCTCCCGAAGCTCCACCGAGAGCTTCTCCGGGTCTATCTCCGAGAGCAGCTCCTTTATGGCCTCCGCGCCCATGCTGGCCTTGAAATCGTCCTCATACTTCTCCTGCAGGTCCCTATACTCCTTCTCGGTAAGGGTCTGCATCTTCGTCAGCTCCCGCACGTCCCCCGGGTCGGTGACGATATAAAGGGCAAAGTAAAGCACCTTCTCCAGGATCCTTGGGGAGATGTCCAGTATCAGCCCCATGCGGCTGGGTATGCCCTTAAAGTACCAGATATGGGACACCGGGGCTGCCAGCTCGATATGGCCCATGCGTTCCCTTCTAACCTTGCTCCTTGTAACCTCCACGCCGCAGCGGTCGCATATCTTGCCCTTATAGCGTATGCGCTTATACTTGCCGCAGTGGCACTCCCAGTCCTTTGTGGGCCCGAATATTCTCTCGCAAAAGAGGCCGTCCCGTTCGGGCTTCAGGGTGCGGTAGTTGATAGTCTCGGGCTTTTTGACCTCGCCGTGGGACCACTCCCGGATCTTGTCGGGGGAAGCAAGGCCTATCTTTATAGACTCAAATGTGTTGAATTCCATAGCTGCCATCCTCTTCCTTTCCAGTTACAGTAAACGCCAGGTCAAAAATCCTCGTCCTCATCGCCGTCGTCCAGGCCGAAGTCCTCGTCAAGTTCGTCGTCCTCCTCGTCTCCGAAATCCTCGTCCTCGTCTTCGTCCTCAAGGAAGTTGCCGTCCTCGTCCTCCTGATAGTAACCCTCAAGGTCGTCGGCCACGTTCTCCTCGTCGAAGTTTCCTCCCCGGGACAGGCCCATATCATCGTCGTCGAAGGTCTGCTTCAAATCTATCTCCTGGTCGTCCGCGTCCAGCACCTTCACGTCAAGCCCCAGGGACTGCAATTCCTTAATAAGCACCTTAAAGCTCTCGGGTATGCCGGGGGTGGGGATGTTCTGGCCCTTCACTATGGATTCATAGGTCTTCACCCTGCCCACCACGTCGTCGGATTTCACCGTCAGTATCTCCTGCAGGGTATAGGCCGCGCCATAGGCCTCCAGGGCCCAGACCTCCATCTCGCCGAAGCGCTGGCCGCCGAACTGGGCCTTGCCGCCCAAAGGCTGCTGGGTCACCAGGGAATAGGGGCCCGTGCTCCTGGCGTGTATCTTATCGTCCACCAGATGGTGCAGCTTTAAATAGTACATATAGCCCACCGTCACCGGGTTGTCAAAATATTCGCCTGTACGCCCGTCCCGAAGGTAGAACTTGCCGTCCTCGTGCATTCCGCTCATGCGGAAGCACTCCCGGATGTCCGCCTCCTGGGCTCCGTCAAACACAGGGGTCATTATCTTCCAGCCCAGAGCGTGGGCCGCCATGCCCAGATGGACCTCCAGTACCTGTCCGATATTCATTCGGCTGGGCACGCCCAGGGGGTTCAGCACAATGTCCAGGGGCGTGCCGTCAGGCAGGAAGGGCATCTCCTCTTCGGGCAGTATCCTTGACACAACGCCCTTATTGCCGTGCCGCCCCGCCATCTTGTCGCCCACGGAGATCTTGCGCTTCTGGGCGATATAGCAGCGCACCACCTTGTTTACTCCCGGGGAGAGTTCGTCGTGGCTGTTCTCCCTGGTGAACACCTTTACGTCCACCACCACGCCGTACTCGCCGTGGGGCACTCTCAAAGAGGTGTCCCGCACCTCTCTGGCCTTTTCACCGAATATGGCTCTGAGCAGCCGCTCCTCGGCGGTAAGCTCCGTCTCGCCTTTTGGCGTAACCTTGCCCACCAGGATATCCCCGGCGCGCACGTCCGCCCCTATGCGGATAATGCCCCTATCGTCCAGGTCCCCCAAAAGCTCGTTGTTGGCGTTGGGGATATCCCTGGTGATCTCCTCGGGACCAAGCTTCGTGTCCCGGGCCTCCATCTCGTACTCCTCTATATGGATAGACGTGTAAACGTCGTCGCGTACTATCTTCTCATTGAGGAGCACCGCGTCCTCGTAGTTATAGCCCTCCCAGGTCATGAAGCCTATAAGCGCATTCTTGCCCAGGGCTATCTCGCCATTCCTTATGCCGGGCCCGTCGGCTATGACAGAGCCCTCCTCGACCCGCTCTCCCACGTTCACCACCGGCACCTGGTTTATGCAGGTGCTCTGGTTAGAGGGCATGAACTTGATTATCTCATAGTCGTCTGTATCGCCGTTATCGGCGGTCACCCGCACCAGGTCCGCGGAGACGGACTTCACAACGCCGCCCCTTCTGGCCAGCACGCACACGCCGGAGTCTACCCCCGCCTTATACTCCATGCCGGTGCCCACTATGGGCCCTTCGGTCCTGAGAAGCGGCACGGCCTGACGCTGCATGTTGGAGCCCATCATGGCCCGGTTGGCGTCGTCATGCTCCAAAAAGGGAATCATTGCCGTAGCCACGGAGACCACCATTCTGGGGGTGATGTCCATATAGTCGGCCCGGGCCGCGTCCACGTCCACGAACTCGTCCCTGTACCGGCCCACCACGCGGCTGTTTACAAAGTGCCCCTCCTGGTCCAACGGCTCGTTGGCCTGGGCCACAACGTAGTTGTCCTCCACGTCGGCGGTCATATACTCCACCTCGTCGGTGACCCTGCCGGTGGCCTTGTCCACCTTGCGGTAGGGGGCCTCTATAAAGCCGTACTCGTTTATCTTCGCGAAGCTGGCAAGATAGGATATCAGGCCGATGTTTGGGCCCTCCGGGGTTTCCAGGGGGCACATGCGCCCATAGTGGGTGTAGTGCACGTCACGTACCTCGAAGCTGGCCCGGTCCCTTGAAAGGCCGCCGGGGCCCAAGGCGGAAAGCCTGCGCTTATGGGTGAGCTCCGCCAGGGGGTTCGTCTGGTCCATGAACTGCGAAAGGGGCGACGAGCCGAAGAACTCCTTTATGGCCGCCACCACCGGCCGGATGTTTATAAGGGAGTGGGGGGTCAGCTGCTCCAAATCCTGGGCCTGCAGGGTCATGCGCTCGCGGATGACTCTCTCAAGACGGGAGAAGCCTATCCTGAACTGGTTCTGCAAAAGCTCGCCCACGCAGCGGATGCGCCGGTTGCTCAGATGGTCTATATCGTCCGTAAGCCCCAATCCCTGGGCCAGGCAGTTCATGTAGTTTATGCTGGCGAAAATATCCTCCACGGTGATAATGTTGGGTATCAGCTCCGGCTTGCGCTTTTTAAGGGCAGACTTGAGCTTTCTCTCGTCCTCTCCGCACTCCTCCAGTATCTCCCTTAGTACCGGGTAGCTTACGCGCTCGTTTATGCCGCAGGAGAGCAGCGTCTCCCTGTCTAGGGACACGTATTTTGTGATATCCACCATGCCGTTGGAGATTATCTTGACCTCCCTGCCCTCCACCGAAACCACAGCCTCTGTAACCCCCGCGTCGTCCAGCCGCCGGGCAAGCTCCTTTGAAACGGTCACCCCCGCCTCGGCCAGCACCTCGCCGGTATATGGGTCCGCGATGGGCTGGGAGAGGGTCTGGCCGTTGATGCGTCCCTCAAGGCGCAGCTTCTTGTTATACTTATAGCGGCCCACCCTGCTCATATCGTACCGCCTGGGGTCGAAGAACAGGGAGTTTATATGGGCCTGGGCGCTCTCTATGGTGGGCGGCTCGCTGGGGCGCAGCTTGCGGTATATCTCAAAGAGGCCCTCCTCCATGGAGTGGCAGGTGTCCTTCTCCATGGTGGCCCGGATACGGTCGTCATCCCCGAAGAAGTCCAGAAGCTGCTGGTCCGTCCCAAGCCCCAGACAGCGGGCAAACACCGTAATCGGTATCTTCCTGTTCTTGTCTATGCGCACGTAAAGCACGTCGTTCACGTCGTTCTCATACTCCAGCCAGGCGCCCCTGTTGGGTATTATGGTAGAGCTGAAGAGCTCCTTGCCCGAGCGGTCGTAATCCATCTTGAAATACACGCCCGGGGAGCGCACCAGCTGGGAGACGATAACGCGCTCCGCTCCGTTTATCACAAAGGTGCCGCTCTGGGTCATCAGGGGGAAGTCTCCCATAAATACCTCTGAGACCTTTATCTCCCCGGTTTCCTTATTCAATAGCCGCGCGGTCACCCGCAGGGCCGCGGAATAGGTGGCGTCCCGCTCCTTACACTCAGTCACGCTGTAGTTGGGCGTCTCGTCCAGCTTGTAGTCCACAAAATCCAGCACCAGGTTGTTATTAAAGTCAGTGATTCCCGACACATCCTGAAACACCTCACGCAGGCCTTCGTTCAAAAACCATTCATAGGAATTTTTCTGGATCTCTATAAGGTTGGGCATTTTCAAGACTTCCTCGATCTTGCCAAAGCTCATCCGCTTGGTTTTACCCAGCTGGACCGGTTTAACATTCACCATTAGGCACAGCCACTCCTATCCTTAAAAATATACAAAAAATCGGTTTTTCTGCGTTATCCTCTTGACACCCGCCTTCTCCTTGTGCTATACTGGTTTCAAGTACAAGAGGACATTTTTACCGATGATGATACAGTATATTATTGTAAACCTCATCTTCCCAGTTGTCAAGCCCTCCTGTGGATTTTTTGCAGCTTTTTTTCATTTTTTCCCTTTCTGTGATGCCGGAAGGGTATTTTTTATGCGAAAGGAGCATTATTATGGCCCTCATAGTCCGGCCTGCCCGTGAAACGGATCTCCCCGCCATAGGGGAACTTTACGGCACTGTCTGTGACGCCCTTCAGGGCAAGGCCTATAATCCCGGCTGGGCCCGGGACGGCTTCCCCACTCTTGACTGCGCCCGGGAATACCTGCGCGAGGGTGCCCTGCTTATCGCCATGGAGGGCAGCGAGCCTGTCGGCTCCGTGGGCCTTACCAGGGAGCCCAGCGCCGAAGACGGCTTTGAAAACGCCCCGGACTTCGATGATAAGGTCTGGTACCTCCACGTTCTGGCCGTCCACCCCGCCCATCAGCGCCGGGGTATAAGCTCACTGCTCCTGTCCGCCGCCGAGGACTATTCCCGGGCCCAGGGCGCAAATACCACGCGCCTGTACGTTTGGGAGGGCAATGCCCCTGCCCTCCGCGCTTATGAAAAATCCGGCTACTCCTGCGTGAAGCGGAACGTTGACATCGGTCTTGCCGGGTTCGGATTACCGCGCTTCTTTCTCTACGAAAAACCGCTTTAGATAAAATAGCGAGCCGCTCGCCGGGGTTTCCCCCAGACGGGCGGCTTTAATTTATTTAACCCAGCTCATACCCAAGCCCCTTCAAAAACCTCCGGTCCCCGGCATATTCAAGCGCAAGCTCCCGGTCGTTGTCAAGGAATCTCTCATAGAGCTCCGGCGGCCAAGTTCACAGAGTGAACTTAAAGGGGGCTTTGCCCCTAAGAACCCCACCGCCTTTGAAAGGGTAGACGAAATTTTTAATCTTTCCGCTCTCCGCATTCGCATATCACATCAAAGGTGTACGCCTCCAGCTCCTTGCGCACCGTCTCGCTGACCCTCTCATATATATTGTGCAGCTTGCAGTGCTCCCGCCCGCAGCTGTACTCCTCCTTCTGGCAGCGGCTGAGCATATAGGGCCCCTCCACGCTCTCTATCACCTGCAAAAGGGTTATCTCCCCCGCCGGACGCGCCAGGCTGTACCCGCCCTTTGCCCCCTTAAAGGAGCAGACCATTCCCGCACCCACCAGACCTCTGAGTATTTTAAGGCAGAACCGCAGGGGTATCTGCATCTTCTCCGAGATGGTCTTCGCGTCCCAGCGCCCCGGGTTCCGGGTCAGATATTCAACTATCCTCACGGCGTAATCCGCCTCTAATGTCATTACCACTTTCTCACCACTTATTTTTCCTCTCCGTCGCCCTTCGCGTTCATGTCCGGCCGATGCTTTTGCCCTTTATTGCCCCGCCTTTAATTGTCCCAGGGCTCCTGCTCCCATTCTAGGAACTCCCCGCTCTGTGCGTCTATCTTAAACTCATACTCCATGCCATCATAAACCAGCTTGCCCTCGAACACCTCTCGTCCGTCGTCGTTGTCCCGGCCAAACTCCCATATATCCTCCATGGCCGCCCCCGGCACCCTGTCAAGGGCCAGATCCTTTGCCTCCCGTCCGGTAAGCCCAGTGTGGCCGGAGTCGTGGCCGCCGCCCTTGCCGTGGCCGGAGCTCTCGCTCTTATAGCCTATGACCTCGCCGGTATACGCGTCTATCTCGTATTCATATTCATCGTAAGTATCCGTGTAGAATTCCAGCTCATACACCTGCCGTCCTCCCTCAAAGTCCAGCTTGACCTTTGTGAAGGTCACGCCTCCGCCGTCCAGCTCCGCGTGGGCCAAGGCCTTCTCCTTGGCCTGCTCCTCTGTGAGCATTATCTGGGAGCTGCCGCCGCTCTCCGGCGCGGGCACAGGTGTACTCTTGCTCTCATGAGTATGCCCGCCCTCCGATTCAGATTCAGGTGCAGGCGTGCTCTCCGCCACAGCGGGCGCGGGCGTGGCCCCAGGCTCCGCCTGAGGAGGCTCCCCGCGGCACCCCGCAAGTGTCAGCATAAGCGCCGCCATAACAAGAGAAACAGCTTTCTTCATGATATCTACCCTCTTTACTAAATAGTTATAACTCAGTCCAAAAAATCCTTCAGCTTCTTGCTCCGGCTGGGGTGCCTAAGCTTTCTAAGGGCCTTGGCCTCTATCTGCCTTATGCGCTCCCTGGTGACGTTGAACTCCTTGCCCACCTCTTCGAGGGTCCTGGAGCGTCCGTCCTCCAGCCCGAACCGCAGCCGCAGCACCTTCTCCTCCCTGGGGGTCAGAGAGTCCAGCACGTTGCCCAGGGTTTCCTTCAAAAGGGTCAGGCTGGCCGCGTCCTGGGGGGCCGGCGCGTCCGAGTCCTCAATGAAGTCCCCCAGATGGCTGTCCTCCTCCTCGCCGATGGGGGTCTCCATGGACACCGGCTCCTGGGCCACGCGCATTATCTCCCGCACCTTGTCCACCGGCATCTCCAGCTCCTCGGCTATCTCGTCGGCGCTGGGCTCCCGGCCGTTCACGTGCAGCAGGGAGTTATTTGCCTTCTTCACCTTATTGATGGTCTCCACCATGTGCACAGGAATACGTATAGTCCTGGCCTGGTCGGCTATGGCCCGGGTGATGGCCTGGCGTCTCCAACAGGTGGCGTAGGAGATCGGAAG
>ERZ777305.2733-NODE-2733-length-14001-cov-2.240786_pt1 | contig 14001 bp, 13 predicted proteins | sample MGYA00374965_ERZ777305 | MGnify/ENA primary metagenome ERZ777305 (study PRJEB29328, sample SAMD00013331) | mouse gut metagenome | study: EMG produced TPA metagenomics assembly of the Metagenome analysis of fecal microbiota from mouse which was promoted... | reverse complement strand
CGGACAACGAGCCGGATGGCTGCTTGCAGGCATCTGGCAACTGTTTCGCTTCGCACAGTCTCTTGTCCTCCAGAAATTTTTTCTTTCTCGGATCGCCTTCCGCACACCAGATCATCAGAGATTTCAGATCAAAGACCGAACTCCATACCGTCTCAAAATCCGGTTCCCTGTCATACTGGCAGATAAAGCCATACTCGCCCTTTAAGAGCCTCTTTGTTTTTTCCACGCAGTCGGTGCTGTTTTTCCTCATATGCTTTGAAAAACCGTTCATCACCGTCTCGTACCGCTTATGGGAATCATAGTCATTCCCATGAGCATCATCATATTTTTTCATCTCATCAGACGTAAAACTGTTGACCGTACATATTATCTTTTCTGCGCCAAAAACTTCTGCTTCCCGAATCCGTTTCAAAGCGTGTGCATTCCACCACCGTCATCCGGCCGTTACAGTCCGCAAACAGGATGTTGCAGTTGGATGCTATGGGCAGTTCCGAAAGCATCGCGACAGCCTGTTCCGTATTCCTCGCCTTTTCCAGCAGATACCGCACGATAAAGCAGGAATTAAATCCCGCCCGGATCTTTTTCAGATCCGTCATAACAAAAGTCATGGCCACTGCAAGTCCGTATTCGTTGATCCCCTCTTCCCCGTTGATAAAGGATGAGGTGGTGATATGGAATCTGTTTCCCCCGTCCGGCGTATAGATCTCACTCTTACAGCCCTTTCTCAGATAAGGCGGCAGATCGTTGTTTCTGCCGTAGATCACCCTGTCCCCGCTCGTGCAGGCAAAGGCAGTACATCCCCTGACCTCCACCGGGATATTATCCTCCAGATTATACATGCAGCACCCCATACATAACATCCAGGAAGCAAATTGCATATACTCCATGTCCACCGTATCGCTCACCCCTTTTATCTCCTCACAGACTTCCGGGAAAAAATATCGCAGGACCTTCTCACTTTCTGTTCCGTGTTCCAGCTGAAAATCATCCAACTGCAATGGAAAGGATATCCCGCTTCTGTTAAAAATTTTTCCGCGTTTTACGCCCATTCCGTAATGATCGCCCTTAAATCTTCCATGATACATCTTCTGTTTTCCTCCTGCCGCAATAAGATTTACAGTTAACACTTCTACTGTTTACTATATAATTTTACTCTGCTTTTGCTCTATAATATCTTTTCTGACCGGTCTTTTTCAAGTTTATACAAATATAAATTTTATGTCAATAGATTTATTTTATTTGCAAAAGCGTTTCTTAAAATCTGTCATATCGGTTTTCATCGGCAGATAAATACGGTATAATAGGATAACTTCTATTCAAAAAAGTAAAAATAAAATACTTTTACCGAGGATTAAACAAAATATGGCTCTCCCTGGGGGACGGCTTTATTTGGCATACTGTGAAGAGGAACCGGCCGGATGCATCGGTCTCAGAAGAATTGATGAGAAAACCTGTGAAATGAAGCGCCTTTATGTCAGACCCCGGTTCAGAGGCCGGCGCCTCGCAGAACAGTTAGTCCAAAAGATTATAGCAGATGCAGAGGACATCGGATATTCCTGTATGCTGTTAGATACCCTTCCCTTCTTAAAAACTGCGATCCATCTCTACAAAAAATACGGATTTTACGAGACGGAATGCTATAACAACAGCCCCATGCGCACTTCCATATTCATGAGGTTCGATTTAAATTATTCAGCCGAGATGAAGCAGAGATAAAATTCCGGTGTGTATCTATAATACTCTAATCATACAAATCTCAGAGCTTTTGTAAAACGTTCTGCAATTGTTATCACTCATTTATTTTTCTTTCGGATAGTGCCAAAGCAGCCCCCTGCTGATAATATGCAGAGGGTTATGTTTTTGTCAAATTTTATTACTTTATCCCTTTCCCCTTGACATTTGTATAACGAAGTGTTATATTTTAACAGTCAACAGAATGTTATACATCAAGGAGGAGCCACAATGCTGCAACAACTATCTGATGCCGAACTTGAAATCATGAAGATCGTATGGGAAAACCCGTCGAAGGTGACGCTGTTCCCCTACATCATGGAAGGACTGGCTGCCAGAGGAAAACCATGTCAGAAAAATACATTGATCGTGCTTTTGTCAAGACTGATGAATAAAGGCTATCTGAGCGCCCAAAAAATCGGACGGCGAAACGAATACACTACTCTCATTTCTGAGACGGAGTACCAGACCGCGCAGACGAAAAACTTTGTGAATAAGATCTATGAGGGAAACGTAAACGATCTGGTCTGCAATCTGATCTCGGGAGATCTGCTGTCAGAGGAAGAATATCAGGAACTGAAAAAGCTGCTGGAGAAAGGACGGGAAAGATGAATACGCTTTTTAAAATATTTTTGTCAATGTCTTTGTCCGGCGGACTGCTCATCCTGGTCCTGCTTCTCGGAAAACAGTTTTGGAAGGATAAGATCAGCAGACAATGGCAGTATTATATCTGGCTCGTTGTGATCCTGCGGCTGCTACTCCCCTTTGGTCCGGAAACAAGTCTGATGGGAAAGACCTGGCAGGCTGTAGATCAGGCGGTAACGCAGGCTGCTTCTCTCTCTCCATCCCCAAAGCCGCTGCCGGCCCCGCAGGATGTTCCCGCCTCTTCTGCTGATCCAGGGACAGCGCCAGTTGCTGAACAGAATGCTGAGCAGAGTACAGAATCGGATGCTGAACAAAATACTGAACAGGATGCCGAAAATACAGACAGCCCTGCCGGAGATCTGACCGCCGCCCTCCTTCTTCAGGATATCGCATCGCTGTTTACAGGCCATATCTGGCTGATCTGGTTTACCGTTATGTGTAGTCTTCTGCTGCGGAAAGTGATGATCTACCGGAATTATATCCGTTATATCCGCACCGAAATGACGCCGGTTTCCGACATTGAAATTTTGGATCGACTGTCCGCGATCGCCGTACAGATCGGCGTAAAAAGGCCAATAGACCTCAGTGTCAACCCGCTCATCTCCTCTCCGTTGTTGATCGGTTTTTTTCGTCCGTGCATCGTTCTGCCAAAGACAGAGATTCCCGAAAAGGATTTTCTGTATACCATCCTGCACGAGCTGACGCACTACAGGCGATATGATATGTTCTATAAATGGCTGGTACAGATTACGGTCTGCCTGCATTGGTTTAATCCTCTCGTTCATTTGATGAGCCGGGAGATCACAAAAGCCTGCGAATTTTCCTGTGATGAGGCTGTCCTTGCAAAAATGGGGTACAGCAACGCACAGGATTACGGGCAAACCCTGCTCGACGCCATGGCAGCAGTCGGAAAATGCAGGGAAAAATGTGATGCTCTCACTCTAAGCGGGAATAAAAAGCTGCTGAAAGAAAGGTTAGGTGCAATTATGAAGTTGAAAGAACGGACAAAAACAGTAAAAATTCTGACTGCCCTTTTGACATTATCTGTGGTTTTGGGCGCGGTTTCTATCGGGGTTTATTCCGCTTCCACCGCAGACAGAACCGATCCGGCGGAGACGGAAAAATCATCGCCCTCTCAGACTGATGCATCGCATTCTGCAGACAGTTCACAGACGACAGAGACTTCGCAGGCGGCAGACGATCTCCCTGCAATGGAGACATTGGAGTTTGATGGGATAACCTACTATCTGGTACAGAACGAAGCCCAGCTGCGAGCCATCAGCACAGGGGCTTACGGCCTGGATCAAAATTATATGCAGCAGGCCGATATTTCCTTATCCGCAGAGGAATGGGTGCCCATAGGGACAAAGGCGGATCCGTTTACGGGATCTTTTAATGGCAACGGTTTTGAAATCACAGGACTTACCATGACAGATCCGGACGCAGAAATTGTCGGGATGTTCGGTGTGGCTGAAAACGCCCATATCTACAATATTACCCTGCGGGATCTGGACATCGAAAGCGCAGGCAGAAGTGCTTCAAAAACGTCAGTCGGGGCGATCGCTGCTATCACGCGCGGGAAAGATGGGAGCGGCTGCAGGATCTATGACAATTTCGTTTACCCCAAAGAATCAGGCGGACATGAAACTGCCTGGAAGGCAACCGGAAATAGAGCGGTCATGAAAACGGCTGAGAATGACGAGGATGATGCTTCGAGGGCTGAGCGCTATTATGCGTCCGGCAGCCTGCCGTTATTTGAAATCGCCTTCTCAAAGCTGGATGAAAGCGCACAAAAAACATGGCTTGAAAAACTCTATGCAAATGAAGACAGTATCGCTTTCTTCTCCGTCGCTGTAAGTGAACTCGACGCAGGCTCTTCTCTGCCCTCAGACTTTGCAGAAAAAGCGTACAGCGATGGCGAAATTGCATTTTTCTCCATCCTGACGGATTATTTAAGCGAAACGGAACTGGAATCCTGGTTAGACCGGGCGCTGACAGAGGAAGACTGGGCTTTTCAGTCCGTGTTGTACGACGCGCTGAATCGCGGCGCTGAATTTGATGAACAATTGGAGAAAGAACAGCTCGCGAGATATGAAGCGGTGGGTGTCACGACGAACGGCAAAAACTACTTCTATCAGGGACAGCCTGTTCATATTTTTCTGGATGTTGTACGGCCCGATCGGTCCTTATACACACTGCAGATCAACCCGGCGGGTACCGTCAACATCAAAATTGTCCGCAACGAAGAGAATGCAATCACGGGCGTCGCCTACATGACTGACGCGGAAGTGACCGAACTGCTCGGAGATCTGGACGATCCGGCTGATGAGTAAACCTCAGCGCGCTGCTGTACCTTAACGCGCTGAGGTACAGTTTTTCAGCAGTTCTCCTAACCTGCGGATCCCCTCCTCTATCGTCGCGCAGTCCGCATTGGTGAAATTCAGGCGCATTGTACCGACATTTTTTCTATCAGCATAAAAGGGATCTCCCGGGACAAACGCAACGCCTTTTTCCAAGGCTTTCGGAAACAGGGACATAGCGCTCACTCCTTCCGGCAGCGTCACCCACAAAAACATGCCGCCCTTCGGTTTTGTGTATCTTACCATGGCCGGAAAATAACGCGCCATGGCATCCGTCATCGCCTGCGCCTGTTTTTGATACAACGCTTTTATCTTTGCAATATGTGCGTCCAGATCATTGTTCTCCAGATAATCCCACAGGATATACTGGGAGAAAATATTGGTGTGCAGATCGCAGGCTTCCTTTGCGACAGACAGATAATGCAGCAATTCCCTGTTTTCGGAGATGAGAAAGCCTGTGCGCATCCCCGGTGCGACTGTTTTTGAAAAAGTGCCCAGCAAAATACTGCAAGAAAGTTTTCCTGCTCCGATATAGGGCAGACGTTCCCCCTCAAAACGCAGTTCACCATAGGGATCATCCTCCACTAAAACCACATTACGGCTTTTCAGGATTCCGCGGATACGTTCTCTGTTCCCGCCGGAAGCGGTGAGTCCGGTGGGATTTTGAAAATCGGGGATCGTATAGACCACTTTAACCGGATTTTGCAGCGCTTCCTCAAGCTGTCCCGGATCCATTCCCTCCTCTGTCAATTCCACAGGATAAAACTCCGGCTGCCGCATCGAAAAAGCCTGCAAAGCCGCCAGATAAGTGGGCCGCTCCACAACCACGCCGTCTCCTCTGTCAAGAAAAACCTTTCCGATCAGATCCAGTGCCTGCTGGGAGCCGGTTGTGATGATCACATTATCCGGCGTAAGAGATAACTGGAAAATCCTGTTATACCTGTCTGCGATATACTGGCGAAGCTGCGGCAGCCCTGCTGTGACAGAATATTGAAACACAAGACTGCCATAGGTTTTCACAACCCGTTTTGCGGACTCTGACAGTTCTTCCTTTGGAAAGGTGGCAGGATTTGGAAGTCCTCCTGCAAAGGAGATCACATTTGGATCGGAAGCCGCCTTTAAAATACCTCTGACAAAGGATGGCGGCGTTTCTTTGATGCTGTCCGACAGTAAAGTTTCCATATTCATAACTATATCCCCCAATTTTCTCTGACAATGCTGTTGGTTTGCTGGTAATTTCTTTCATTATAGTGTTGCGCTTCAAGAGAATACAATGTTAAAATTGTATGACAGACAATAATACAAATCACCAAATACAATCCGTACAAAAAAAGCTTGACAGCCAGGCCCTGAAGAAGTCTATCGGACGGCCACAAACCTGGCTGTCATAAAGGAGTTTATTATGCCCATCAATTCATTTGACAATTACCCCATGAGCTGGAAACCCGATGTAAGCGGAATATCCGGTCCCAAATATATTGCGCTGGCAAAACTTTTGGAAACCGATATCCGGAGCGGAAAACTGAAAGCGGGAACAAAACTGCCGCCCCAGCGGGAGCTGGCCGATTTTCTGGATCTGAATCTAAGCACTATTTCCAAAGTCTATAAACTCTGCAGCCAGAAAGGTCTGCTCTCGGCATCCGTCGGCAACGGCACTTATGTCTCATCGGACGCCGCCGCAGATCCGATGTTGCTGTGTGCAAAAGGGGACTCCCATATAATCGAGATGGGAGCCATCATACCCTCTGTGCCGGACAATGTAAAAGTAAAACAATATGTGGAGCGCCTGTTGAAAAAGCCGGACTCTTTAAGCCTGCTCTCCTACGGTCTGCCGGAAGGAACGGAAAGGCAGCGCGAAGCAGGTGTACTATGGATGAAAAAATCGGGGTTTGATACGGACGCAGCGCACATTGTTCCGGCAGCGGGCGGACAGAATGCCCTGGCAGCGGCGCTCGGCGCACTGTTTGAGACGGGGGACAGGATCGGGACGGAACCGCTGACTTTTCCCGGCATCAAAACGGCAGCCAAACTGTTTGGCATCCACCTGCTGCCTGTTCAAAGCCTGAATTATGAGGTGACGGAAGAAGGGATCCGTTACGCGGTGCAGAATGAAAAAATAAAGGGGCTCTATATCATTCCCGATTACCAGAACCCCACTTCCCATATCATGTCTGTCGTGACAAGAAAAATGATTGCCCGTGCAGCAGAAAAACAGAATCTGCTGGTGATAGAAGACGGCATCAACAATCTGCTGGAGCGATCCCCCATGCCGCCCATCGCTTCCTTCGCGCCAGAGCAGGTGGTCTATCTCTCCAGCCTCTCCAAAACAATCTCGCCGGGGCTTCGGACCGCCTTCATCCATGTTCCTCACAGATACCGTGAAAAACTGGTAGCTGCCCTGTATTCCATGAATATTTCCATCTCTCCGCTGCTTGCGACGGTTTCCGCCGCTCTGATCGAAGACGGCTGCGCCGATGAGATCATTGCGCACAGGAAAAGGGGGCTCCTTGAACGAAACCATATCGTGGATCAGATCCTTACGGGGTTTGTTCTGCCCTGCGAACCAACTTCACCCCTTCGGTATATACAATTGCCGGATCACTTTACCGGAAAAAGTTTTGAGATATGCGCCAGACAGGCGGGCGTGGAAGTTTATGGTTCAGAGCGTTTTTTTGTGGGAAATAAGGTTCCGGAAAAGGCGGCCAGAATCTCCATCGTGACGCCGCCTTCTCCGGAACTTCTGGAAGAAGGTGTAAAGCGACTGCGATCGTTACTGTTGCAGTGACACGTGATCAGACAAGTATCATCCCGTTTCCTCTTTCAACAGACGATATGCCCGCATTTTCATGGCATTCCGTCTGTTATTTTCCTTTCCGGGTTAAATCATAGCTCTCCGCGATCATCCGCCTGATCTCTTTGCCCGGCACCGTCCCATCCAGTATAATGGAATTCCAGTGCTCCTTGTTCATGTGGTAGGCCGCAACAACAGAAGGGTAAGTCTCCCGCCAGAAATCACGCCATTCCGGATCACACTTTACATTGATCCAGATCTGTCCGTTTCTCTCATAAATCAGGGCAAACACTTTCTGATTCTCTTTATGCCGCATAACAGACCAGTTGGGATCATGAAACGGATAATCCTCATACACATTTTTAAGCGCCAGGCAACAGGCAATCGCTTCTTTTCTCTCTGTCATAATCAATCTCCCTGTATTGCTTCCCCTGAAACAGCCAAACCTTTATCTATCAGAAATACTCCGGATTCATAAACACCGCAGTCAGAGAGACGACCTCTCCTTCCGCATCCAGGCCCCAGTAGCCGCTGTATATGCCATCCCCCATACCGGATGTAAATAACACCATGCCGCGCCCGGTTTCCGGCAGACTCCATTCCAGAAAACTGCCGCCGGGATTCTGCGTTTCCGGATGCGCTTCATAACTTTTTTCAAAAAACGTCTTAAAATAATCTGTGTATTTGTTCTTTCCCGGATTTTCCTTCTGCCAGTTTTCAAAGAATACCCGGTATCCCTCCGAGACCTGTGCATCCGCAAAACAGGCCAGCCCCGTATCCACGCCGAAAAAGGTGAAAACGCCCGCCTTTCCCAGATCTTCCCGCTGCTTTCCCTTCGGCATGGCGATCTCATACCGGACCGCCGGGACGTCATTTATCACAAGCCTTGCCGCCGCAATCCTGAGCCCCGCAATTTCCGAACGGCAGAGGGAAAGTTCCACCGGGTAACTTCCGGCTGGGATCCTCTTTTCCAGAACGGCCTCATAACGGGTGCCCAGATAGGCAAGAGGATCGGCAAGCACCACCTCCCCTGTGGGAAAATCAACGTTTCCGGCTCTGAATACATCCATTTTACCGCCTTTCGTGAACAGAGCGTCAAAAAACTCCGGCGGATAGGTATCCTGATTCAAAAATTTCAGATTCTTCTCAAAGGCGACCTGCGCCGGATGTTTCACCGCCTCTCTGATCTCCTTTCCGGTTCTCGTGTCCACAAAATACTTTCCGGTTTTGTCACTGCGAAATTCCAGGTCACTCCCGATCGGCATAAAAAAGATATTCGCCACCGCAGGCTCTATATCGATCAGCGTATTAAAATCCACGATCTCCATGTTTTTCACATCATTTACGTACTCCTGTGTGTCCGTATCGCCGAAAGCGATCCAGCCGTTCCCCTGTCCCTCTTCCTGCCTGAAGATCCATTTCAGTTTTGAGGTGCCGGCAAGCAGCGACTTTGTCACAATGGTTCCGCCGGCTCCTCTGATGTAGGCCTTCTCTTTCGCCCGATTCCCCTCTGCCTGCGTTCCTTCGTTCTGTCCTGCCTGCGCCTGTTTCTTTTCTGCCTGCATCGTTTTTGCCTGCTCCGCCTGTTCCTTCTTCTTTTTGCCAAATAATCCCATAATAAGCCTCCCTGATACGCAATTATTTTTATGCTATTACTCTTTTTTCCTCTGCCGGTCTTCGCTCATCCAACACTGCCTCATATATTAACTCTATCACATTTCAGACAAATTGCAATGTCTTCCATCGACAAAAGAGCCCGCCCCGTCGTCGCCGCAAAAACGATTCCACAGATATTATCCGGTGTTTCCTTGTACTCTATATTATAGCTTCTCAATACATCCAACACATATCTTTTCGGAAACCTTCGCAGAAACTCCTGTTCCAGCTGAATGCAGAGAAGAAATTTGTAAATCCTGTCGATTCCCGTATCGCCGGAAAGATCCTTTAACAGCAAATAATCCAGCGTCAGGATAGTGTTCTGAGGTTCAAAAATATGGTCGTAGCGCTCAGGCACCTTTATCCCTGTCCTGCACATATCGTGAAAGTCTCGTTTACTCCCGGAAGCTGATTATAGCATCCTGAATATTTCGATACCAGTCTTGAATTTCAGCTGTTTTCATGGTATAATATGTATATTAAAAAAGAGAGAACGATTCCGCCCGTTCTCTCTTTTTTCATCTCCGTTACGGATATTTATTATTCTTTGATACTGTCGCCGCTTTACTCTCTGTTCGCCAACTCCTTTGTGATCTCCTCCCAGGTGATCCCCTTCTCCGCCATCAATACCATCATATGATACAGGAAATCTGAGATCTCATATCTCACCTCATTGGGATTCGGATTTTTTGAGGCAATCACGATCTCAGTCGCCTCCTCCCCAAGCTTTTTCAAAATCTTGTCAAGTCCTTTATCAAACAGGTAATTGGTATAAGAACCTTCCCGCGGATGGATCTTTCGGTCCTCGATGACTTTCATCACTTCCTCAAACACCTTTAACGGATTTGCTGCTTCCTTTAAATCCTGCTTCATAATCTCGTTGAAAAAACAGGAACGGCTTCCCGTATGACAGGCAGCCCCCACCTGGCTGATCTTCGCAAGGATCGTATCATAATCACAGTCCGCCGTCAGGGATTTTACATACTGATAATGTCCGCTGGTCTCCCCCTTGATCCAGAGTTCTTCCCTGCTTCTGCTGTAGTAAGTCATTTTCCCGGTCTTTAAAGTATGCTCAAAAGCCTCCTCGTTCATATAGGCTACCATCAGCACCTCGCCGGTTTTATAATCCTGCGCCACAACAGGCACCATGCCGTCGCTGTTTAACTTAAAATCCGCCCAGGACAGTTTTCCCCTAGGCACTTTCACATCCACACCGTTTTCCTGAAAAACGGATTTCATGGAATACAGATCCTTGTAATTATCATTGATGGCATTGCCCGAAATACCGTCCACAGCCGGATTCTGGAAGATCCACGCCATTCCTTCCAACGAACAGCTGTCCATCACAATGATCGTCGGATCATTCAGACACTGCATCGTCTCTTTCACGCTGCCCGACTGAGCAATCCAGATCGTCTCGGAAATACAGGCATCGATCAGCTGTCTGTGAATACTCAATGTCTCCGGCCTGGTAAAAGAAAGATATATTTTATCTTTACCGAACTTTTTGGATACCTCCTCGGTGATCTCAATATTCTCCTCTTTATCATAATTCAGCACAGCACGCTCGCAGCCTGCATAGAGTATCTTCTTGATATCCTCCATCCGTGCCACATTTCCCGCGCCGATCACCGGAATCTCAATGGAATCACAGATTTCTTTTATCATATCAAGCGCTTTCTCATGTTCCTCATCACCCTTTGACATATCAAAAACGATCAGCTCATCCGCTGCGTTGTCACAGTATGTCTTCGCCAGTTCCACAGGATTTTCCGACACAACTGTCATATCCTTAAAATTCTTTACCGCTTTTTCCTTATACAGATAAATGCATGGAATCAGTCTCTTCATATCTTTTCATCCTTCTCAATCTAAACCATCGGTTCTGTCCGATCCGCGTGTCAATTCCGCTGATCTGCGCCCCTTCTCATTTACAGGCTCCGTCCCAATCAACAGACTTCAACCCAGCGTCCCTTTCGTGCTCAGCACATCTGAAAATCTCCCGTCCAGCCCCGTCGCTTCATCCAGTGCCCGCGCAAAAGCCTTGAACATCGCTTCCACCATATGATGGTTATTCTGCCCATCCAAAACCTTAATATGTAAATTCATTCCTGCGCTGTAACTGACCGCATAGAAAAATTCATGCACAAGTTCCGTGTCCAGGTATCCTACCCGGTCTGTGGAAAACTTTGCGTCAAAATTAAGCCACGGCCTGCCGCCCATATCGATGGCACACAGTACCAATGTCTCATCCATCGGCAGAATACACTGCCCAAAACGCTTCATTCCCCTCTTGTCTCCGATGGCCTCCCGGATTGCCTGCCCCAACACGATACCGCAGTCCTCCACGCTGTGGTGTCCGTCCACCTGCAGATCTCCGTCGATCCGCACTTTCAGATCAAAAAAACCGTGCTTCGCAAAGCCCTCCAGCATATGGTCAAAAAAGCCGATCCCGGTAGAAACATCTCCCGTTCCCTGCCCGTCCAGATTCAGTTCCAGAGATATCTTTGTTTCTTTTGTGTTTCGTTCTACGTTCGCTGTTCTCATGTTCGCTCCTGTTTTCCTTTATAGCCTGATATCATTTCAATCATATTTATTATCCGGATGGTGTGCAACTGCAAACTCATCATAGATATGTACTACAAAACCCTGTTCTTCATAAATAGCCCAATCCACATTTTTACTTAATATATAAGTCACATCAACATCCGGCATTGTGGCATCAAACTCACAATTATAGCGGCAAAAGGATTTAGCCTCAAGGTAAGGACTCGGATAAAGATAATACTCCGCTGTATCCATAAAATCCAGGACCGGTTCCTGCGCCAGAAAAAGAATTCTGGAGTGTTCAATTCCCCGGCTGTAATTTATCGGTCCATTATAGGAAACAGCCTCTTCTATCGCCGATTGAATGCCACGACAAAAATAATAATCCATCATCTCATTGTAATCTGTAAAATAATAATGCACAAAACCAATGAACATTATCAGATAATATATCACCGGAAATATCAGCTCTTTTATATTGATCAATTCAAATAAATAATATACTCCTAAGGCAGCAACTAATATCACAGGAATAAACAAAATATTATTTCGATTAATATTGGTACTAACTAATACTAATCCCAATAAAATTCCTCCGGCCACCTGAATCAACAGCAAAAACTCTGGTGTATACTCTCTCTTTAAAGATGTTTTCAAACTCTTTTTTATACAATAATACACTCCCAGCATAAAAAACGCCAGTGTTCCGCTATAATAAATTCCATATTCTTCTGTACTGTTTAAAGGAATATTATCCGACTGTACTTTCAAAAGGTGCCATACGTTTTTCGCCCTCTCTACGATATCCGATACACCTGTAATACTTATTTCATCACTCCGCATATACAAAAGTTTCGGTATTGAAATAAATGGAAGGCATATTTCATCGATCATTCCTATATTTACTAAAAAAAACAGAATTAGTGGCAATGCAAGTATCCCGAGAATCAAAACAGAAAAAAGTACATACCTGTCAATACAAATTTTTTTAACATACAAGCCGTAAAGAAATTCAATAAATACAATTAATGGCACAATAATCCAAATTGTTGCATAACTATATAGCGAAAGCCCATACATCAGCGATGAAAGCATCAAAAACTTAGAATTATCAAGCCCTCTTACATAAAAATATAGGCCAAAAATCATAAAACCCGGTGCGAGATTTGCCTCCAATCCCCATCGCGACATCATAATATGCCAGGGACAGATCACAAGCAAAAACATACAAAATAACGCCACCTTTTCATGATACATTCTTTTGATAAGCAAATATACTACCCACAAGGTCAGACATGAAGTAATAAGCTGGGGGATCCTGATCACCCATATCTGAGGTCCGAAAACTGCCATAAATGGCATCATCAAATAGGTATTTAAAGCGTTCATTCCACTTCCCCAGGTAGTTAGATACACAGGAAAACGATATCCTGCTGAATCAACCCCATAATGCAGCATAGAAAATGCTTCATACCCTGCAAACGCCTCATCCTGATTGATATCGCCCGGAATCACCCCAAATCCAATGATACGAACCGCGATTCCTGTCGCCATGAGAATTATAAAAATCAGTTTGTTATAATTCACAGTTTTCAATTTGCCAAACACCGGTTGACTGTTCCACCTGATTTTCATTTTAAGAATCATAACCTTTCTAAAATCTGCCAACTTTTTCTCTTATACTAATACATACCTGACAGCCACACAGCTAGGTGTTATTAATGACAGTTTCAAAATCCCTGATTTCAATGCTCTGCCTCACTCGCCATCTTCAATCAACTCCCCCGCCTCATCCACAAGATATATCGCAAAAACCGTATTGATCTGAGCCGGATAGGACTCCGCGATATCTCCATTATACACGATCCGGATCGTTGTTCCCACTTCCATCTGCGGCACTTCGTGCGTTGACTGCACCGCGGTGCTGACATCGATCTGATCGGCAGCCTTCAGTTCCTCCGCCCCCTCAAAAGGCGCCACCAGCACAGAGTTTTCGGATACCTCCAGCACAGTCGCGTTAAAATATGGATTCTTTGCCTCGTTTCCGCAGCCGGCTAAAAAAATCATACATAATAATAAAACAAGCGATACTATCCTTTTCATACCACACTCCTTCTTAATATATCATTTTCGTTCCAACCTATCCGGTACACAGTCGGTTGTCAGAACCCTATCTTCATCGACTGCCCTTCCACATAGACGCCCTCCGAGAGCTTTAACGGCAGTTTCTGCTCCGCGGTAGCGCCGATCGTTTGCCCATCCTGCAGAACG
>ERZ777305.2732-NODE-2732-length-14007-cov-3.955920_pt1 | contig 14007 bp, 10 predicted proteins | sample MGYA00374965_ERZ777305 | MGnify/ENA primary metagenome ERZ777305 (study PRJEB29328, sample SAMD00013331) | mouse gut metagenome | study: EMG produced TPA metagenomics assembly of the Metagenome analysis of fecal microbiota from mouse which was promoted... | reverse complement strand
AAAGTAATTACTGGTACTGTTGTATCTACTACATGTACTGTTCTTGTTACTTCTAACGCTACATTTCCGTTTGCGTCTGTTACATTGTAAGTGATTGTATAATTTCCTACTACAGATGTATCTACTGTACCACTTACCACGATACTTGATGTAATATCTCCATCATAGTTGTCTGAAGCTGTTGCTCCTGCGTCTGTATAGCTTCCGCCTACTTCTACTGTTACTTCTGAATCTCCTGTTAATGTAATTACTGGTTTTGTTGTATCTACTACATGTACTGTTCTTGTTACTGGAGTAGCAACATTACCTGCATAATCTGTTACATTATAAGTAATTATATAATCAGCTACTACAGATGTATTAATTGTAGAAACTGGAACACCATTTAATGTAATTATTTTTGTAACTTCATTATAACCATTTACTTCATAGATAGCTGGATCTACATCTGTATATGCATTTCCCACTTCTACTGTTATTTCTGTAGGTGTAACCAAAATAACCGGTTTAATATTATCAATTGTAAATGGAATAGTTCCTATTTCATCATCCTTTGTTGCTCCTGTTGTAGAAACTGGATGAATTGTATATTCTGGTTTTCCAGTCATACTGGCTGGAACAGTAACAATTGCTAAATATTGATGTCCTGTTTCATCTTCACCTAAATAAGTAATAGATGTTGCTGAAGCATTCACACTACCTCTATTGATTGTTACTATAGTTTGACCTAAATCTAATTCAACATCACTTGTAAATGGTATAGAAACAGTGTCTCCTGATTTCATAAATCCATTTGTTTGATATTTATTATTTATAGAATCATAAGCTGTAATTGTTCCAACATTTACAATTTCTGGGTACTTATCTAAATTCTTATATGCATCTTCTACTGCTTTAAAATCAGCTACATATAAACTAGGTACTACTTGAGCTTTTGCTGCATCAATTGCAGTTTTTAAGGTTTGTAATGATTCTGGAGTATATACACCAGATTTAACTGCATCACTATATTTTGTTTCGTAGTCAGTTAAAGCTTCTTTATTAATTGATTTATACTCCAAAGCAGTTCCTCTAATTGCATTTAAAGCTTCTAAATAATCACTATATAATTCGATATTGTATGCTGTATCAATCAATGCTTGTTTTGCTGCAATAGATTCATCTGTATAATCAGATTCACCAGTTGCAACTGTTGGTGCTGCAGCTGCATTTAATTCTGCTTGAAGTGCATCCAATTCTTCCCAAGTCCATGTTTTTTCAATTAATTCAAATCCAAGAATTTGGTTATTTACAATGTTATCAAATTCACTTTGTAATGTTTGTTTCTTAGCTTCTGCAATTAATGTTTGTAGAGCATCCCAGTTAACATAGTCAGTTGACACTAAACCAGCTATTTGAGCCTCGATTTTATCTAATGCAGATGTATCAATACCTTTAGCTGTTAAGCTATATGCTTTTACATCTTTTACAGCATCATCAAATTTACTTTGTAATACTTGATTATTTGCCGTATCAATTAAAGTTTGTAAGCCATCCCAGTTGGTATAATCTTCAGGTTTACCAAGCGTAGCTAAATAGTCAGTTAATTCACTCTTATCGATAGGTGCTGGATTTAATACAAAGCCGGTTACTTCACTTACTCTAGCATCAAATGCAGTTTGTAGTGTTTCTGCTTTTACAGAATTTACTACTTTCATAAATTCTGACCAGTTTGTATAGTCTGTTTCTACTAATGTAGCCACATAATTATCAACTGCACTTGTATCTACATCTTCTCTATTTTCAACTAATTCTAAAGCTGCAAGTGCATTATTGATATTTGTTGTCCAGGTATCAATTTCAACTTGTGTTTTTTCTGTTAATTGTACTCCATCAACAATTCCTGTTAATGCAGTTTGTAAAGCTGTCCATGCATCTGCTTTATAATCAGATTCTGTTAATCTTCCTGCAGTTGTTCTAGCTGTTTCTAATGCAGTTGTATCTACTACATTAACTGTTCTTGTAACTTTTCTAACAGCTTCATTTCCTGCAAAGTCCTTTACATTATAAGTAATTACATAGATAACTGGTGTAGAAGTATTAATAGAAGATACTTCCACTCCATTTAATGTAATTGTACTTGTTACATCATATAATTTATCAAAGAATATGTCAGATGCACTTGGTAATACATCAGTATAAGTTTCACCAACCTTGATTGTTACATCGTCTACTGCTGCAATCAAAGGTTTATTATTATCCATGATATAAGGAATAGATCCTGTTGCATCATCACTACCATCTACTCTTTCTGCACCTTTGGTAGATACAGGGTGAATGATATAATTAAGTGCACCTGAATCAGACCCTGGAACGGTAAAGGTTGCCAAATATAAATATTCGTCTCCTACTTTTCCCACTCCAGAAATTGTAGCACTATTATATGTTTTTGCACCCATTTGAACTGTTACAGTTGTGCTTGTTGTGTTTAATTCTTCTGCACTTGTAAATGCAAATGTAATGGTATCATTTTCTTTTACATATCCTTTTTGTTCAAAGTTGGTATATGTGAATGTATCTTCATCTACACTAACAGTTGGATACTTAGCTAAATGATTCATTGCATCTCTAATTGCTTCTAATGCTGCATCAAATTCACTTTGTTTTAATCCATCTTGTTTTGCAGCTGCAATCGCATCTTCTACCGCTTTATAAGAATCTGGAGTATAGTCTTCTTTTGTTAAATTCTTAAATTCATTTTCCAATGCTTCTAATGCATCTTTGTTGTTAACTTCTTTTTGAGTTAGAGTCATTGCTTCAATACGTGCCACTTCTTTTGCATATTCACTAGGTAATTTGATATTATATGCATTTTGAATTGCAGTACGTTTTGCTTGAATAGAATCTTCTGTATAATCTCCAGTTGCTTCTAAAGTTGCTAATTCTTCTAATAATTCTGCTAATCTTGCATAATCAATTGAAGCTTCATTACCTTCTAATGCTGCAATCGCTTGATCAAGTGCATCTAATGCTGGTGATAATTTACTATTTAATCCTTCATTTTTGGCAGCTTCTGCTTTTGCTAAAGCATCAGTAACCGCTGCCCAAGCTTCTGCCGTATAATTACTTTCAATATATTCTGGATTTGAAGTAGTTTGATCTAGACTTGTTTTTGCATCTTCTAAACGTTTTACTAAATCACCATCTAAATCTTTTACTAATCTATCATATGCATTTTGGATTGCAGTTACTTTGGCATCAATTTGTGCTTGTGTCGTTTCTGCTTGATTTAAAGCTGTTTGTAAAGCATTCCATGATGCTTCTGTATAATCTGTTTCCACCAAACCATAAGACCCAATTTCAGCAATTAATTTTAACAATTCAGTTTTATCAACTACTGTAATAATTCTTTGTGCAGTTGCTTCATTTCCAGATGCATCTGTTATTTTATATGTTGCATAATAAGTTCCTTTTTTATTGATGTCTAAAGGAATTCCTGTATAGGTTACTTTTACATTCGCTGTAATATCACCATCATAAAGGTCAATCGCACTTACACCTTGTAATTCATCGTAAGAATCACCCACTTGTAATACAATTGGGGTTTCTACTGTTAATACTGGTGCTAAATTGTCTTCTACTACTACATTTCTTGTAACAGTTGCTGAAGTATTTCCAGCTCTATCTGTTACTACATAAGTAATTGTATAAGTACCAGTGATGTTGGTATTCACATTATTTGTGACTTTTACATTATTTCTTAAAACAGTTTCACTATCAATATTATCACTGAATAAGACACCATCTAATATATAGGCAGTATCCGTTGTTCCGGCTGGAACAGAAACTGTAGAATTTCCCTCATTTAAAGTAATTGTAGGAGCTTCTAAGTCTACTGTAAAATGAACTGTTGTTTCATTTCCAGCTGTATCAGATACAACTAAAGTATATTCTCCATTGATGCTTAATGTATATGAGGAAGAAATGGTAATTGTATCTCCGTTTGTTGCATTCGTAAGAGTTGCTGTTACAACATTATCTTCGTTTGTATTTGCATCACTGTATGTAATGGTTGGTAAAGTGTTAGGTCCATAGATTTCTCCCTCTTTTACACCACTTATTGTTGGAGCTAATCTATCGATATTTCCGATTACCAATTGTTTTGATACAGATTTATTTTCAGGATTTACTGGAACCAATGAAATATTTTCAATTCCATTGTCAACAAAAGTTTTAGTAAATACAGTTGTACTATCTACTAAAGTACCATCTTCACTTGTTACTTTTTTAGGTGTCCAACCTTTTGGCACCTCAATTGATTCAGTTGCAGTCATAGTGACTTCAACGTTTCCACGTGTTGGTCCTGCTGGTTGCTTCACGAATGTTGCGGATACTTCTTGTTTTCCGATAATAATACGTGAAGATCCACTTTGAGAACGAACCATATAGGCAGTAGATTGATTTTGATAAGTTACGACATAAGATTCATTTATGTAATCATTTTTAATTTGATCACTGTCGATATATCCCTCTGCTGCTAAGGTACCCAAAGAAGTCGTAATAGATTCTTTTTCTGTTACGATTCCATTATCTTCTAGGTATTGTTGCGCTGCATTCACTGCAAAACGCTTCATATTTTCTACTTTAAAATAATTATCTATTTTTTGATATCCAAAAAATCCAGAGATTGTAAGTACAATTAATCCAGTTAAAGATAATATTTTTGTTGAAATTTTGCTATTTTTAAACTTATTTAACATATAAACTCCCCCTTGATTAATATTAATTTTACCATATTTTTGGAATTTGTCAATTTTTCGTCAAATTTTGTTCGTGTTTTATATAGTGGGATTAAAAAAGCCCAAATGGGTCTTTTTTAATTTACTGCTACATCTATTGTTACTGTATATTGAGTAGTTTCACCATACCCCCAATTTATTGTGAAACTAACTGTCGTTAAATTGTCATTAGAACCACTACCATCGTTGGCACGTGAGAATGGTTGATAGATTTCAACATATGAGCGATTATTTACATCAGTCTTAAATTCACTTGCGTCAATCGCCATACCCTCATATACCATTTTGATATTATTTTTTTCTGCTTGTGATAGAGCTTCTGGAGAAGTAATTCTCATTACGATAAAATCTCTTATGGTTGTTCCATCTTCTGTTGTTAATGTATTTGTGTTCATTTCTCCTGTATATCTGATATAATTATCATTTACTTTTACTACTTGTATATTGGCACTATCTCCCATTTTATCAAGGTTTACACCAATTTGCGTAGTAGTTGCTCTTAACTGCAATGTATTTAAATTGATTTTTGCCACTTCCGCATCAAATTTTTCTTGTGTCGCCTGTGCTTCTACAATTGCAATTTGATTTTGAATTGCTTGCCATGAAGCTACTGTATAATTACTTTCTTTTAATTTAGACAATTGTGCCTTAATATTATTTAATGCTGTTTTATCAATTTCTACTGGTTTTGCTGGTATTTTTTTCTGCAAACCATTAATTGCATTTTGAATTGCTTTTACTTTTGCATCTACTTCAGTTTGTGTAGTTTCTGGCATGTTAGCTGCAGATACCAATTTATTATAAGAATCTGTTGTATAATCATTTTGATTATATTTTGATAGTTGATTTTTTAGATTATTTAACTCGTTCTTATTAATTTCTACTGGTTGTGGTTGCTCTGGTGTTGTTTGTTTTTTCTGTAATAGTCCTAGATTAATTTGGGATACTGCTTCATTAAATCCTGTCTGAGTAGTTTGTAATTCTGCTACTTTTACTTGTGCCTGTACAATATTCCATGATTCCGTTGTATAATCATTTTTATTCAATTTTGCTAACTGTGCTTTGATATTATTTAATGCTGTTTTATCAATTCCTACTGGTTTTGGTGTACTAGTATTTGAACTACCACCACTTGGTGTAGATGTTCCAGTATTTGGGCTACTTGGTCTTGTAGTATTACTAGCCCCACCATTTGGATTGGTTATTTGAACTGGATTATCGATTGGTTTTTGTGTTAATGATCCCAAATCAATTTGCGATAAAATCAAATCAAATTCTTCTTGTGAAGTTGATTCTTCAGCTCCATGAATTAAATTTTGAATCAATTCCCATGATTCTTCCGTATAGTCGTCTTTGTTTAAACCTTCTAATTGTACTTTAATATTATCAAGTGCTACTGTATCAATTTTAGTTGGTTCTTCTTTTTGACCATCATCTTTATCAGTAGGTGTTACTACATCTCCAATATTACCTCCTGTTTCTTCTGAATCGCTGAGTGGGTTTGCAAATGAATATATAAATAACCCACCAAGAATAAATATTACGATGACGGCAATTACTCTCTTATCTATCATATTAGTCTCCCCTCTCTTTTTGTGATTGATAATATACCACAGTAATCTTTTTTTGTCAAATTTTTGTTTTTAGAGTTTTTTTTCACTGATTCGATGAATCAAATGCATATAAACAGAACGTATTTTTGTTTTATCTTGAGCGAGCATTTTTACAAAATTGAGTCGCAACTGATATCCACTATCCATAGATAATAATATTGCAACCTGATTTGGTTTAAATTCTAATGCAGTAGAAGAAATCGATAACAATGGAAAGAAATGAATTCTTTTACATTTTCCTCTAAAGCCACGTACATCGAACAAAATAATTTTACGATCTGTTAAAACAAATTTATCACGTATCGTTCCATATGCAACATACGGGACCTCACCATCCTCCAAATAATCTGTTACATAATTTGGTAATTTTTGAATATCTAGTTCTTTATAAAAATTAAAATATTGTGTTAACTCTTTATATTTAATATATGCCATTTCTAATCCTACTTTCTTCTAAAAGGCCAAATTCGGAAAGTTACTTTACCAATGAATTCTTTTTTATGAATCAAACCAACCTCTTTTGAACGGCCATCTAAAGAATTTTCGCGGTTATCACCTACGACTAAGTAATAATCTTTTGGAATTGTTTCATATCCTAAGTCTTCTAAAGAAAAATCTGCTGTTGTTGTTGTCTTGAATTTTTCCTCTACTACTTCACCATTTACATACAAAATACCATTCTGATAAGAAATTGTCTCTCCAGGAAGTCCAATCACACGTTTGATAAAATATTTGGTGTCATTATATTTGATAGCAGCAACCTCAAACCGTTTTGGATTATGTATTTTATAATGTAATTTATTTAAAATTAGAATATCACCGTCTTGATAGTTGGGACTCATAGAAGGACCTACTACTTGTTGAAGCGATACGACATAAATTACTAAAAGTAAAACTAAAACAGCAATTGCAATATATTTAGATATATCTTTTAATAATTCTTTGATATCCCTTAAATCCATCTTGACACCTTCTATTTTTATTTCTAATTATAGAATAACATAAATCGATCTTTTTTGCTAGTAAATATGAAAAAAAATGAGAAAAAAATCTCATTCATTCAAACACATAAGGACTAATTGGTTTCCCATCCCCTTTTATAATATGTGTATTGGCTTTCATTTCAATAACAGGATAGATATAGTGAATGAAATTGGGATCTGCTGTATCTAACATTCCATTTACATTCATATACCAAATTTTTGTCCCGTTTGTATTAATTGTCCATGTATTTTTTTCTTTCCATAATTCATATAAATAATTTTCTTGTTTACAAGTATCTGAGAATATATTCTCATGACAAGTGAAATCTGTAGTAGCACTTACATAATCGCTAATAGAAGGTAATCCAATTTTTGAATAAGCAGTCCTTCCTGTTTCTAAGGATTTTAATACTGAATACGATACACTATCTGTTATTGTTCCTACATTCCACAACGCATCTTCTTCTATTTTAGATTGGTTATTGATAATTCCATTTGAACTACTATTGTAATATGATTCTAATTGAACTGTTGTAACACTTGCATTTTCGAACAAAGTACCATTATCACTATCCCATGCGTTTGGAATTGGAGTGGTTCCGATTAAACGAATCTTTCCAGTTGTTTTATCAATACTTAAAATTCGATATGTTTCATTACCACCATTTAACTTTGCATAGTTTTCAACTGCACTTCCACGGAAGACATAACGTTCTCCTTCATCATAAAATCCAGCTGTTGTTTGCCCTTCCGTTTTAATCAAATTATTAATTGCATAACTTTCTATAATTGTATTTGCAGATGATACAATTGCATTTTGTTCTGTTTTATCCCAAGTATTATTCTTATAATCATAAATGAATCCATTTGTAATCGCATTTGCACATACTGATTCTATATAATGATATTGATATTGCTCAATTGCATCATCATACACAATGGTAACACAACCATTCATTTGTGTTTTATCCCTTGGATCTTGTAGATTACTTTTTTGTAAATATTCTGAAGTGATTAACGATTCTAAAGAAACAGCAACTGTATTTAAATGAGTAGCATCTAATAATTCCATATGATCATGAGCCCATTTTGCTCCTGTTTCTTCAATATCACGTATTTGTATCTCATATAAATTTTGTTTCGATTTCTTAATACTATCCATGATTGTTGGAAACACAATCAATGCAACCACACCAATAATTGTGATTACAGCAAGTAATTCTACTAATGTAAACCCTTTTTTCATACTATCACCTATATTCATTGTAACATAATCTATTCAAGTCGTAAACTAGGATATTTCATTTAATTTAGATTGTAATTTAAGTGTTACTGTTGTTTCTGATGTTAATGTAGTTCCTTCTTTAATACTCTGTTCTGCAACAAATCCATAACCATCTATTTGATACGTAATTCCTAACAATTCAAAGAAACTGATTGCATCTTTACGACTCCAATTGTACATATTTGGCATTTGATAATTCGCCTGGTTAGTGATTAAAATTAATTTATCGCCCTCTACCAATCTCGTACCTTCTACCGCAGATTGTTTGATAACTTTATCACCTGTTCCAATTACAATCGCATCCACTTTATTATGAGAAAGTTCCTCTATTACTGTTTGTACGTTTTTATTATAGTAAGAAGAAACATAATAACTTTGTTGTTCTACAGTATTATTTTCTGTTCCAAACATGTTTTTATATTTTGCAATACCTTCCATAACTGATTTGGTTGCATTCGAAAGACCAGTACTTGTTCCAAATTTCGGCAATTTCATTGCAGCATAGATAATAATTTCAGGGTCATCATTCGGATACATTCCTGCAAAGGAAAAAATATAAGAATTTGCTCCTGTCAGGTACTTTCCTGTCACGTTATCAAAGATTTGTGAGGTTCCTGTTTTTCCAATAATTTCATATCCCTCAATATCATAGAAATAGCCAGTAGAACCTGGATCACGACCATGAACGGTGTTATACATAAGTTCTTTTAACTTAGCGACTGTAGAAGTTTGAATCAATTGTTCGCTTTCTTTCTTCTCCCTTTCATAGTAAACTTCTCCCGTATTCGGATTTACAATTTTGCTTACGATGTGTGGGGTTAACATTTTACCATTATTTGAGATGAGCGTTAAAGCTTGCAATTGTTGAATTGCTGTCGTTGTAATTCCCTGTCCAAAACCTGCGGTTGCAACCTCAATTGGATAGGTAAAACGCATACTACCTGGTTGTTCACGAGATAGTTCAATTCCAGTATTTTTTCCAAACCCGTATTTTTCAAAACAGTCTTGTAATTCTTTACGAGAAAGATGACGCTCAATCAAATTGACAATTCCAACATTACTAGAATATTCATATCCCTTATCAAAGGTAATAGTGCCCCAACCGATTCCACCGTTCCAGTCATTGATGGTATCTTCACCAATCTGATAATTACCTGATAAAAATGTTTCACTCCCATTATATTTTCCATTTTCTAAAGCACACATGTAGGTATAAGTTTTCATCGTAGAACCTGGTTCAAATGGTTGCGAGATAAGGGGATTTTCATAATTGATAATTTCGCGCACATTTGGGTCAAATGACGGAGTAGCACTCGTTCCTAAAATATCCCCGGTTTTGGCATCCATTGCCGTAATCATCAACCATTCTGGATTATAAGTTGCTTGGGCATCTTTAATTGCTGTTTCGATAAATCTTTGGATATTAGCATCTAAAGTCAAATAAACATCATATCCGTCTTCGCTTGCAACCGAAGTTTCTTTGGTACCTGCAATCTTATAGCCATAACGATCTTGTTGATATTCAGTATATCCATCTTTTCCCTTTAATAAATCATTATATTTGGATTCGATTCCTAGTTCTCCTGTAATTTCTGTAATGGTAGAAGTATTCCCATTATCATCCGTTTCAGTCACTTCTGTATCTTTCGCATAACCAATGACATAAGAAGCAAAGTCTCCGTTTGGATAGTACCTTTTTTGACTTTCTATAAAATCAATTCCTGTAATGCCTAAATTTTCAATTTCTTCTTTTTTTAATTCCGTGATTCCTTTTCCAGCACGACCGAGTTCAATTTGATAAACTCCATTTTCTTTTCCACGATTGAAATATCCCTTTAATGTATCTGCCTCTACTTCTAAAACAGGGGCTAACGTTTCAGCAACCAAATCGGTTTCGCTATCTTTGATATAATAGTCTCCCATATACACTTTACTGCGTTCTAGATGGGCAACTATTGTATAAGAACTGACATTGAGAGCAAGAATATTTTGATTGCTATCGAAAATACGCCCACGAGTTGCTTTAACCGTCTTATGAACTGTATTTCTTGTTAGTGCAAAAGCATCCATGTCTTTCCCATATATTGTTTGTGATAATGATAAGTATCCAAACTGGATATACAATAAAAAAAGACAAAGAAAAAAGAAATAGAAAACAAATTTTGGTACATTCCATGTTTTTCGATTCTTTTTCTTTGTATTCATCTTACACCTCGTTAATCATTGATTACCATGATATTTTCATTATTATAAGCCAAACCCATATCTTTTACAACATCTTTTATTTTATCAAATGCTGTTAACTCATTTACCTGCATTGTTAAACTTTCATTTCTTCTCTCTTGACTACTTACTTCATAACGGACTTTTTCAACACTCATGCTTAAATGTTGGGTGCCAGCACCACAGAAGATTTTTAATAGCATCGTCAAAGAAAAGCAAATAATTGCTGTTCCATATAATAGCTTTTCACCTTTTGTAATACGCATTTTTCTCACTTTTCTTTTTGCCATAATCTTCTCTCCTCATTTTATTCTTTCAATTACTCTTAATTTTGCACTACGTGCACGATTGTTTTCTTCTAATTCTTGGATATTTGCTTCTTTGGTTGCAATACATTTATAATTTGGTAAGTATTCTTCTGGAACAATTGGTAATTTTCCAAGCGCAGGGTCAATTTGACTTACCTCTTTGAATTTATTTTTACAAATACGATCTTCTAAGGAATGAAATGTAATGACACAAATTCTTCCTCCTATTTTAATTTGGGTTAATGCTTGTTCCAACGCACTTTCAAAAACTTCCAATTCATGATTAACTTCAATACGAATTGCTTGAAATACTTTACGTGCAGGATGTTTTTCACGTCTGTATTTTGCAGGAACACTGGTTTGAATTATTTCTACTAATTCTAAAGTGGTTTCAATTGGTTTTTGTTCTCTTGTTTTTGCAATTGCAGAAGCAATACGAGATGCATATTTTTCTTCTCCATATTCTTGCATAATTCGGATTAAATCCGTGCAAGAGTAAGTATTGACAACATCGTATGCAGAAAAAGAATTATCCCGATCCATACGCATATCAAGTGGTGCATCTTTATGAAAACTAAATCCTCGATAATCTTCATCCAATTGAGGGCTTGAAACTCCTAAATCAAATAAGATACCATTTACTTCTTTGATGTTTCTTTGCTTTAATTCTTCATTCAAATGGACAAAGTTACTTTTAATGATTTCATAATTGGATGCAACTGCATGTAAGCGATTTTTACTATAGTCTATTGCTTCTTGATCTTGATCAAATGCATAAAGAAAACCCTTAGGTATTCTTTTTAAAATCTCACTGCTATGTCCACCATATCCTAGAGTACAATCTACAACAATGCTATCTTCTTTTAAATTTAGATATTGTAAACATTCTTCTAATAAAACACTTTTATGCATTTCACTCACCCAAGTTCTGCTGAGAATAGTTTATCTGCAATATCTGAAAAATTTTCTTCATTGGTTGCGATAAATTGGTTCCAAGCAGTTTGACTCCAAATTTCCAATCTGTCATTCACACCGATAATGACACAGTCTTTTTCTAATGCAGCATATTTACTAAGTGGTATTGGGATGTTGATTCTTCCTTGTTTATCAAAGTTGGTTAGAGTTGCACCTGATAAGAAGAATCGCATAAAGTTTCTGGCATCTTTGGTATTTGGCAATTCTTTATATTTTGCAATTACTTGATTCCATTCTTCTTGTGGGTAAACAAATAGGCAGTTGTCTAAACCTCTTGTTACAACAAATTCATTGCCTAATTGCTCTCTGATTTTAGCAGGAAGTGTTAATCTTCCTTTATCATCAATGGTATGATGATATTCCCCCATGAACATAAAATCACCCACATTTCTCCACTTTTAACCACTCATTACCACTATTTTACTATTTTATTGGATACTTGTAAAGATGTTTGATACAAAAATTATGATTTTTTCATTTTTTCAAAAGTTGTCTTTCTCATATAAAAAAGAAAACTTTTTGGGATTTCAATTTTCATAAAATACTTTCCATATTTGGCTATAATATCCATATTTCCTTATTCATCAATCAGTAATGTTCCACTTTCTTATTTTGCACCTTTATAAGTTATATATCACTAGTTAAATCAATCGTGGTTGGATAATCAATTTCTTCTTAATACTATCAAAAAAAAGAGGGTTACCCTCCATTCACAAAAAGTTAACATGGTATTTTTCTACTCGCAAACTATTTTATAATTTATTTTTACTTTTTTCTTATAAAAATACCCAATATATTTGCAATCCATTTGAAAGAATTTATACTTTTTTACAGCCTATTTCAGTCCTGCTATTTGTATTTTCGTTAAATCTGTTATTTTAGAAATAATAGAAGTATCTATATTTTCTTCTAACATATTCTTAGCAATTTCTAATTTCTCGTCTAATTTTCCCTGTTCTAATCCAATATCAATTCCTTCACCATATCCAACAGTGTGTCCCTCATCATAAGAAATGTGTTTTTCCGTATTGAGTATCATCTCTGCATCCTCTTTTGGGGCAATCCAACTGGTAAATACATCTGAATCATTTAAATCTTCTACTTTCTTTGTATATTCTTCCATATATTTGTCTTCTCCCGCTATTTGATTGTGTTCTATAAAGCCCTAACATGATAAGATATTTATATTCTTCTATCTTTTCTTTGTTTTTAGAATACCAAAAATCGGTTATCCTGTCCATATTGTGCTCTATGATTTTCATATTTTCTATATACAAATAGCCATCTTCATCCATTACATAATAGGTTCTTTTTTCTAATTCATCTTTTTTACCATAGGATAAATCAATATGAACAGATTCACTTACTAAATCATATTCTTTTCCTTTTCTTGTATTTTTGGAATATAGATTGGTAAAGAAACAGAAATTCCGAATATGGAGATAATCTTTATGGCTTTGATTTAACTCAATATGAATGTATTTATTCTTTGTTCTCACAAGTAAGTCAACTGTTCTCTTTCGTTCACCCACATCATTTACAGAGAGTTCATTCTGTAAAAACTGGGTTCCATCAATCTCTATTTTTAAAATATGTTCTAAGAATGTTTTTAACATATAAGGATGATTTTCATCACATAGAACTATCTTAAATACGATGTCATAATATCCACTATAAAATTTTTTTCAAATGATCACCTATTAACATAGTGGGCCTTTTCTTCATTTCCTTTTAAAAATGCAAAAAAATCTTTTTTCAAGACTCTTTCGTTTCTATAAAATAGCAACCACCCTGCACTGAAAGTACAGGGTTTGGAGTGGTGACTGAAAGTCACTTTATGCT
>ERZ777305.2730-NODE-2730-length-14018-cov-4.741173_pt1 | contig 14018 bp, 15 predicted proteins | sample MGYA00374965_ERZ777305 | MGnify/ENA primary metagenome ERZ777305 (study PRJEB29328, sample SAMD00013331) | mouse gut metagenome | study: EMG produced TPA metagenomics assembly of the Metagenome analysis of fecal microbiota from mouse which was promoted... | reverse complement strand
TCTTTCCCTACACGACGCTCTTCCGATCTGCTTTCGCTTTGGTGGTACGCGGCTTTGTCGTCGGTGCAGCTTGTGCGGTAGGTTTTGTTGCCGCCTGAGCGGAAACATTCTCGTTGTCGATTTTCTTTTTACCTCTCGGCATAACGGGTATCCTCCTTAGTTTGATTGATAGTTTTAGTATAACATAATATAGATAGCTTGTCAAGTTTTTTGACTTTTGTAATGTGAAATGTTGTTTAAGGCAAAACTTACTCGATTGACAATTGTATGGAAATGCTGTATAATGTGATTATAGTGCTATTCATTGCCAAACGGGTTAAGATGAATTATGAAAGGAAATTCAAATGATTTCTAAAATAATACAGACACTTTCAAGTCTGGATTTAAGGCTTTATCTGTTTGGTTCAAATAAATCACCACTACGTTGTGGTGATAAGGTATATATCAAGGAAAGAATGAAAGGGATAAAATCATATTCTCTTATGACAATAAAGGGATTCCAGTACTGCGACGACATAGCAGAATTCCACCTCATAGATGATAACAATGGTGACTTCTATTGCAATGTTGAAAAAGTTTACCCATATAAAGGGCAGGATTTGAAAAAACAGAAGATATATGATATTGTATCACATACAATCATACTCGTTCTTTTGGCGGCGGTAATGGCTTTCATTTGCCTAAATCCATACCTGTCAGAATACGCATTATATAATTTTAAAAACAAATTCTAAATGGAGGTTTTTATGCGAGTTGACACAATGGACATAGTTTGCACAATGTCATATCTGATAGGTGTGCGAAAGGAGCTGTTGCATAACACATATGACGATAACTGCCCCGAATTGCTTAAACAACTTGAGGAAAATAAAAACGCTACCATTATCAGATATTTGTGCAAGCTGAGAACGGTACTTATGAAAACATTCAGGAAAACGGATACGTCATTAAGGTACGATCTCACAAATATAGACAAGCTAAATTGGTTTGATACAAATAATATCTTATGGCTTGAAAACAACGGAATTCGGGTCACACTTGCAAACAAGCGAGCCGCCGATTATTCATTACATATTAACAAACTGATAGCGGATAATATACACGCTTGTCACGATCTGTTCCCGGAGTGGATAAAATGGGACTATATTAAGCGATTATTTATAATTCCCAGATTTACAGATATGGAAGTCCAAAAAAGAGAGTTCAGTAAATTTATGGATAAGCTCGATTGGTACCCTTATCATCAATATATTTATTGGGAGCCGTCCGAGTGCGGTAACATCTTATATACAGACGGGAAGTTTATCAATATATTATATCAAATGAATAATGATTATTTTGATGACAGATCAAAATATAAGACAGCGACCGATGAGATAAAAGATAATATATACGATTTCATAGGAAAAAGTGATAAAGTCGTGCTTGTCGTTGACTGCGAGAATTCAGACGTATACAAATTATACGGTATGCTCAAAAATCTTAATAACAACGAAGTTATGAAAATAAGCAAAATAATGCTGTTTGACGATATTCACACTACCGACGGTTGGGATTATCTCGAAAAGGTTATTTCAATACCCGTCGATCATATTGAAGTTGAGCGAATTCACGATCATAAATCATTGGTGGATATGCGTGTTATGGCGGGCGTGTTTAGAGAGTTTTATACACATAGCGTAACGTCTTTTATTCTGCTTTCAAGCGACAGCGATTATTGGGCGCTGATCTCATCGCTCCCCGAAGCCGAATTTTTAGTTATGGTGGAATGGAACAAATGCGGACAAGCAATTAAGGACGCGCTTGAACACGAGGGAATATACTGGTGTTCTCTTGATGATTTCAGCACGGGTAAAAATGAGGATTTGAAACGTGCCGTACTGCTTGCGGAGTTAAGAAAATATCTTCCCGACCTCTTGTCGTATAACGGTAAGGATTTGGTACGCAGACTTTACGCGGATACAAGAATAGAAGCTGACGAAACGGAGATGATGAATTTTTACAATAAATATATACGCTCGATAACCTTTAAAGCGGACAACGACGGTAATTTGTGTTTAAATCTGAAAGTATGACTTTTTACCTCATATAAATTTTGTGCCACATATAGGGCTGTTTACAAACTATATATTTTGCGAAAAAAGCAAAATTAACACCCTGTAAACCCGCATTACTCCGTTGGAATTTCGGGCGATTTTTCAAAAATACCCATTTGTAAGCAGGCTCACATATGGCAACGTATTCCACAAAAAAATTGCTCCCAAAGCCTTAACGGTTTTGGGAGCGTCTTTTTAATTGCCGTTTTTGTTTTTCAACGAGTTGTCGAGTTCGAGGTGTTTCAACAGCCTTTCTTTTTCAGCAGTTGTATAATCTTTGATCTGCTCTAAAACAAGAATGTCAACCTCGTCAAAACCGTCCTGCACGTTGACGCGAAGATCGGAGCGCCAAAGTATGTAGTCAAGCGTTACGTTGAACAAATCCGCTATTGCAACAAGGTTATGTAAGTTATAGATACCTTTTTCGATATTGCATATCGTTCGTCGGTCGATAAAGAGTTTTTCTCCTAATTCTCTTTGTGACCAACTGCGTTCCTTACGGAGCAGAGCCACTCTGTTTAGTGCTTTTTCGTTGTTTTTGTTTTCCATTGTCAAAAACTCCTGTCATAATATTTCGGCTAAAAGAACTCAATCGGTAAAAAAAGAGGGATTTAGCCGATAAATAAATGCTAAGGGAGAATTTTGGAAATTGCGATAGGGAATAAACTCGCATTATATTACATAAGATAATACCTTGTCGCATAATGGTATAATCATATAATTTTCATTTAAAATACACTTTATAATCACAAAATCAAAAAGGAAATATCGTTTCCATATTTCTTAAAAAAGGAAAAAAACCGTCACTAGACTAAATAAAGCATATATGATAAAATAGAATTAGTTAAGGACAAGCCTTTAGGCGGTTCGTAACAAAGCTCTTTGACAATTGAATAGCAAAGCAAACACATAAACCTTAAAGCCGCGCTGTTTCTGACAGAGAAGCGCGATGACGTTTCTGCTGCCTACTTTCGAGGTTATTAATTATCCGTGATCACACATTTTATTAGCGCGAGAATAACAGTAACCGAGATTTTATAAGCAGTTAGCCGAAGATCGGTAACGCAGCCGACCAGTAGTAAAGAAATTGAGCGATACGCGGGAAAAGGTATAATGATACTTACCGCGAGGTCTGACCATAGGAATGGCAGAGGTGAAAGCCCTATGTGCGGGGTGCGTAACTACCCGCTGTTTGCTTTGAATTGCAGCTTAAAATAAAAATGTCGGGCTGCACTTCCGTTGATCTCGCCCGTTGGACGATACAGATAAGCGGAAACAGCCCGACTTTTTATATATTGTTTATTCGAGAGTGCTTTTTCGTGCCATATATGGTACATTTTCCAAAATATGTAAGTGCTTTGGCATAAGCAAATTATATTCATTATTATTTAGGAGGACGTAAAATGACAGTTACAGAAAAGCAAGAAATTCTATCTGAAATATCAAGCATTTTGGATAGTTATATCTCCCAGACATCTGCGCCTATCAGCAAGCCTGTTGAAATGCTCACGATCAACGAGTGTACCGAGTTGGTAAAAGGTTTGTCAAAGCATACGGTACGTGAGTTGGTAGGACGCGGAGAACTCACCTCAATACGCGCGGGAGCGGGTAGGAACGGCAAAATACTTGTATCAAAAGCGTCATTGTTAGCTTACGTTGATAATACTCAAAAAGAAATCGAGGTTTAAACCGAATTTTTCCGATAGCATACCAAAAACATCTTGACTTTAAAGTATAGAAGTGCTATAATAAAAGTGCAGATGGTAGGTATGCTATGGTGTAAAATTAGGAGGGTTTTACAATGGCAAGCTACTACAAAAGAGGTAACAGTTATGTTATAAGAGTGAGCTGCGGCTATAACGCAGAGGGCAAGCAGATATATCAGTCTATGACGTGGAAGCCCGATGAGGGAATGACCGCCAAGCAGATTGAAAAGGAAGTAAACAGGCAAGCGGTTTTGTTTGAGGAAAACTGCAAGAATGGTTTTCAGAGCAAGGTTGTTAAGTTTGAAACGTTCTGTGAGGAATGGTTCGAGGAATATGCTAAACCGAATTTGCGGAACACAACATACAACTCACTTTATCATAGGCGGTTGCGTATTTACGAGGCAATAGGTCACATCAGAATGGACAAAATCACGGCACGGCAAATTCAAGTGTTTATCAATTCATTGTCTAAAGAGGGTGTGAACGAAAGGAATGGACAGCCGCTTTCAGCAAAGTCAATTCGGCATAATCTCAGCCTTATTTCGGATGTTTTCGGTTATGCTGTGAAAATGGGAGTTGTTACAGAAAATCCTTGTTCAAAGGTTACTTTACCTAAGATTGAGCAAAAGGAAAAGCAGATATACACTCCCGAAGAAGCGGCAAAGTTTCTCGATTTGCTCCACGGCGCTCCTATAAAGTACCGTGCTTTTTTCAATCTGGCGATATACAGCGGGTTTAGGCGCGGTGAGCTGCTCGGTTTGGAGTGGAAAGATATCGACTTTGAGAACAACGTTATCAACGTGCGGCGCACATCGTGTTATACTCCCGACCGCGGAATATACACCGATACCACCAAAACTAAAATGTCGCAGAGGACGTTGAAATTTCCGCAGGAGATAATGGATTTGCTCAGGGAACTTCACGATTTCCAAGATAACGAGGCACTCAAATTCGGCAATAAATGGGTAGAAACGGACAGGCTCTTTACAAAGGACAACGGGGAGCCGCAACATCCGAACACTACATACCAATGGCTTGAACGGTTCTGTAAGAAAAACGATATTCCGTTCTATGGTTTGCACAGCTTTCGTCACTTGTTCGCCAGTTTGCTCGTCAACGGCGGTGTGGATATTGTGACGGTATCGGGGGCGTTAGGACACTCCAACGTAAGCACAACGAGTAATATTTATTGCCATATGTTGGAAAATTCCAGAGCAAAGGTTTCCGACGTTATCACGGGTGCTTTGAACCTATCAACAAAGCGCGGAGCATAGTTTTTTCAAAACAATGTACAAACAATGTACAGAATGGGTATCCTCAAAAAACAAATAACCCGCAAACGGCTCTACAAAGCCATTCGCGGGCAAAGGGTATGGTGCGAGTGACGGGACTTGAACCCGTACGTCAAAGACACACGCCCCTCAAACGTGCCTGTCTGCCTATTCCAGCACACTCGCATTTGACGACTTTATTATTATATCACATATTAATTGATTTGTCAAGAGCTTTTTTTAAAAAAGTAAAATATTGCGAGCGAGGCACTATGTGAAATTTTTATTTCCCACTTGAAAAAACGAGCGATTTATGGTATAATATTAAGCGGTGTGTTATATATATAAAGCGGATAGACTCATTTCCGTCAATTTAGCCGAAAATTGCGGGCAAAGGAAACCCAAAATTGTGAAATATGAGGTGACTTATGAAAGCCGATTTGCACTGCCATACCACTATATCCGACGGTTCATTGGGAATTTCGGATATCATCAAGCAAGCTGACAGGGACGATGTTCGCTATCTTGCGATAACCGACCACGACAGTCTGGCATCTTTATCACGCTCGGCGGTACTTGGGAAACGCTACAACGTAACTGTCATACCCGCTGCGGAGTTCTCAGCATTTGACAGTGCGCGAGGAAGAAAGGTTCACATTTTGTGCTATATGCCAGAGAAACCCGACAGATTGGAGGGGTTGTGTCTACGCACCTCCGAAGGTAGAATGAAGCTTGGAAAGAGTATCGCAATGCGTGTTTTGGAAAAATACCCCATAACGCTTGAGAGTATTCTGCGGTATTCGGCAGGCAGCAAGGCGATCTACAAATGTCATATAATGCACGCTCTGATGGATTACGGTTACACTACCAACCTTTACGGTGATGTCTACGATGAGATATTCGACGCGAAAAACGGGCTTTGCGCATCGCAGGTCAGACAGGAGGCCGACTTTTACCCCGATGTCCGCTTTGTTACTACGCTTATTAAGGCGAGCGGCGGCATATCCGTAATGGCACACCCTAAGGTATATGACAGCATGGATCTCCTTGAGGAACTCGCCACAGAGGGCGCTATCGACGGCGCGGAGGTTTGGCATTCCAGCGCGGACAAGACATTCCGCGATCAGGTCACGGAGCTAGCGGAACAATACGGGCTTATCACCACGGGCGGCTCGGATTTTCACGGTTTTTACAATCACTATGCTATACAGATAGGCTCTAACCCCACTCCCGAGGGGGAGCTTGAAAAAATATTAAATCACAAGATAAAAGCACTGTGATTTTGGACAAAACGATCGTTATAAGTTAAAGAGGTTTGGATAATGGACATTAAAGAACAGGCATTGAAAAAACATTATGAATGGCAGGGAAAGATTGAGATCATCTCACGCGCGCCAATAGAAACGCGCGAGGATTTATCGTTGGCGTATACTCCCGGAGTTGCACAGCCATGCCTCGAGATAGCGGATAACCCCGAGCTGTCGTACAAACTCACGCGCCGCAGCAATCTGGTCGCGGTCATCACGGACGGTACGGCGGTGCTTGGATTGGGCGACATCGGCGGATTGGCGGGTATGCCCGTAATGGAGGGCAAGTGTTGCTTGTTCAAAGAATTTGGCGGCGTTGACGCATTCCCACTTTGCGTGAAGAGCAAGGAGCCCGACGAGATCGTCCGCACGATAGAGCTTATTGCAGATAGTTTTGGCGGCATTAACCTCGAGGACATTTCCGCGCCGAGATGCTTTGAGATCGAGGCTAAGCTCAAAGAGAGACTTGATATTCCCGTATTTCACGACGATCAGCATGGTACGGCTATCGTTGTCGGTGCCGCAATGATCAACGCAGTAAAGCTTGCGGGGAAAAAACTCGGAGACATAACTGTTGTTATTAACGGTGCGGGCTCGGCAGGTATCGCGATCGGCAAGTTTTTACTTAAATTGGGCATCGGAAATTTAATAATGGTGGATATCGGCGGCATAATAAACCGCGACGGGCATTACGAAAATCCCGCTCACGCGGAAATGGCGAAGATCACCAATAAGAATAACGTAAATGGCTTGCTTGCGGACGCTATGCGCGGCGCGGACGTGTTTGTCGGCGTCTCCAAGCCAAATCTGGTAACACCCGAAATGGTGAAGTCAATGGCGGAAAAGCCCGTGCTTTTCCCGATGGCGAACCCCAATCCCGAGATAACCTACGAGCTCGCCAAGGAAAGCGGCGCGTATATCGTCGGCACGGGACGGAGCGATTATCCGAACCAGATCAACAACGTGCTTGTCTTCCCGGGAGTGTTCAAGGGGGCGCTTGCGGTACGCGCAAAGGCAATCACCGAGGAAATGAAGCTCGCGGCGGCTCACGCTATCGCGGCGCTTGTCACGGACGACAAGCTCTCGACGGATTACATTATCCCGTCCGCGCTTGACAAGAGCGTAGCCGACGCGGTGGCAAAGGCAGTCGCGGACGAGTGGACAAATTCACGGCGATAAGAGAATTCAAAACTAATAGCAATGTTATGTGAATGCAACAGGCAGTGCCACTAGGCAAATGAACGCAGCAAGTGGTGCCGAGGTTTGACTTTTAAAATAAGGAGATCAAAAATGAAATATGAATATACACCGCGCGGAGTGTGTTCGCGCAAAATGATACTGGAGGTTGAGGACGGCGTGATTACCGACCTCAAGGTAGAGGGCGGTTGCAGCGGTAATTTGCAGGGCATTTCCTCGCTTGTAAAGGGAATGAAGATCGACGAGGTGATTGAGCGCCTTTCGGGAATTCGATGCGGCGCAAAACCCACATCCTGTCCTGCGCAGCTTGCGGAGGCGCTTAAACAGATCAAAGCCGAAAATTGATCGGAGTATAACATGAAGATTTGTGAATTATTTAAAGATAATCATACCGTCTTTTCATTCGAGATATTTCCGCCCAAAAAGGACGGCTCGATTGAAACGGTCTACAATACGCTGGACGAGCTTACCGATCTTAAGCCCGATTTCATCAGCGTTACATATGGTGCCGGCGGTACTCAGCCGGGCTGCTCCACGCGAGAGATAGTAAGCATTATCAAGGAAAAATACCACACCGAATCTATCGCGCACTTGACCTGCGTAAACTCAACAAAAGCGGAGATAGACTGCGTTATTGAGGAGTTCAAGACGTACGGCGTTGAGAATGTTCTGGCACTTCGGGGCGATATCAATCCCGATATCGAGCCGAAAAAGGAGTTTTTGCACGCTTGTGACCTTATCGCGTACATGAAGGAGCGCAGCGGTCTCAGCTTTTCGGGCGCGTGTTATCCCGAAGGACACCCCGAGGCGCCGTCATTCGACGAGGATATCGCGAACCTCAAGCGCAAGGTCGATGCGGGCGCATCACATTTGATGTCACAGTTGTTTTTCGACAACGATCTTTTCTACAGATTTCTGGAAAAAGCCCGCGCCGCAGGCATAAACGTACCTATCGAAGCGGGTATTATGCCGTGTATCAACGCAAAGCAGATACAGCGGATGGTCACTATGTGCGGCGCGTCTTTGCCCCATAAGTTCACGCGCCTTATTGCGAGATACGGCGACAGTCCCGAGGCAATGCGCGACGCAGGTATCGCCTACGCTGTCGACCAAATAATCGATCTTGCGGCGAACGGCGTTGACGGGATTCACCTGTATACGATGAACAACCCGTATGTGGCAAGGAAGATCAGCGAAAGCGTGTCGAGGGTGATAAGATGATAAGCAGGGCGGAAGCGCTGAGGTATATGGGCGTTCACGGTGAGCCCGACGAACGGCTGACGGCGCTTATCGACGAGTGCGAGACGGAGCTGCTTGCGGCGGCTTGTCCGCGTTTCGTGTGGAGAATTTTCGATATTGTGCGCTCCGAGGGTGAAATATCACTTTCGGGGTGTGATTTTTCGCTTATCGGCATCGATATTGAGCGGCATCTCGAAGGCTGTACAAAGGCGGCGGTAACGGCGGCGACGCTCTCCGCGGACGCGGACAGGCTGCTGAAACGCTTACAGCTCTCCGACGGCGCGAAAGCCGTCGCTGCGGATGCGCTTGCGAGCGTTCTTGCCGAGCAGACCTCCGAGCAGGCCCGTCAAGCCGTATCAGCCGAAATGACTGGATATTCCGCTACATGGTGCTATGCAGCGGGCTACGGCGACTTTCCGCTCGAACAGGCGGCTCAGCTGCTGACGGCAGTCGACGCGTCAAGGAAGATAGGAGTGACTTGTACGTCCTCAAATATGATGACACCGCAGAAGAGCATTGTCGGCATTGTAGGCTTGTCCGAAAAGCCGCTCGACAGCCGCCGCAGGAGCTGTGAGGACTGCACTATGAAGGAGACCTGCCGTTTCCGTAAGGACGGTCTCAGGTGCAATATGTAAAAAACCAAACCGCCGCCCGTTACCGAGCGGCGGTTTTTATGCAAACGGGCGCGTATGTGGCTTTAACGTCCGTGATTGCCTGTTAAAGAGTTTCCTTGGCAGGCTCGCCCGCGGATTTCTGCGCGAGAGTGACCGTGCCGCTTACGAGATTAACGGAGACCTTGTGTTTGTTGTCGCCGCCGAACTCGCCGTTTGTACCCCTGCCAAGGTTCATGAACTTGCCGCGATCGTTTCCGAGGTCTGTCTTGACCATGCCCGAAACGCCGTCGAACTGCACGTCCGCGCCGCTGTTGTCGGGGAACGATACCTTTACGTTTCCGCTTACCGCGCCGATCTTCAGGTCGCCGTTCCACTCGACGTAGCTTACGTCGACGTTGCCCGAGGTAACGTTGATGTCTCCCTCGCCGCATGCGCCCGAGTACTCGGTGCTACCCGAAACGGAGCAGATAGAGAACTTCTCCGCCCTGTATCCGTCAACGTTCACGCGCCCAGAGACTGTGTTGATCTTCAGCAGCTTTGATGCGTTCGCGGTCGGATTGCTTACCGAAACACTGCCCGATGCGGTCTTGATACGCAGCTCCTCAAAGAATGCTCTGACCGTGATGTTTCCCGAGGCGGTGTTCAGATTGAACCTCTCCGCGGTAATGCTCTCGTCAGTGATATCCACGCCGCCGCTTGCGGTGTTGATCTTAAGCTCCGTGTAGAGCTTTTTCGGCAGGTAAACCGTTATCGAGTAATCCGACTTGGGCTTTACCGAAAACAAACAGAGCCCCGCCTTTTCTTTGAGCGTAAGCCTTTTTCCGCACAGAACCGCGCAGAACTCGGGCTTGTTGTTGGGATTGTCGTACTCTGCCGTGATATCTCCGTCGTTGGTGGACTTCACCGTGACAGGCGCTCCGAGGGAGCAAATCTCAACCTCGTCAATATCGTTTGTAAACTTATAGATCTGCTTTTCAGCCATATAAATACTCCTTTCGTTAGTTGACCTTCTGTTTCTTCGCGAATATTTTATTCGTGAACCGCGGCGAAAAAACTCTTTTCACACGAATTTCGCGCTTAATGTCCTTTTCCGCCGTTTCTGTAAAGCTAAAGCCCTTGGGTGTGCTGAAGCTGTGACGTATGCTGATAAATTGTAACCGTTTCATGTTGTCTCCTTTATATTGTTAAAAGCGGAGATCGGGGGAAGTTGGGAGTTATTGGAAAGATTGCTGAGGATCTGGAAACGATCTCCGCTTGTTAACCGTGTTATATCGCCGGTACCGACGGCGCATCGGGCACCTCGGGGGGAATCGGCGGCTCGGGCACCTCGGGAACACTCGTGGTCGCAACGATCACATTGGAAAGCGAACCGCTTGCATTGGCGCTCTCTTCGGGTATGGTGATAACTCCCGTCTGCTCTATTACGTCGGCATTTATCGACGAGAACGAGCTGCTGAATGCTGCTTCACCGTCCGTGCTTATAAATATGCCCGTTATCTCAGAGATTTTGCCGAGGTCTGGCCGACCATCAAACAGCGTCGGCATGGTGTACTCAGACGTGTTGCGGATATTCACCTTGCCGCTGCCCATGTTTATATTGTAGTATTGGTAGTTATCGTTATCTCCTATGATAAGCTCCTCGTCGTCGCTGTTTTGCGTGAGCTTTTTCTCGATACCGTAAGCGTTGATGTTGACGCTGCCCGAGCCGATCTCAGTGTACAGAAGGCAGCCGCTGTCGTCGGGGAAGTAGAGATTGAGCGTACCGCTGCCCATATTCAAATCGCATACATCGCTGCCGTCGTCATATTCCTCATGGAACTTGGAGTAGGCAATGCTGCCGTTTCCGCTGCCCATATTGATCTCGCCGTATCCCGACAATCCGTTGAAATTATACTTGCCTGAACCGAGGTCTATATGATATCTTTCCGTCTGCATGTTGCTGATAACTGCGCTGCCCGAGCCGACAACTACACTAAACATATCCGCGGTAAACTGCTCGCTCTTACTGAATTCAAACTTACCCGAACCGATATCGAAATTGTTGTATTTCGAGTTAAAGCCGTCCACCATCAGCGTTCCCGAGCCGTGCTCAATGTAAAGAGCTTCATAGATAAGCTTGGGGAACGCGATAATGACCTCCGTATCGGGCGAGCCGTGGAAAATATCGTCCATCCAGAATATCTTGCCGAAATCAATCGTCCCGTCAAATATAACATTCGGAGGACGCACCTCGATATTCAGCATGTCGCCATCTGTGTGAGCGTTGACGTGTACAGACGAACCGTTATTTGATGCGACTCGCATGTGTATATCATCATCGCCGCTCTGTATAACGTACGCGTTCACTCCCGACGTGTGCAAGGTGACGGCGGGGCGTACCGCAGCGTTAAGCGTCCATTCGCCGCGCTCCGTGGTCTCGTCTATATACGACGTATTGCTTCCGCCGTCATCGGGAACGACATATGATGAATTATCAGCATAGCTTCTTGACTTTGTTCCAAGAATCGCGGTGGAGATCCCAAACAGAATAAAGCTTACAAGACATATCGGAATTGCCGAAAAGAAAAGTTTTTTCATGAGATCACCTCCTTAAAGATCGTATATCGCGCGGATATGCGTGTTGATAATAAACTTAAACAGCTTGATAAACAGCCTGAGCAACATTGTTCCGATATTCACCATAATGAATGCTGCCGAGACTATTCCGATAGTCAGGAAAACTCTGCTGGCAAAGTAGTATTGCCAGAACTCTCCCGCTCCAAATATAGCCATAAACGCTTTGCCGACAAGTCCGAGCGCACCGCAGTAGCAGCCGCCGACTATCAGCGATCCTAACGCGGGGATAAGCCAGCTCCAGAGGAAACAATCGAGCAGTATAGCCAGAATAAATTTTCCGACATTGAGGTGCGGCTGCAAATTTGACGTGTCTATCATCTTGTATCCCGCGCCGCTCGTTTTCGCTTTCTTATACTGAGGCGGGATTGTACCCGTGCGGTTGCTGTTTATGTTCTCGCGGAAACTGTCGGTAGGGTGCGGAACGCCGTTTGTGTTCGGCATAACGTCCGTCTGCTTTGCGGCGTGCTGTGCCTGCCGCTGCTCGTGCTCCGCCTTTGCCTTTTTCATAGCGTCCGCGGCGGAGTGTCCCGCAGTCTTGACCGCTTCGGCAGCCGACTTGCCCGCTCCGATGACCGCGTCCTTGACGCCGCTCTGACCGAACGCGTCTACGATTGCCTGTCCTGTTACCTTTGCCGCGTCGAGCGCCGCTCTGCCCGCGTTGGAAAACGCGTCGGCTACCGTTTGCTCGCCCCTGTTCGCCGCAGCGTCAGCGCCGCCTTGTGAACAAGCGTTTCCACCGCCCACCCCAGCAGCGTTGACATTAGCATTGCCGTTAAAGCTGTTATTAAAACCATTATTAGTATTATTGCCAAAGTTATTGCCGTTGCCATTTCTGTCACCGCCGTTTATATTGGGATAAATTTCCTCGGACAAATGCTCGGGGGTATACGATCTTATGCAGTCCGAGTCCGCTGCCGCCTTGCCCTTGAGCAGCGACAGGTCAGCGGGAACGCTGCGCCCGGGTTTCGTCAGGCTCACGCCTTTTCTGTGCTCCACGTCTCGTGCGATAATGCTGTTGAGCCGCGAGCTCTCGAGATTGAGGTAACTTCGCGCTATCTCCTTAATATCGCCGAGATGTTCGGCGGTCTCTTCCTCGGAGATGCCCTGCATGGCGCTGTCGGCGAAGTGCTCCTCGAAATCCGTGAAGATATCCCCCGTGTCCTCTATTCCTATCCTGTCCAGCTCACGACCAAGCTGCTCAAGAAATTCTTTCTTGTTTTTCGCTTTCATCACTGCCGAAATCCCCTTTCAAAAGCTCGTTAATACTGCTTGTGAACTCGTACCATTCGTCGGAAAGCCTCGTAAGCTCATCAAGCCCGACACCGGTGATTTTGTAGTACTTTCTCGGAGGCCCCTCCGTCGATTCGACGATATAGCTCTCGATAAGCCCGCCGTCCTTCAGCCGCTTCATAAGCGGATAGATCGTGCCCTCCGTGATCTCCATACATTTTGAGATGCGGTTGACAAGCTCGTAGCCGTAGCAGTCTCCTCGGCTCACCACGGAGAGCGCGCACAGCTCCAGCGTTCCTCTTTTCAGTTGAGAATTCATTCCTTCACGCTCCTTTAAGCCGAAAGCCACTTGACCTCAGCTCCTCAAGCGGTGCCACTCCCGCATGACCGATAATATTTTTGCCTTGCAAGCTACTTTGCGTCGCATAATAGCTGTTTCAAAAAAATGCACGTCGCAAGATGTTTCGTGTCTGTTATTATTTTACCACAAAGTATTTTGTTTTGCAAGGTACCAAATAGATAAAATATTATATAAATTTTATTGTTTATTTATGCATATTGCACAAGCACAACTGTTGACTTTATTCCGCAAGTTGCTTTTGCTTGTATTTGGGTCTTTCCAACGAACGTTGTATAACTGTGTTGGAGATATTTACGCTGAACGGTATTTTTCAGCAAAAAAATTTTTATTGTAGCTTTAGCGCAAAAAACCACCGCTTGAAGCGGTGGAATAAAAATCTTT
>ERZ777305.2727-NODE-2727-length-14027-cov-4.155096_pt1 | contig 14027 bp, 12 predicted proteins | sample MGYA00374965_ERZ777305 | MGnify/ENA primary metagenome ERZ777305 (study PRJEB29328, sample SAMD00013331) | mouse gut metagenome | study: EMG produced TPA metagenomics assembly of the Metagenome analysis of fecal microbiota from mouse which was promoted... | reverse complement strand
CCCCGCAGAGATCCTGGGGGTGGTGTGATCCCAATGAGGTTAAAGGCATAACCGGAGGGTGCGTTCCCTGTCCAGGGATGTTGAGGACAAATATGGACAAGCAAAACGATTGATACAAGGCGGCAGTCTGCCCTTTGACTGCCGTTTTTACTTACGGAGGGAAATCATGATGAAAGTTAAGCGCGGCGAAATATATTACGCCGATTTATCACTGGTGGTGGGCAGTGAGCAGGACGGCACCCGCCCTGTTCTCGTCATCCAGAATGACACCGGCAACAAGTTCAGTCCTACCACTATTGTGGCGGCTATCACCAGCAAATCAGATAAGGCTAAACTGCCCACCCACGTCGTTGTCCATGCGGATGGGCTGGGAATGGAGTCTGTTGTTCTGCTGGAACAAATCAGGACTATCGATAAGCAGAGGCTCATCCGCTATAGCGGTAGGCTGGACAAGGCTGCTATGGGCCAGGTTGATCACGCCATCATCGTCAGCTTTGGAATCAAATATATGGAAGGGTTGTTGTGAATATGGATGTCAATAATTCTGCATTCCTGTACAGCGTGAATATGATTCGTCAGCTGCTGAAAATGCAGTTCATCACTCAGGAGGAATACGAGCGCATTTTGCAGATCAGCGCGGTCCACTACGGCACCGAAAAAATATATGTCTAGAGTGAAAACTCTGGCCGTTTGCGCTGGATGTATTCGAACTCTTGTGGTATCGTTGGTGTTGTCATAAGGCAAATAAATTAGGAAAGGAATGATGCATATGACTGTAACAGACATCAGCCGTAAACCGGATACGCCGAAAGTTATCCGGCTGGGAGCCTACTGCCGGGTGTCCAGCAATTCCGCTGACCAGCTACACTCCTTTGCGGCTCAGATCCGCTACTACAAGGACTACGAGCGCAAAAATCCGCCGTACAAGTTAGTAGATGTGTATGCTGACGAAGGACTGAGCGGTACGGACATGAAAAAGCGCGACGAGCTGAACCGGCTTATCCGCGACTGCAAGCTGGGCAAAATCGACCGTATCATCACAAAATCGGTGTCCCGCTTCGCCCGGAACACGCAGGAACTTCTGGTGGCTCTGCGCAGCTTAAAAGAGATGGGCGTAAGCATTTACTTCGAGGAACAGGGCATCGACAGCGACAAGATGAACATGGAGGTGCTGGTGACGTTCCCCGGCATGGCCGCCCAGCAGGAAAGCGTCACCATCTCGGACAATATGCGGTGGAGCTATCAGAAGCGCATGGAGTCCGGGGAGTTTAACTGCTGCGCCCCGGCATATGGGTACGATTTAGTTGATGGCCAGCTTATCGTCAAAGAAGATGAAGCCGCTGTTATACGTCGCATTTTTGACCTATACCTGCAAGGAATCGGCAAGCAGAATATCGCCAATATCCTCAATGCGGAGGGTGTTCCCCGCCGGTATGGACAGAAGAAATGGTATCACAATACAGTGAACTATGTGATCAACAACGAACGGTATATGGGTGACGCACTCCTACAGAAGAAATTCACCACGGACACCCTGCCGTTCAAAAAGAAACGGAATCGCGGAGAAAAACCACAATATTATGTAGAGAATAGTAATCCGCCCATTGTAAGCCGTGAAACCTATCAAGCGGCGCAGGAACTGCAAAAATCCAGGAATATCAGCCATAAACATGGCGGCGTATATGTCCTGACTGGCATCCTTCGCTGTCCAGAATGCGGCCGGACGTTTCGTCGGTTGCTCCTAAACGACACTGCCTACTGGTTATGCAGCGGCAAGGCATCTGGCACAACGGATTGCCAGAGCAGGCGTGTGCGAGAAAATGCTGTATACGACACTTTCTGCTTAATGGTGGATAAACTAGCCGCTCACCACCAGGATCTGCTAGGAACGCTTATTCGCCAATTGGAACTCATGCAGAATCGCAGTGGTGAGAGTCAGGAGCGAATCCGCCAGATCGACAAGCAGATAGCCGATCTGAGTGCGCAGAATCTGGTGGTCGCTCGGCTCCACACCAATGGTGTTCTCAATGCCACTGACTTCGCCGCGCAGTCCTCGATGATAAGCAATAAAATCAATGCCCTGCGGCTGGATCGCAAAAAAGCGCTGGCAGAGGATGAGGACGATGAACTGATAGATACACTGAAATCGCTGGATGATACCTTGGCAGAATATGTGCCGGGTACACCCTTCGACCAGAAGTTATTCGAGCAAATCGTTCAGAGCATCACGGTAGTGGATAACGCTCGGCTGACCTTCCACCTCATCGGTGGGCTGGCACTCACTGAGCAAGTCCCTGAGAATGTGAGGTGTGGCACAGTATGAAAAAGAGAAACATCCTGTTCGGGTATCAGTACCAGGACGGCATGATAACCACTCATCCCCAGGAAGTCGCTGTGATAAAACGCATTTTCAGCGAATATCAAAACGGTATGTCTTTATTGGATATTGCCAACCGCCTGAATGCAGAAGAAGTGGAGTATCAGCCCGGCGTTATTGGCTGGAACAAATCCCGCATCATGCGGCTGATTGAAGATGAGCGGTACACTGGCAAAGACAGTTTTCCTGCCGTTATTGATGAGAAAACTCACCAGGCTATGGTGGAAATTAAAGATAGCAAAAATACTCAGCATGATACCGACCGTAACCGTGACATTTTTCACATTGATGTACCAGTGATTTGCCCGGTCTGTGGCCATGAAATGGACCGTAGGCACGACAGCCGGTTCAAAAAGTATCAGCAAAGATGGATATGCTCCAACGCTGACTGCCGCACAGTGATTCATAAACCAGATGATGTCCTGCTCAACGATATTACTGTACTGCTTAATACAATGATTGTCAACCCTGAGTTAGTGCGAGTTCCCGCTGAGCCAGAACATGAGCCAAATTTAGTGGTTCGGAAAACAGAGAATGAGATTGTCCGGACACTGAATACCCTCGATTATGACAAGGACACCCTACGACATAAAATGCTGGAATGTGTCTCCCTAAAATATGCGGATATTGATTCCGCTTCATATACAGCACATAGATTGAAAGCGACTCTTGCAAGTACGGAGTCGCTTTCAGCTTTTTCTCTGACACTTTTTAAAAGGACGGTTCAGACCATCCACCTTGAAAAGGATGGCACAGTGACCATCACTTTAATAAATCATCAGACTATCAGAAAGGATAAAAAATATGCAGCCGACAATGACCGCTCCGCAGAAAGTGGTACGCAAAATCCCAGCCAAAATTGACATCGCTGAAGAAATCAAGCAGGCACACCGACAGCTCCGGGTAGCGGCCTACTGCCGCGTTTTTACGGCCCAGGAGGAGCAGTTAAACAGCTACGATGTGCAGGTAAGGTACTACACCGAAAAGATCAGAAGTGAGCCGAAATGGGCCTTTGTTGGCATCTTTGCAGACAGGGGACTTTCCGGCACCAGCACCAAAAAGCGTGACGAGTTCAACAAGATGATTAAGCAATGCAGGCGTGGCAAAATCGACATGATTATTACGAAATCAATCAGCCGGTTTGCAAGGAATACGGCTGACGTGTTAAAATATGTGCGTATGCTCAAGGAAATCGGGGTGGACATCTTCTTTGAGGAACAGAACATCCACAGCACCCAGCCTGGGGCTGAGTTTTATATCACGATTTACGGCAGTATCGCTCAGAGCGAATCTGAGAATATCAGTGCCAACGTGATATGGGGCAAGAATCAGAGTGCCAAAGAGGGCAAGGTGCAGTTCCAGTATAAGCACTTCCTAGGGTACCGGCGCAGAGCCGATGGCAAACCTGAGATTGACCCGGAACAGGCTGAAATTGTGAAACGTATTTATGAGCGGTTCCTGGCCGGGGACAGTATGACTACTATTGCGAATGACCTGACTGCTGACGGCATAGCAACACCGTCTGGCTCTGGTAACTGGGTGCCGGGTACTGTGCAAAGCATATTAAAAAATGAAAAATATGCTGGGAATGCAGTTATCAACAAGACCTACGTTGTGGATTGTATCAGTAAAAAAGTTCGGCGCAACGATGGAAAGGCTCGCCCCATGTACTATGTGGAAAACAACCACCCTGCCATCATTGACTCCGCTACCTTTGGCCGGGTGCAGGAAGAACTGGCACGGCGGTCTGGAAAACGGAAGGTTAAACAGGTAGGCACAAAAACGGAACAAGGCAGATACTCCAGCAAATACGCCTTAACGGAGTTGCTGATCTGTGGTGAATGTGGTACACCCTACCGGCGATGCACCTGGACAGTTAAAGGAGAGAAAAAAGCGGTATGGCGCTGCATCAACCGGCTGGACTTCGGAAAGAAATACTGCCACCACTCCCCTACCATGGATGAAACCGTGTTGCAGGAAGCCATCATGGCAGCAATCATGCGGACAGCAAAACAGAGCGCTGACGTGCTTGGCACCCTGAAACTGCACATTGGCATGGGGATGGACAATAGTGATGCTGAAGATAACAGCTTGGATATCCAGATTCGGATTGCCGAGATTGATGCAGAGTTTAAGGGTATGCTGCAGGCCATAGCTACCGATACGGTCGAGAATTTCGATGAGCAGCGGGCTACGAAACTTATGAACGAAAAGAACTTCTTGGAACAGCAGCTCGCTCAATATGACAATGCACAGCAAGAAAAAGAAACTGCGAAATCTCGACTGGATGAAATCTTCACTATCCTGGATGGATTGGAGAATCACCCAATAGAGTATGATGACCGGCTGGTGCGGCAGGTGCTGGAGTGTGTAGTGGTGGAGTCTAAAAAACGGATTAAGGTGATTTTCGCGGGAGGAACTGTGGCAATGCAGGAGGTGATTCGATAAAAAGCCCTTTGTGTATTGAGAACACCTGTATATCTGAATGTTTTATTTCATAGCAGATCTCAAAATGAAATTTCCTCGCAAAGCAAGGAAATTTTACTTTATCGGAATTTTCTATATGAAAAACTTATACACACTGCATTGGTCAACAAATTTATTTATATTTGTGAAAAAGAAAATATTTATCGTTGGACACCTTGAAAGCGTACTGGGGAAACATCGGACAATCTGTAAAGTTTCGCAGCAGTTCAAGATGTGAAGTAGGGAACTGCTACGCCTATTCAGGCGCATTCAAGAGAAATTCGCACTTCTTTCCGTAAATAAAAAGCTTTAGTCGATTTTATCAAATAATTCAGACACTTCTTTTCGCACACATGACAATCTTTCCTGAAACTTGTCATATTCTATCGCGCCTATCTCCATTATAGAAGATATGTTTTGGTTAAAATGCTGATTATAATAAATTATCGCCTCAGAAATATGATTTGGAAGGACCTGATAGTGTCCTTGCTTTATTAGCGTAAACAGCATATCCCATTCTTCTTGCCTTCTCTCTTCTTGCCTATATTGATTAGTAATGTCATAATCAGCTTGTCGATATAACAACATGTTTGCTTCCTTGTCTTGTGCGATTACTTCCCGCATTTCATATGGTAATATTGATAAATCCTCCTGTTTTAAAACGCCTTCCAAAAGATAATCCTGAATAACTCTTATGCCGTAATACAATTTTGTGCAATTTTCTTCTAAAAGTAATGCTGATGAATAATTCCTTAACTGTATAACTTTTGAACGTATCACCGCTAGATGATTCACTTCATTAACGATATTCTCGCGATAAAAATAACCTTTATCCAAAAAAGAATATGACAGAATATTATCAAATGTTCTCCTTACTATTTTCTTATAAGAGTCTAAATAAATATTATAATTTTCTTCGCTTAATTGGTTACCCCACGTTGTAACATTTCCATTGTATTTTATCCAAAAATCTAACCCAACTGCCCCATCATCATTAAATGTTAAAGAAGGATTACCCTTTTCACTATAAGTGATGTCTTCGTCAAATATTTCTATCATTTTTTCTATATTGGTGTTATTTATATTTACAATAAAGTCAGGGTAAAATAGCTTAGCGTATCCCACAGGAATATTGTAGTTGCAGCATTTCAAAACTCTCTTTTCTGGAATTACTTTGTTCAGCCTTGTACTATCAGAAGAATTATAAACGACCGTCTCGTCCAAACGCACGTTTGGCATTTTTGCTACAACTTTCTCTATCGTATCATCTCCTATAATTGTATGAAACATTAGATGAAAATATTGGTTTTCAGAATAATTATTCGCAAAAACATTAATAATATTTGGGATCATATCCGTGCCCAATGATTTAGCATGAAATTTATCAACACTGATTCTAATAACTAATTCGCACATCGCACTTCTCTCTGAGAGTTTTTTATATAACCCATCAATTAGTTTTTTGGCAGAATAGTAATCACATCCCCACATGCCATTAGTTACTATAACAATCCGCTCTACATTAGCATTTTTAACAATCTCGAAAAGTGACTCTTTACATAATGTCGGTTCCCCCCCGCCAGAAATCATCAGATATGAGCAATTAGAATCGTTTATAAATCGTATCAATTTCCTTATCCCAAATTCGGAAAATTGATATTCTTTGATTTTTCTTTTGTCATATCTTTCTGGTGGCTTACTAAAACAATGCGCACAATGCGCATTACATAATTTAGTAAGCCAAACTGTAGTCATGCTTTTACCCTCAAAAGATTTTCTGCAATTTTTCTTAATTTTTATCTTCCATAAATATGGCAAATATTTCTTAGGATTTTCAAATATATTTTCCATAATCTATCCCCCTAAAAGTAAAATATGGGAGTCCAATTGTTAAGTAACCAACTCCCATATCCAGAACTATTAATAAGGCACACTTTATGTTATATGCTTTTTACTAAAGTCTTCTATCTCATAATCATTAGTTGCATAGCACAATATGTCCCTCCAAATTTTTGTCAATAACTCTTTCTCTTCTTTGTCGTACATTTTAACTATTCGATATGTACCTCTAGTCTGTTTTTCTTCCATAGTGACAGAAGTTATAACACATCTCGCTATAGCCTCCCAGTTTTCATTGAGCAAGTCAATGGGAATATTAACGGGAAATATCCTTATTCCTTTTTTACAGAAAGTTAAAGGTGTTCCCAGTTGTAAATCCGGCATTTGCTGATTATTCAGTTTTAAAATCCAATTCCACTCATAAATACATCCCATCACTTTATCTCCTCTATAATCCCAAGATATTAGCTAAGTATCGTGCAAGGACAGAGCATCCTATGCTTTTAGCTATTTCAAATAAAGCATGACCACATTTTTTTAATAAATTACCAGCTTCTCCTTTGTCATCAGACTTTAGCGCAACAGTAGCACTTGAGATGTTTCCAACCATAATGTCATGCTCATCATCAGCAAAATTTTCCTTAATATACTTTTTGATTGCGTCCAATTCAGCTAACATATTATTAGTATCTATTCCATTCCAATCACTTCCATTAATACTTTGATGTATATTTGCATGACTTCCTGCTTTTTTTCCCTGTGCTCCTACTTGCTGAGCATAATAATTATCTCCCATGTATGGACCTCCTATTTGTTCTAGATTTATAACAGTGGCTTGAGTAATTGTAGATAGTTTCTTTTCTTTTTCTTTCTTTTCATTTTCTTCGTCAAGTCTTCGTCTTATTGCATAATCTTTCTCCTGTTCAATTGTGTTATAATAGTTTTCTACCAGTTTCCTTATTTTTTCCTCCAAAATCGTATTATTGTCTGGTGCGTTTTCATCCAAGTTTGCGGAAAGGATAGAAGCACTTGGGTTGGTCTCATTGTAATATGTATTATATGGCAAAACCGCACGTTGCATATATGGTACTAACGGTTCATCTGTTAGTTTGTATAAGAACATCTGGCAAATACTTATATAAGGATAAAGAATTATAGGAAAGTAATTATTGTTAATGATTTGCAGTGGCATGGCTCCAGCAAATCCCGGATTGATATAATCTCCTGTACAATGGACTGAAATTCCTAATCGGGCGACTCGACTTCTACCTTCAATTCTTGCACTTAAGTAATCTGGTATAGATATCTGTTCATATACCTGCGCAAACAAAATTTCATTTGGCTTAGCCTCAATCATTTCTCCTTCGTCAATATATTGTATTGATAAATATTCATTAATCTCTTTGATATTTTTAATATCAAAACTTTTGATATTTTCCTTAAATCTAATTATCCTGTTTCCTAATCTCAAATCCACAGATGCTGGTTGTACTTGCTTATCCTTAACAAAAGGGTATGTGGGATTGACTCCAACAAACAGTAAATCACCATTTGCTATTGCTCTATGAATATCTTTATCATTAAGTTGCATGCCGATATTCACCTCTCAAATTGGCATTGTTACAAATAAGCAGGAGTTATCACTTACATGTTGCAATGTGATAACTCCCCCCGACTCATTCTGTATACCAAGCTTTAATATCCTTTATTGCAAAAGTTCTATCAGCTTCCTTACCTAAGTCATATGCTACCATCAACCACTGATCTTCGGTATGCCACTCATTATGTTCGAACGAAATACTTTTGGGAATTATCTTTCTCACTGCTGTTTTTCCCTTATAATTAGTATAAACAATTGTAACAATTTCATTTTGATTCATAGACAATTTCTCCTTTTACTTTGCCATATTCGCCTATCTTATTGCCTAAAGAGTAGTAATCTTTGCGGCAATAAGCAATAGGATTAATTTGTTGATGCCAAAATGTATGATTTCCCGCATAACAATCTTCATCAACAAATTCAGACTTTACTTCTGCAATAAACGCATCGTGAGACCCAAATGCTATTTGCTCTTTAATATCACAGAACAAATGATGTTTACATTGCTTTATTGCTTTTGGATATCCCTGGAGTAACTCTAATAATTCAAGACCACAAACCTCACTCTTATTAAGATTTTCTCCACTGACATTTCCACAATAGTCAACAATGGAAACCATATCCGCACCCGGAATATTTAAACAGAACTTCCTGCTCTCTTTCAGCAATTTGTATGTATATCTCTCTGGCCTTACTGAAATATATATGATAGGCGGTTCTGAACACATAATTCCGGTCCAGGCAATAGTGATAATATTGCTACTGCCTTTTCCGCAAGTAACTAACGCCACAGGCACAGGATATAAACTCGCTTTGGGTTTTTCTAATTTCCTTTTATCCAAATATTTCCTCCTTTCTATATGTTATATATAATACACCATTTTTTTGAGTTTGTCAACCGATCTTTTAGCTAATTGGGAATTTCTTTTTTTGATACTCAGTTTCGAATAAATTGCTATATTCCTTTGCGTTTAATACTTCTTTTACAGTTATTGAAACATACTTTCTGATGATTATGCAATATCTCGTCTCTGTAGAGATTTGATTTTTTTATTACCGTATTGAATTAAGGTCTCTCTACTTTCGACCGTATAATATGGGAATTAATCAAACATAAGTAACAAGAGTTCAGATACACCCACCGATTTGCCAGAAATATCTTTTTTGTATCCGCCACACATCTAAGGACATTTATTTTGATACAAAGAGTATCAGGATAAATGTCCTTTATTTTCGCCCAAACCCGCCTAAAATGGCCGTTTTTCCAGCATTGTTAATCAAAAGCCCGCCGCTGGCCGGATAAATTTCCAAACCAGCGGCGGGCCTTTTTGCATTTCTGAGATTTTGGTGATGAGGCTATCGTTGATTTATTTGGTATCGTTATTTTATTAGGGCTATCGTTAAACCATCACTGTTTCTTGACCGCAGGCTCTCCTTCCCAGTAGATAATTATAGGAATTAGATGATGCTTGCATATTTTGTTCTTGATAGAATCAACGTACAAAAAGAAATGGTCATCATGGGTGGCGATACCACCTTTGCAAAAAGTATTCCCAAACTACCCAACTTAGGGAGTGTACTTCCCGGCCCCCAAGCTGTATAATGTGATATCATCGGCTTGTGATGCCCGATAAAAGCCTAGATTTCACAAAAAATTTACAGAAAAAGGGTTGAAATTTCGAGATGAGCGCCAATAATTGTTTAGCAAGCAAGCAAGCAAGCAAGCAAGCAAGCAAGCAAGCAAGCAAGCAAGCAAGCAAGGGATAACTGCGCCCATTTTTACCCCATACCGAATACGGAGCCGCAGGAACACATCAGTGTTGCCTGTGGCTTTTTGGCGCGAATCTTCAGAGTGGAGGTGTAAGCCTTGGAACAGTACATTATGCCGCTGAGCGCATACCGCAAGCTGAAAGCCGCAAAAAGCTTCGGCCAGACCGCCTACATCTACGGGGCCACCGGCTACGGCAAGACCTCATTTTTGCAGAAGTTCCTGGCAAAGCGCCGCCATGTTTACCTCTCGTGCAGCGACCGCCGTTGGGACGAGAGCGCTCTGCCCGCCCAGGGAACCGTGGCGCTGGACGACCTGCATCTGCTGGACGAATCCAGGCGGGAACTGGTCAAGAGTTTAGTAGCCAGCCCAGATATATGGCTGATTCTGGTGAGCAGAAGCCCGGTTCCAGCCTGGCTCATGCCGGAGTATGTGAACATGGGCTTCATGATCCTCAGCGAGGCCGACCTGAAGCTGGGCAGGAGGGAGATCGCCGGGTTCCTGGACAGCCTGGGGCTGGCTTACACCGGGGATGAGCTGCAATTTCTGGCAGAGCATTCTGACGGCAACGCCTACATCGTGCGCCACGCCACCCTGAAAATGGCCGAGGGTATGGCCCCCGGTCCCCAGATGCAGAAGGAGATTTACGACGCCTTCACCCGCTATCTCACCGACCATGTGATGGTGGAGTGGGACAGCGAGCTGCTGGAATTCCTCATGAAGGTCAGCGTGGTGGACGAATTCACCCTGCCCCTGGCCGAGCTCATCACCGCCAGCCGCCAGGCTTCTGCCTACTTGCAGATGGCCGCTGAGACCGGGAACTTCCTCACCCGGGAAGGCGAGGTCTACCGGCTGCGGCCGGTACTCCTCCACGCCCTGCGGGGGCGGGCCAGGCAGTCGCTGGGGGAGGAGCAGATAAGGACCTGCCAGAAGAACGCCGGGGTATGGTACGAGATGAACGGGAAAATAAGCGAGGCGCTGGAGATGTACGAGCGCTGCGGGGACCGGGCTCAGATCCGGGAGCTGCTCATCCGCAACGCCCGGGTGAGCCCCGGCGCGGGCCACTACTACGAGCTGCGGCGGTACTATCTCAGCATGGACGAGGACGAAGCCGCCAAAAGCCCGGTGCTCATGGCGGGGCTCAGTATGCTCCACTCCATGCTGATGGAGGGGGAAAAAAGCGAGTACTGGTACAAAAAGCTGGAGGAATTCGCCCAAACAGCCACCGGCGGCACGAAGCGGGAGGCCCAGAGCCGTCTGTGTTATCTGGACATCGGCCTGCCCCACCGGGGGAGCCGGGACGTGCTGAAGATCATGCTTCGGGCGCCCGCCATGCTCCTGGACCAGGGGGCGCGCCTGCCGGAGTTCTCCGTCACCAGCAACGTGCCCAGCACCATGAACGGCGGGAAGGATTTCTGCAAATGGAGCCGCTCGGACCGGGCCCTGGCGCGGACTGTGGGCCCGCTGGTGGAGCGTGTGCTGGGCCGGTACGGCAGGGGGCTGACGAAGATTGCCCTGGGGGAGAGTCTTTTTGAGAAGGGCGGGGAGACCTTCGAGGTGCTGACCCTGCTGTCCCGGGGGCAGGTGGAGACCGAGTGCGGCGGCAGGCCGGAGATTGCCTTCTCGGCGGTGGGCCAGCGGGTGCGGATGATGATCCTGCAAGGGGACCTGACCAACGCCGGGGCTATCCTGGACTCCTTCCAGTCGGCGGTGGAGGAACAGCGGGTGATGCAGCTCTTGCCCAATATACGGGCCGTGCGGTGTAGAATTGCACTATATCGTGGGGATATGGACGCGGTTCGTGAGTGGCTGGAACAGGCCCCGGACGAGGACAAAGAGTTCATCACCATGGAGCGCTACCGCTACCTTACCAAAGTGCGCTGCTACCTGGCGCTGGGCGAAAATCTCAAAGCCCTGGCCCTGCTGGAAAAGCTGGGCGAGTATGCGGAGCGCTGCTATCGGACGTACGTCCGCATGGAGGCCGGGGTGCTGGGGGCCATTGTGCGCCGGCGGCTGGGGACGGATTGGGAGGCCATGCTCACCGCCGCTCTGGACGAGGCCGAGAGCTATCACTTTACTGTGCCTGGGGATGCTCCCCGTGACGGCAAGCGCGGCGGCGGAGGCGAACCCCACGCTGGACGTGAGTAAATTGGATAAAGAGAACGGATATATTTACATCTATGCCAGCAAGTTCTCCACCTACGCGGTAGGCTACACCGCCTCCCATACCATCACCTTCGACGCTAATGGCGGAACAGTGACGCCCACGGAAGCTCCAACGGGAAGCAATGGCAAACTGAGTACACTGCCCACCCCTACCTGGGACGGCTACACCTTCAAGGGCTGGTACACCTCGGCGGACGGAGGCACAGCCGTAACCACAGACACAGCCTTTACTGGCAGCACAACTATCTACGCTCATTGGGAGAAAAAATCAAGCCAAGGGGGCGGTGGCGGAGGAGGCGGTGGTTGGTACCCCTCCGTCAGCTACTACAGCGTGAAGGTCAACAAGTCCGAGCATGGCACCGTCACCGCCAGCCCCACCAGCTCCAGCTCCGGCAGCACCGTAACACTTAACGCCAAGCCCGATGAGGGGTATAAGCTGGACAAAATCACCGTTACCGACAGCCAGGACAAGGCGGTAGAGCTTACAGAGAAGAACGGCAAATACTCCTTCAAAATGCCCAGCCGGGATGTTACGGTTAAGGCCGAGTTTGTGCCAGCAGATTCGCCCAGCCCGGAGCCCACTGGTTCGCCAACACCCACTACATCCCCCAGCCCCTCGCCGGATTCCTGGAATAACCCCTTCCCGGACGTGAGCAATACCGACTGGTACATCAAAGCCGTTGAATATGTCTGTACCAACGGTCTGATGGCTGGCTATGAAAACGGCAAATTTGGGCCAAATGACACTCTCAGCCGCGCCCAGTTAGCGCAGATCATTTACAACAAGGAGGGACGGCCCAAGGCTGACAGCGGCAGATTCTCGGACGTGACCACCGGCTGGTACGCAAACGCGGTAAATTGGGCAGCGGCAGAGGGTATTGTTGCCGGAGTCGGAGACGGTAAATTCGCCCCGGACCAGCCCATCTCCCGGCAGGATCTGGCGGTAATGCTCTGGCGCTACGCCGGGAGTCCCGAACCGCGCAAGAATGAGCTTGATTTCAGCGACGCCGGGAAGGTAAGCGAGTATGCCTGGAAAGCCCTCTGCTGGGCCAATGAGAATGGCATCGTCAACGGCAAAGGAAATAGAGTACTTGATCCGAAAGGGAAAGCGACCAGAGCCGAGGCGGCGCAAATGCTGAAAAACTATATAGAAGATCAGAAGGATAAATCTTGAAAAGCTGTTTCCCTTTTTACGCTCGGAGGCAGTAAAGCGCTTGGACGAGTGCTAAACGCTATCCTTTGAAGGAACAGGGAAACTTTTCCACTCAAAAAGGGTCAATCTGCCCTGCGCAGATTGGCCCTTTTTGATTTTTTTCAAATTTTTTTGAAAACCTTTCCGATTTGCCCATGCGAGATGTGTTATAGATAAGCGAGGAGGGGCGAAAGCACAGGCTCACATCTGCTGAAAGGGAGGGATGGGACATGATACCTCCCTCGGACAGAGAGGACATCCTCTGCGCGATGTTCGAATCGTTCTGTATCACAGTGATCCGCAATTTCGGCAGAAATCTGAAAAGGGCCATGAAAAACCGGCAAGGAGGCTGGGTACACCGACATCTTCAAGAAATCCCTCATCCCCATCACCGAGATGGAGAAGTTGATGTCCAAGAAGGAGTTCAACCGCATCCTCGGCCCCCTGGTGGAGAAGCCCCAGGGCCGTCCTACCCTCGTTCCCGAAACCGACAAACGCCCCGCCCTGACCAATACCGGTGCGGGCGATGACTTCACTGAATTTAAGGAGGACTAATCCATGCCCACTCAGAAATCCAACACCAAGGTGGTCACCGGCATTGTCCGGCTGTCCTACGCCA
>ERZ777305.2726-NODE-2726-length-14031-cov-9.542501_pt1 | contig 14031 bp, 17 predicted proteins | sample MGYA00374965_ERZ777305 | MGnify/ENA primary metagenome ERZ777305 (study PRJEB29328, sample SAMD00013331) | mouse gut metagenome | study: EMG produced TPA metagenomics assembly of the Metagenome analysis of fecal microbiota from mouse which was promoted... | reverse complement strand
CGGCTCCTGGCGCTGCTTGTTGGGGATTCCCCAAGCCCCTTTTGAACACAGAATTTCATTCTGTGGCTGCGCGTTCCTGCGGAACGCTTTTTACCTGCCTGCGGCGGTGAGAAAATGCGAAAAAACAGGCGCGTCAGCGATCCTGCCCCTGTTCCTTTTCCCGGTCATTCTGGCGTTCCTCCCCGTATCCCATCAGCCGGTCCACGTTGGCTTTTGCGGCCAGCAGTTCCCGCATTTCCTCGCGGGAGCGCCGGTACTCGGCATAGTCTTTTTTCTTTCCTTCCAACAATGTTGCGTACTCGGCCTGCAAGCTCTTGACGGTGGGCAGCTTCTTGATACCCAAATCGTCAAATGCCTGCTTTGCCGCCTTGTGGAGCAGAATATCCGCTTCATGTTCCGCTAAAAATTTCTTGGAATATCCCGCCTTGCGGTAGGCCGCATAGACCTCGCGGGTTTTCACATAATTGATGATGTGGGTCCGCAGTACGGCTATCTCCGCCATGCGGGTTTCCGCCGCCTTGATCTGCGCCGACAGCTCATTGTGGCGGGTGGTAGCAGCAGCCGCTTTTTCTTCCAAGACTGCGTATTCCAGCAGGCCATGCTCGGTGAGATAGTTCATTGTCTGCGCCATCTGTTTCAGATTGAATACCTTTGCCCAGCGCGCGTAGCCAGCGCCTTTTCCGGCCTGCAATTTTGCCTGAATATCCACCAGAAGATTGACCTTGGGCGGCTCTGATTGAACAGCCGCTTTCTTTCTTGGGGTATGCTCTTTTTCCCCAGCCAGTACCGCCCGTATTTCATCTTCGCTGTACCCTTGTCCCAGCTTTTCATCCATGCGGGCAACATTCTTCCAGCCGGGGGCTTTGAGCCGGATTGTCTGGTTATATGAGCCTGTGGCTTCACGGCAGCCTGTGACAAACTCCCATACGAGGGTCTGCGTGGCAAGCCATTTTTCATCATCACTTCCTGACAGATTATTTCGGCTGCCCTGATACCCATAGAGCAGGGCAAGCCCACCCCTCTTTTTCTGGTTGGCTGAAAGGGCGTTCCAAGTATCAGAGGAAGCCTTTTTCAAGGTGTTTCCTGTTTTCAGCGGTACTCCCGGCTGAATACAAAACGCATTCTCACCGTCCACAAACATACGGTACTTATAATTTCCCGTTCCGCCTGCGGTATAGCCGCCGATATTCGCACTGGAATTGTACCTCATCGCATTACCGTTGCTGTCATAGGTGTGGGAAAAGGAAATCGTCCCGATGTCACCCGCAGCAAACGCCGTCGCAGGCATTATGGATAATGCCGTGACCGCAGCCATTACAAAAGCCGCAGCCTTTTTGAACAATTTAGGGATTTTCATAGTTACCTCCTGTAATTTGGATTGAATATTTTTCCTTACTGACCGAAAAAAGCTGCTCGTTATGGACAGCCTACCCTGCTGCACCAGACTTACACCCAGATTGACCGCTGTGGTTGTTTTTCCGACACCGCCTTTCTGGTTAGTCAGGGTAATCACTTTGCAATTTGACATAGATGCATCTTCCTTTCGTATAGATTTAGCCACTTTGTCAAGGTGACTATGTAAACAGTACCAGAGAACGAAAAAAAGCCGCCTACTCTTAAAATCAATAAGAATAAGCGGCTTCGTAATTTGCCTTAGACATATTCAATTTTCATTCTCTTGGACGGTGCATTTATGACCTTAAAAATAAGCTCGTCAATACAATCCGTATATCTGCCTTGCTGTATGAGCTGATTTTTTAACTCTACAAGGCTATGTATTAAAAGTTTTCTTTCATGGCTATCCAAATACAGATAATTGGTTTTATCTTTCATTGTCACAACCTCCTTGTACCTATATTATAAAGTGGAGTAGAGATAAGCTCCAATGTGTAATAGGTTTGTCCTATGCTACATTGGGAATAGCGGCGTAGATGTTGATTGTTCGCTCATTGCCACGCTGTACCACAGTTGGATGTTCGGAAAATTCCACTTGATTATTCTCACCATACCTTAATATCTTGTCTGATGTTTTTAAGCTATGTACCCAGAACCCTCTAAAGCAGGGGGTTCTAAGAGAATTTGTGTTTTGGAACATTTCCGATGCTTCTCTGGGTCTGATTTTAAAAAAATAATACCCTTCACAAATATTTAATAGTGAAGGGTATCTAAAACATTTAATCTGCTACATCTAATAGGAATCCATATCTTCCATTATTTTTTTCTTTTGTGAAATGAATTATATTTGCATCTTTATAGTTAATCTCTGGTATCTCGTTTTCAATTACAATTGTCTGTATTCCTTTCTGGTTATCAACAATATTTTCAAATAAAGTATTTCTCATAGTTTCTGATGGCTTTTTTGTTTCCTTTTCTTTAAGCGATAAGATAGGAGAATCCAATACAAGGAAATCAGGAGAATACTTTGCTTTGCTCTCCATGTATCTTGATAGAACAATAGCTACTACCGAATTGAAATATGCATTATAACCTTTTCCATTTGAACTTTTCTTTTTCCCGTTTATAACAATGTCCATATCAGCTTTGTCGAATATTACTGAAAGCAAATTATCATAATTACAATTTTCAAGAAACGATTTAATACCATTACTTAACTCGTTAATAAAACTATAATCAAGATGTTCTTTCACCTTGAACTTTAGTTCACTTTCTTCATCTGTGTCATTTTCAATCATATCAGCGGTCTTTTGCTCTGATAATTTCTTGAGAATATCTATTTCTTTTTGACATTCAATCGCATCTTTGTAGGCTGATAGTTTTTCTTTTAGATTAAACACCTGTGGCTTTAGCTCTTTTTCGATAAGTTCTTCAATTGATTTCTTTTTTGCCATCAGTGTACCAATTTCTTGTTCTAAACTGAGTTTTTCAGAACGTAGCTCTTTAGAAGCACTTTCCAAATCTTTTGCTTGTAATTTTATTTTTTTATAATCTGATTTTGCAGCATCAATATAGTTTTGATTTTTCTTAACAACTACTTCGCCATCACAAAACGGGCAATGAGTTGAAAAAGAAGCGTTTAAGTTCGCTTCGCCATCAACAATAAAATTAAGTCGTTTTAAATCTGCATCATACTGAGTAGTCAGTTCATCATACCTATTTAATAGCACATTGCATTCTGATAAATTCTCATTTTTCTCATATAATTGGGCAAGAATTTTTTGATTTTCTTCAATAGAACTATTTATTCGTTTCTCATTCGTGGAGATTTCCGCCATAATTTTTTCAATTTCTACAGCAATATCTATATTGGGATTTTCCTTTAATTGAGCCAGTAATTCTTGATTTCGTTCCGATAACCTAAACAATTCTTTATTTATATACGCTTTTACAGCATTCTTTTTTGCTTCTTTGATTTCCTTAGTGTCTTTAGTCTCTGTCTCTGCAAAATCTTGACCAGATAAAAGAAAAATTAAGGATGCAATTACAGCTGTATTTGATGTATCTCTACCAGATAGTATAGCTGAATACTCAGAAATAATTTTTGTTTCTGTAAGCATAAACATATGGCTAAAGGTTCGCCAAGACAATATCTGCTTCTTATAATTTTCATTACTGATAACCAAATGCAAATCATTGATACCAATTAACGATAGCCATACGGAATTTATAGTTTTATCATAATTGGTTCTACTTGCTTTAGTAGCATATTTTCCTGAGGGGACATTATTATCGTTACTACTAACTTCAATTTTGTTTTCCCCGATTTTTCGACTCATTGTTATCGTACCGCATTGAGTCCTCACGATTATTTTTATATATTGATAACCTGTTGAAATATCAATCGGCTCCCGTTCTGAACCAAACATATAATCGATACATTTAACAATATATGTTTTTCCTGTATTTGATGGACCATATATAATGTTCACACCGTTCGATAACTCAATAATCGAATCCGTCTTTCCTGAACCTGTGACGATTATTTTTTCAATATAGAAACTCATGATTTTTCACCTCTCAACATAGCTATTGCATATTTATTTATACAATGGGTTAATTTTCTATCGGAATAGTCAAGAAACAACACATTAGCTTTTTTTACAATTTCAATAAAATCTTCTGCATATTTATCATTAAGAGATTCACAAAAAGCAACTCCTTCTTTTGATATACTATAATTAAAACCACTTTTATTGCAATGTGGAGTGATGTAACCTCTTAATACAAGTTCTTTTATTGCCTGGGATACGATTTCTCGCTTTGATGTATACTCACTAAACCTATAATCGTTATCTCCGTGCAAATTATATTCTGATACTCCAAAATCTTTCCCATATATTGCTATAAAATCCAAAGCAGTGATTCGGTCAATAGATAATCTGGTCTGTACCGTATTCAAAATTATCAGTATTCTTAAGGATACTTCAAATGAAGTGTTAAAAATGTTATTCATTCTTCATTCACCCACCTCAATTTATTATCATTAACTAGCATATGGCAAACTCCCTTTCGTTCGCTATTTCCTATGCAATGCAGTTTGCTATCCAACATAGATTTGGATGTATTAGTTACAGCTGCTTGCTTTAAATCTTCTACCAAGCGTTTATACCCGCTATCGTATTCTTGCTCATGCGTATCAATTATTCCATTGTATATTTCTTCTTTCAATACATCAAATTGTTGAGAATCGGTCAAGGTATCTCTAACAAACCTGCGTATCGTTTCGGCAGAATAATAATCTTTTCTTTGTCTGTTTAAATGCTTAAAGTAGGAACTATATGCTTCTAAAGATTTTATAGTATCAATTCTAATATTCAATTCGTCCGAATATGCTTCTAACAAAGCAGAAATATAAGGCATCTCTTCACTCTCAACCGTGTCAGTTGGTGTTAGTGTCGTAGGAAGGCTGAGCCTACGTCCTCCAAAGCGAATATTACCATATATCGTATCTAAATATTCATCTATAACCTGTGCAATAGGATATGTTTTAATTATTGTAAAATCAAAAGACTTTATATAATCCAAAAATGACTTATCTAATGGAACTTCTTTGGTTTTAGTAATTTTTGTTTTACAGTATGTATCCCAATTCTTTATAAGGCTGGTTAGAAGGTCGGATGGCTTATCTATCAAGTCTTGCAGTGAAGAGCCTACATCGTTTGAAGCAATAATAAAATACTCCTTTGGTATGGGGATTTCTTTTTTATATGTATAATAACAGAGTTTACCTAATTCCAAATAATAATTCGTTGGAGCAAGTCCCGTATTGTAATGCTTGCATTGATAATAATCTACAGTACCATCACGATAATAACCAACAACATCTCGACCCTTATCTCCAGCACCTCCAATTCTTTTAATTGAGGAATACTTCGACTTTTTGCAGCCAAATAACCATTCCAATGTGAATTGCTCAAAAGAATCTTCATCCATAATATGAACTTTATCAATAGGTGCGATATTAGTATCCGTTCCATACAATTCGATGTCTATATGAGGTTTATCTAATTGAACAAATGATAACATATCCTCACCTCCATCCCTTTACTTTAGTGTCCCATATGTTTTGCCACTCTTTCTCATTCACTATCGCATCAAACACAGGCTCAAGAAAAGTCTGGATTTCCGTAATGACGAATGAAAACTCAAGCGTATTATCTTTTATGGTTTTCAAAAAGAATTTCCAACGCTTCTGCATATCCTCATCATCGGCAAGTGCAACAACACGCTTAAAGCTATCTCTGTCATAGGGAGTACCACGCCGCTGTAAGGTTTCAAATATAGCTGCCTGCAATTTTTCACCCTCAAAATCGAATGTCCTTGAAAGATAATAAATATCGTAAAAATCTTTCATTCTACCTGTCAGTTCAAAGCGTTGCAGTATGGCATCAAATTTCTCGGCAATGGTGCTTTCAAGGGAATAAGTTTTAATTACAGGTGCTTCAAAGTCTGGAAGCTGCGTGTTGATTGTGCGTTCTTCGGCACGGGGGACTATAATATCACCCACACCTATGTCAACATTGAACGGCACACGCACATTTTTTATTTGAGCAATAATCTGTGTACTGATACCGTGATATTTTCTTTGCGGAGAAATTTCCTCAAAGCCTTTTGCTCGCATTTCTATATAATCGTTACCTGTCGGTGTGTCGATGATTTTACAAATCAAATCTTTTACATCATCTATTGAATTAGAGTATCCACGGAGCAGGAAATCGACATCAATTGTTGCTCTACTTTCAAAATTAGTTAAGGTATAAATGAACAATCCACCTTTGAGTATTAGCGTATCCTCACACCCAGATTTTGATAGCTTTCTCAAAAATTCTTCCTGCACAAAAAGCTACATGCATTGCTGATAGCTGATACCGGAAGCTTTTGCTTTATTTCTCAGCTTTGCCAGAACGGAAGCTGCAATATCAGCCATTACAACCACACTCCAATCAATTCTTTAACCTTTTTCTGCACACGCAGTTTTTTGGCATACATCATAAGGTTTGGTATATTCTTTTTCGGGTCATTAACATACCCTTGTATTGCTTTGTTGAAAATTTCTTTATCCATTTTACTCATATTTTTCAGGACATCACAAATTGTTCGGTCACGGTCATAAATTCGCACTTTTGTAAAATCAATCTCACCTGTTGTTTCACCAATCGTAACCAAATCGGACTCAAGGCGATATACTTTAATGAATGGATACTCTATATTGGTTCGTAATTTTGAAACATTCCTGTCTATGGCAAAATTCCACTCAGCGGGGTTTCTATCGCTGTATTCATAATAGAATAGAGCAGTTTCCATACAAAGAATAGCATCGGGAAACAAACTATTAATGATAACTATTTCTTTGGCTTCGCCGTTTTCAATCCAGTGATAATAACCTCGTCTTATTCTTTCAATAAAACCCTCATCTAAAAGTTGTTTAATGTCTGCGTAGTATAGCTTAGCTTCAAGAAGCTCGGCAGTAGTCATTACATAGTGATGCCGATTGAACAGCTTTCTCACATTTTTAATATCATTTTCACGAAGCATTTGTCCACCTCTATTTAATTGCCTCAATTTTTCTATTGGTTGGGTACTTTACTATATTATATGCAATTTCCATATAGAAAGTCAATAGTAAACTGCCCACTCAAAAATAAACAAGTGGGCAGTTTACTATAATAGAAATATGCGATATTTCCGATGCTTCTCTGGGGTAAAAAAATAAGCGTACCACTATTTCTAATGATACGCTTATCGTATTTAACTGTTAATCAATGCAGGTGGTGTACAATACTGTCTTTGGCAAGCTGTGGGAGAACCGGGGCGACCTGGAGGACGAGGAAGGAATGCTGGCCCGCCGTGAGGAATACCCCGCCGAGCTGCCCGATGGCGTCCTGCTGCTGACCTGCGGCATTGACACCCAAGACGACCGCCTGGAGTATGAGGTGGTGGGCTATGGCCATTTCAATGAGAGCTGGGGAATTGAGAAGGGCGTTATCATGGGCAGGCCGGACGCAGAGGAAACCTGGGCCGCGCTGGATGATGTGCTGGACAAGGTGTACCGCTTCGCTGATGGTATGGGGCTGAAAATCAGCATGAGCTTTATGGACGAGGGCGGCCACTTCACCCAGGAGGTGCGAAGCCGCTGCCGGGAGCGCATTGGCAAAAAGCTGTTCTGCGTTAAGGGCATTTTTGGACAGGACAGGCCCTACACCTGTCCTCCCAAGCAGATGAAGATCGTGGTGGGCGGCGCTCATGTGGGCAGCTGCTGGCAGTATCAGATCGGCGTTGACGCCGGCAAGCAGCGCATCATGGACAATCTGCGGGTGAAGAAGCCCGGCTCCCGGTACTGCCATTTTCCCAAGCGGGATGATTACGGCGCGGGATATTTTGCCGGCCTGCTGTCTGAGCATCTGGTCTATGACGAGAAGTCGACGCGGCACTCGTGGAAATGGGAGAAGATCCCCGGACACGAGCGCAATGAGGCTCTGGACTGCCGGAACTACGCCAACGCTGCATTTAAGGCCCTTCCAAAAGACATGGACGCCATCCACCGGCGGCTGCAAGCAGCCAGAGAACGGCTGGCAAAGGGCTCTGCACCTGGGGAAATCTCAGCTGCACCTACTGCGGCCCCGGCCCCCAGGTCGCGGGTAAAGAAAACACCACGGATGGAGGAATGGTAGCAGCGTGACGCTGCACCCAATTCGCGCGCGGAAACAGCAGAAAATCCAACGCTTGTGCCCGCGATTATACTTCCAGATTTACAGGGAGAGAGTGAATATGACATCGAACACAGAGATTAAAGCCCGGCTGGAGTTCTGGCGAGAGGCGCTGAAAGCCCTGCGCAAGGCGTATCTTGCCCTGCTGGATGGCGAGGTAAAGTCCTACAAGCTCAAAGACCGGGAGCTTACCATGCTGGATATGCCAAGCCTGATGAAGGAGATTAAAGAGGCCGAGCAGAAGGTGGACGAGCTGGAGGCCCTGGCAAGCGGCGGGAACCGGCGTAAGGCTGTGGGGGTTATCCCCAGGGATTGGTGATAGATATGTTTTTAAAAAAACTGTTAAAAATCCGCACTGAAGGAACTAGCTGAGAAAGCGGATTGTTTTTGGTTCGAGACAGATGTCCACACCAGGACGATTCAAATTTTTCAAACCCGGAAAGGCAAAGTACACTCTCTGAGTTTTTCACTTCAAGAGGCTTTATTACTTGCAAAGGGATTGCAAAAGCAATGTGAATTGATGGAGGGGAGAAAGGAGCATGTACAAGGACAAAAAGACCGGCCTGCTTCTCCCTGACAGCGCCCGCCCCCAGGCCAGCGGTTATTCCGAAGCCGGGGCAAGCCGCATACGCCGGGCGTTGCGGGGCTTCAACTCCCGCAGCACGGCCCCCAGTGAGGACATAGACCAGAATAACTATACCCTGCGCCAGCGCGGGCGGATGCTCTATATGTCCAGCCCGGTGGCCACATCGGCCATCAACACCAACCGCACGAAGGTGGTGGGCGTGGGCCTGACGCTGAAAAGCTCCATCGACCATGAAACCCTGGGCCTTACCGCCCAGCAGGCCAAGGTCTGGCAAAAGCATACCGAGCGGGAGTTCGCATTGTGGGCCAAAGACAAGGCGGCCTGTGACGCTACCGGCACCAATGACTTCACCAGCTTGCAGCAGCTGGCCCTTATCAGCTGGCTGATGAGCGGGGATGTGTTCGCCCTGTTCCAGCGCCGGGAGGGTACATACCTGCGGCCCTACTCTCTGCGGGTCCACCTGATTGAGGCCGACCGGGTACGCACCCCCAGCGGCATGGGCGCTGGAATAGTCCCACTGACGGAGGGGAAGAATCCCGAAAACGGCAACCGCGTTTTTGACGGTGTGGAGGTGGACGCTGGAGGCATGGTGGCCGCCTACTACGTCCACAATACCTACCCCTGGCAGAGAACAGTCGAGCCAGAGAAGTACCAGCGCATAGAAGCATACGGGGAGCGCACGGGCTTGCCCAACATCCTGCACATCATGAACGCCGAACGCTACGACCAATACCGGGGCGTGACTTACCTGGCCCAAGTGATAGAGCCGCTTTTACAGCTCAACCGCTACGAGCGTTCGGCGCTGACCGCTGCCATGATACAATGCTTCTTTACCGCCTGGATCACCACCGAGGCTGGGGCCAGCGAACTACCCTTTAACGAGGTGGGCGCCGGGGATATTGCCGGAGTTCCAACGGAGAACCCCAGCGGCATTTCTTCCAGCCCAAACGAGCTGCGGGAAGTATTCAGCTGAAGATGTATGAGGACGGCATAAACCTCTGCGGGACGGCGAAGGTGACGCTGCCGTCTATTGCCTATGTGTGCACCACCCTCACCGGGGCGGGGCTCATGGGAAACCTTGAGGTGCCCTACATCGGCATGATAGACAATATGACGATGGAGGTGGAGTGGGACAGCCCTACCGGGGACGCGGTGAAGCTGCTCACGCCCAAGAAGCACCAGCTGGACCTGAGAGTGGCCGAGGAATACTGGGACACCCTGGAGACAGACGTGGGCATATGGCCGGATAAGTTCGTCACCATCGTGCGGCCCAAGGGCTTCGACCCCGGCTCCGTCGCGCCTATGGCCGTGCCCGGGTCCAAGAGCCAGTTCGTGGTGTACTATTTTGCCGGGTACCGGGACGGCAGACAGCTCTGGGAGGTGGACAAGCGCAACCAGAAGTTTGTCATTGACGGCAAGGACTATTGGGCGGAGGTAAGAAAAGCGCTGGGAGAGTAAAAAGAGAAAGCCCCCGGGAGACCGGGGGTAATCTTTTAGGAGATATGCAGGCGCTCTTTCAGAGCGTCCTGAAGAATTTGGGAGAAGTTGACGCCGGCCTCCTCGGCCATAGTGTTCAGCCAGTTGGGAATGGAGAGGGTCTTTTTTACTGCGCGGCTGTCGTTCCTTTTACGCCAGGCGGTGGTATCGGCCCGGACGAAGTTGACAAATTCCGGAGTGTGTACCTCTGGCGGGGCAGATGGGGAAGGAATTGGGTCCTTATGGTCCTCTGCGCCTGCCAACCACATCTCCAGAGCGTCCTGGGCCATAAAGAGGGCTTCTTTCATATCGTTGCCCTCGGTCATGCAGCCGGGCAGGTCCGGGAAATCAACAAAATAGCCGCCCTCCTTTTCGTCCGGATGGAAAACAGCGGGATAAACATACTGAGCCATTGAAATACCTCCTGTTATAGGGTGCCCAAAGGGGCGGGATCATTTCAATCCCGCGGCCTTTAGGATAGCTTTTGCGAGCATTTCTTTTACTTCCGCGTGCCTTGGAAGTGTGAGCTGAACGCCGGGTTTATCCGGGTGTCGCGCTTTATCATGATTGCCGCCGTGTTCGATTTTCCACCCGGCTTTTTTCAGCTCCCGGTCCAGGTCTCTGCGTTTCATTTCCCTCACCTCACAAATACATTATACACGTAAAAACACGTATTGTCAAGAGCGAAAACGTATTTTTACGTAATTTTTTTGAAAGGAAGAAAATCATGTCAAAAGAAAATATCATAGATTACAAAGAAGAGGCCGCTCTGGCGGTGGCTGAGGAGAAAAAGGCCAAGACTCAGCCGGAGGAAGGAGTGTATATACACAAATTCGAAAAGCCATTTACCTACAACGATAATACCGTGACCGAGCTGACCTTCGACTGGGACGCCCTGACTGGCGGCGACTATGACGCCATTGAGGAGGAGCTGGTACGGAAGGGGATCACACTTGTCTTGCCGGAATATACGGGAAGCTTTCTGGCCTATATGGCAGTACGGTCCTGCGCCACGAGGAACGCAAATGGGCTTCGCTTTGTAGATAGGGAGTTTCTGAGAGCTATGCCGATCCGGGATTATAAGGCGCTGCTTGGAAAGGCACGCAGTTTTTTATTAAGAAGGGGGTCGATGTAAAACGGCCGGGTTACTGGGTACGCACCTGGTGTATGCGCTTGGCCCGAGACAATAACACACCGGTGGATTATTGGCTTTCTCTCCGTCTGTGCGATCTGTGCAGGTGGAGAGCATGAAAACAGATACCTACTACAAGCTGGCCGACTATTCCGACTGGGGGCAGATAGTGCAGGGGGCGATAATGCGGGAGCAGACGGTCCTGGGGCTGGAGGCCACGCTGTCAAGCATAGAGGCCACCATCGTCTGCCGGAATATGGCAGGGAACTCCTATGGGACGTGCTCCAATGGGGTGAACAGCAACGGTTCGGACTCCAACGGTATATGCTCCAATGGCGTTTGCTCCAACGGCAACAACTCGGACGGTACCTGCTCCAAGGGAACCAAAACCAACGGTACCTGCTCCAACGGTACCTGCACTAACGGCTCAAAATCCAACGGTACCAGGTCATACGGTACCAACTCAAACGGCTCCTATTCGGACGGTACTAACTCAAACGGTACCTGTTCCAACGGATCTAACACCAAAGGTACAAAAGCCAACGGAACAGACTCATTTACAAAAAAATCGTATGGTACCAACTGGAACGGCACTTGTTCCAATGGGACCCAGAGCAACGGCAAGCTTTGGGAAGGAACCAATAGCGACAGCAGCTGCGGTAACGCCGGTAATTCCCAGACTACAAAACAAAATGGCGCCTGTATCCAAGGCTATAAGTCTAACGGCGCTAATTCCCACACCAACCACTCCAATGGCACCGAGTCCCATGGTACCTGTTCCAACGGCAGCAATACCGACGGTTCGCAGTCCAACGGCAGCAACACCAACGGTACAAAAGCCAACGGTACCAAACGGCAGCGACTCCTATGGCAAGTATTCAAACGGTACAAATTCCAACAGTGCCAACTCCGATGGGGTCAACTCCGACGGGGCCCACTCTGAGGGCGCCAACTCCGACGGCGTGTGCTCCCACGGAACCAAATCCAACGAAAACAACGCCCACGGCGCCCACTCCAACGGCACGAACAGCAACGGCAAAAACAGCGACGGCAGCGAAATAGACGCGGGCAATTCCAACAGCGCCCACAACAATTAGGAGGGCTTTCATGGGACGAACAACAGCGGTTCTATACTCAACGGCGGTGTGCAATCTCGACTGCACCTACTGCTACATCAACAAAAACAAGGGGCTAAAAGCCATCGACAGGCTCCTTGCGGACAGCTTCGCGGACCCGGATTATTACTTCGGCTTTATCCGCGACTACTTCCCCCACAAGGGCGACCTGCAAAAACTGGAGATATGGGGGGCCGAGACCTTTCTGCACATGGAGCGGGTACACCCGGTGCTCCATAAGCTCATCGGCCACTACCCCTTTTTCAGAAGTTTCTTTGCCTCCACCAACTTCTCCTACCCCGAGTGGACGGACAAGGTTTTTGACCTGCTGGGGCAGTTCTCCGGGTACGCGCCCAGGCGGTTCGATGTGACTTTGCAGCTCTCCCTGGACGGCCCCAAGGAGATAACGGACAGCACCAGGGGGGCCGGGGTCACGGAAAAATGCCTTGAGAATTTCGGGCGGCTGCTTTCAAGAGCCGGGGAGATACCGGGGAATGTGAGCGTGTTCCTGGCCTTCAAGCCCACCCTCTCGGTGGACTCCATGTACCGGCTGAACACGAAGGAGAAGATCGCCAAATATTATCAGTTTTTTGAGGGGCTTATCCAAAAAGTTGTGGACCTGAATCTGCCCAATCTCAGCGTGAATCACCCGGTACCGAACATCGGAGTACCGGCCCCGGCGGGGAAGAAGGACGGCGAGTTCTTCGCAGGGCTTGTCAAAAACTGCCGGGAGCTGGAAAGGGAGAACGGCGAAAAGGGTTATTTCAGCTTCTACCGGGAGATAACCCCCTTTGCCACCAACGTCCGCCCCAAGGCCGAGGACACCTACAATTACCCCTGCTTCAACTGCGGCACAGGTAGCACAAACGTCGGTTTCCTGCCGAACCGGCTTATCTCCTCCTGCCACAACGGCTTTGTGGACGTGCTGGAGGACTACGAGAAAAACTTCCTGGAGAATCCTGATTCCAGCATCGACCCCAAGCTGTTCCAGCCCACCCACAACAAATTTACCCACACCGAGGCGGATTACCCGGCCTACGAGCGGCAGATATCCCACTACAACGCGGCGGGCTCCATGTGCCGCATGGGCTGCCTTGCGGGCTTCCTCCGCACCCTGGCCCTGGCGGGAGAGATAGACGAAAAGTACGCCACCGAGGAGGGGGCTTTCCATGGAGCGGAGCTGTACCAGAGCTGCACCTGCAACTGTCTCAGGGACAACTACATGGTGACAGGCTCCACGACTTTACAGCCCGAGGGCATGATAAAGCTGCTGCTAAACGGAGCTATAGACTATATTATGGAGGAGAAAGAAAATGTCTGTCCTTGACAAGATATTGGAGAAACGCTTTTTTGCCCCCTGGCGGGAGGGCAGGAGAGACGACCCAGCCAGTCTCTGGCCGGACAGCAACCTTGAGCTGTACGTCACCGCCGCCTGCAACCAGAACTGCGAATACTGCTACCTGGTGCGGCACGGATGCTTATGTGATTAGTCACATAAGCATCCTTATGTAGAGAAAGTAATTATGAAAAGAAAGCAGAGAAATAGCCGTTAGAGTG
>ERZ777305.2725-NODE-2725-length-14034-cov-3.369268_pt1 | contig 14034 bp, 12 predicted proteins | sample MGYA00374965_ERZ777305 | MGnify/ENA primary metagenome ERZ777305 (study PRJEB29328, sample SAMD00013331) | mouse gut metagenome | study: EMG produced TPA metagenomics assembly of the Metagenome analysis of fecal microbiota from mouse which was promoted... | reverse complement strand
ACACCAATGACTGTTGTTCCGATGGGGGCAATGACCGAGATTGACTGCAGCCGTGCGGCGTTCAGGATTATGGAGCCCGGAGCAGTTTTATAGAGAAGGAGCTGACCATGGGCTGGTGGTGTGATGCGCCTCAGCCCTTTGAAAAAACTATTATGGAAGGTGTTTCAGACATATAAAGAACATAATAGTATATTTTACGTCTATTTGTAAAAACAGAGCTTTATTGTGCAGTATTTTAAATCCAATCCTGCAAAAAGGACGGAAAGGAAAATAACAAATCAAAATTCATAAGAAGGAGAAATAGATTATGAAGTTATGTGAATTTTTGAAAATAGAAGCTGGAACAATGCAAATTGATTGGGAAAATGTTGAAAAACATATGGGGTTTGCAATCCATAAAGATTTAAAAGATTTCTATTCGAGAAATACAGGAAAAAATATAGAAGGTACGGTGAATTTCGTTCAAAAGAAGTTTATTGAAAAAACCGGCAATAAAAGAAATGATACATGGTTCTCTTTCAACCGCTGCGAGGGAACCGTACATTACAAACTTAATCTGTTGTCAGCGAAGCACAAAACTTTTGCAGATGCTGTTGACTATGTGTTTTCCGTATGGACGGGAGGAAATGATTTTGGTCACAGGGCATTCCTTGGAACGTTATCCGTGAAGATGGGGGAAATTACCATTCTGTTCAATAACGATACGGGAAAAATCGAATGGGTGGATTTTGGATACGGCTATTTTGATGTATATGAGGAGAATCCCAACGGAATATTGGCTAATTCCATGCAGGAGTTTTTCAATAAACTTTCAGACGAAATGCCGAAAAAGTAAATTCATCGTCCCTTGAGCTCTATCTGTCAGGAAGCTGCTTTTCAAAATGAATGGTAAATGGCAGATAAACATTTTATAATGGAATTGCAGGTTTTTACCCTCGGATGAAGCAGATTAACCGGCATTTGGAACAATCAAATTTTATGGAGGGATGGGATATGGAATGGAAGATACAACCCTATACAAAAGATAGAATACCAGATGTTTTGAATTTTGAAAGGAGATTGCGCAGGGAGGAAGACTTCTGGGGGTGGGAGGTCGATCAGGCTTATATCAGAGCCGTCGAAAGGAGCTTTGAGGATAAGAGTTTCGACCATGCTATTTCTCTGCTGGCATATAATGACAGGGAGGTCGTCGGGAGGATTGACGCTTCCCTCATTGCAAGCCGTTTCGATGGGTCAAAAAAGGCGTATCTTGATTGGATCTGCGTTATAAAAAGCAGCAGGCATCAGGGTGTGGCGCAGCGGTTGCTGGAATCTTTGCGGCAAATCTTAAAGGAGAGGAAAATCGACACGCTGATTGCTTTGACCGCTGCCAATGAGGAAGCACAGCGTTTCTATAAGAGCATTCCCGATTCTGTGATGAGGGATGTCGGCATTTGGATTGATAAGTAACGCAAATATAAATTTTGCAGTGATATAAAACATATATAATATTTTTAATATTTATGCGCAATGAACACTATTAAAAAATAAGTTCAAGGAAAAATGTTATTGGCTGCCTTGAAAAATAGATATTTCTTATCTTAGATTTAACTCCTTTTTTGGAATTGTGTACCAACTGAAAATAGGAAATAAATATGCATTGTGATTGGCTGGCATATATTTTATAAATCAAATAGATAAATCGGGATTGGAACGCTCTGTTTGCTTTGGACGGGAATGATGATTTTTCATGGACGGTAGAACCAATGCTGTGGTGAGAGTGCAGCACAGGCTGATGCGCTGCCCAATTTTTTGAGGATGGTTTTGCGGTTTACGGTCGTGAAGCGGTACAGGCATTGGAAGAAGCGGGAGCATCGCAATGTGCTGCCGCTCTACATGCAGCACATTGCCGGACGGTATTTATCCCAAAGGAGATTAAGAATTTGAATTTACGCAGCAGGAACTCTTTTCCGAAAACGAATAAGATCAAAAACATAGAGCAGTTTGTATGCTGCGGATTTTTCTATGCTGCGGATAATTATTTGAAGCGGATTTTTATATGTCAGAAGCAGAGATAGGGGAGCGATGTAATTCTTGTAAGATACAGGACTGTAAAAATCAGCATACGGCATAAGTTAAAAAGAAAAATAATCATGAGGAGAAAGAAACAAAAATGAATACCGAATCAAAAAACATACTGAAAAAATCAGCCGGCAATTTGATAACGGCCGGACTTGCCGTCTGTCTGGGTTCAGGTCTGGGGATAATTTATTTGGAGTGCATAAGGCTTTTGGCGGATGGTGTTTTAACAAAAAATGTGAACAGAATAGGGGGCGTATTTGCCGTATTTTCCGTAAGCTTGATTATGTCAGCGCTGCTTCTCTGCGTTCAGAACAGCAAGGCTTTGACGATTAAGCAAAGGATGATCGAAACACTGGAGCAAAATGCATTAAACATTTGGCTTGGCTCAAATTATAAAAACAACGAAAATGCCGAGAAAATGCTGCCGATTATGAGAAATGATATTTTTACATATTCCGAGCAATTGTTAGGATTTATACTGAAAACTACGGGAACTGTCGTTTCGGTGATTTTGACAAGCATATATGTAATTATGATTGAGCCCTGGCTTTTGGTTTTGACCCTTTTGCTGTCTTTGGCGGCAATTTCAATAAGCGCCTGCAGGGGAAGAAAGCTGCCGGAGCAGAATGAAAAGCTTTATTTTCACATGGGCGCTATTTATAATCACAATGCGGAACTGGTGCGAAATCGTGAAGCTGCCTATGTTCTCAACGGTGAAAGGGTGATCAGGCCCTATCAAAAAGAGATTGCAGACTATAAAATCGATCAGGGAAAAATTTTAGGCACAATGACAATGCAAAGAATCTTGGGGTCGGCAAATACAATTTTGAATACCTGTGTCATACTGATGATCGGGGGATATGGGGTTTCCAGAGGCAGCATTGAAATCAGCGATTTTATTGTGCTGTTGGCAGCAGTGGGATTTTTAACCAATACCCTATATCAGATTCCCGCCTGTATTTCCGATTATCAGCAGCTTAAGGGGATGGACAGCAGAATAAACACTTTGCTGACCTCGCAGGTCGAAGCTTCCGGCGGATTTGAAGATATGGAAAAAATTACTTCTATTTCAGTACAGAATTTAAGCTTTGCATACGAAGATGGAAACGGGGCATTCCAGGGAAAAAATCTTTTTGAAAACTTGAATTTAAACTTAAAATCAGGGGAATGTTTGATTTTGAATGGAGCATCAGGCTGCGGGAAATCCACTCTGCTGAAAATTTTTGCAGATATTTTGAAAAGCTATAGAGGAAATATAATCTGCAACGGTAAAGATCTGAAAAGTATTAAAGAAAACTCCTTCTGGGAAAGAATTTTATATTTGAGTCAGGAACCTCAGCTTATTTCTGGCACAATTAAAGAAAATATCACATTGTTTAAAGATGCAGATGAAAGTAAGCTCAATTATGCATTGGATCAGGTCGGTTTAAAAAGCCTTGTTCCCGAATTTGAAAGCGGTATAGATACCCATATTTCCATGCTTCATCTGTCTTCCGGAGAACAGCAGAGAATATGTCTTGCCAGAGCCTTTTACGGAAATTATGACGTAATCATTTCCGACGAAAGTTTTTCCGCAGTGGACCCTGACTCACGCAGGGAAATATTCGGGAAAATCCTTGCACAACTCAAAGAAAAATCCCAGATACTTATTATGTCCTCACATACGGATTTTTATTATAGTTCCCAAAGTTTTGTAAAAGTTCTCAATATGGGAGGAAAAAATTAATGAAAATGTTAAACAGACTGAAATCCACAGCCATAATTTTAAAAAAGCATAAGCTGAAATTTGCGGCTTTGCTGATGGTATTTTCTTTCATATCCTTTGCACTGCCTTTGACTGTGCCCTTTATGATACAATATATGATCGGCAAAATAGAAAGCGGCATGAGAGTAACTCCACTGATGATTTTCCTGCTGATTACGGCGACTTTATTAATACTTACGTTGGATTACATGATAAATGTATATGGAAATGTAATGTGTGCAAACCTTATTTACCGAGGCTCAGCGGATTTGTATAAGAACCTGTTTGCGCTGCCCTACGGTGAGAGGGAAGCAAAATACAAAGAGGAAGATTTGCTCCAGAATATTACTGCATTTACCGATTCCGCGCTCTCGTTATGGGTTATGATAATCAGATATATCATCAGTGTGATCGTAATAGGCGTTCTGCTGATTTTATCGGTTCGTGTTCATTATACAGTTTCATTTTTTATTTTGGCTCATATAGGTATAACAATTTTTGCAGGCAAAAAGATCAACGGCATATCGGAAGAATATGCCTCCAGACTCCAGATTTTGGAGGCTGAAAAAAATAAAAATATTGAGGAGCTGATGTATAAAGCAGATTTTATCAATATGAACAGCCTGCAGAGCATTATAAAAAACCGTTTTGACCAGACCAGAAGGGATATTTTCCGTGTTCAGGCGGAACAGGTTAAAAAGAATAATCTTTATATTTCCCTGCAAAGAGTAATAAGTGAACTGGTAAGCGGATTTATTTATCCTGTTTTAGGATTTTTGCCCGGCAGTGTAAAAATATCAGGGGGGAATCTGGCTTCGGTTAAAAGTATTATTGAAGAATCCGGAAATCAAACGCAAAGTATTCAGCAGATGGCGGCATATATCCCGTATAATACCGTGCCAATTGACAATGGCAAGGAGCTTTTCAGCCTAAAAAGAGAGAAAAAATCTCAAGATTATAACAATGGCTGCGCCCTGACAATTAACAGGTTATGTTTTGAGACCGAGGACAGAAAAATTCTGTCTGATATAAATCTGAGTATAAAGGAAGGGGAGCATATTGCAATAATGGGTGAAAACGGCAGCGGAAAAACGACATTGCTTCGGTGTATTATGGGTATGTATGCACCGACATCCGGCAGTATAACCCTATTCGGTAAATCCCCGGCAAATGATACGGAATATTTTAGAGAAAACGGCATTTTTTCCTATATGCCCGCCGCTTCTCAGCTGTACGAAACTACCATTGACGATAATATTCTGATGGGCTGCTTTCATGAGACAAGCCTGGAGACAATAAAAAATGCTACAGGAGTCTCTGATTTTTCCGGCCGTGAAATCTCTTCCGTATCCCAGCTTTCAGGAGGGGAGCAGCAGAGAGTGAATGCCGCCAGAGCCTTTTCCAACACCAGCGCGGAAATTATTCTTCTTGACGAGCCTACAGCGTCCCTGGACAGGGAACATGCCGAAAAGTTAATGAACTATATAAGAAGCAGCAGAGCTGCCGTTATTTACACTACTCACCGAGAGGAAGAAGCAGCATTTGCTGACAGAGTTATTCACTTGTGCGGCGGAAAAGAATTTTGTGATGTGGTTTTGTAAAATGTGACTGCCGGCACCTTTTCCCGGACTTTGCTGCCGCCCCGGTTTAACAGAACAGGAAGGAAATAAGGACTGCGGGATTTGACTGCCGGATTTATCTGCTTCAGGAAGCTGTCTGAAATCTGTAATAAAAAGGAAATATAGAACCTGCAAGGCCGGGGCATCTGCTGCCGCGGCTGAAGGAGATTTTGCATGAATGCAGGAAACGACGCCGCTGAATAAAGCGGCGTTGTTTTACTGCGGGGCGTATGATTTGGATAACATATAATGGATTCTGCAAAAATCTGATTTCATGAAAACAACTTCGTCTATAGCTGCCTGATAGAATTACGTTATCACACGAAGATATTATGGCAGTATCGGTGTCACGCAGAAACCCTGTACATACTTTGTCCAGGAGGATGCCGCGGATGAACTGAGGGGGATTCATACACTGCCAGCATTATAAAAACAGCGTTAATCAAAAAGCCTTAACATTGGTTAAACATTGGTTTTTGTATAATTATAAAATCCGGATAAGGGGGCGCAGAATGAGACTTTTAATCATTGAGGATGACATACGGCTTGCTGATGAGATGAGAACAGGTTTAGAGCGGCAGGGTTTTACGATTGATATTGCCAATACAGGACTTGATGGAGAGGAAAAGGCGTATGTCACAGACTATGACGCTGTTCTCCTTGACTTGAATTTACCGGACAAAGACGGGCTTGAAATACTGTCCTATCTGCGGAACAATAAACGGAATATGCCTGTCCTGATTGTAACGGCAAGAGATACCGTAAGGGAAAGATCAACCGGGCTTGATTTGGGCGCAGATGATTATATCATCAAGCCTTTTGACTTTATAGAATTGACTTCCCGTATTCGCGCTGTTGTCCGCAGGTTTTATGGACGGACAAATCCTAAAATTACGATTGGCAGTTTGTCTATTAACCCAGCCACACAAACGGCATTATGGGAGAATGAGATTATTTCACTTTCAACAAAGGAATTTGACATCCTTTTATATCTTGCGGAGCGGCACCCGGAAATCGTGTCCAGCGAAGACATTATAGAACACACCTATGATGAAGATTTTGACCCGTTTTCCTCGGTGCTGCGGGTACACATTTCAAATCTCCGCAAAAAGCTTCAGGCTGCCGGCGGTCAGAATCTACTGATAACGATAAAAGGAAAGGGATATTGTCTATGGAACGGTTCAGAGAAATAAAGTTTAAAAATTTTGTTTTGCTGTACTCCCTGTGCCTGATTATAGTGTTTATCCTTGTTGCAGTCATTTTACTTGCGAACCTCAGAATTGAGGTGCCGGAATCGCTGCAGGGCTACTATGTATCCATTGACGGAGTAGTCGTTACCGAACAGGGACTGAATATTCCGTGGGGAGAATTGGAGCGGCGTGTTGTTACGGAACAGGAAATCCACTCTCTTTTTGCTCCTTATTATATGTCAATTATCATTCGTACAACATTGATTGTACTTATTATTTATGTGCTTTTGTCCTTTGTGTTTGCACATGTTTTAACCCGCAGAATCATTAGCCCAATCGAAAGAACAGCAAACAGCCTCCGAAATATAAACAGGAAAACCAACGCTGCCGAAATAGCTTTTCCAAAGGAACTTGCCGAAATTGAAATGACTTTTGGGGAAGTAAAAAAGGAAATCGCTTATCTGTACGAAGACTTTGAAAATTTAAGTTCTTATATTTCCCATGAGCAGAAAAATTCCCTTGCATTACTGCGGGCTATGATACAGAATGAATGCCCTGCCATTGGAGAACGGATAACAGCACAGCTTGACCGTATGGTAAAAAGCCTGGATGATATTCTGACGCTGTCTGCAAATGAAAGCAAACTGGAAAAAGTAGATTTGTCCCTGATCTGCGGAATGGCGGCAGATGAATATAAAAGAATATATCCCGATATATCCTTTGACTTTGACGAAGATGCCGCTTTATATATTGCAGGCCAGGAACGGATGGTGTATCGGGCCGTAGCTAATCTGATTGACAACGCTATTAAGTACGGGGCGGACAAGCCGGTTGCGGTGTATGTCGGTGCGCAGGGCGGATGCCCCTATGTGGTTGTTGAGGATAAGGGTATCGGCATCTCTATGGAACAGCAGGAGAAAATTTTTGAATACCGCTATCGGATCGGCAACCGAAAGAAAGACGGGTACGGAATAGGGCTGAGCCTTGTCCGCCATGTTGCGGAGCTGTGCAATGGATTCGTGTGGGTAGACAGTGCGGAAAACTGCGGCTCAAAATTTAAAATCCTTTTTTCGGCCTTTACACCGGATGAACGTTGTTTTTGATAGACTGTATACCGAAAGCCGGCTGCGGTGCTTTCCATAACGTATAAGGGAGGATGCTATGTACTTAATAAGACACGCACTCAAAAATATTGGGCGAAACAAAGGGCGGTATCTGCTGATTGGCACCATATTGATTGTTATGCTTGTATCAATTACGGTATCGACTATGATTCATTACACAACAGAAGCGGTCATTGACGATTATTCAGACCGTTTCGGCGCAAGTGCTTATTTTACACCTGATTTAAGAAAGCTGTTTGCCCTCACGGAGCCGGATGAATATGGTATGTACCGTAATCCTGGAATCACTACGGAGCAGTACATCGTTTTTTCAAAATCTGACACGGTAAAAAACGCACTCTTTCAAGGCTCGCGCCAGACATATAGTGATCAGCTCACCGGGCTCGATCAGGGCGGCGAGGAAAAGACCGATGCTTCGGACAGCTGGAACCTCTTTTCGACCAAAGATCCACATGCTGAAAAACCGCAAAGGCAGGCGCCTAATACAACCGTTTGCGGCTATTCTGACTTTTCTATGATGGAAGAATTTGAATCGGGGCTTCGGCAGCTCGACGAGGGAAGATTTTTTGAGATTTCCGGCGAGTGCATGGTAAGCCGGGATTTTGCCGACCTTAACGGTCTGAAGCTGGGCGACAGCTTTGATCTGCAGGATGTGAACCATACAGAGGTAGCTCCGATTCATTTGAAAATATGCGGAATTTATCTGGATGTTACCACACCGCAGCCTGGCGGTACCGATTGGGCAGTCAACAACCGGCGCAATGAAATTCTCACCAGCTTTTCTACGCTCGAAGAACACAGTATCGACGGGCTTAACATAACAGCGGTTTACTATTTGAAAAGTCCTGATTCAGCTTCCGAATTTGAACGTTATGTACGGGAAAATGGACTTAACGAGATCTATAATGTCAATGTGGATGCCGTAAGCTATAACAGTATTGTTAAACCTGTTGAGAGCCTGAAAAATATTTCCGTCAATTTTCTTGTAATTATCCTGCTGGTAGGCTGCCTGATTCTGATTTTGCTGTCAATGCTGGGGGTAAGAGAGAGGGAATATGAGATCGGTGTACTCCGTGCAATGGGGATGCCCAAAGTTCAAGTTGCTTTTGGGCTGATCTGCGAGTCTGTCTGTGTAATAGCATTGTGTCTGTGTATCGGGTTAGGCGTGGGCAGCATTATCGCACAGCCTGTGTCAAACGCAATCATGGAAGAGCAAAACAATCTTGTGGAACAGGGGCAGCAAGCAAATTATGGGGATGATATTTGGAGTACAGAGGGCGTTAATAAAAATGTATCTGCTCTGAAAGAAGTTGAGATTGTCCTGGCTCCGGAAAGCATTGTATTTATCGTTGCTGTTTCACTAACTCTGGGCTTGCTTACGAATATTGCGGGGATTGTTCATATCACCGGATATGAGCCTATGAAAATCTTATCGGAAAGGAGCTGATTGCATGAGTATATTGCATTTGGATAATATTTCTTATGCCTACGAAAAATCCGGGTCGCCTGTACTGTGCGGTATCACCGCTGATTTTGAGGCGGGGAGAATGTATGCCATCATTGGAAAATCCGGCGCTGGAAAAACAACGCTCTTATCGCTGATTTCGGGGCTTGATGTATGCACGCAGGGGATGATTTTATATAATAATGAAGATTTAAAAGGCATAAACAGGAACAAATACAGAGCGCAGAATATCGGCGTGATTTTCCAGAGCTATAATCTTCTGCCCAGTGCTTCCGCTGTTGAAAATGTTGTCCTTGCAATGAATCTGAGCGGGGATAAAAGCATGAATAAAAAGAGAGCGGCATACGGACTTTTAGAAAAGGTTGGCATTGACCGGAAAACCGCAGACAGGAAAATATTAAAGATGTCCGGCGGTGAACAGCAGCGAACAGGCATAGCGAGAGCGCTTTCCCACAACCCGGATATTCTGATTGCAGACGAGCCAACGGGCAATCTGGACGAGAACACAGAGGATGAGATAATGAAGATTCTCTGGGGACTTGTTAAGAAGGAAAACCGTTGTGTTATTATTGTTACTCATTCCCACAAGGTGGCGTCTTATGCGGATGAAGTACTGGGCTTATCAGACGGCAGATTGATAACCGTCAATCAAAAAGCCGGGCCGGCGAATCAGAATTAAAATACGGTTATATGGAGGAAAAGCCATGAGAAAAGCATATAAGATCATATTAGCGTGTGTCTGTGCTGCTGTTGCCGTTGTCCTGCTGGAATTTGGATTCCGGAAAATTGCAGACACAGCTCCGGCGACAGAGCGCAGTCAGAATACGGATGCGGATGGTACCCGAAATATCAAAGTTGATGATGCCAGAACTGAGGGGGGCAGGAAAATCCGTTTAACGGACGGGAGCGAAGTGATTCTCGCGAATCCTTCTGTACTGGGCGATGATTTTGACAGTTACAATTTTGATTTTTCGCTGACCGGCGATCATGAATAAGGTTTGCAAGTTTGCAAAAAAGTTTGATATTGCAATTTGCCATGGCAGCCCGCTGGCAGTGATGCACGGGGAACACGTTTTAACTATATGGTCAGGCGGTACCGTGAGTTTTACCGGGTACGGATGCCGGACATCACGCTCATTGCACCGCCGTAATTACTGCAGCAATATGGCGAAGCCGGAACGGAATGCCGTCCCCAGGAAAGGGGACAGCATGGGCGTGGAACCAGCCGGGAGTGGATTCCTGCCGCCTAAAACCCGGCATTTTATTTTTTTCTGTACATACTGCGGCTCTTTCCAAGGGGGCCGCAGGCTTTTTTTGTTCTGCATATTTCTGTATGTTCCTCAATAAGAATACATAAAAATACAGCATAATCATTATGGGCGTGTCTGCCGTTGTGCGGGTGTGCCTTTTTTGCGCTTTGAGGTGCCTGCCGTATAGGGGGCGTGCACCGCCCCTCCGGTTATTAAACTTTTTACCAAATTTCAGGATTGGAGGGAATCTGAATGAAGATCAGATATGAATTTGCGGACGGGACAGTGTCGGAAGTCGAGTTGGAGGAATGCATCGGCACCGTAATCATTGAGGACAGGCGGCTGAAGGACAGCCTTTCCCGCAGGGAGCGGTACCACTGCGATTCGCTGGATGCGGCGCAGTTCGGGGGCATGGAATACTCCGATGGGAAACGCCGGAAACGAGGATGGAACATGAAATCAAACGGGTCTACAAATCTCCGTATAGGGAAGGGTATGAAAACAGCCGCCTTTCGGAAATGGAGGAGATGGGCATGGAATATACTTGAGGATCCGTGTTTCATTATGAAGTGGTTTATATCCTTTTCCACACAGGACTGCGGATTTCAGAGTTCTGCGGGCTGAATATACGGGACATTGACCTGAAAAGTATGATCCTCAACATTGACCGCCAGCTCCGGAGGACTGCGTATATGAAACTGTTGATTGAATCCACGAAGACAAATTCGGGAACACGCAATTGCCTATGACGGTAGATGAGGCGCAATGCTTCCGGGTAATTTGACAGGGGATGGTAAGGCGCTCGGCTTCGGCAGGGCATTTTTCTTTGTGTGGAAATATTAAGGGATTTGTGCTATTATAGTATCCGAGATTTTATGCAGATTATAAATAATACCGTGAAGAATTGAGTATCCGATGGCTGCTAAGCCAGTTGGAAATCGTTGTCTATTACTGATTAACTAAAATTATATTTGTGGAGGAAAATATGATATCATTGAGATTAATGCAAGATACCATGGAAGATTATATTGCAATGAGAAACTGGTTTTTAGAACCCGAACTGCAGAAATGGGTCTGGTGCGATGAAGTGGGAGAAGTACCAACGCTTGAACGTATTATTGAAAAATATGGTTCCAGAGTGAAGAGTTTGACGGATGTTTTCCCATATTTTATTTTAAGAGACAATGAGCCAATTGGATTTATTCAGTATTATATACACGATGAAAAGTCTATCGGTTTAGATATGTGGATAGGAGTTCTCAAAGAAAGAAACAACGGTTATGGTACTGAGGCGTTAAAACAAATGGTGCAAATCATTCATCAGGAACATCCGTCGGTAAAAGAACTGTTTATTGACCCGGAAGTTGATAATATACGTGCAATAAAATGTTATCAGAATGCTGGATTTCAAAATGTAGGTGAAATAATAGACGATGAAGGAGATAGATGTCTATTACATAAAATAGTTTTTGAAAACAATGGTGGAAATAAGGATTAAGGAAATTGAAATAAAATCTTAATTAGAATTTGTGAAGGTATGGAGATGCTGAATGTAATAGTATAAGAAATGCGAGATTGTAAAATTCTTTTCTTTTGGTATTGGTGTGTTTGGTGAGAAAAAGTTTGATTGGTTTGATTTAACAGTTAATTACTAAAAAGATATGATGTAGAGATTATGAATCTTGATATGCAGAGAGTAAATGAGGAGCTCCCTCCTATGGTCAAACGACAGAGATATTAGAAAGCTCTGGATGCTGCAGCTTAGGTATGGATATCCTTGTAAAAAAGTGTCAGCCGATATTGACAATATCAGAGTGAACACGGAAATTGATACAATGGAAAACCGCAGAAATGCGTGGAAATAAGCCTTTCCGCGGATTCGGCGGTTTTATTTTTTCGCTTTTTGGGGCTTTTTTCTGTTGCGGGGGCTGTTTTGCCCTCTAAATTTGCACCTCCTTAAAAATCCATAATTATTTTAAATTTAAGACCGCAGTAGTATTGACAGAGATTTAAGACTGTGGTAGTATGTATTCGTGGCCACTACTACAGTCTTAAAAAAGGAGGTGCTGTTAAATGGACATCAAGCTGTTCGATTCTGAACTGAAAGTGATGTCTGTCCTTTGGCGCGATGGCGATGTTCCGGCTAAGTATATTGCCAAGCTGCTTACCGAGGAATTGGGATGGAATGTAAACACAACCTATACCCTGATCAAGCGTTGTATTAAAAAAGGAGCGATTGAACGTTCTGAGCCCGGTTTCATGTGCCATGCGCTCGTTCCGAAAGAGGAAGTCCAGGAGGCAGAGACAAATGAGCTGATTGACAAAGTGTATGACGGCTCCGTTGATAAGCTGTTTGCCGCTTTGCTGGGGAGGAAAAAGTTGAGCGCCGCACAAATTGAAAAGCTGAAACAGATTGTCAATGATCTGGAGTGAGGTGATGTGAATGAGTCTGTTGCAGATGAGTTTTACCGGGGGCATACTGATTTTAGCGGTCATCGTCATACGTGCTTTGGCAATCAATATGTTACCCAAAAAGGCTTTTAATGCACTTTGGTGGATATCAGTTGTGCGGCTGATGATTCCCTTTTCTATCCCGTCTGCGTTTAGTGTGTATTCGCTGATGGGTAGTCATGCACCTGGCAATGGTTCACAGGCCATTCGCGTACTGCCGATTGGGGCATCCGGGCAGGCAGCGTCTATGCCGGACAGCATCACAAATGCGGTTTCCACATGGACGGTTGTATGGGCTGCTGGCGTGTTGGTCTGTGCGGTGTTTTTTAGTCTGGCATATTGGAAATGTCGGAAGGAGTTCCAGACATCCATTCCGGTGGGGAATGACTTCACTGAAAACTGGTTAAGCGTCCATCAGCAGGGGCGCAGGATTTCCATCCGGCAGTCTGGCCGGTTTTCTGCACCGCTTACATATGGCGTACTTCACCCGGTGATTTTGATGCCTACGTCTACAAAGTGGGAAAATACAGATTCATTGGCATATGTTCTGGCCCACGAATATGTGCATATCCGGCGTTTTGACAGCATCAGGAAACTGGTATTGATCGTGGTGCTGTGTGTACATTGGTTTAACCCGCTGGTCTGGGTTATGTACGTCCTTGCAAACCGGGATATAGAACTGTCATGCGATGAGGCGGTTGTCTGCCTTTTCGGTGAAAATGCAAAAACGGCTTATGCACGGGCATTGATCAGTATGGAGGAGACACGGAGCGGATTGACCCCTCTGTGTAACAATTTTAGTAAAAATGCTATTGAAGAAAGGATTATTGCGATTATGAAGATTAAGAAAACTACAGTTTTTTCACTTGTTATGACAGGACTTATTGTTGTGGGAACTGCAACAATGTTTGCCACTTCTGCAAACGCACAGCCACAGCAGGCTGAATCTGTGGGGCAGGGCAGCGGAACAGAAATAGTAACCAAGCCGGATTCCATTCCTCAGGTTGACGATAGCTTTGGACCTTTTTTCAAGGAAAGTGGAAAGGCTGCAGGGGTTGATACAGAAGATATGAAAACGGCTGTCCCGGTGCAGTCAGATGATATTTATGGCGCATCCGTAGAAAAAACCA
>ERZ777305.2724-NODE-2724-length-14044-cov-3.474015_pt1 | contig 14044 bp, 9 predicted proteins | sample MGYA00374965_ERZ777305 | MGnify/ENA primary metagenome ERZ777305 (study PRJEB29328, sample SAMD00013331) | mouse gut metagenome | study: EMG produced TPA metagenomics assembly of the Metagenome analysis of fecal microbiota from mouse which was promoted... | reverse complement strand
GGGCAGACTCTTTAACTGTCCGTAGGAAACTGCCTGTCTGAAATATTCACAGACTGCCTGAATGGTATCGGGACAAAGGGTTGGCTCCCCGCCGAAAAAGGTAACCCGGTCAACATTCTCGTATCGTCCGTCCAGTAGTTTGTGTAAATATTCTACAGCGGTCTCGGAATTCATTCGCTGTGGCCTTTTTCCGTATGTTCCTGCGTTGGCATAGCAGTACTTACATGCCAGATTGCAGTCATTTGCCACCATAATTTCCAAGCGGCTTAGGGATTTTCTCTCCAGGAGATTCTTGGTTTCTTCCAAGCTGAGCTTCGGAATACCCTGAAATGATTTGCGCAAATATTCTTCCAGAACAATTTCGTCCTGTAAAGAAAGCTCATGACGAAAATACTTATCCATATTTGATTCAATTGCTCTCGCATGCTCCGGTGTTGTAGCTTTCAGTCCGCCGCATTCCGGCATCCAGACCGCGCCGGCTTCTTCGTCGCTGACAACGATAAATTCATCCTTCTTAAGCATCTTCTATGCCCCCGAATCTTTCTTCTTCCAGCAAATATTCCATTGTACCAAGCTCCCACCTGCAATACTGTGCGGATTCCCCGTCGGTTACAATAAACAGGCATTCCGGGATATTGTCGATTTCGGCCGCGTAATGAGCGAACCGTTCTATAAACCGCATATCGGGAGGGGAGAAGGACACGTCTCTTTTCAGAGCTCCGTCATAAGCGATGCCATGTGTGTGAATGATAACGGGTATATTCCCCTGCTTACTGCAGTTTTGCAGAAACACATAGCTCAGCTTTGCCGGAATAATAACCTGGTGTGCCTCCTCTGCTCCGCCTACCTGACTGATCATGCAATAGTCAGTGAGGCAATATATTTTTTTACCTTCTCTGTGGAAAACATTGCTGACTGCAAGCGCCCCGTGTTCTGTATGTTCCTCTTCCCTAGCAAGATGCACTATTTTTCCCAGTACGCCGCATTGATCTTCAAGATTCATGAATTTACCTACGCATGCCGCAGGTCTGCCGTTGGTAGAACGTAACGAACAGATAGAAAAGGTGCATCTTCATGAATATCATAAAGTAATGCATACCTCCGACAGCCCTGCGATACTTTGATTAGGAAATGGATTAATTATTGATACTTACAAGAAACATTCTAATTCATTTATACCGCCGATGCAACCAGCAGAGTGGTTGTATTTTGCTTACAAATTCTCCTAAAGTTTGAAACCACTCTGCTGGTTGCAATAAAGTTCAGCGCATGTTATAGATAAATTAACGGATAATTCGCAATAGTTTAATAATATTTACTATAGAGCGGTTTATCTGATTGCTGATTTTATAGGAGGAAAAGACTATGGGTTCATTTAATCACAGTGTAAAAAAAGCGTTCGGCATGCTTCTGGCAACCGTCACAGCATTCTCTATATTTTTTCAGCCGTTCAAGGGTCCGGCAGGAACCGACAGACCAGGGATCGTTTTGTGCGGTGAGGGCGAGGGTGAGAAGGAGGAGCAGCTGCCGTTACATCCTACCATTCCATTTACTCATTAACCTGTTAATATTTATCTTTTAACTCCCACAGCTTATTGTAAAAATTCTCAAGAACAGAATTCTTGCAGAAACGGCTTAGCATAAGGCAGCTATATAAATCCTCTTTCCAGTCGTAATTGGAAAACGGCATATTTTCCTTCAATGCATACGCTCTTGCGTTGCAAATCCAGTCATAAAGCAAAGAATCCAGCATATTTATTCTTTCTGCATTTAAGCAGAACCCAATAGCTCTTTTTATATAAAAGAGGGACAGATGGTATTTTTTATATCTGTACAACATAGTTGCCTTGTGTTCAGTATATAATTCATAAGTACGTATATGATTTTTTGCTCTCCCCTGCTTCTCAAATTCCTCTTCTACCCGGTATACCAGCCGCATGCGGTTGTAAGCCTTCTCTAAATCTTCTTCCGTATCCCGGAGCGCCAGATGATAAATGCACGCCATTTCTGAATTGGTCAAATAGCATTCCTCTTCATCCGGCAGCTCCAGGATGGAGAGCGGCAGTGTACATTCCAGGGATTGAACGAGCCATTTTCTGTATTCCTCCCTGTTCAGCTGTCCCAGGCAATATTTTGTAAATCCTTCCGTGTACAGCAGCCATTGCCGGTTAATCGGATGTTCAGTGTCAATCAGCTGTTTCAGCTCCTCCAGCCGGCTTAGAATTTCCTCATGAAGATAACTGTTTCCAAGGCGTCGGATCGTCTTTTCCAGTAGACGGGCCTGAGGATTTGCAGTTACCAGTTCCGTCTGCTCGCATTCCGGCGAAAGCCTGAGCCGTTCACATAATGCCCATAAAATTGCCGGCTGCGTAGTTTTCTTTTTACCCTCCAGGCGGCGAAGCGTATCTAACGAACAGATTTCCTCGCAGAGTTTTTCCTGTGTCATTTTCAGCATTTTCCGGCGAATACGGACGATATCGCCGATGCAGTAAACATCCTGTGTGCAGTAAAGATATCCATCTCTCCATTGGTTCCGAGGCATGCCGAAGCGTTCATATAGATCTTCGAAAAGCTGCCGGAGATTTTGTGTCTCCTCAAGCATGCCGGAAAGGGCACCTGCCCGTTTTGGCTCCTGCTGTCCGCGGTACAGCTCCTGAAGGCCCTCGATGACCTCTGCTTTGAGTGCCAGGAGCTCTGACAGATAATACAGTCTTTTCGTATCCCGGAGCAGCATGATGGCAGAATTGCACAGCTTAATCAGCTCAATAAAGTTCTGAATATTTCTTCCGTTTTGTTTTTGCAGTGCGCGGCACAGCAAAAGTACTGTTTTCGGGTAATTTACTACTCTGCTGTCATCTTCAGCCGGATAATTTTTCAGATAGATCAGCAATTCACGGAATTTGGCAACAGCGCGAGGCAGCGGAAGGCAGTCGATATATTCCAGTATTAAGTCAATTTCCTGTGATGCGAGCACAAGTTGCCTTAATGGTTTTTCATCAAAGGCCGGTACGGTCAGCCGGACAGCATCGCCAAACAGCCGGGACAGTTCCTCCCGCGCAGCGCCCTGCCGTTTGAGACAGAGACCTTTCATCTGAAAATAGAACTGTTTTCTCAGCTGCTCTCCCATTTTTAAATATGCTTTTCTATTCTTCTTTAACGCTGCTGTACTGGTTGCCGCATTTTCACTTTCCATGCTGTATTTTTTCGAGTACAGCATCAGAAAATCGGTCATACCGCTGATATCATTTTGGTTCAGGGCTGTCAGGATTTTTTGCTGTAGCTCCCACTCGGCATATTCCTCGCAGCCAAGATGACTTTCGTAAGATTCGCCGGAGATTCCGACACGCAGAAAAAGCCGCTCTCTCAGAAGCCTTCCCGGATTCTTTTTCCCATTTTCAATAGCGCAGAGCATGCTCACAGTGCATAAGCCCTCGCTCAGCTGCTCCCGCGTAATGGCCCGGCGCCTGCGGTTTAAGCTCAGCCATTCGCCGTATCGTCTGCCTGCCTCTTCGCGATTGTATGCTGTTTTTCTGTTTTGTCTTTTTGGTTTCAAAGCAATATTTCCTTTCTGTGGGAAGGGCTGGATCACAGCCATAATGATTCAGAGCAGATGATTGATTGCCATAGAATTCCGCCATAAGATAGAATCCGCAACTTGTTCAGGAATAGCTGTTTTAAATAAGCTAATTATAGCACTGAACCTGGAAACAAGTCAATATAGTACAACAGAAAACATACAAAAGAAAAGGATTAAAATCAATTAATAGTAATTTATTCCTAAAAATTTAAGGTTTACGGAAGAATAAGACCTGCCTGCCTTGCATCAAATCTTTTTTGGTTACATAAAACCTGAATAAAAGCAAAAAACGCTGCTGCAAAAGGGAACGGGCCCGATATGAAACGCAGGCGGGGGAAATTCACGCCTGTCCCGCACGCAGCGCTTTTGCAGCAGCTTCTCCTGTTTATTTAGTTATCCTTACAGCTTTGCCTGTACAAACGGCATTCCTGCCCTGGCCGCCGCTTTGACAATCTCCATGCCCTCTTTAACGGCAAAATCATCCTCTGTCCGTACCAGCGTAACAATTTCCTGAGGATAGAGCTTCTCCAGTTTAAAATCCGGCATTCCGGTTTCCGCGCCGAGGCGCTTCGGTGAAATAAGAATTTTGGCCGGCGGAAGTTCTCCGGCATCGAGCTTGCGTTCGTATTCCTTCGCTTCGCGGATAAGCAGCGAAGCAAGACATTCCGGCGTACACCAGGTGCTGTCCAGAATGAGATTGTAATTATTGAAATTGAAATAGTCCAAGCCGTATATATCCCGATACCGGATAGTTTCCGTTTCGGCCCGCAGTTTCAGCTGAGCCTTTGCATCCTCGACGGAAGCATATTTTTCGACATCTCCCCGGTTGTCGTTGTAAACGCGCTCTGCCGCGACGCTCAGACTGACGGACAAAAATACCTTAAAGGATTTTTCTACGAAATTCCATGCAAGCCGGGAGTCAAATACAATCGGCTTATTCGGGTTTTCCCTTGATATTTTTGCGGTGGTATCGTCGATCAGGTGATCGTATTTGTGATCAGAGCACATAAGCTGATTCATTTCCAGTACGCTGATCCCCATTTCTTCGGCAATGGAGCGCTGAACCTTTCCGGTCGAGTAGATTTCCCTGCCGAAATCCTTTTCAAGAATTCGGCATATTGTTGATTTGCCGCTTCCGAGATTACCTGTCAATGTAATATGCATATTTCCTCCCCTTCCGCCGCCCGACTGTTTCGGGGTTCTTTTTAATGGCATGTTTATTTTACAGTACTTCTGTTTTTACTTTTGATATGCAGGAATTCAAATGCCTATATGATAGCAGTTTTTTTACGGCCCGTCAAGCGGCGTTCAGCGCGTCTGAAGTGTCAGGTTTCGTTCCCAGCTTCGAATGCGCTCCTTCATTTTCTCAATATCCAGAATTCCGTAAGCAAAGCCTTTGCGGATCAGCTCTATCGGCAGAAATTCATCATACTTTTCAAACAGAGGCTCTTCCTTTGGATAAATCAGCTCCATGGGGTCAAGAGGCTGTTTTTCCTGTTCAAAAAGCACGCGGAAAAACTCTTCCTTGGTCGCTTTCATTTTAAACTGGATGAAATACGGCCGTGAGGAATCCAGGCCGTTCAGCTCAAGCTGAGGCGCGCAGCGGAGCATGAGAAAACGTTCCATCGCAAGGAAGGCGTAGCTGCCCAGCCACGGGAAAAGGCACCACATATTTCCGCCGAGACAGACGAGCGGATTGTTCGCCAGATCTGCATTAAACGCCGTGCGCCTTGCCTCCATCAGTCTTGCTGCGCCGTTTTTCATGAGATACGGATAACTCCGCTCTTCCTGCAGCACCTGATGCATGCGCTCGAGTATTTTCGTATGAACATCGCCGGGGCACTGACCGAAATAGGCCGGAACTTTGCCTTTTACCGGTTCGCAGTAAACCAGATGGCGTTTGTGATCCACTTCCTGCACGACCCAGACATGACCGGCCAGAGCAATTTTTTCTCCGATCGGCGGCGGTTTGACAATGGTTCCGAGTTCTTCAGAATGTGTTCTCACCGTATATTCTTCATTTTCCTGAAAAACCGCATAAAACCGGAAGGAATTTGTCACGCGTTCCCCGGCAAGCCCGACAATCAGTCCGCCGTCCTGCACCCGCTCAATATGCCCTGTTCCGATCAGATGATTCAGCATAAGCCGGTAATCTTCCTGCGTAATCCGATGAAAATAGCTGAGGGACAGAACGCGGGAGGCCAGTGCAGCAGGGGTCATTTCCCCGCAGGAGGCGAGTGTGCTCATGGTCTGATGATACAGCAGGCTGAATGGAAGGCGATCGAGTTTTGGCGGTTCGACCCAGCGATCCTCCATGTACAGCTGAATAAGTGCAATACCCTGGAGGAGCGGCCACGGGATTGTGGCGGGCAGCATCGCTCTTGCTTCGGGCTGTTCCTCCCGCATGACAAACCACATCTCCGGCGGAAGATCCCGCCGGCCCGTGCGCCCCATCCGCTGCAGAAAGGAGGAAACAGTAAACGGGGCATCAATCTGAAACGCGCGTTCCAGCCGCCCGATGTCGATGCCAAGCTCAAGAGTCGCTGTCGTGACGGTTGTCTGATACTGCTCTTCATCCCGCATAATATCCTCCGCAGTTTCGCGGTAGGAGGCGGATAAATTACCGTGATGGATCAGAAAGCGATCCGGTTCATGCTTGAGTTCACAATATTGGCGCAGCGTAGTTGTTACCGCTTCGCATTCCTCCCTGGAATTTACAAATACAAGGCATTTTTTACCGCGCGTATGCTCAAAAATATAGCCTATGCCGGGATCGGCATCTCTCGGTGCGGTGTCGGAGATTTCTGTCTGAGGCGGCAGAGAGGTTTCTGCGTATTCCTGGCTGGGGTCAGCGGACGATACAGGCAGGGTTGTCTGCGGGGGATTTCCGGATGTGCAGGCCGGTTCCGGAGGAAGTATCCTGCCGCCGCCGCTGCCGGCCAGCCATGCCGCTGTATGGGCAAAGCCGGAGGTTCGGAGCGAAGCCCTTGCTACTCCCTCTGTGCTTTCTGCTGCAGATTTATCAGTTTTCTCCGTATCATAAGCTGCATTGGCTTGTGCGGTGTTTTCTGTCCCTGCTGTGCGCTCAGTATCCACTGCTCCCGGTACTTGTCCAGTGTCTTCTGTCCCGTCTGTCTGTTCAGCAGCTTCTGTTATCCCGCCCGCCTGCGGGCCGCTGATAAAGAAATGCTCCATGGACAGCCGCCATTTTGTCCCCTTCATTTCGATTTTCGGAATGACTGTGCCTCTGCCGGTGCCGGACGCCAGAAAACGGCCGGTGCTTTCCAGATCGCCGATGGTCGCGGAAAGTCCAATCCTGCGCGGATTGACACCGGCAAGTCTGGAAAGCCGTTCGATCAGGCAGAGTGTCTGTCCTCCGCGGTCTCCCCTCATCAGGGAATGCACCTCGTCAATGACAACAAATCGCAGGTCTCCGAACAGCTGGGAGATAGAAGCGTGTTTGTGCAGAAGAAGCGCTTCCAGCGACTCCGGGGTTATCTGGAGAATACCGGACGGGTTTTTCAGCAGCCTGTTTTTGTGTGACTGTGACACATCCCCGTGCCAGTGCCAGACCGGGACTTCCGCTTCAATACACAGATCGTTCAGACGCATGAACTGATCGTTGATCAGAGCCTTCAGCGGCCCGATGTAGATGGCGCCGACAGATCGTGGCATATCTTCCCAAAACAGCGTCAGAATCGGGAAAAATGCCGCTTCCGTTTTACCGGACGCGGTCGAGGCGGACAGCAGTACATTTTCATCCGTGTTGAAAATGGCATCGCCCGCCGCCACCTGGATGGCTCTGAGATTTTCCCAGTTGTTTCGGTAAATAAAGTCCTGAACAAACGGCGCATAGCGCTCAAATATGCTCATCGGCGGAACCTCCTTCCGGCGCCGCCCGCCGGCAGCAGATTTCGTCCTTCTTCCGAATAAAACTAGGCTGAATAAATTTTTCCAAAGCCTTTTCCGGAGCCGGGAGCTTTTTTACGAAACCGGGAGGAAGAGACGCTCTCCTGCCGCACAGCAGACGGTATATGTTTACAATTCAGTATGTTTACAATTCAAATTCCGCAAATTCCTGTTCTGTCGCTTCTGCACTGCCCTGCGGTTCAGCCTTGGCAAAGCCAAAACCCTCCGACTGCAGCAGCTCCATTATGCTCAGCTGCGGGTTCTGGAAGATTATGTTGAGCAGTTCAATAAAATCGCGTATAACTTCACGCGGCGTGATATTGGTATCCGCGCCGATCCGTCCGAATTCAATTTTGATAAAGCCGATCAGCTCTTCTTCGGTAAAGCGCTTTTCGTACTCGAACAGCACGGCATGAATATCCGCAAGCTTTTCAATCAGCACAAGCATTTCCTCGTAAGTCAGCGGAGCAAGGCGGATAATCGGCGCGAGCATGTCCTTTGTGCCCTCCCGCCCGAAACGGCCCTCGGCAAGCCGGGAGCGAAGTGCTTCATAACTGTATACGCCCCGTCTGGTGTCCTCGATACACTGCGGCGTACCGCCCATGATAATACCGAGGTACTGCGCCTTGCCCTGCAGGGTATCATTGTACATAGTTAGAATTTTTTCATAGTTGTACTGGCGGGTAATGCTGTTTGGTATTTTGTAAATATTGACAAGCTCGTCAATCAGAATCAGCATGCCTCTGTAGCCCGCCTGCTTAAGGAAATACGCAAAAAGCTTAATATATTCGTACCAGTCATCGTCTGAAATCACAATATTAACGCCGAGTTCGGCTCTTGCCTCTGTTTTGTTGGCATACTCGCCGCGGAACCATTTAACGACCCTAGCCTTGTTTTCATCGTTGCCGTCCGCGTAAGAACGATAGTAGATGGTCAGAAGCCTGGCAAATTCGAAGCCGTGAACGAGTTCACTCATGGAATTTGCGACCTCGCGGATTTTCTGTTCTACGCGGCGGTCAAAATCCGAAGAGTCTGCAGAAGAGCAGGGAGTTCCTGCAGCGGACTGGGCTGAACCGGAGGAGAGTCCGGGAGTTCCTGCAGTGGACTGAACCGAACTGGAGGAGAGTCTAGGTGCTCCTGCAGCAGGCTGGGCCGATGCAGCGGCGGAAGCTGACTCGTCAGCCACGGCGTTTTGAATGCTGCTGATCCAGCGGTCAAGGATAAGTGTGAGAGCGCCTCCTTCCGGACGGGTTTTTGTGGACATGTTGCGGATCAGTTCCCGGTAGGTAGCCAGGCCTTGGCCTTTTGTGCCCTGCAGGCGGCGTTCGGGCGAAAGATCAGCGTCCACTACAACAAAATTGCGATCCATCACATAACTGCGGATGGTCTGCAGAAGAAAGCTTTTCCCGCTGCCGTATTTTCCGACAATAAACCGGAACGAAGCGCCGCCCTGAGAAATAATATCCACGTCATGCAGCAGCGCGTTGATTTCTGTTTCCCTGCCGACGGTAATGTACGGCAGTCCGACGCGCGGCACTACGCCGCCTTTCAGGGAGTTGATAACAATCTGGGCAATTCGTTTTGGTATTTTCATATTTCCTCGCATTCTGTCCGCAAAGGCGGACGATTCCGACAGCTGCGCTCCAACCGGTCAGAGCGGCAATTATTTATACTCCGGAACGGGAGATTCTGAAGGGACTATCAGTTCTGTAATCCGCACAGTGCGTTAAGCTCCTCCTCATAATCTTTGATCAGCGCCGGTGTTTCTCCGTCAAATTCGATAATGTTGTCAGCAAACTGCTCGTAGAGGGCTTCGTTGATCGCTTCCACTATCACGGACAGCATAACCCGGTTTTCGCGGAGCAGACTGCGGTAGTCCTCTCCGCGGAGCAGATGGTGAAGAAAATGATACTGTATGTCTGTGAGACCGTCGAGGGCGGCGTCCGGCGCGGCGGTATCCTGAGGGCCGATGTGCGGTCCGGCAGCAGCCGCTGCTGCGGAGAAGACCGCTGTCTGCGAGGCGCCGCCAGGTCGGATACCTAGATCAGCGGCAAATGCAGCTGTCTGAGAGGCGCTGCCAGATCGGATACTTGGATCAGCGGCAAATGCGGCTGTCTGCGAGGCGCTGCCAGGCCGATTATCCGAATCAGCGGCCGGGGTTTCTACGCGATTCACTGGTTCTGTAATATAAGCCGTTTCCGCTTTCTCTTCTCCTTTCCTCAGAGGTTCCTCCGATGCCTCCGATACATCCACCGCCAGCAGCCGTTCCCGTGTGAGCTCTGCAGACTCCCGGATTCCGGAGAGCTTGGAAAGGTCAATTTCTATTTTCGGTGCGGCATTTTTCCGGTTTTCGGCAAGCCTGCGGTCAATTGCTTTCTCAATAATGTCCGCTGCCGTTTTTGTCAGCGGTTCTGCCTGGAGCGCTGACTTAAAACCGTATTTTTCGCGCATCCGGCTGTCCAGCAACCGCAGAATTGAGCCGAGCTCTTTGCTCTCGGAGCGATTCCCGTAAAATTTCCGGCAGTGCCATTTTCCGCCGCTGCACCGATAGCTGTGTATGTCATTAAAGCTGTAAACATAATTATCGTATCGTTTCTGATCGAAAAAAATTGCAGAATAAAACATCTCATATTCGCATTCGGCAATCACGCCGAACAGCTTTTCGCAGAGGCTTTTTTTTCTGTTTTTTTCATAATATGCGGACAGGGAATCGAAGACAGCGCAGACAACATTTTTCGTGTCCTCCGGGTAGGCGTGATAAAATGCGGAGCCCGGCAGATTGTAGCCGGAAAGCGCACAGATCGCATGGAAGAGCTCATCCTGCTGCTGTTCCCGGTGATTCAGAAGTACCTGAAGAGCGCTGTCAAACGCCGGCTCCATAAGCCCTTCAAGAAGCGAAGCATCCAGATTATAATAGACTGCATAGTCGCACAGCCAGGTTCTCATATAGCGGTCAAGCCGGGAATCCGACATCTGATATGCCGTCCAGAAGTTTTTCAGCATGAAAAGTCCCTGCTCCGGATTTTCGACACCGATCTGGTTCAGAAGTTCATAAGCGTACAGCAGTGCATAGGAAAGCTGCGGGTGCTCAAACTGCCCATGCCGCAGCTTTGTGCGCCATGTAAAATAACCCCGGAGCTGGGAAACGCTCATTGTCCGGTAGGACGGAAGATTCTGGTAAAATTCGCCGTAATACTGGTAATCATCTTCGTAATCCTGCATCAGCAGGGCCTGGCGGTAAAACAGTTCCGCTTCGGAATAATGCCATGTATTACTGTGATTAACCAGAAGCTTCATTTCGCGTATCTGTGCCGGGATATTATCAGTCATCGCCCCAGCCACCCTGTGCACCACTTTCGACGGCACCGGAATGGCTTCGTCGCGGTACACCTGCTCGTGAAAGGCAGCGTTCATTTTCTGCTTAATTTCGGATAATATCTGATTGACCAGTCTGTTTCCGTCCGTCACGATAATCTTCCTCCGTGCCATGAAAATGCCGAACATATTTTCTGCTATCTTATCATAAATACATGGGAGGGTCAACATAAATTAATTGCTGCACGGCAAACGCAGGAATGATAATTTTCCGTTGTTTTCATCTTTTTATTTCGTTCTGCTGCGGCATGTTGCGGCATCCTCTATTTCTTCAAGGATCATGATGCGTTAAGCCGGTCAGGAAGGTACAGCAGGCAATAAAGGACGGGAAGATTACCTGTTTTACTGCATAAACTAATGTTTCAGTACCCATATTTTCGCATCCAGCAGCTCAGCATCCACGGAGTCATGCGTAACAGCGATCAGAGTCCGCCCTTCCATGCGTTTTTTAACATACCGTGCCGCCTGTATCCGGCTCTGGCTGTCCAGGCCCCGGAACGGCTCGTCGAACAGCACAATGTCGGCATCTGAGCAGACGGCGCGTACGATAGCAACGCGCCTGCGCATACCGCCGCTGAAATCGGAAACCGGTTTTCCCTCATAATCTTTGAGGCCAATCTGTTCGAATTCCTCCCGCAGCCAATTATAAAGATTGCCGGATTGGCGGCCGTCTGCTGCTTTGTACTGTGCCGTGTATGGACTGGAGGTTCTGTATTTTCCAGGGAGATTCCCTGCGACGGTAGCGTTGAGAAATGCATCTTCGTCCTCCAGAAGCCGATCCTCCTGAAAGACCATGGAAAGTCTTCCGTGTTTCGCGTTGACAACCTCGCCGGAATCCTGTTTTACCAGTCCGGCGAGAATCAAAAGCAGCGTTGTTTTTCCGACGCCGGAGGCACCCATTATGCACAGCCGTTCACCCGGTTGGACAGTTAGGGAAACATCGGACAGTACAAGCTGGCCGCCGAACTGTTTATGCAGATTTTTTGCGGACAGAAAACCGGCCGGTGTCTTTTTGGCAGCGTCTTCCCAGGGGGTGCTGTGAGTTACAAAACCGTCAGGGAAATGTTTTCGGTCATTTTCCGGAAATGGGAGAACCGGAACGTTTGAACCGGCTTGCGGGCTGCTGTCCGGGGGTGAAAGCTGTTTGGAGGATGCAGCAGAGACGTTCTGTTCCGTGGTTCCTGGCCGCTTTCTAGTAAATTTTCTTCGGACGAAAAGCATGACCGCCTTTTCAAATAAAGAACTTAAAAACACTATCACAATTGTCCATGCAAAAAGTTCTGGCGTCATCAGGTAAAGCTTTGCCTCATACAGCTGCGTACCGATGGAATGGGCCGGCAGGCCGATAACTTCAGCTGCAATTCCGGATTTCCAGCAGAAACCGAGACCGACGGAGCATGCGGTCACAAATGCCGGCCAGACAGCCGGCAGATAGATATATCTGATTTTACAGAAAAGACTTAGATCAAATATCCATGCCATTTCCAGAAGTTTTTGGTCGGTCTGTTGGATACCGCTGCTTATATTTGTGAAAATCACGGGGAGCACCATTAAAAATGAGATAACAATGGAGAGCTGAGCTGATCGCACCCAAAGAAGAACGAGAATGACAAAGGACGCTACAGGAATGGATTTGATCAGCTGCATTAGCAGCTGCAGGATTTCTCTCAGCTGTGCGTTCAGTTCGGCGAAAACCGCAAGCAGCGCACCAGAGGCAGCAGCGAGCAGAAAGCCGGCGGCAATCCGGAGAAAGGAGGTGCCGACCGAGAGATAAAAGTCTCTGGTGCGGGCCAGCTCTATCAGCGCGCACAGCGTATCCGGTACGGAGGGCAGGAAAATGACCCGATCCACCAGGCAGCTGAGCAGCTGCCAGGCGGCCAGCAATACGAGCACGGCTATGATTTTCCGCCGGTAAACTGCATGTTTTCTTTCCATAAATTCCTCCTGCAGCGCTTGGAAATCCCTCCCGCAGCGCTTGGGTTTGTTTGCGGGCGAATTCGTTGCAAGTTGCTGTTTTACAATCCTGTTTCCCGAAATACAACGTCCTCTGTTCCGCTGTAATCTTTCTTCTGCGGCCCGTGCTGCGGCCATGTTTTTCCGGTTCGCAGGCTATTAAATATTGCTGCTGCAGGACTTCATTTTAATTTTTTTTGTGTGATCTGTTTGACGGATGCAAATGCTTGCAGAGGGTTCTCCTGTGCGGCGGCTCCATCAGAATTGTCACAAGTGTCAAATAGCGATCCGTATTGTTTCGGATATCATCCTGAGTAACACCGTAATAGCGGTAAATGGTGCGCTGGATTTTCTGCAGCTGAGTGAACGACCTCTTATCCGATGAGCTGAAGTTTACGGAAAGCAGACCCCGGATTCGTTCCATTTCGACATGCAGCGTTCCGCAAATTTTCTGATCCAGCGCGGCATCTGAGCTTTCTGCCAGCCCCGTCCCATCCGGACTCTGTGAAGTCCGGGCAGAAGACCGATGTTTCTGGGATTTTGGATTTGTTTTCTTCAAACGGATCTCGTAAGAATGAAAATCAAGCGGAATGAGAGCATCATCCAGTCCGGCCGCTGCTTTGTCGTATTCCTGCATATATTTATACCATTCTTCCACGGCTGCCCGGTCATTGAAATCGGGCGGACGCTTCTGATCAGGAGAAACATAACCGAGCTGTTCCATCTGCTTCCTGTGATCTTTCCACACAATCGAGATTTTTGTATTCCGGCAGGCCTCACGGACACGGAAGTTTTCCGAAGGAAGCTCTGCCGCATGATATTTTTGCTTGATAAATGCGGCCAGTTCATCCGGTGTGTGGGATCCTGGCCGGATGCTCTGCATCACTCGGGTGCGCCGCCTCTTATGCTGTTTTGCCCTGAACCAGTCCTGAAGGCGGCGGATGGGATTTTTCCGTTTTCCGCCTGCTTTTCCCGCAATAAATACACTGGTCGGCCCGTCGCTTCCGCCGATAATTGTCACTGCGGAGGCTGATTTTTTATTAAAAGGATTTTTCACTGGTTTTCCTTTCCTGAGCGGGCAGAAGGGGATGGTTTGCCCGATGTACTGTCTTACAATTTTTTATTTTTACCGGGCAAACAATTTGCCCGATGTACTGTCCTACAATTTTTCATTCTTACCGGGCAAACAATTTGCCCGATGTACTGTCCTACAATTTTTCATTCTTACCG
>ERZ777305.2720-NODE-2720-length-14056-cov-2.395329_pt1 | contig 14056 bp, 12 predicted proteins | sample MGYA00374965_ERZ777305 | MGnify/ENA primary metagenome ERZ777305 (study PRJEB29328, sample SAMD00013331) | mouse gut metagenome | study: EMG produced TPA metagenomics assembly of the Metagenome analysis of fecal microbiota from mouse which was promoted... | reverse complement strand
GCTTTTGAAGCTACAGCCGCTCCTCCCATGATGCCGCCGTCTCCGACGTCTATGCCGTTATGATTGCGTCCCCAGCGAGGACCGAAAGGGCTGCTTATATAGCTGAATCCCGGACAAGGCCATGTGAATCCGGATGCAGAGGGCGCGGAAGGGGTGTATGTTGGCTGATTAGGAACGGAAGGAGTAACCGGAGCAGGATTATCGCCTCCGCCAACGCCGGCGTTATTATTATTTGCCTGCTGCTGTTGCTGTAAAAGCTTTTGCTGCTCTTCCCATTTTCTTCTTTGCTCGGCTTCGTAACGCTCCTGAGCCGCTTTTCTCTCGCGTTCGATCGCTGCGACCATTTCTGCTTCTTCAGCGTCAAGGGCTTTATTCAGTTCTTCGAGTTCGTCCTTATCTGCATTAAGCGACTCCTGTTCCAATGCAAGTCTTTCGATCTCGTACTGAGTATCTTTCATTTTCACATTAAGCTGTTCGATCTCGTCAGTTTTTTCCTCTTTGCGTTTTTCCTGATCTTCAAGCTTCATGGTAAGATTCAACTTTTCGGATTCGAGATCTTTTTTCGACTGTTCCAGAGCCTCTATTTCATTGAGAATATCGTTGATAAGCTTATCGTCGTATTCTGCGACACGGTTTATCATCTGAACGCGCGCCATCATATCGTAAAAGCTTGTCGAACCGAGAACCATAGACGCAGCAGAATCGTTGCTGTTCATATACATTGAGCAGAGACGTTCCTTGAAAAGTTCGATATTGGTATCGATAGCAGTCTGCTGATTTACAATATCGGCGTCGAGAAGAGTGATATTAGTTTCGGTAGTTTCAATATCTGCGCTGATGCTGTTCAGCTCGGCGTTGAGCAGATCGATATTTTCCTGAATACAGTCGATTTGCTCATTCAGATATTCCTGCTGCTGTTTTTCGTAATTCTTGTCGCCTTCAAGATCGTTTATTTTATTTTCAAGAGCGGCAATTTTTTCGGAATTTGCTTTACGCTGCTCCTGAATTTCCTGAAGCGTTTTCGCAGCCTGAACTTCACTTTTGTCGGTAAGCAGCGGATAAGCTGCCAGAATGCCGATAGAAATGGCGGAACAGGTCATAAATGACAGTACCCTTTTGGCAATTTTCAACTTCTTCATAATCATTCGGTGAAAAACACCATAAACTCCTTTCAAAATTAGCTTGTCCGTGAGTATTATACATTCAAATGCCGGCGTGTGCTGATAACGCTTCCCAGAGCGCCGACCAATCCTCCGACCAAAAGGTAAGACGCGCCGACGATAAGTCTGATGTCAGCAAAAGGTATAACGCTTGTTACGCCGAACGCGCTCATAAGCGTACCCTGATTAAGCAGTATGTTATATACTGAACGGTAGACAGCCCAAGTGATAAGGAATGCGCCTGAGCCTGCAAAAAATCCCGTAACAAAACCTTCAACAAAGAAAGGCGTACGGATAAAGGTATTGGTTGCGCCTACATATTTCATGATCTGAATTTCTTCACGACGGGCAAAAACGCTTGCCTTTGTGGTATTCGATATCATTATCATTGAAACGACAGCAAGCGCGACAATGACCGCTCCTGCAATGAGAGTAACGACTCTTCTCAATTCGCGGAGAAACTGCGCTACCTGCGGAGAAGATTTTGCGACTTCTACTTCGGCGATCTGACATATAACCTGCGTTGTATTTTCAATTTGATCATTATTTATGACGGTTACGCTGAATCCGTCGGGCATAAATTCATGATCGTCTATATAGTTGAAAATTTCTTTTCCCTGCGAGATCTGATTCTGCATACGTTCGTACGCTTCATCTTTTGAATTATACACAACGGTATCGACATTTTCAAGTTCAAGGAGCTGCGCGTTTATTTCGCCGACGCGTTCCTGAGGAGTATCAGGGTAAAGATATACGGCTATTTCGTTCTGATTTCCAAGACCGAGGATCATGGAATTCATATTGATGTAAAACAGCGCGGAACAGCCTACGAGAAGCAGCGAAATCAGCAGGACGCAGAATGTTGCGAACGCCATCATTTTATTTTTCCATATATTTTCAATACCTTGATTGGCAAGATATTTGATACCGCTTACTTTCATTCCGCACCTCCTCCGTCATTCTGAGATGCGCCCGTGATAGCCGCGATAACATCGTCAATGAGCGGAAGTTCCGAGTCGTCGGATTCCTTGCCGAGCGCAGTCTGATACGGAGCGGAAGCCGCGTTTTCCATAGACTGAGCAAGTTCAACTTCCGGCAGGATTTCATCGTTTATGCCCATTACGACTTCGTCGTAAACGATTTCGCCGTCTGTTATGTTTATGATTCGTCCTCCGAAATGACGAACAAGATCGTGTTCGTGAGTGACCATAAGTATTGTAGTACCCTGATCGTTGATGCCTTTCAGCAGTTCGACGATCTCATACGAAAGTTCGGGATCTATATTACCCGTAGGCTCGTCCGCAATTATAAGCTGTGGATCGTTGACCAGCGCTCTTGCGATAGCAACACGCTGCTTTTCACCGCCGGAAAGTTCGTCCGGATATGAATTTGTTTTTGATTGCAGTCCGACAAGACTTATAACATACGGAACTCTTTTTCGTATCAATTTTAGCGGCGCGTCAAGAACGCGCAGTACGAATGCAATATTTTCATATACCGTCATTGACGGTATCAGGCGGAAATCTTGGAAAACAAAGCCGAGAGTACGGCGAAATTCCGGGATCTTACGCTTTCGGAGCTTATTAAGGTTATAACCGTTTACGGTAACGACGCCGCTTGTAGCGTCGATCTCCTTAAGAAGCAGTTTGATCATGGTACTTTTTCCCGCACACGAAGAACCTACCACAAAAGCAAAGTCTCCGTCGTTGATTTTGAGGCTGACGTTGTTAAGGGCGTCTACGCCGCTTGAATAGGTAACGGATACGTTCTGAAGTTCTACCATGTTTACACCTTCCTTCCTTTACGGCAAGATGCGTGAGACAGCCATTTTATTATGACAACTCAGAACTTGACCGGATTGGCGGACAGGTACTTTTTAACCATAAGGGCGATTTTGAAGATAATAGCGTGATCAAATTCACGGAGGTCAAGACCTGTCAGTTTTTTAATTTTTTCAAGTCTGTATACAAGAGTATTTCTGTGAACGAAAAGCTTGCGCGAGGTTTCGGAAACGTTCAGGTTATTTTCAAAGAATTTCTGAATGGTAAAGAGCGTTTCATGATCGAGCGAATCTATGCTGCCCACCTTGAAAACCTCATGTAGGAAAGTTTCGCAGAGCGTGGTAGGGAGATGATAGATAAGGCGCGCGATACCGAGGTTGTCATAGCTGACGATAACCTTATCGGTATCGAAAACCTTGCCGACTTCGAGAGCCATCTGAGCTTCCTTAAAAGAACGCGCAAGATCCTTAACGCCTACAACGGCAGTACCGATGCCGACGTTTACTCTTGTATAAAATTCGCTGGAAAGAGTATCCGCGATAGAGCGTGCAAGCTTTTCCAGATCCTTTGAATCGACTGTGCTTTTCAGTTCCTTAACGAGAACGATATCGGATTCCGTAATATTGAAAACAAAGTCTTTATTTTTATCGGGGAAGAGGTTCTGAATAACATCGTAGGCGGAAATATCGTTTGCGGAAACGATCCTGATAAGAAATACAGCGCGGCTTATTTCAGCGTTGAAATGGAGTTCGCGTGCCTTTATCACGATATCGCCGGGGAGAACGTTGTCGAGGATAACGTTCTTGATGAAGTTGTTGCGGTCGTATTTTTCATCGTAATACTGCTTGATATTAGAGAGTGTGATAGCGAGGATGCTTGCGTATTTTGCGGCAGCGTCGTCAACGCCTTCCACAAAAACTGCATAATCCGGCTTTACCCGTGAACCGAATGGTTTATAAGTATAGCCGTCGCGAATGAAAATATCGTGAGAATCGCTGAGATCGAGGGAAACGAATTCGTTTGTCGTACCTACTTTCGTAAGATCGCTGCAAGCAATGATCGTAGCGGTTTCATCAACGACGCCGATAGTAGCGTCGATAGTATCTCTCATCTGGTGAACTAAACCCTGAAATAATCTGTTGGACATAGGTATAAATCCCTTCTATAAAATTTTTTATACAGCTTTCAGAATATATTACAAATTGTAACACATAATTGTGAATTAAGTATGAATGAATTGTTAATTTTATTTTGAAAGCTTGAACTTTAGACAATATTTCCGTGTTAGTATTGTGATAAATTTACAAACGGAAATGATATTTTGTAACCTGTTAGTAATAATTACCTGTAAAGTTGTAACTTCTTACATTTACATTTTTTCAGGCTGATCGATCTTGAGAATGGTAAGCACATTCCTCAGAACTTGTTTTACGATCAACGAAAGCAGGATACGCGCATTCATAAGTTCTGGAGTTTCGGCATTCTTTACGCTGCATCCGTCGTAGAATCTATGGAAAAGCGTGGCAAGATCGACCGCATACTTTGTAAGCTTTGCCGGGTCGTAATTTTTCGCCGCAGTCTCGATCTCGTGTGGAAGCGAAGCGATATGGCGGATAAGCTCAATCTCACGCGGATTATCAAGAAGCGTAAAGTCTGCATTTTCGGGAATTCCAACGCCCTCGGAAGCAAGATTCGAGATCAGGCTGCAAATTCTCGCATGAGCGTACTGCACGTAAAATACGGGATTCTGAGAAGAGTGCTCAACTGCGAGATCAAGATCGAATTCGAACTGCGAATTTGCTTCGCGGAGATTGAAATAAAATCTTGCCGCGTCAATCGGTATCTCGTCGAGAAGAGTGACAAGGGTGATAGCCTTGCCGCTGCGCTTTGAAAGCTTGACGGTTTCGCCGTTTCTGACAAGCCTTACCATCTGCATGAGAACGACGTCCAGCTTTGAAGCGTCTACTCCAAGCGCGGTAATAGCCGCTTTAAGGCGCGGCACATAGCCGTGATGATCAGCGCCCAGAACGTTGATAGCCTTATCAAAACCGCGTGTTACGAGCTTGTCGTAATGGTATGCGATATCGGGAACTATATAAGTATACAGACCATTGCTGCGGCGCAGTACGAAATCCTTATCCATTCCGTAATCGGTAGCCTTGAACCAGACTGCGCCGTCCTGCTCATAAGCGTTTCCCGAAGCGAGAAGCTTGTCAACGATAGTCTTGGTTTCGTTTTTCTCGTGAACGGTACTTTCCCTGAACCAGTTGTCGTACACGATCCTGTACTTTTTCAGATCGCGCTCCAGCCCTGCGATATTAATAGGAAGAGCGTAGTTTACAAGGGCGTTTCTGCGTTCCTGTTCCGGAGCGGAAGCAAGTTCGCAGCCGTTTATGTCATAATAATTTTTAGTATGTTCAATGATATCCATGCCGAGATAAACATCATCGGGCATTTCGAACGCCATACCCTTTCCGCTGAGGTCGTATATATACTGGAAAAGCTGATCGTTATCAGTATATTTTTCCATCGCAGCTCTGCCTGATTCGCTGCAAAGCTGCATAAAGCGGAGATCGAGGGATTTTCCGAATTTTTCGATCTGATTACCTGCGTCGTTTACATAGAATTCTCTTTCGGCGTTATATCCTGCCCAGTCAAGAACGCTTGCAAGGCAGTCTCCGATAGCTCCTCCGCGAGCGTTTCCGATATGCATCGGACCTGTGGGATTTGCTGAAACAAATTCAACAAGAACGCGCTTGCCCTTACCAAAATCGGTTCTGCCGAAATTGTCTTTTTCTTCAAGAACGTTTTGAGCAACATCCGCGAACCATTTTCTGCTGAGGAAAAAATTCATAAATCCCGGACCTGCAATTTCCGCACGATCGAATACCGAGCCGTTAAGATCAATTTTCTCGATAATAAGTTCGGCTATTTTTCTTGGCGGCAATTTAAATGCGCGCGCGCATACCATAGCGGTATTTGCTGCGAAATCGCCGTGAGATTTGTCTGCCGGTATCTCAACAGTAAAATCGGGAAGAAGATCTGCCGGAGCAGTTCCCTCGGCAACTAATTTTCCAAGAGCTTCCGTGATAAGTTCGCGAAGCTGCGTAGATGCGGATTTAATAAGATCTGCCATTTTTTAAAATCCTTTCTCATAGCCTGAGACCGACGTTTCAGGCTTGATTTATAGTCATAATTATTTCATTATCTGAAAGATAAGAAGAATTGAGATCAAGAGTATATTTAAGATAAAGTCTGCCTTTTTTAGCAAGTTCGTTGCTGATAGCGTGAGTATAAACGCCTATCTGCATATTTCCGTAGGGCGTACCGTACTGGCAGAAGTGCTTTCTGCCTATTTCGAGCGATAAAACGGAATTCGCCGTTCCCTCGCGAATAATTGACGCCGAGCGGCTGCCGTTCACGGTGATGGTCGTTATCGAGCCTTCAAAACCGGTTGCAGACGTATCTTCATAGGAAATGACGTCCTGTCCGCCGGATTTTGAGACGGTAGCTTTTGTGAGAAGTTCCGCTTTGTTTTCTTCTCCGTACTGCCTTTGGATGCTTGTCAGGGAGATCATAACGTTATTTTTCAAAACAATCGCCTCTTTAATAGGTTTTTTCTGCATTTTCCATCGCCTGCTCAAGAAGTTTATCGATCAGGTAATCCATCTCCATGCCAAGATGCGCCATAAGCTGCGGATAAACGCTGTTAGGGCGCATACCCGGAGCAGTGATGACCTTGTTGAGCAGCAGCGTTCCGTCTTCAGCGAGGAAGAATTCAACTCTTGCCAGTCCTTTGCAGCCTAGAGCCTTAAACGCTTTTACTGCCGTTTCGCGTATCATATTGTGATCTTTGTCGGTAAGATCGGCAGGAACGCAAAAATCGTCGGCAGGGTCTTTTCTGACTTCCGTGGGGTCGTAGTTTTTATTTGTTGGCATTATTTCGCCTACGTATGAAGCAAAAGGCGCGTCGTATCCGAATACCGCCACTTCGAGTTTTCTGCCATTTACATATTTTTCAACGACAACTTTATTATCATTGGAAAAGGCGATTTTCACGGCGGTTATAAGTTCGTCGAGGTTTCTTGCGACGCTTGTTCCCGCGCTGCATCCGCTGTTTGCAGGCTTGACGGCAAGCGGAAATTCAAGCAGCTTTGAAATTTCCTCACATTTTTCGTCGATCCTGTTCAGATCGCGCTGACCGATAAGTTTCCAGTCGGCAGTTTTTATGCCGTAATCATCGAGAACCATGTGGGTGTGGGATTTATCCATACAGGAAGCAGAGGCGAGAAGACCGCATCCGACATATGGAATGCCCGACATATCGAGAAGTCCCTGGATAGTGCCGTCAGCGCCTCTTTTGCCCTGAAGAACGGGAAATGCCACATCAATTTTTCTGAAAGAAACTTCTCCGTTTTCTATGATCATAATGCCGCGGTGGAGAGGGTCGGGGGATAGGATAGCGGAGGTGCAGTCGGGATTGGATTCCCAGCTTCCGTCGGCGATTTCCGACGGATCCCCCGGGAAATAGAGCCAGCGGCCTTTACGGGTTATGCCGATCGAAACGACCTCGTACGAAGAGCGCGGAATATTGCGTATTACCTCTGCGGCGGAAGCAAGCGAAAGTTCATGTTCCTGCGATGTACCGCCAAAAATAACAGCAGCCTTGATTTTTGCCATAACTATCTCCTTATAATATTTATCAGAATTTGTTTTCAATCATATTTTATTTTATCACATTTCACAAAAAACTGCAAGTATTATTTGCAAAAAATCAAAAAAATTTGCATGAGAAGTACGCATCAGACAATTATCAACATTATTTTTTGTTTATTATGTATAGTAAAAAATCCCCGGCAAACCGAAGTTCGCCGAGGAATGAGAGGGCTGATGGATTGGTTTAGTCTATCTTTTGCCCAAAGACCTGTCGTGAGAATCTGTGCAGTCGTGGGCAAGAATGTATTCGTAAATTTCTGAAACCGTCGTGTATGCTATCCCTACATAGCTGTCCGCGCATCCGTAATACAAGGCTATCCTGCCGCTTTCGGAATCCTGAAGAGTTGCGCACGGAAAGCAGACATTGGGAACGAATCCGCGTTCCTCATACCATTCTTCGGGCGTAAGCACATAATTTGCGCAGCGGTGAAGAACCTTCGACGGCTTGCAAATATCGAGAATAGCTGCTCCTACGCTGTAAACATAGCCGTTGCAGGTGTTTACCACTCCATGGTAAAACAATAGCCAGCCGCGGTCGGTTTCTATCGGAGCAGCGCCTCCGCCGATCTTGAGATTTTCCCACCAGTTTTCCGATTTTCCCATAACGTGACGGTGACGTCCCCAAAATTCCAGATCTTTACTTTCGCTTATAAAAATATCGCCGAAAGCCGTATGACCGTTATCGCAGGGGCGAGACAGCATAACGTAATTTCCGTTTATCCTGCGCGGAAAAAGTACTGCATTTCTGTTATATGGCAGAAACGGATTTTCGAGACGGGTAAACGTCTTGAAATCGTGAGTTTTCGCCATTCCTATCGCCGCTCCGTACATATCCTGACACCAAATGGCATAATATGTGTTTTCGACCTTTACAAGCCTCGGATCGTAGGCGTAGAGCGGCTGGAAAGTCTCTCATCCGTAAATCTTATCTTCTCAGACTCGAATTCCCAATGGAGCGCGTCGCTGCTTTTGCCGAAGTATATATGTGGGAATCCGTCGCGCTGTTCTCCGCGGAAAACCCCAACAAATCCGTTTTTATAGGGAAGAACGGCGCTGTTGAAGATACGGCTGACTTCGGGCAGGGGATTCCTCCCGATGATCGGGTTTTCTTTATGCCGCCACATTGGAGCGATACAGTCCGCAGGCTTTTCCTGCCATGGTATATTGGGTAAAGGCGGACAAATAAGCTTTATTTCAGATATACCGATCATTCCTTTCTTATTATAACATCGCCTTAAAATTTAATGTTAATTAAGTAGCTGTTACTTTAAGTTTAAGTATACATTCTTTTTTGTAAGTTGTCAAGCGCTTTTTTCAAAAAAAATAATTTTGTAGGAATTTATGAAAATATTAACAAATATTTATAAAATATGCATAAAAATAAAATTTATAAATACAACATGAGAAAAACTATAGATTTTTTTTCGATTTTGATTTATAATATATTAGTACTTGTTTGAAAGAACATACATTAATATAGCTATTTTTCAAACAAGCCCTGAGAATAAATATTAGAGATTGCCTTCATTCAGATAGGAGATGCATATGATAATACAGAAATTTGTAAACGCTGTTACGAGCGGACAGTTTGACGATAAATTCAGGGAACTTTATGGGAATTCCGAGCGTGAGATCATGAGACAGCGCGCGAGATATATCAGCGCAGTCGAAAATTTTTCGCGTATTTATCCCGAATGCAACGATATTAGGATATTTTCGTCGCCGGCAGGCATAAATATCGGCGGCGATACATATCATCATGGCGGATTTATGCTTGCAGCGGCTGTAACCTGCGATATTATAGCCATATCAGGAGTTAATGAGGATAAAACGATACGCGTTGATTCTCATGATTTTCCGTGCTTTGAAATCGCTCTTGACGGCAGCTTCAACTCCGCAGATGAAAGAAACAAGTATTCTGAATTAATCGGAAAAAGTAATTTAGAAAATGGCTTTAACGCCTATATTTCGACAGATATTCCATCGAATCATGGATTTTCGTCAGATACTGTTTTACAGAAACTCATAGAATCTATAGTTAATAGTTATAATAATGCCGTAATCATTGACGGAACAAATAATTGCGGCGGAAATTTTTTTGCGTCAGGAGGTTTTGTTTCAGCTGAATCCGATGGCGATCCGGAACCGCATATCACCGTTGTCGACTGTGATTTTTCTTCTCTGGGTTACAGTATGTGTATTACGAATTTTGGCGGGAATCCGCGAAATTCGGAATGTCGGGACGATATGACGCAAAGAATGGAAGAAGCTGCGAAATATTTCGGCAAAACGCTTTTATGTGATGTGGATGAAGAGGAATTTTATATGGAATTGTCGGAAATGCGTAAAAAATGTTCTGATTTGGCTGTATTGAGCGCGATAAGTTTTTTTGAGGAAGAACGCCTTGCCGCAGAAGAAGCCAAAGCTCTTGAGATAGGCGATACGGAGGAATTTTTCAGACTTTTCGGTCAGTCGGGAAAATATGATCCGAATCGTTCGGTATCTGCTGCGATATCAGTCAGCAGAAGATTTCTTGGCGAAAGCGGCGCGGTGCGCGTTCTCGAAAATGAAATGGTACAAGCATTTGTGCCGTCGTATCTGGCTGCGGATTATGCGGCGGAAATGGACTCCGTATTCGGCGAAAAAAGCTGTTATATATCAGGTGTTCGTTCAATATTCTCATGCCGCAAAATAGGAGTTCTGGAGGAAATTTAAGTATTTATGTTAAGAAAAAAAATTAAGGACGATGGAATATTACGGCTTATTCCAAAACGAAAAAAGGGAATTCTCAGATTGATATTCAGCAGAATTTTTTTGATCGCTCTGCTTGTTCTGCTGCAAATTTCTATTCTTGTTTCGATATACCAGTTTTTTCTTGATTTTATGCCGCAAATACGGCTGTTGATGGGGATTTTTACGATCATAATGATATTTTATCTTTTCAACTGCAAAATGGATTCTTCGGCGAAACTTTCATGGCTGATAATAATAATGATATTTCCCGTTCCGGGAGCGATCCTGCTGGGATTTATTCAGAGCGATACCGGTCATCTCGCGATAAAAAAGCGCGTTGCATATCTTATAGCTGAAACCAAAAGAAAACTTCCGCATAATAAGGGAATACTTGCGCGGAAAGAAGTACGCAGTTCCGGGATCGACGATCTTTGCTTCTATTTGAACCGCACGGGCTGTTTTCCGATCTATGAAAATATTTATACTGAATATTTCCCAAGCGGCGAGAGTAAATTTGAAAGGCTTATCGAGGAACTTTATAAGGCTGAAAAATTCATTTTTATCGAATATTTCATTCTTGACGAGGGTTATATGTGAAAAATATTGGAAATACTGCGCGATAAGGCTGCTAAAGGCGTTGAAGTACGCGTCATGTACGACGCAATGTGCGAGATGTCGACGCTTACTCACGATTATCCGTCGCGCATGGAGCGTCTGGGGATAAAATGCAAAGCTTTTTCACCAATTATGCCATTTCTGTCGACTTATTACAATTATCGCGATCATCGGAAAATTCTCGTTATCGACGGAAAAACGGCTTTTAACGGCGGCGTCAATTTCGCGGACGAGTATATAAACCGTAAAGAACGCTTCGGGCATTGGAAAGACGCAGCCGTAATGATAAAAGGGGACGCCGTTCGGAGCTTTACGCTGATGTTTTTGCAGATGTGGAATATTTCCGAAAAAAAGCCTGAATGGGATAAATGGCTTGAACCTGTTGAGCCGATCGGAAAATTTGACGGATACGTGCTGCCCTATGCCGATTGTCCCCTGGACGACGAAAAAGTCGGAGAAAACGTTTATATGGATATCCTCAACCGCGCGACAAGCTACGTTCATATAATGACGCCGTATCTCATACTTGACGGAGAGCTCGAAAATTCCCTGAAATTTGCGGCGGAACGCGGTATTGACGTGAGAATAATTCTGCCCGGAATTCCTGATAAAAAGGCGGCTTATTCCCTTGCTAAAACTCATTACAAGTCGCTTGTCAGAGCTGGTGTTAAAATTTATGAATACACTCCCGGATTCGTGCATTCCAAGATTTTTGTGTGCGACGATGAAAAGGCGGTTGTCGGGACTATCAATCTTGACTATCGCAGCCTTTATCATCACTTTGAATGTGCAACTTATATGTATAAAACGGAATGCATAGAGTCTATCGAAGAAGATTTTCAGGAAACATTGAAAAAATGCCGCCAAGTTACTCCGGAAACCATTAAAAAGGAAAAATTATATTATAAAATAGTCGGACAATTTTTGAAATTAATTGCTCCGTTATTCTAAAAAAAGCACAGTGTTTCATTATGAAACGCTGTGCTTTTATAATTATCAGCTGCTCTTTCGGAAATTTTTATCGGTTACAATACGGGCGAATATCAATCCCAATGGCAGGGCTGCAATGATAAGCGCAGCTTCGCATAGCCACATTCCGCCTTCGGCAAGATTTTTTTGAGCGATGAAAAATATTCCCTTGTACATATACATTCCCGGAACCATAATTACTATCGACGGAACGGTGACCGTTATACGCGGATAACCTACGGCAGGCTTTATAAGAGTTGCAAGCATACCGGCCGCAAATGTGCCTATAAATGCAGCCGCCGCCGCAGGAACAGGAGTGAAATCCACAAGTTCCAGACGAAGAGTGTTGGCTATCATGCCTATAAGTCCTGCTGTTGCCGCCATTTTGCGCGGACTGTTGAACATAAGAGAGAACCCATAAACGCCGCAGAAACTCGTGACAAGCCTGAACAAAAGCTTTAAATGCGCAGGAATCACGACCGCTTCGAACGCTGATGGCGCAAATCTGAATAGTGAAGCCGTCAAGCTGCCTGTTAAAGTTGCGATACCTATGATAAGGATAGCATATGTCACGCGTTCAATACCGGAGCGGAGATCGAGCTTTGAAAGATCAAATCCTCCTGTTATCAGCGGAAATCCCGGAATAACGAAAAGCATCGAGCATATGTAGCCTGCCTGATGAACTGCCGAAACGTCAAACAGAAGTTCGGCAAGCTTTATAAAAATTACATATGTACAGCAGGCGGAAGCGACTCCTGCGGCGACGTTTGCAAAAAGCGTTATGTGATTTTCCAGTAGCTTTTTGCGCGCGAAATTTCCGACGCCTGCTCCAAGAAATGCGCCGAACATTTCTACAGGTCCTCCGCCAAGCAGGAATGTGAATGCGCAGCAGGCGAGAGCCGATGCGAATCCCAGTCGCAGAGCCTTATAATTTGCAGGCAGATTTTCGATTTTGTCAAGCATCATATTAAATTGCTCGATCGAATATTTTCCAGTTCTTTCTGCGAAATTATCGTTGAAAAATTCGAGATAGGAAAGCTTGTGAGTATTAACGCCCGTTGTTTTCAGCGAAAGCGCATTGGTACAGGTCTCGCCGTTTTCAACGCAGGTATATTCTATCGAGAGCAGTCCGATGTCAGCGTTGCAGGTGATATTCAGCGCGCGAGCTATTTTGTTCATCGAAGCGCGGACGCGCCATGCGGCCGTTCCTACCGAAAGCATGAGAAGTCCTACTCTTCCCACAAGATAAGTTTTTTCTTTAAGAGGCGCGTCGGCTGCGGCAGCAGTGCTTTCGCAGTCTATGATCTCGTGCCAGTCGATCGTCATATGCTGTGTTCTGAATTTACTCATGTGATCCACCCTTTGAAGATTTTTTACCAGACTTATTATACCATACCGGAAATAAAATTTCAATAGATGATTCCTGAGAAATAAATATTATTTTTCAAAGTTGCAAATGACCGATTGCACTTGAAATAAAAATGCTATAGCACAATTTATCAGTTAATCAGTATTATATATCATTGAAAAATTCGGAAATATGATCTATAATATAATCACAAGGTCGGAAAGACCACGGAACGGATAAGCAATGGAGTTTATCTATTATATCATTATATTAATAAACCTGCTGACAGGCAAAGCAGGAAATGACACACATCAGTGTCTAAATCTCATGGAGGGAAAGAAAATGAGAAATTCAATGATGAAGAAGAAAATTATGGCGATCGCGGCTTCCGCCGTAATGAGCGTTACGGCTGTAACCGGAACGATGTTAAGCGCGGTTACTCCTTTTGCAGGAAACATAACAACAACTTTTGCGGCTGAGGCAAGCGTAAAGGTTATGTCATGCACGGGCTATGCCGAGGGAATGTACGCAACATGGGGTTCTGTTTCGGGCGCGACAGGCTATAACGTTTATGTTGACGGAGTTCAGATCGACTCTATGCTTATCAGACAGTACAGCGGCTATATGAGAGCCGACGCTATTGGTCTTAAAGCGGGAAGCCACACGCTGAAGATAGTTCCTATCATCAGCGGCAAGGAAGATTCCTCAAAGGCTGCCGAGGCTACGGCTTCATG
>ERZ777305.2717-NODE-2717-length-14063-cov-6.042262_pt1 | contig 14063 bp, 10 predicted proteins | sample MGYA00374965_ERZ777305 | MGnify/ENA primary metagenome ERZ777305 (study PRJEB29328, sample SAMD00013331) | mouse gut metagenome | study: EMG produced TPA metagenomics assembly of the Metagenome analysis of fecal microbiota from mouse which was promoted... | reverse complement strand
GCGTATCCACCCAGAATTGTTTAATCGCCCACCCAACTCAGATAAATTGTTATTTTGCGCATCAAGCTGGTCTTTCAGAGCTTTACCTGCAGTCTGGTCAAGCGGGATGCCTGGGACGGTTGCGGTCAGGCTTGTTGATGTTCCCTGCCATGTCCCGTCGCCCCGCAGAAAGGCATTCTGTTTTCCCTTTGCCGGAGCAGGAACGCTTCCGGCTCTGCCGGCGGCATCTGCGGTTGCGCCTGTCATGACGGAAGGGGCATAGGCCGTTAAATCGGGTTTATTTTTGATATAGGCATCCGAATCCGTATCGGAAACGTTCCAGTCCGCCTGTACATTTGCTTTTGCACCGGATTCGATACCGTTTAGTTTGTTTTTTTCTTCGGTTGTATAGTCGTGCGTGGACAGGCCTTTTCCGGCGACCTTATCGACTTTGTTGGTGACGGTGTTCCAGGCGGAAACCAAGGTGGCGGTGATGCCGTCCAGAACTGCCTTATTATTGTGTGTGTGCTTCTTGTTGTTGGCGTCTTCATATTTGGCATGGTCTTCTTTGCTCAAAAGGCCGTCAACGAGGTCGGTCGCTTTTGTTTTCAGCGTGTCCAGTAAATTATCCCGGTTTTCATTTTCCTGTTCCATACGCGCCAATGCAGAGTCGATAAGCTCTGCATTGGCGTTGAAGACGTTGATATTGTATTTTTCAGTTTCTCCGGGTTTGTGGAGTTTGATAAAGTTTGTGAATGTACCCATTTGTTCCTCCTTGAGAAATCGTTTGGTTTATGGTCAGTGTTCGTGATTTCCGGTGAGCATGGTCAGTTCTTTCGAGGAAATATTGCAAAAGGAGAACTGGTATATGGTTACATACTCAGAATTATTTGCGTATACACTTGTAATCTTTACTATTTTTGCGTTTGCATTTGAAAACAAAAGAAAATAACCGCCAAAGTAAGCGGTTATAATCTTGTTTTATAATTTAATTCATTTGGGACCGACCGCTTGTCTCTACGGGCCAGTGCCTTTTGCATTTGTTTCCATGCAAATGCAAAAGCACAATATGATGTCTGCACAGGCGGAGAAGTGTTCCGGATTTAGTATATTCCGTTTATCCAGGAAGCATTGCCGTTTTTATGATGGAAGGTAAGGATTAAAGTTTCGCCTGCCGTACAGCCGGGAAGGGTTAAAGTTTTACGCCATCCTTTCTCCCCGCCGTTTGAAACGTCGATGCCGTCGTCGATGCCTCTTGCCGCGGCTATGGCATTGCCGTTTCGACTTACGGTGAGACTGAGTCCGTTCGCATTGTGCGCCGAATTGTAGCTGACGTATCCTTCAAATTTTAGATAGCATGTCCCGTTATGCGGAGCGATGAGGGGAACTTCGCCGTAATCAAAATCGGATCTTGACATATATAATGTAAACTGTTCCGGAGCAATTCCGGTCGATACGCCAAAGCTGCCGGGATTTGTTTTCACATCTTCCTGTCCCTGTAATCTTCCGGCATTGTAGCCGTTTGTATATCTTGTGTCATGAATCGTCTGTATTGCCTGACAAATCCCGTCCGGGCTGTTTGCTGCCGGTGTAAATCCAAGCCCTTTAAGTTTATTATAAATCTTATTTACACCATCCTGAAAAGACGTTACAATGCCATTGATGCGGTTTTCCATATTTGAAAGTTTAGATTCTGCCGTTTCACCGTCGTCAAACTCGACGTCGCCAGCCTTTGTCCAAAAAGAAATTCTCAGCCACAGGCGGCTGTCCTCGTCAATTAGTTTTCTGAATTTTCTGCCTGTTTGTATTTTTTCATTTACTGCCATTTGAAATGCTCCTTTCGATAAAAAATCGTCGCTTGGTAGCGAATATTAAGAGTATGCCTGCGGCAAACTCTGAGAATGCGTTGCATTCTCCCTGAATGGTTTACGTTGCTGCAATTTCTCATAGAATAAAAAGGCGCCCGGAGAGGACGCTGCATTATTATTAGATGATGTCTGGATTAAATCCATATGGTTTGGTTGTCAGCTGCGGATGGTTCCGTATCAGAGCTGACAAATGGTTTAATTGGCAGGATTGTCAGTAAATGCTCCTGCAAGTTATCAATGCGGTTTTCGATTGCATTTAAGAATACGGCAAAGTAACCGCAGATACCTTCCTGCTGACCGATATAATCGTTGGCCATGTCATATTGCTTTTTTTTCAGAAAACGTTGATAGTTTTCCATAACCTGAACTTTTTCGAGATTGATATCTTGAAAGAAAAGTAACGGGTCAATCTTTGCAGGATAAAAAGACATGGGATTGCACAGCATCTTATTCACCTCCTACCCATACGTCGCCTTCCAGACAGTCAACGTCATCTTCGTTTTCTTCAAAATGAACAGATTGTTGAACCTGTCTGGCATATTTTTGCGTATTATATATCTCGTCTTCCCATGTGCGGAATGTTTCGGCGTCTACAATAAAGCGGGAAAGAACTTCTTTGTTGGCCTGAAGCAGCTGTGCCGCCTGGCTGTATTGTCCCTGAGAACGCAGCGCATTTATCTGGTTGATAACAGGGGCGATATCATCGTCGATGTCTGCAAAATTGTGTTTGGTAATTTTTTTGTTTGGGAAGCTGCTGTATTCGCTTTCATATTTCGTCATATTCTGTCCTCCTGATTTCATTTTATAAAAAACGCCGGCATAATGTATATTATCGTTGATGATTTATAAATTATTTTATTTTTAATGCAGTAAGTACTCCGTTTGTCGTCGTTGCAGCTTCTCCGGCGGAATAAGCCGCAAGACATATTTCCTGTGTATTCGCAATTTCTAAAATTGTCGTAACGGTACAATAAACCTGAGTGAGTATAAAATCAGCAGCATTGTATGCAGACAGATTAGAATCTGTTATTGCAATATACTTACTTGTAACTTGTTTTCCGTAGACATTTAATTGGCCGACAATGATATAGGTTCCGGCAGAAAGTGTAATGGAAAGAATTTTGGACCATGTTTCAGCCGAAATAGCTGTATATCCGCTTTGTCTTACGCTGCTTATATTCCCCAGGTCTTTTGCCGTGAAGTCGGGTTTATTTTTGATATAGGCATCCGAATCCGTATCTGAAACGTTCCAGTCCGCCTGTACATTTGCTTTTGCGCCGGATTCGATACCATTTAATTTGTCTTTTTCCTCGGTTGTATAGTCGTGCGTGGACAGGCCTTTTCCGGCAACCTTATCGACTTTGTTGGTGACGGTGTTCCAGGCGGAAATCAGAGCGGCGGTGATGCCGTCCAGAACGGTCTTATTGTTGTGTGTGTGCTTCTTGGTGTTGGCATCTTCATATTTGGCATGGTCTTCTTTGCTCAGGAAGCCGTCTGCGAGGTCGGTCGCTTTTGTATTCAGCGTGTCCAGTAAATTGTCCCGGTTTTCATTTTCCTGTTCCATACGCGCCAATGCAGAGTCGATAAGCTCTGCATTGGCATTGAAGATGTTGACAGTGTATTTTTCATTTTCTTCGGGTTTGTGGAGTTTGATAAAGTTTGTGAAAGTACCCATTTAGTCCTCCCTGAAAAATCATTAAAGTATGTTCGGTTTATAACTAATATTCCCGTTTCCCGGTGAGCATGGTCAGTTCTTTGTGAGTGTATCTGCTCAGGGAACCGTGGCTGTATGCTGACAGAATCCGGTGGGTTCCGGCTTCTTTTGTCAGCTTTTCGTATAACGGATAAAACCGGTACATGGTAATTGTGGAAGTGAAGCCGGCAAAATCGTGGGAAACGGAAGTAATGATGTATTGTTGTTCGGTGTCGGAATCGCTCCGGCGATAGGAGACTTTTTTATTTACATCGAGAAATGGCAAAAGGGCAGTAGTGATGGTAATACTATCCGTCAGTCTGCAGTTTTTCCAGTTTTCCCATTTGGCCCTGTCGGCGGCCAGGTCATCGGAGGTGATGTTTTCATATTCTCCGCCGGTTTTGACGTCCAGAATTTCTCCAAGATTTTCCACGGTAAAAGGGGAGTCCGGGACGATTGTCAGCGTGACTCGTTCGCAGTTGTAGAACTGCTGAAAATATTCTTTGGAGTATAGCTCATAGGCTTTGCCGTCGGGGCCTGTAACAAATTTGCCGCTTTTTCGTCCGCTTGTCAGGACGTTGAGAGCATGAACCTGCCACTGGCCGAGCAGATAGGCTTTGACGACGTCCTGTCCGTCTGTACGCTTTTTCTTGATTTTAAAAGCGTATACGGTATCGGGCAGCAGTACGTTTGCTTTGACAGGACTTTCGTCGGCTTCACTGTAAATGCCGACAGTGCCGAACTGGTTGATATTGAGTTGGGCGTTGGCCTGATTCGCTGCCGGAATTTTCAGGCCGATAACGTCTCCGTTGGCGTATGTGTCTTCGTAGCCGGCGATAGCGGAAGAGTAAACGTTGTCCGCGTAGGAGCATTCTTCGCTGTAAAAATCCGTTTCGATGACTTTTCCCCATATTTCGCAGATGTTGCGGACGCTCGTCATATCGACAGAGGTATTTTCCGCTATCAGGACTTTTTGGAAAAAGGAGTTGTCCAGATAGAGGGCGTCTTCGTAGCACATCGGTTTTTGCTGGCAGACGAAGGTGTTTGTCTCCATGTCAAAAAACATTTCATAGTTGGGATAAAGGTCTCTGAAAGCGGTCAGGATGGAGAGAACGCTGCATCCGGCGGAAAATTCCAGGTCGTGGGGGATGGCATTCCATGTGATATTTTCTTCCCGGTATTTCTGCCAGTCATCGAAATAGTCGGGCATTGCTTTATATTCGCCGATATCATCGATTCTGTGATTAGTTATGTGGGCCAGTTTTTCAAGGGTCTCGATTACGGCGTCGCGTATGACGTTGTATCGTATGACTTCTCCTGTTGTTTCGTTTTCTTCGTATGCCGGATAGCGGATGAGGAGGGAACCGAGCTGGCCGTTTTTGGTTCCGTCAAGTTTTTTCATAAAATCGGCACAGTTGACGGAGAGATTGTCGGAAACGGCGTCGTAAGCGCCGGAGGTATTTTCGTAAAGGTATGTGCCGAGGGGATAATACTGGTATTGTCCGGTTCGGCGGTTGAACAGTCCGACGGAAATTCGGATATCTTTGTTGAGCCATAGCAGGCTGTTTTCGGTCAGTTTTATTTTTTCCCGAAGCGTCGGCTGAAGAACAAATCCGGCGGTGCGTCTTATATCGGATTCGCCGTTTATCGACATATTGCCGCCGGTTAAGTCGGATTCGAGGGTTCCGATGATTTTCCGGTCGGCGTCCAGTACTTCGATTTTCAATTTCATTGTCTGCATGGCTGCGGACTGGGAGAGTACGAGTGTCAAATCTTCCTGTGTAATGATATCTGCCATTATTCATCCCACCATTCTGCTTCAATTTTGGAAAATCCCAGATAGTACAAATCGGATTCGGAGTTGACGTTTCCGATTTCCACCCAGTTCCAGGAAATCTGTCTGTCGTTATAAGTTCCGTTCGCGGCATCGGAAGGACTTGGTGTGACCTGCACGAGCCAGAGTCTTCCATCCGGCAGTTTTAAAATTTTCGGGATGCCGTCGCATATAAAATCCATAAAATCCCGTTGGTATTTGATGCGTTGATAGTCCTGTGATTCCTCGTATGTAAATTCACAGGAGGTTTCATCCAGTGGAACAAAAGAGCCTTTGCAGCTTCCCGTGTCGTAGTTGGCTATGGTATTCCTGATAAAAAGGGGATACCGGCTGTTAAGCAGTTCGACGGTGGAAGAAGGGAGGTTGCGGGTCGTATCGCAGAAGCCGTCCGTAATTTCGGTTCCCCATACGATTTGGTCTTCGATGAGGAACATTTTCGTGTATTTTGGGGTGGCAAAGGTCGTGGCATAATCGCCTTCCATGCCGTAAAGGATGGGAACGAGGGCGTATTCCATTGTCTGGCCGGAGGCCACAAGATAGTCGGGGTAATTGAGAACAAAGTCTTCTATACTTTTTGTCTCTTTGACGGCGATGGTTTTCCATTTGAATCTGCCTTCCGGTCTGCTTTTTAATATGATGTGAGAGGTGGTCTCCAGGTTCCAGTCCACATTTCCCGCATTTGTCGTATGGTTGAACCTGGCCCATAGGATGGTGTCGAAATCCCATTCTTCGGGGCATTTTGCCGTTAATTCAAAGTCTGTCGCTTTGGAGATGTACAGGTCGTCATAAATGCCGTTTTTCAGTTCAACGTAGTTGATATTTTCAAGGCCTGTGGGGGTGAGGGCACATGCCAGTTCACCACCCGCAAAGCCGCTGCCACAAAATAACATGCGCTTAATCGCCTCCAATCCATAAATCGTTCAGTATTGCGTCTGACGGTTCTTCCTGTTTTAAAAAGGAGATGTAACTGTCTTTGTTTACGACGATGGTTTCGCCGGGGGTGTCGAGCCATACATCGTGGTCGTCCATCAGGTGTCTGGGCGGCCGGTTTGTTCCATACCAGAGATTTCCCTGCGGGGAGCTGCCAATTTCCATAAAAACTTTCAGCTGGTAAATATTGTTTTTGCGTCGGATGGCAATCGTTATCATATCCGTGTCGGTAAAAACCTGTTCATCGGAATAGAGGATATAGTTGTTCAGGCCGTTCGGAACGGTCAGTTTGAAACGCAGTTTTCCTTCGTCATAAATGCGTGAGCTCAATGTCAGGCCCAGGCCGTCATTGTTCATTTTAAAAATGTCGGCGGTCTGCCAGAGGTTGACGCCGCGAATCAAAACCGTAAAATCATCTTTGATAAGGAAGCCCTTGTCGTAATACAGTGTCTTATCGCGGAGGTCAATCATGCCGTCTATATATTCGAAACTGTCTGTTCCGTTGTACTGGATGATAATCAGGTTTGTTGCGACCTGTACGCAGCCTTGTCCGGGAACGGGAGAGGCATAGAGGCGGGCATATTGATTTGGATTTTCAAACTTTGCGGTTATCTCCTGATATCCGGTGTCGAGTTCCATGCCGTTTACGGTCACGCCGACGCATCTGATGCGGTAGGCGGTGTTATTGTCAAGTCCGCGGTAAGTATAGCTGATGAAAAAGGCATCCGTCTGCTCTGCGCTGCGTAGCAGCTGCTTTCCGGAAGCATCATATAAATAAAAGCAGTATTTGCTGATATCTTCCCAGTCGGCGGAGTAGTAGTTTATTTCCGCCGTAAAAGAAGAGCTGCCTATGATATGGTTTTCCGGCAGATTGCGGAAATAGAAATCAGGTGTCCTGAATACATGGAACAGAACTTTATCCGACAGAGCGGAAGGGTTGTCTTCCATATCGAAGGTCTGCGCCTGTATCGTATATTTCCTGCCGTTTGTCAGCGTATGGGCAGGGATTGTATGTTTTAGGGAAAAAGAAGAAACGGTGTCGTCGAATACGACGGCGTTCGTTTCATAATCCTGGATGATGATTCTGTTGGAATGAGAGCGGTTCCCTGTCCAGGAAAGGGATACTTCATAATCTTTATCAGCGTCAAAAGGCTTGATTTTCTGAATATAGGGTTTGGGCATTTTATCACCGTCCTTCTGTGTTTATAGTACGCCGCAGATATGGATGTTCCGGATATCTGCCAAAGGTTCCTTGACCCACACATGCTGTCCGGTATGCAGCAAAAGGCCTGGAATGGCACATTTCACAATCCGTTCATTGCCCGTTTCATCGAGGATGACATAGCCTTTGGCGGTAATGTTTTTGACGACGGATTTGTATGTGCGGTCTGCTTTGTAATTGTACAGTTTCCGGTCGATGGCTGTCTGAACCGACCGGAAGATTTCTGTTTTAAAATCCATATTGCATCTGCTCCTTATCAGCCGCGCCCTTGTTGTGGTACGCGGCTGTTATATAAAAATTAGTTCCGCTGCGGACAATAAGAGGTAAAAAAGTTACGTCGCAGCGTGGTTATCTGATAGCGCTTTGCTGCTCTGTATAGAGATGAAAACCGCTGAAAAGCCGGTTCAGTTCAGAGCCTACCTGTGCGGCGACTTCCCGGCTCGTAACGCCGGGGCAGGTAATGCGGATATCGCCGATGCGGATATTTGGCTGAATATTTTTGTTGTTTGTAATCATGTTCGCGGCGGTAATGTCTCTTACCATTTTTTCTATCAGCCGCGTATGGGTAATCATCGCGTTGCCGGAAAGATATTCAAAGCTGTCATCCGCCTTTTCCAGAAGCGGCTCAAAGGCTTTGTGTAATTCGTAGGCGCGCTCTCCGGGTCCGATGGGGCGGAGAAGGGAACCGTCTTTCTGTGTCGGGAGCGGTTCCGCGCCGTTGCGGAATGATTCAGGCGAAAAGGCAGAGATTTCAGGTTCCGACTCTGCGGTGGGCATGACGCCGACGGTTGATGTTCCTGCAACTGGTATGATGCCAACGGTCGATGTTTCCGCAGCAGTCATAATGTCTGCGGTTACCGGTTCGGCGGCTGTGGTTTCTGCAGACTGGGAAGACAGGCCGCTTGAAATATGTGGTGTATCGTCACGGACGGGTTTGCTGTTGGAAAAGTTGCGTACGCCTGCTTGGATTTTGGAGGAAATTGTGCCGCTGATGGCGCCCGGCAGTTCGCCGTTCATGTCAACATTGATTTTGATGGTGCACTCAAATGTTTCGCCGTCGATATCGCGCAGACCTTCGAGCATTTCATGCACATAATCTTTTGCCTGCCCGATGACCTCTGAAAGCTGCCCAAATCGTCCGGTTACACCTTCGCCGTCGGGTTCGCCCAGTATCTCTTCCGTTTTCTGTCCGAGATTGCCGACAGAACCAATCAGCCCTTTGCCGTTTTCACTCGTTCCGTCAGTTTGTTCGCCGGATACCGATTCACCAGAGGTTTCCGATGTATCGCTGCCAATGGCGGCGGTCACATCGGTTACGGCGCCTTTTAACTGTCCGAATTTTCCGATGGCGCCGGTTCCGTCGCTGGCAGATTCGTCGCCCCCGGAACCAAGCGCTTCGTCGGTGGCTTCTTTCAGACTGTTCATTGCGCCGACCAGACCGCCTGTACCGGTGTCTGTTCCTGTGTCCGTGCCGTCCGTCCCCTGGCCCCCGCTGCTGCTTCCGCCCGTCAGGGCTCCCGTAACAGCGCCGATTGCGTCCGATACCGGGGAAATGGCTTCGCCCAGTCCGTTGAGGCCGTCGATATACTGCTGTGTGGCTTCCAGATAGGAACCGAGCGCTTCCGTATTTATTCCGGCTGCGTCGGAGAGACCGGAGAGCATCGTATCGTTGCCCGAATAGATGTCCGCAAGAAGACCTAAATATTCTTCTTTGAATCTGGCAAAGGCTTCCCCGGACATGTTCAGGATATCATTTGTAGAGATGCCGAGTTGTTCCAGCGCCGCTGTCAGTTTGGCCTGTTCCTCGATTTCGCCCAGTTCCTGCCAGCGGGATTTATAATCTTCCATACCCTGAATGATGCTGTCCCAATACTGTTCGGTTTCAGCAATCCTCTGGTCGTACTGTTTGTTAATCTGGTCAATCTGAACGTCCAGCAGGTCTATCTGTTCATTGATAGATTCTTTTCGTTCTTCTAAAAGGTCAATTTCTTTTTCGATGAGCTTTATCTGCTCTTCTTTGCCGGCAATTTCAATTTCCAGTTCCGCGTCTTCCACGGCCTGCTTTGCGTCGCGCGCGCCTTCCGTGTCCTGTGTATAGTGCATGCCCTTGTCGGCGCTGTACTGCAGAATGGTACGCTGGTTCATCATGCGTTCCAGTTCGTATTTGGATTTTTCGAGGTCGATTTCGCGTTTCCGCTGTTCGTTCGCATCTTTGATTGCGTTGATTTCCTCGTTGATGCCGTCGATGATTTTCTCCTTGGCCTCAATCTGCTCGTCAATCAGCTTGATTTGCTCTTCATACTGCTCTTTTTGTGTCTCCAGAACTTCGATTCTTGCGTCGCGTTCCGCTTCAAGCGAATCCACGGCGGCGGACTTCTGGTCTTCGTATGTGCCGATTTGTTTATCGAGCATGGAGGTGATGCCGGAGAGTGCGGATTCATAGAGCGATTTCATGCCCTGTAAGTATTCGTGCTCATATTTGGCGTATTCTCCGGCATATTTCTTTTTATCGCGGTAGTATCTCTGATAGAGTCTGCGAAACTCGTCCAGATATGCTTTTTCGGTAATTGTGCCGCGGTCGCGGAGGGTTTTCAGGTCTTCCAGTTCTTTTTCAAAAGCGTCAACGTAAGCGTCGCCGGCGTCCCGGCCGGCGGATTTGGCGGCGGATGTTCCCTTGTTGCCGAGTCTGGAACTTAAATCAAAATCCAGTGTCATATCCGCCATAGACGCCTGAATATCCTGTCGGGCCTGTTCCATGATTTTCTGTGCGGCGGCGGTGTCTTTGATATTGCCATTTTGTATATTTCCCAGAGCCGTCAGCATGGACGCATCGAGTCCTGCGGCCTGCGCTTCCGCAAGAAGGGCGTCAACGTTGGATTCCGTAGCAATCGTGCCGTCGGTAATTGTACCCTGTGCAACGGCCAGTTTCCATAAGGCCTGCGTATTCAGTCCGGCGGCCTGGGCATTCTGCAGCATCTGTACGGTTTCCTGATAAGTTGCGCCCGCAACGTCTTCCAGCGTCAGGCCGAGTTCATCGCTGATGGCTTCAAAATCCTGCTGTGCCAGCATGATTTCTTCCAGCACGTCCCTTGCGTTGACCGCGCCCATTTCTTCCAAAGACCGGGCTAAAACATCGAAGTTATCGGCATTCACCGCCGTACTCCCTGCCGCGCGCACAATTATGCCTGTCAGCGCACGGAACTGTTCCTGTACGTCATCGGCGGTGGAAGCGGTGTCGGTAAGCGTCCGCGCAAAATCTTCAAAAGCGGAAGGGTCGATTTGGATATCAACGCCCTCCATCGCGTTCAGTTCGTCGATGGAAGAACTGATGGAGCGGAGCATATCGACGCCGACATTTTCCAGTGTGAATCCGTCGTCCGTGAAGATGTTCTGGTAAGCGGATTTCAGGGAATCAAGCGCAGGATTTAACCGTTCGTCCAGCCGGCCTAGCGTTTCCGTGACGGATAACTGTGCATGCAGTTCAAGCTGTCTGTTTTCCAGCTCTGACTGGATATGCGTAAACCAGTCTTCGGGAGTCCAGCCTTCAGGATGTTCGCCGTACAGGTCTTTCACCTGCAGATAGGCGTCTAAAATAAGTTCTTCGCTGCCGAGTTTTGATAAACTGTTCCATAACTGCGCTTCACCGGCGCTGTCGATTGTATCGCCGAAGCCGAGGGAGTGCATGAGCTGGTTTCTGGTGGTGTCGTAGTTGGTGGTATCAGGACCGTACAATGCCATAATATATTCATACAGTTCCTGTGCGGATGCACCCGCATTATCCAGATATTTAATTAAGGATGGGAACTGGGAGGAGAGAACAGCAACGGATAACTGTCCGGTACTGCCGAGTTCTTCTAACTGCCGGGAAATTTCCTGAAAATCCGTTTTGGCTAAGGTGTCTTTGATTAGTTTGGAATTATTAAAGGTTCCTGTCTGTTTTTGAATATGAGAAACCATATTTAGAGAATCCAAATACATCTGATTCCAATATTCGGACATTTCCTTTGCTTTTTCCAGGTCAGAGCCGGATAAAAGTCCGCTGTTGACAGCATCCTGCGCAACGTGATAATTGTTCAGATATTCGGCGCTGTTAAGCGTCAGCTGTTCTTCCACCTTAACCTGTTCTTCAAGGAGTTTGCTTCTGCTTTGAGTAGCCTCATTGAGGGCCTCTAAAATATCAGTCTTTTCGGCTTCAGTTTCAGCAACAAGCAGGGAATTGTTTAATGCGGCAATCTTTTCATCGACCCTGTTTAAATCAGTTTCATTTTTTTCATACTGGTTAGAAAGATATTCATAACCGGTTTTATTATAACGGTTTTCCTCAGAGGTCTTTTTTGAAACAAGACTGTCCGCATCAAAATAATCAGAAAAAGTCGTACCGACCTGATTTTGGTACAGCCTTTTCTGTTCAATTTCCAATAAGCGTTCCTGTAAGCCGATTTCTGTTTCAAGCTGCTGAATCCTTAAATGGTCATACTCGCTTTTATTTTCAATGCTTTTTAATTCCAATAATTCCTGGTTCAGATTTTCCAGCCGGGAACTGATATTGTCGACCTGTTCCTGTGAGCTTTTGACGGTTTTGTTCCAGGAATTCCAAGCGTCGGTCAGGGCCTGGACAGCCAGGCTGGCTAAAAGCATCAGTGCTGTATTTGCGGCGGCAGAAAGCGCCTGAAGGGCTGCTTTTCCGGCTTTGGATTTAAGAGACATATTTTCCAGCACCTGATTATGCTTGAGGACTGACTCACGGGCTTCCTGACAGGCGTCAACCAAATCCTGGCTTTCAAGTTTGGAGAGGTCTTCTGTGTTTTTGATGAGGTCAACTATGTAGTTTTCTCCCTTGTCAAAGGTGTCGAAAAATTTCTCCCAAGTTGTGCTGCCATTTTTTACATCTGTTTGCCAATTCCAAATTTTATTTAATTTATTTTGGGCAGAACTTAAATCTAATTTTTCAATATAACTGTCGATATTTTCCTGTGAGATAATTTCCCCGAGTGAATTTTTAGTCCAGTCTTTCCCCGTATCGATAGAAGACAGGTTGTTTTTTAGACTTTCCCAGAATCCTACATCTTCATCGAAGTTGTCAAGGTTATTGATAACTGCCTCTAATGAGTCATTTACAGCAGTCCCAATCGCATGAAATGATTTTCCGAATACCCCTATTTTAGCGGTCCATTTATCAATGCTGGAGTCAAATGTTTTGAAAATCGTACCAGGTTGTGTTACAGGTTGTGGATGCCTGTTTATTTTGCATGATAAAGGTACGCATCGGGTATGCAATGCTAATTGTGCTTTACTTGTTTTGAATATAGAAATATGATAAAATATAATTAATTAAATATGGTATCGGAGGAAAACAGAATGCTTTGTTATTGTAAAAAATGTGGAAGGTTAGTACAACGTTTATCAGATAAATCAGATAAACCTTGTGATTACTGTCATAGTATTATTTATCCTGTACCGGATGAATATCTTGGTGGTGTAAGCAAAGGATTTATAATAAAAGAATTGGAAGAACAATTCATAAATGAATATATCAAATCCGCGCCGGAGTTTGACCAATATTTATTTGACCACCGGGCCGAAGATTTAATGAGACGCAGGATGGAAGACCGCGCCCAAAGAGCACATGGCAAAGCGCTACTGGAAGGAAAGCGTGCGCAGCGCGGATGTATCTACTGTGGTTCGACCCAGATAAGAAAAATCGGTATGCTCAGCCGGACCATCTCCACGGAATTATGGGGGCTTGGCAGTAAAAAAATAGGGAAGCAGTTTCATTGCAATAGTTGCGGGGCGGATTTCTAAGTTGTTTCTTTGTTGGTTTTGATAAAAATTTTTCCACAATACATGAATCCATAATCCTTTCAGAGATTATCCTGTCATGCCAGGCAGTACCGAGCGCATGTTCAGCAGGCATCGTTTCATATAACCTGCTGTGGAAATTGTCGCTTCTGTGAGGGCTTCTCTTAAAAAGAGCTGTCCCTGCGGATGAAAGGAGCGTCACGTTGTTACGAACCTACTTATGTCACCATAACAGGAGAGTAGTGATACATTGCCATTACGCAATCGTTGTACCTTTTTTCCCGCATATTATTCCGATTATTTATTTACCCTGTGTATTTCACATTCGGCCGCATGAAAACTCCGGTATCCCGGAGAACACATGCGGCTGTCGGCTGTTTCAAAACAAAAGAGTGGGGGAATCCATTTTATCCCTACCGACGTTTTTTAACCCGGCAAACAGACCGGCTCCGACGCTGAGACTGCCGAGAGAGCCGAGTTTGTCTGTGATTTTGTTGATGACGGAAAGAAAGCCGTTCAGCTGGTTGGTTATGGCAGTCATGACATCGGAACTGAGGATGTTATGGACGGTGTCCTGCCATGTGTTGGAGAGGCGGTTTAAGGAGCCTTCCCAGTTGTCGGCATACTGTTCAGCCGTTTGGGCAGCGCTGCCCATACCGGAGTCGTACAGCCTAAGCATGTCATCGAAAGAGGACCAGTTATCCAGCATAGCGGAAAGGGTGTCGGCGTTTTCTGTGC
>ERZ777305.2715-NODE-2715-length-14069-cov-2.687955_pt1 | contig 14069 bp, 12 predicted proteins | sample MGYA00374965_ERZ777305 | MGnify/ENA primary metagenome ERZ777305 (study PRJEB29328, sample SAMD00013331) | mouse gut metagenome | study: EMG produced TPA metagenomics assembly of the Metagenome analysis of fecal microbiota from mouse which was promoted... | reverse complement strand
GTATTTAGTGTAATTGCCGTTAAAGCAGGTTAGCGTTTTGTTTTCGAGTTCAAACGTCTTTTTTACTATTCTGTCAAGGAAATACCTGTCGTGAGAAACGACGAAAACCGCGCCCCCGAACGATTGAAGATATTCTTCAAGCCAGAACAGCGTCGAAATATCGAGGTGGTTTGTAGGCTCGTCCAGGATAAGAAGGTCGGGCTCCTCCAACAACAGACGGGCAAGCTTCATGCGGGTTTTTTCGCCGCCCGACATAGTGTCTATAATTCTGTCGTACATACAGGCAAAGCCCATGCCGTTTAAAACGGTTTTTATTTTTACTTCCACGTCGAAACAGCCGCGCGCCGAAATAAATTTATTCAATCTTTCCATTTCGGCCGCAAGCGAAGCATACTCCGCCCCGTCCGCAACGGCAAGCTTAGCCGATAGGGAAGAAAGCTTTTCAACCGCGCTTATTTCCTCTTTAAACACGTCAAGCATTTCGCCGTAAACCGTGTTGCCGCTTGTGTAGCCCCCGTCCTGTTCGAGATAGCCGCATTTGAGACCGTTTTTTATAAAAACCTTACCCGCGTCCGCTTCCAACCGTCCGAGCATCAATTTTATAAGCGTAGTCTTTCCGGCGCCGTTTTCGCCTATAAGTCCTATTCTCTCGCCCTCGTTTATCGAGAATGCGGCGCCGCCGAATATTAAGTTGTCGCCGTAGCCGAAGGCTACTTTGTCGAATGAAACAAGCATGATTTTCAAAAATCCCAATCGGGTATATATTCGCTTTGCGCGCTTTCGAAGTCCTGTAAAAACACGTTTTTTAATCCGTACGCGCGCACTGCGGAAACTGCAGCCGAATACTCTCGCTTGGTTATCCCGCGCCGTAATTCCTTAAATTTTTCCGCATCTCCGAAGGGCGTATACTGACTCATTAAACTGAAATAAACACATTCGGGCAGTCCGGAAACGAATTTTATAACGTTCAACGTATCGTACACTGCCTGCGGAAGCATGAGATGACGAATTATACAGCCGGAAAGCATTTTACCGTCCGCGCTTACTTCGCACTTCTTTTCCGCCATAAACCGCAACGCAGGCAAAGCGTAGTCCGCATAATCTCCGCGGGCGGTATACCGCTTGGCAAGCAGCGGGTCGATAAATTTAAGATCCGGCAGATAAATATCGACAAACCCGTCGGCAATGCGCAGGCTTTCAAGCTTTTCGTAGCCGTGCGTATTGTAGACGACGGGAATATTCGGGCGGTACAAAGAAACCGCCTCCGCAATTGCGTGCAAATAATGCGTCGGGTTTACCAAATTGATATTTTCCGCGCCCGTATCTTCAAGTCGCTTAAAAATGTCCGCAAGCTCTTTAACGGTAATATCCTTCCCACGCGTATTGCGGGAGAGCGAATAATTCTGGCAGAAAACACACTTTAAAGTACAACCGCAAAAGAAGATGCAACCGCTTCCGTTTTTGAAGGATACGGGCGGTTCCTCGAAGGGATGAAGATAATATTTGGCTATGCGGACGCCCTTTACGCCGCACGCGCCGCTGTGTTTTTCCCTGTCCGCGCCGCACGATGCGGGACACTGATTGCAGACCATACGGGTATTATAAAATAAAAACGATATAATTGCAAGTTTTGTTTGACATAGGTTTTATGCAATGCTATAATAATTTCAAACCTATAAAGAGTGTGCGAGAGAACGGCTCTTAGACCACACAGCAACCTGCCAAGCAAGGTGCTAACGCCGAGACCTATGGGGAAATACGAAATTTAAAACTCCTCTCGGTCCGTAGAGGAGTTTTTCTTGTATGGAAAAAACAAAAAACGTAAATTTCAGAAAAATGACGGAATGCGACCGAGACGCTTATTTTGAAATGTCGCGCGATTTTTACGGTTGCGGAGCCGCGCACGAGCCTATCTCGGAAGAAAGCCGCAGAAGCTTTTGGAAAGAAATACTTTCGGGAAAGCTTATATCGGGATATATTATCGAATACGGCGCCGACACCGCGGGATACGCGCTTGTCGCTTACTACGCTTCACAGGAATACGGAGGAAAAATCGCCCTATTCGACGAGCTGTATATTTCTCCGCAGTACAGAGGGCTGGGCATAGGTAAAAAGGCGTTTGAATTTGTGGAGGCGGACGACGTCGTCGCTTGCAGGCTGGAAGCAGAACCGAAAAACGAGAGAGCGATAAAGCTGTATAAATCCATAGGATATGAAGAATTCGACTATGTGCAGATGTCGAAAAAAATAAAATAAACAATTTACTGACAGAGGATAAATTAATGAAAAAACTTTTCACAAGCGAAAGCGTAACAGAAGGTCACCCCGACAAACTTTGCGACAGAATTTCCGACGCGATTGTCGACGAAATTTTAAAAACCGACCGCAACGCGCGTTGCGCGATAGAGTGCTGCGCCGCGTACGACAGACTTATGATTATGGGCGAGGTCACCACCACCGCCGCGGTCGATTACGAAAAAATCGCGCGGGAAACCATTAAAGATATCGGGTACGACTTCGGCATGTTTTGCTATGACAAATGCAAAATAACCGTAGCCGTCCACAGTCAAAGTGCGGATATTGCGCGCGGCGTGGACAATTCCGCGGACGAAAATTCTCTCGGCGCGGGCGACCAGGGAATGATGTTCGGATACGCATGCACGGAAACGCCCGAGCTTATGCCCATGACCGTTTCTCTGTCGCACAAGCTTGCGAAAAGACTTAAGGAGGTCAGAAAAAGCGGTCTTATGCCCTACCTCCGTCCGGACGGAAAAACTCAGGTTACCATAGAGTACGACGGTAAAATGCCCAAACGCGTAGATACCGTGGTAGTCTCCGCACAGCACAACGCCGAAGTATCGCAGGAAAAGCTGAAAGAGGATATTTTAAAACAAGTCGTAAGCGTTATCCCCCCCTCGCTTCTGGACAAAGAGACAAAATATTTCATTAACCCCACGGGCAGATTCGAGATAGGCGGCCCCGAGGGCGACAGCGGTCTTACGGGCAGGAAAATTATAGTAGACACTTACGGCGGAAGATGCGCGCACGGCGGCGGAGCTTTTTCTGGCAAAGACCCCACCAAGGTTGACCGCTCGGCGGCATATATGGCAAGATATATCTGTAAAAACATAGTCGCGGCAGGACTTGCCGACGAGGTTGAGCTGCAAATTGCTTATGCAATAGGCGTTTCCAATCCCGTTTCCGTTTTTGTGGATACCTACGGCACGGGTAAGCTTTCCGACAGCCGCATTGCCGATATAGTTGTAAAAGAATTCGATTTGCGCCCCTACTCCGTTATTAACAGACTGGGACTGCGCGCACCCATTTATTCGCAAACTGCGGCATACGGACACTTCGGCAAAAGCGCGTTGCCTTGGGAAAAAACGGACTGCGCGGAAAAGCTGAAAAAATATTTAAATGAGTAAATTTAAAGACTTTTGGTCGGCGGCGGGCGAAACGATGTTTCCACGCGCGTTCACTTGCGATATTTGCGGCAGAGAAACATTCGGAACAAACCTCTGCCCCGACTGCACGGAAACCGTTACCTTTAACAACGGTGCGACCTGTCCCGTTTGCGGCAGAAAAACCGTCAGGGCGGAAATTTGCCTCGAATGTAAAGACAGACCGCCGCTATATAAAAAGGCGTTCTCCCCCGTCGTCTACGACGGCGGCGGAAAAATACTTATGGCAAAATTTAAAAACGGAAACGGATACCTTAAAGAATTTTTCGCCGACGTAACGGCTGAAAAGCTGAAAAATTTCGGCGGCGCGGACTGTATCGTTGCTGTTCCGATGACTGACGACGCCAAGCGGGCAAGAGGCTATAACCAGTCGGTTCTGCTTGCCGAAAGTCTTTCAAAACGCATAGGTATTCCCGTTATCAAAAACGCTGTAATAAAAGTCAAATCCACAGCACAACAAAAACATCTGACCAAAAAAGAACGTACCGTGAACTTGGAATCATGCTTTAAAATAACGGACAAAACATTTATTGCGGGCAAAAATATTCTTATCGTCGACGACGTCATGACCACGGGAGCAACAGCCGACGCACTGACCAAAAAGCTGTTGCGTGCCGGGGCGAAAAATGTTTTCGTCACTACCGTAATGTCGGTTGAATACAGGCAATTTAAAGATAAAAAGTTATTTTAATTGACAGCACGGCATCATTTTGATAAAATGTAAATATCTTATTTTATCTGCGCCAAGCATACAGTCTGCGATTTACTGAGTTTAGTGCAATAATTTAGTAATTTTTACGGAGAGATGGCAGAGCGGTAAGCACACAGTGCTTCGGTACGACGAATGCTCCGCATTCGCCCGCTCCTCTTCTTAAAACTTAATAATCTTGGAGAGATGGCAGAGCGGTCGAATGCGGCGGTCTTGAAAACCGTTGATGGGCAACTATCCGGGGGTTCGAATCCCTCTCTCTCCGCCAAAAGCAATCGCGTTCTAACGCCGATAAAATGCAGTACATTTTCATAAACGGACTTGTGGGCTTTATCGCCGAATGGCAACCCAAACCGATAACGTATGAAAACAACTACAATGTTCGGGAAAACGGAAAGTTTGTCAGAGCGCAGTAAAAGGAAAAAGCACAGGGCAAACGCCTTGTGCTTTTACTATGTCCCACCCAAGAGAACCCACCCTATGGAGCATAAATCATAGTAGATACTTTTCGTCATAGATTTACATTTTTCAATCTTTTTTACGCCAAAAGTGTTACAGTGTTACATAGTGGCGTAGGTAATACTATACGCCACTGCGGGCGGCTGTCGCCGCCCGCACATTGTCTGTATAATTTAAGTTGCGTTACACGTTACGGGGTGAACGGGTAATATTATATAGTTATTTATTATCGGTTGCCTTTTGCATGATAACTTTACCGTCCTTTACGGCGATTAGCTTTTTGCCCTTGCATTTCGGGCAATAGATTTCTATGTTTGAGCCGTCGCCAGCCTTTAACAGTTTATCCCGCATTCGGGACATACAACGTAATAGGTCATAATGTTTTTTCCTAATGATTTGTTTTAACCGTTATAGTTCCGTTACGAATAATACTCTATCGCATTTCGGACATTTTATGTAGCCGCCAAAATCGTTCAGCGTTTTCGATTAGATTATTGCGTCGGATTGCGTATAACCCGTAAGCGAATCGGCTTTGACTTGAATACAGATATATTTTATCGTTTTATCGGATGCGGCAAAAAACCGTCTTTTTGCAACGGGTGCTATACGCAGCCAATCTCCCGCTTTAACGGTTATTTTTTCACCGTCTATCTCAACCGTTCCTTCGCCGTCTATTATCGCATATATTTCTTCGTTTTGCTTATGCGAATGAATGAAAGGTACGCTTGCGCCCGCAGGTAATTCGTTTATGCTTACTTCCGCGCCCGTAAGAGAAAGTTTATCGTGAAGTTCGATACGGGCGTCTTTCGTAACGCTGACTTTACTGTAATTTTTCATAGTGAAACCTCCAAAATTGATTTGTATTTTTATTATAGCAAAAATCAACCGATAACTCAATATCGTTACTTTTTTATTATCAGATAATAAAAAAGTAACATAGTTTCCTTATTGAACTATTGACTTTATTTTTATTTTATGATATACTATAAAAAATTAAAGGAATTGTACTTATGCTGACAAAATCGGAATTACCTGAATGCCCCGTTGCTACAACAGTTCAAATAATCGGCAGCAAATGGAAATTGCTTATTCTACGCAATTTAATGTTCGATGGAAAACAGCGTTTCAAAGATTTTATGAAAACCATTCCCGCAATAAGCAAAAAAGTATTGACCGATAATCTTCGTTCTTTGGAAAACGACGGACTTATAGAGCGGGAAGTATTTGCCGAAGTGCCGCCGCGAGTAGAGTATTCTTTATCACCGCTCGGTAATTCGTTAAAGTCAGTTTTAGACGCAATGTTTGAATGGGGGACGGACTATAAAAATAATATGTAAATAAAAACGAGGTTTGACATTTCAAATCTCGTTTTGTTTTATTATTAGACAAAATAAGGTATTTTTAGATGTTATTATAAAATTATGATATATTTGCCTTATATTATAATATTATAATATTAAATAAAAATATAATACTGCTTTTGTATTTTTCCTTTCAATCTTGTGTTCGTTTGCGGCAATGCTGATAACAAGTACTGCAATAAAATACTGCCCTGTGTTGAATTTTGCGTTTGGCTACAAATTAAAACAAAGAAAACGAAAGTAAGTTAAATTTCAATTTAGCGTCGAATGGCTGATAAGTAACTATCTTGTCAGTCATTTTTTTGTGCCCAGCGACTGCTTTTTGCGGTTCTATGCGTCCTCCACTATTAATCACTTCCAACTTCGGTTGTAACAGAGTTTTCGCAAAAATAAACTGCTACGGATAAAAAGTTCAAATGCAATGTACTACCGCTCCGCCATTAATAAATTATACGAACCGTAATAAAAATTATCGGTTCGTTTTATTTTACAAAGTTAATATTTGAGTTTAAAATTGAAATGAGATTTGTTATTTATTAATTATGATGAAATACTATGAAAAATGCAAAATACGCTATTTGTAATGAATGTGGCAGTAAATTTCTTAAATCAAGTTCGGTGATGGAATCTTTATGCCCGGAGTGCGCAAGTATTATATACGGTTATCCGAATTGTAACCATATTTTTAAAAACGGCAGATGCATACATTGCTATTGGAATGGAAACCGAAGTGATTACATAAAGCATTGTTTGGATATAAATGACAAAGAAAACAAGTAAAGTCAAAAAGAATGATACAGAAGTACTGCTCTATTATTAATGTCTGATATTTATTTCAAATTCGCTGTTTATGGGCAATGCTTTTCCGTACATGTGTGCTAAAATAGTGCTATCGAACATAAGGAGATATTCATTATGGATATGCAAAAAATAGGTGCATTTTTAGCTGAATTGCGGAAAGAAAAAAATCTTACGCAAGATGAATTGGGCGAACAAATCGGTGTAACGAATAAAACCGTTTCCCGCTGGGAAAACGGTAATTATTTACCGCCTGTTGAAATGCTGCAAATTTTAAGTAAATTTTATGACGTTAGCATTAATGAAATATTAAACGGCGAACGGATAAACGATATCGATTATAAAAACATTTCGGAAGAAAACGTAAAATCCGCACTAAACAGAAGTAACGCCATAATACGTAAGCACAAAAAAATTATGAATTGGATTATTGCTGTTGTTGTGGCTTTATTATATATTGTAATCAGTTTAATATCACAAAAATGGCAGTACACTTGGATTATTTGGGTTGTGTATTGCGCATATCGCACGGTCGAAAATATTGTCAATCATTATTTGAATATACACGTTAAATCCAAATAAAAATCCGTTTCGGGTCACTACCGTTCCGCAAATTTTTAACGTACCCGAACTATGCTAATTACGTTCATTTTTAAATGTATTGCTTTTTTGCAATGATTTGATAAAAATTTTATCACGACTGAAATTTGTTTTAAATTCCCTCCCCCCGCCGCTTCGGATAGCGGTAATTACGAATAAAGGAACCGCACCGTACAAACAGCACGGTGCGGTTCATTATTTTTTCAATCAAAGCAGTCAGACCGGATAAGCGGTTAAAACTGCGTGTCGCCCTCTTCGACAGAAACGGACAATTTCCTGAATTTGTTTTTCCGTAATACTCCGGCCGCGGCTTCTTCCCCGGCAAGCAAAGCCTTTTTGTACCATTTTGCGGCTTTTGCCAAATCCTTTTTTAAACCGCTTTTGCCTTTTTCGTACATATAGGCAATGTTTACCATACAATCGGTATCGCCGAGCTTCGCGCCCATTTCATACCACTCGACGGCTTTTTCGCCGTTCTTTTTTACGCCGTCGCCGTGACGGTAACAACAGCCCATATTGTAAGCCGCCATTGCATTGCCGCTTTTCGCCGATTTAAGATACCAACTTATTGCCGCGTCAACGTCCTGTTGTATGCCTATGCCTTTAAAATAGCAATACCCCACGTCGCTCATCGCCTGCGCATTACCCTGCTCGGCGGATTTTAAAAGCCATTTTAAGCTTTCTTCGCCGTTCTTCTTAACGCCGTTTCCCACCATATAGCTCCAACCGACGTGTAGCTGCGCCCTGTCGTCCCCCTGCGCGGCTGATAGCATATGCCAATAAAACGCCTTTTCTATATCGGCTATGACGCCTTCGCCGTTTTCGTAACACATTGCAAGGTTATACTGTGCGCGCATATCATCCTGCTTTGCCGCCCGACGAAACCACCTTGCCGCCTCGTACGCGTCTTTTTTTACTTCCTTACCGACTTTAAAGCACCAGCCGTAAGCGTTTTGCGCGGGCGGATAGCCTAAATCCGCCGCCTGTTTATACAATTTTACCGCTTCGGCTGAGTTTTGCAAAACGCCGTTGCCGTTTTCATACATAACGCCGAGCGCATATTGCGCTGGCGCATACGCTTGATTTTCGGTCTTTTCGTAACACTCAGTCGCGCGCTTATAATAGGCTATCGCTTTTTCAATATCCCGCCCGACGTATTCGCCTTTTTCATAAAGCTGTCCCAATTTGAATATTGCCGCCGCCGATTGCTTATCGGCCGCTTCTTCAAATATGCGAAGCCCTTTTTTTCTGTCGCATTGCGAAGACTTTTCGTCGAAATAACACTCGCCTAAAAGATATAAAGCATGCACAATGCCCTGTTGCGCAGCCAAAGCGTACCAATAAACCGCCTTTGCCTCCGATACGGGAAGATACTTATGTCCGCTGTAAATCCTGCCTAATCGGTATTGCGCGTATGCGCAATTGTTTTCCGCGGATTTCTGATACCAATCAAACGCCTCCGACATGTTTTCGTCCGTGCCTTCACCGTACTCGTAGCATTGTGCAAGATAGTACTGCGCCCATGAATTGCCCTGCGCCGCGGACTTTTCAAACAGACCGAACATTGCGCCCTCGTCGCGTTGAACGCCGCGTCCGTCGCGGTAGCACATTGCAAGACAAAGCCGCGCATTGTCGTCGCCGTTTTCGGCTGCCGTCCGCCAGAGTTTTACGGCGTTTTCAAAATGACCTTTTTCGTATTCCTCCGCCGCGGACGCGCATAGCCGTTCGCCGTCGGGCTTTTTCGTATCATTGATAAGGCGGTCTGTTTCACCGTCCTCAACAGACGCACGCTTGGCTTTGAGCGCACGTAAAATATCCTCGTTTATCTTAAACTCTATATTCTCGGACATACTATTTTTTCAAATGTCTTTTAGCTTCTTTGTGTCCTTGTTTTGCCGCACGTTGGTACCATTCGCGCGCTTCGTCCAAATCGACTTCGACGCCCATTCCTTCTTCATAGCAAAGTCCAACGGCATATTGTGCGTCGGCATCCCCCTGCGCCGCAGACCGCATAAACCAATAAAATCCGATTTCGGGATCCTCGTCCACACCGACGCCGTCCATAAAGAAACTGCCGATTTTGTACTGAGCGTCCGCGTCGCCGTTCTGCGCCGCCTGCAAAAACCAATATGCCGCGGCTTCGTCGTCCTGCTCGACATACCGCCCCTGGTGCAGATATTGGGCAAGGTTATACTGCGCTTCGGCAACTCCGCCGCGCGCCGCCTGCTCGTAATACTTTAAAGCAAGCTCAACGTTTACTTTGACGCCCTTTCCGAAAGCGTACACATTGCCGAGATTGTGACCCGACATGGAATTGCCGGCTTCAAGTCCGCGCTCGTACATCTCTATAGCCTTGGACATATTTTTCTTTACGCCCCTGCCTTCCTCATACATACAGCCGAGGTTGCAATACGCCTGACCGTAATTATTGCCCGCCGAAATATTATACCACCTTAACGCCTCGTCAAGGTCGCGTTTAACGCCCTCGCCGTACTCGTAACAATAGCCGACGTAGCACTGGGCTTTTGCGTGATTTCTTTTAGCCGCTTCTTTGTAATATTGAAACGCCGTAATAGAGTTTTGCCCGACGCCGTCGCCGTCGTCGTAGCACTCGCCCAAACGGAAGAGTGCGTCCGCCGAACCCTGGTCCGCGGCAAGCGAATAGTATTTTACGGCCGTCTTATAATCGCAAGGAACGCCGCGCCCGTCATAGTACGCTCTGCCTACGCCAAGCTGTCCGGTCGCATCTTTCAATTCCGCGGATTTAAGATACCACCCTAATGAAAGCCGCATAGACTTGGCATATTTTTTACGCCGAACTCCGTTATCGTCGTCTTCGTCATATTCGTCGTCAAAATCCCCGACGTATTCTTCGTATTTATCGTCCGATTCGTTAAGTTCCACTTCTGTTTCTTCACGCTCGTATATTTGACCGAGATTATTCATAGCCTGCGTACAATTTTGCGCGGCGGACTTTTCAAACCACTCGACTGCTTTTTTCAAATCCCGCTCAACGCCAAGCCCGCAACGGTAGCAAAGGCCGACAAAGCATTGTGCGTCCGCATGTCCCAATTCACCTGCTTTGATAAAGTATCCGCTTGCGATTAGACCGCGTTTTTCCTCGTCCTGCACGTCCACGCCGAGGTTATAGTTATAACAAATACCAAGTCTGTACAACGCTTCCGCACAGTCGGCGTTCTCTAAACTTTTCCATAATTCAACGGATTCGGAAAACTTTCTTTCATTATATAAAGCCTCGGCTTTTTTTAAAGTTTCGTTTACGTCCACGGATTTTCCCATAAATTGCTCCTTTAACGATATTCGATTTTAATGCCCTAAACAGGCAAGTTCAAATATTATTATATAAATTATATCACTCTACACAGCACTTTTCAATAAATTTTTATATAATTGAAAATTATAAAAAAATTTATTTGCGTTTGCCAGCCGCGCCAAATCGTGTTTTATTCTTGAAAAACTTTTCTTTTTACGTTATAATTATGTGCTTCGGGTGGATAGACAGCACGGTTAAGCGGCTTGACAACGGCGTTACCGTCCAGAGGCTTGCGCCGCGCAAAAAAAATTCGTTATGGTCGGAATTGAATAAAGAGCGCTGCCGCAGAATGGAAAAAACGGGACGCATGACCGACGCGGGGCGGGCGGTTCTGCCTGACATGTCGCCCGAAGGTTTTAAAATCGACAGCGATATATTAAACGCATTGCAGTCCGACAAAACCGTATGGGAAAATTTTTCCGCACTCCCTCCGCTTTACCGGCGGGTCAGGATAGACACAATAAAAATCAAAAAAAAACAGCCCGAGCTTTTCAAAAGCCGTCTGGAAAAATTTATCGAAAACACAAAACAGGGTAAAATTTACGGCGAATGGAACGATTACGGACGCTTGCTCGATTATTAAAAAAATTGCATTGAACAGCGTTTTCAAAATTGATTTTCTGTTATCAGCGACGGGAAGCGGTCGGCACGCATGATTTTTGCACCTTTCGCAGTTAGGGAAGTAACTTTTCATAACAGAAAAAGACGCGATTGAATATCGCGTCTTTTCTATTTGTGTTTATTTAATTCCATATAGAAACTGCGGACAAGCCGCACTCCTTTTTCGGAAATTAATTTACTCTATGGCTTTCAAGCTTTCGTTCATGTCTATTTTTATAATTTTACGTATAAGCGTCAACGTCACGAAAAATGTAAACAAAAGTACGAATAAAGGAGCTATCAACCATACAAACCAGCTTATACCCGCCAAAGTCCCCTGCCCTATTACGCTGAAAACAAACCAGATAAAAAGCAGTGAAACGGGATAACCGAAAATAATTCCAATACCGGAATTTATATAAATTTCACGGTAGATATAGCCCGTCACTTCCCTGTTGTGGTAACCTAAAACCATCAAAGTGGCTATCTCGCGGTTTCTTTCGCTTATGTTTATATTTGTAAGCGTATAAATTACCGTACCCGTCAGAAGCCCCGCAAAGACAACTACAAGTATTGCTATGCCCATAATTTCGGGGGAACCGAAGCTTGAAAACAGGCATAAATCCAGCAAAGCAAGCCCTGTAAGCACAAGCGCCGTGGAAAACGCGACGGCGAAAACCGTCATTATAAACCTGCTTTTGTACCTGAAAACGTTGCGCATTGTGGACTTATATTTGAAGGAAAGCCTGTTCCACAGCAGAGGAATTCTTTCTAGAAAGACTTTTTTACCCGCGCGCGGCGGCTTGGGCCGAAGCAGATTTGCGGGATGCTCGCCCGTAAGCTTAAAGCCCGATATTACCGTAGCCGCGACCGTTGCGGCAACTATCAGGGAAAAAACTATTATATAAAACACAATAGCTATATTGCCCGAAACCGGCGGCATATTAAAGCTGTAACCGAATATCGAATATATAAAGTAGGCTATCCCGAGCCCTACGAAGTACCCTCCGCCTCCGCCGACACCCGTCGCAACCAGCGCGAAAAGAACGTATTTCGAAATTATTCCGAAGGACGAATAACCTAACGTTTTAAGACAGGCTATCTGGGGACGCTCCTCCTCCAAAAGCCTTGTCATTGTGGAAAGCGTGACAAGCGCGGTCACAAACAGGAAGGCTATCATTAAAACGTAGCCTATGCCCGCAACCTTTTCGCCGTAGGCGCTTAAAGATTTGAAGCTGTAATTTTTATCAAGCGTTATAACCGACGCGTCCGCAACTTCTTCTATGCGCTTTACGTCCGTTTCCGTCATGCGGTCGTAAGCGCCCGAAAAAGCTTTGAATACGTTTCTGTTTTCAACGGCGACGTAAATATCGCCGACAGCAGGCAACAGGTCTTTAGAGACGTAAAGGATATTTTCAAGACAGTTCATATCCTTGGTTCCCGACGTCGTTTCGGGCACCGACGTCATCTCGTTATTATAGCTCGGTTCGCCGTTTTTGGAAAACGTAAGCGGGCTTTGTACTATGCCGCTTACCGTCACGTTGAATTTTACAGACAAACCGACGGCGGACAAATCTATTTCCGCATTATCGCCTACGGAATACCCCTTTATAACGTCGTCGGCGCGTTCCGCGTAGGCGTGCGACGCGGACGACGGTTTTTCGCCCTTGATTAATTCCGGTACGTTCACTGTCCAGTTTTCAAAGTCCAGAAAATACACTCGGAGAGAACGTTTTTCACCAAGCGGAATATCTACGGACATACCCGTGTTTATTTCCGCGGCGGGAAAAAGCCGACTTACGGCGGAAATTTCGTCCTGCGTAAACGCGCCCTTATTGCTTTTTATAATATAGTCGCTGACGTTGCGGGATTTGTAATAACCCGTAAGCGAATAATCTATTTTATCCTGTGCGGAGCCTATTCCCGCGACGAAGCCGACGGAAATAAGCACCATAACAATAAGCGAAAGCAGGCGGGCGATATGCTTTCCGAATGTTTTGAAAAGCATTTTGAAATAGTTTTTTATCACCACTCTATCTCCTCGATAGGCAACGGAGCGGAATTAACTTCGGTCTTTTCAATTTTGCCGCTTTTAATGTAAACGACCTTATCCGCCATATCTTTAAGCGCGGAATTGTGCGTAACTATGACGACAAGTCTGTTGCGCTGTTTGCAAACGTCGTGCAAAAGCTTTAAAATCTTTTTGCCGGTTACGTAATCCAGCGCGCCGGTCGGCTCGTCGCATAAAAGAAGCTTGGGATTTTTGGCTATGGCGCGGGCAATGGATACGCGCTGCTGCTCTCCGCCGGACAGCTGTGCGGGAAAGTTATTCATTCTTTCTTCAAGCCCAACCTCGGCAAGGATATCCTCCGGCTTTAAATGGTCTTTGCATATTTCGACGGCTATTTCTACGTTTTCAAGCGCGGTCAGGTTAGGCATTAAATTATAGAACTGGAAAATAAACCCCACGTCGTTGCGCCTGTACTCTGTAAGCCCGCGCCTGTCAAGCGAAGTTACCGTTTTACCGTCAAGTACTATTTCCCCGCTGGTTGCGCAGTCCATTCCGCCCAGCAAATTCAAAAGCGTGGTTTTGCCCGCGCCCGAGGAACCGAGAACGACGACGAATTCACCGTCGTTAAACTCGGCGGAAACACCGCTCAGCGCGTCTACCGTAACGCTGCCGGTTTTGTACTGTTTACCTACGTCGGATAATTTAAGAAAACTCATACGGCCTTATTTGAATTCGT
>ERZ777305.2713-NODE-2713-length-14081-cov-3.361258_pt1 | contig 14081 bp, 11 predicted proteins | sample MGYA00374965_ERZ777305 | MGnify/ENA primary metagenome ERZ777305 (study PRJEB29328, sample SAMD00013331) | mouse gut metagenome | study: EMG produced TPA metagenomics assembly of the Metagenome analysis of fecal microbiota from mouse which was promoted... | reverse complement strand
GAGCAACGCCCTTTTAAGGCGAAGGTCCGGGGTTCGAGTCCCCGCTGGGTCACCACGAAAGTCCTCAGTCGATGATACAATCGACTGAGGACTTTTTAATTTTGCCAATGGAAAAGCCTTGGAATCAAGGGAAAAGCGGGACGCAGGGGGTGCGGATATCCTCCGGCGTCCCGCCTTTTTCGTTTTGTGTGGGGATGGGACACCATCAACGGAGATTTGCATTTTGCACCCTCCCCCTGTCCCACGGGAGGGAAAATTAAAAGGTTGAGGGAATCGTTGAAAGGTCAGTATATGGATCGTCCAAAAATAAGGTATTAAAATACTTTATTGAGGTATTGACAAACGCTGTCGAGTGTGATACACTACCTACAACAGCAATAATGAACATTTTAGTTTACCGGGAGGGAATATACCATGGACCGCAAGAATAAGGCCGAGAGCTATTGGAATTTCTTCAACTTTTTAAGAGGCCAAATGTCAGCAAGCGATATGCGTGTGGCCGCTCTGCTCACCGGTATTGCCATGGAAAAATGTGAAATCAGACCGGATTTAGAAAACGAACAAGATGTCGTTCAAATCATGCGCAACGCCTCAGAGGACCTGGGTTTTGGAAGAATCTTCTACAGGAGTGAACAAAATGCTTTTATAGGCTATACCCTCCTAAAGCAAGCTGCACCGCTTGACTGGGAGGAAATGCTAGGCGAGATCGATGAGAAGGCTGCAAATTTGGTGCATCTCCCCAAGCCATTGATTGAGCATTTTGAGGTATTCTTCGAGTTTACCACCAAGTATGTTCTAATCGCTGAAGGGGAAAAGTTCACACCTAATTTGAAATCCATGGTCGATGCTTATCCCGAATGCGACTACACTATAACCACGATGAATCCTGCCTATACCGCAATCCTTGAGCGGGTTTTCCAGGGTTACAGGAATGTCCGAGTCGTAACCACAAGTATTTATGAATATGAATTCCTCCAGGAACGATTTGATCTAATTCTCTCTGTTCCAACATTTGGTAGCAGACTTCTGGTCGACCGGGAGCAGCATTTCATGTGCCGTGAGCATGAAATGGTTGCTCTGGAAAATCTTCTTCTTCACTTGGGGCCTAGCGGCAGGTTGGCAATTCTACTCCCCGCCCGCATCACTTTTGCTGGCGGTAACGTCAAGGGTCTCCGCAATTTTATTCAGGACACCTATAAAGTTGAAAGCATTTCGGCAATGCCAGAAGGTTTCCTTGAATGGTCGGCAATCAAGACTTACCTTCTCACCATTACAACAGGAACAACTGACGATATCGCCGTTCGTCGTTTTGGCATTCAAGATACCATAACAGGTTCTGCTGGTCGTAGAGTGAGAAATATCCGTCTTGAGGATGAAACTTTCTCGATGCTGTCCGAGCTGGAGGAACAAGGCGACTGGAACGTGGACAAGCTATTTGCGGCCCAGGATGAGGACTGGATACGATATATGGGGGTGAAACGCGCTATTCTTGGAGAAGTTGCCACCGTGTTCCGTGGGAAGAATGTGCCTCGTAAGGACCCTACTGGTAGATTCGGAGTTGTAAACATCTCGAACCTTCGGGAGTTCAGCATTGACTATGACGGATTGGACCATCTGGATGAGGAAGAGCGCAAATTAAGAACCTACATTTTAGAAGATGGTGACATTTTGGTGCCAGCCAGAGGTACGGCGGTACGAACTGCTATTTTCAAAAAACAAGATTAGCCCTGTATTGCCTCCTCCAATCTTGTAGTAATTCGCCCTAGAAGCGATCTCCTGAACAGTGTTTACTTGAAGATGTTCTTGGACAGTCCTCTTGGTGGCAAACTTCTGGAATCCGCCCAGCAAGGTACCAGCGTCATCAATCTGAGCTACAAGGATATGCAATCCCTTGAAATCCCGTTGCCGGACATCGAAAAGCAGGAGGCTCTCGCAAACGAATATCAGACCGAGTTGACGATGTATCTTGAGTCTATAAGCGAAGCAGAACGCCGCTGGCGTTCTGCGCTGGACAGGCTTCAAGAACAGATATAAAAAGAAAAACCATAACAACTATTTTAGGAGGAATGACATTGGAAAACGTCCAGCAGTTCATGAAAGGCGATATTTTTTATCTGGATCTTGGCAAACCTGATGGCTGCATTCAGGGTGGCTGTAGGCCCGTAGTAGTTGTGCAAAACAACACAGGAAATCGGTATAGTCCGACTTTACAGATTGCCCCCATCACAAAAAGTAAAACAAAGGCCAAATTACCTACTCACGTTGAACTGCATAAAGGTATGGGCGGGCTGAAGGAAGATTCCGTTGTCTTAGTCGAGCAAACAACAATTTGTAACAAGAAAGAACTTTTGCCACAGAACAGATTGGGACATCTCAATGACAGTGTTCTGGATAAGCTCGATGACGCTATAGCAATTCAGTTCGGATTAAACAACCGTGTATCGACACAGCGGCATATATATAAAGGAGGGGCGTGATATGCTTGGCGCAATAATTGGGGACATTGTAGGTTCCCGTTTCGAGTGGAATAACCACAAGTCAAAGGACTTTGAGTTCCTCACCTACAAATGCTTTCCCACCGATGACAGTATTATGACTCTGGCTTTGGCGAAAGCCGTCCTCATAAGTAAACCTGACCACAGCAACCTGGCCGAAAATGCTGTGAAGCAAATGCAACTTATTGGGCGGCAGTACCCGAACTGTGGTTATGGTGGTGGATTCCTCAGGTGGATGCTCTCCGACCATCCGCATCCATACAACAGCTATGGCAACGGCGCGGCTATGCGAGTAAGTGCGGCAGGCTTTGCCGCCTCATCCCTGGACGAGGCAAAGAAAATGGCGGAGCACATCACTGCCGTTACACACAATCATCCAGAAGGACTCAAAGGTGCAGAAGCCACTGTGGTTGCCATCTTTATGGCCCGCCAAGGAAAAAGTATTCTGGAGATCCGCGACTACATGGATAAGCACTACTACCCAATGAACTTCACGCTGGATGGCATCCGGGATAGCTATCAGTTTAATGAGACCTGCCAGGAAACGGTTCCTCAGGCACTGATGGCCTTCTTCGAGTCCACCAGTTTTGAAGATGCCATCCGTAACGCCATTTCTATCGGTGGAGACAGCGACACTCTCGCTGCAATCACTGGCGGAATCGCCGAGGCATACTATGGCATTCCAGCCGGTATTCGCAAACACGCCCTGACCTTTCTGGACGAGAACCTTTTGAAGATTTTGGTGGATTTTGAAAATAAGTATCCTCCTATGATGGAGAAGATAATTGGAGACACCAATATTCCGCTTAAGCGTAAAGATGGGCAAAAAGTCAGGGGAGGAAACCGGGCAGCGATGATGGAGTCCGCAGTTGATGCCGCAGACGGTGATGCCCAGTCTGCGGAAACAAGTCCAGCGGAAATCACTAGCAGGCAACTCTTTAACCACCTGTACCAGTGTTGCAGTATCTTGCGCGGCCCTATCAATCAGGACGAATACAAGAGCTATGTGATTCCAATCCTATTTTTCAAGCGCATCTCTGATGTATACGACGAGGAGTACGCCGAGGCCCTTGCCTACTCCGGCGGAGATGAGGAATACGCTACTGCTGAAGACATGCACTTCTTCATTATTCCAGAGGGTTGTCACTGGAATGACGTGCGTCAGGTCACGCAAAATGTCGGCAAGGCTATTGTTGCAGCCATGACCGGTATTGAAAAAGCTAATCCTGAGACCTTATCAGATGTGTTCAGCAGTTTTGATGACGCAACCTGGACGGACAAGGGCAAATTGACCGATGAACGCCTGAAAAATCTGATTGAGCACATGTCCCTGATTTCCGTTGGAAATAAAAATTACTCCGCCGACGTAATGGGCGACAGCTACGAGTTCCTCATCCGGCAGTTCGCTGATGACTCCAAGAAAAACGCTGGCGAGTTTTACACCCCCCGTCCTATTGTCCGACTGATGGTTCGTCTATTAGACCCAAAGCCCGGAGACTCTGTGTATGATCCTGCGTGTGGAACCGGGGGTATGCTGATCGAGGCCATACGTCATATGCGTGGGGACCGGCTTGCGTATGGCAGGATTTTCGGCCAGGAGAACAACCTCTCCACTTCCGCTATTGCTCGGATGAACCTCTATCTGCACGGAGCCAAGGATGTTCAGATTATGCACGGCGATACACTGCGGGACCCAAAATTTCTGGAGAAACGGAAACTCAAAACCTTCACCTGTGTTCTGGCAAATCCTCCATTCGGTAAAGATAAGTGGGGTGCGGCGCAGTTCGAATCGGACCCCTTTGGGAGAAACTTCTGGGGCAACCCCAGCGATTCCAGCGCAGATTTCGCCTGGTTGCAGCACATGGTTAAATCCATGGACCCGGAAAACGGTCGATGCGCTGTGGTGCTCCCACAGGGAGTGCTCTTCCATTCAGGTAAGGAGGGCCAGATGCGTGAGAAGCTAATCCGCTCCGACAAACTGGAGGCGGTGATCACCTTGGCCAGCGGCGTTTTCTACAGCACCGGCGTTTCTGCCTGTATTCTCTTTCTGAACAACAAAAAGCAGCATAAACACAAAGGCCGGATTTGTTTGATTGATGGCGGAGAGGTGTTTACTGCAATGCGGGCGCAGAATATCTTGTCTGCTGAAAATGTCAATACTCTGTACAGCTATTATCAGGACTATCAAGACGTTATTGAGCGCGTTAAAATCATCTCTATTTCCGATGCAGAGCGGGGCGGCTTTGAGCTCATGCCCAAGAAGTACATCGAGCACAAAAAGCAGGAGGTCACCCCGCCGCACATTGTGCGGAGAAATTACATGATTGCGCTGGAAGCGGTAAGGGCGGCGGAAAGCAAGGTCAACAGACTGCTGATTGAGGGAGGTTATGTCCATGAGCAATAAGATTACTCAAAGCGAACTGGAAACCTACCTGTGGGGATCAGCGGTTCTCCTGCGAGATCATGTTGACGCCGGCTCCTATAAGCAATATATCTTTCCCCTCCTCTTTTTCAAGCGTCTGAACGATGTCTATAACGAGGAAACCGAAAAGGCAATCAAAGAGAATGGGCCGGAAGCGGCAGATTGGGAGGAAACGCACTCCTTTGTACTGCCAGAGGGAGCTCGCTGGAACGATGTGCGAAATGTTCCTCAGAATGTGGGTAAGGCTATTACCGCAGCATTCCGGACTATTGAGAATGCCAATGTTGATAAGCTAAAGGGTATTTTCGGCGACGGTACCTGGACAAACAAAAAGCGTCTGCCGGATCGTCTGTTGAAAGACCTGCTGGAGCATTTCAGCAGCAGAACGCTATCTCTTGAAAATTGCCCGGAGGACGAGCTCGGTCAGGGGTATGAGTTTCTGATCCGAAAGTTTGCTGATGACAGCGGTCATGGAGCTCAGGAATTTTATACGAATCGGACCGTGGTCCATCTGATGACTGAGATGCTCAAACCGGAACCGGGCGAATCCATCTATGATCCAACCTGCGGAACAGCCGGTATGCTGATTTCCGCGATAGCTTACTTAAAACAACACGGAAAAGAGTGGCGGAATGTATCCCTCTATGGACAGGAGTGGAATACCCTGACGACCGCCATTGCACGAATGAACCTGTTTCTTCACGGCATTGAGGATTTCCAGATCGCCAACGGTGATACTTTGCTCAACCCCGCCTTTGTGGAACGCCGCAAATTGAAAAAGTTCGATATGGTCGTGGCGAATCCACCCTACTCCATCAGTGACTGGAGCCGGAGCGCCTTTGAATCTGACCGGTATGGCCGCAATATTCTCGGTGTGCCTCCGCAGGGCCGAGCCGATTACGCATTTATTCAGCACATTCTCGTCAGCATGAATCAGGGTACTGGACGCTGCGCGATCCTCCTCCCTCACGGAGTGCTTTTCCGCAACGAGGAGAAGGAAATGCGCGAGAAGCTGGTGCGGTCGGATATGCTGGAGTGTGTGATCGGGCTTGGACCAAACCTGTTCTATAACTCACCCATGGAAGCTTGCATCATGATTTGCCGAACAGAGAAACCTGACGATCACAAGGGGCATATTCTTTTCATTAATGCAGTGAACGAGGTGACCCGCAAGAATGCGCACAGCTTTTTGGAGCCTCAGCACATCGAAAAGATTGCGGGTGCCTACGATGCTTTTAAATCGGATCATGATATAGCAAAAAAGGTTTCCATCCGAGACGTCGAGAAAAACGGATTCAATCTCAGCCTTCCGCTTTATGTGCGGCCGGAATCCAGCGACGGAAGCGAAGATTGTCGGACCATACAAGAGTGCTACGATGGTTGGAGGTCTTGCTCACGGTCTACAATATCCGCCTATCAAGAATTGACGGCGTTATTAGGGAAGGAGGCCAAGACTGATGAGTAGAGTGACCCTTGGCGATGTTGCCATCGAGCGCCGAGAAACACTGAAAGGGGCGAAGGCTGACTATCCTATTGTCGGCCTGGAGCATCTGATTCCAAGTCAAATCACGCTGACGGCTTGGGGCAATAGCTCAGACAACACCTTTTCAAAAGTGTTTCACAAAGGACAAGTCCTCTTCGGTCGCCGCCGAGCCTATTTGAAGAAAGCCGCTGTCGCACCTTTTGACGGCCTCTGCTCCAGTGACATTACGGTGATTGAGGCGAAGGCAAATCTGATTCTCCCGGAACTTCTGCCGTTTGTCATTCAAAACGACGCTTTTTTCGATTATGCCGTTGGCAAATCCGCTGGATCTCTGTCCCCCCGTGTAAAATGGGAGCACCTGAAGAAATATGAGTTTGAACTACCGGGTATGGACGAACAGCGAAAGCTGGCCGAACTTCTTTGGAGTATGGTGGAAGCGAAAGAGGCTTATCAGGAACTGCTCCGACAGACTGATGATTTGGTGAAAGCTCGATTTATCGAACGGTTTGGAGAATGCAAAAACCAGATGGCCAAGGCTGGCGAAATAATGCTTAACTTGAGGAACGGGGTTTCTCCGTCCAAATCAGGAAAGCACCATGAGCGGATTCTAACTTTATCCGCTGTGACGCAAGGGAAGTTTGATCCTAGCGCATGGAAAGATGGATATTTCAATGAGTGCCCCGCGAAAGACAAACGCATACAAGCACACGAATTTTATATGTGCAGAGGAAATGGCAATGTTGCGCTTGTCGGCACAGGAGTCTACACAACAAAGGCTTACTCTGATCTTGTTTTTCCTGACACAGTAATTGCCGCACAGATTGATGACACAAGAATTCGGTTGCCGTTCTTATATGTGGCATGGAAGATGCCAGATGTAAGAGCTCAAATTGTCAAGAATGCAAAGACCACTAATGGAACCTATAAGATCAATCAAAATGCAATTTCTGCTATTTCTCTAATTGTTCCACCTCTACTTGAGCAAGATGATTTTCTTCGTTTCGTCCAGAAGAGCGACAAATCAAAACTCGAATTAGAACAGGCCATGAAAGCGATGGAAGCCGTCTACAACAAAATCTTATCGGAAAATCTCGGCTGAGTACTAAAGGAGGAACGATTTATGCCTAATTTTAATGAAGGAAATACCACGGAGCGGATGATCCTTGATGTTCTCCAGAAAAACGGCTGGAGATATGTCGCGCCGGAGGATCTGCCACGCAATCCCTCCGATGTCATTGTAGAGCCCCTGTTCCGGGCTGCGCTGGCCCGGTTGAACCCGGAGATCACCGAGGACGAATCCCGAACGGACACCGTCCTATACGATTTGCACCGCATCATCACGGCCACCAACGCGCAGAATCTCATCACGCAGAACGAGCTGTTCAAGCAGAAGGTGTTTGAGCAGAATACCTATCCCTTCGGCGAGGACGGCAGACAAGTCTCCATCGACTTTTTCGGCACTGAGATTAATGGAAAATCGGATCTGAATGACTATGTGGTCACAAACCACTGGTGCTTTCCCAAAACAAAAGCGGACGGCGGAAAAGAATTGGACATCGTCCTGCTGGTCAATGGCATCCCCGTGGCGGTTGGTGAGATGAAAACCCCGGTTCGGGCCGCTATCACTTGGCTGGACGGAGCAAAGGACATCAGCGATTACGAAGAGAGCATTCCACAGATGTTTACGGCGAATATCTTCAACTTTGCCACAGAGGGCAAGTGCTATCGTTACGGCGCAATCGGAATGCCCATTGCCAAATGGGGACCTTGGCACACCACCGATGACAAGTCCGACGGCAGCTTGGCGGCGGTGCATACCAGCGTGACGGACATGCTCACTCCCTATAAGGTGATGGACCTGTTCCAGTTTTTTACGCTGTTCGCTACTGACAGCAAGTATCGCAAGTACAAGGTTATCGCCCGTTACCAGCAGTACGAGGGCGCGAACATGATCGTGGACCGTGTCCGGGCGGGCTACCCCAAGCAGGGCCTGATTTGGCACTTCCAAGGCTCTGGTAAGTCTTACCTGATGGAGTTTGCCGCCGTCAAGCTGCGTATGCTCCCTGATTTGAAAAATCCAACTGTTATCATCGTAGATGACCGTTTGGATCTGGAGTCTCAGATCACGGCACAGTTCCACGCCTCCGATGTGGGGAACCTTGAATCCGCTGCCAGCCGTGATCAGCTCATGACCATGCTTCGCCAGGATATTCGGAAGATTATCATCACTACTATCTTCCGCTTCCAGGAGGTCACCGGAGAACTCAGCCAGCGTGACAACATCATCGTGATGGTGGATGAATGCCACCGGACACAGGAGGGTGACTTGGGCATCAAAATGCGCTTGGCCTTGCCCAATGCCTTCTTCTTTGGCCTGACTGGCACTCCCATCAACCGCATTGACAAGAACACCTTTGCCACCTTTGGAGCCACTGAAGATCGGAGCGGTTACATGAGCAAGTACAGCTTCTCCGATTCTATCCGTGACCGCGCCACACTGCCTCTGAACTTTGAACCGGTGCCTATCGATCTCCGCGTGGATCGGGAGACCATGGACCGAGAGTTTGATGTGCTGACTGCAGGCTTGTCCGACGTGGAGCGGGCCGAACTCTCCAAGCGGGTCAATATGCAGGCGATCATGTATGATCGGAAACGCATCCATAAGGTCTGTGCACATATTGCAAAGCACTTCACCGAAAAAATCCGTCCCAATGGCTATAAGGCTCAGGTGGTTGTGTATGACCGCCCGTGCTGCCTGATGTATAAGGAGGAGCTGGACAAGCTCTTGGGCGCACAGTGTTCTACTATTGTGATGGACACAAATGATGATAAAGCAGACAAATACAAACCCTATCGCCGGACCAAAGATGAAGAAGCGAAGGTGCTGGACCGCTTCCGCGATCCCAGTGACCCGCTAGAGATTGTCATCGTAACAGCCAAGCTGCTTACCGGCTTTGATGCGCCTATCCTCCAGGTTATGTATCTGGATAAGCCCATGAAGGATCATACGCTCCTCCAGGCTATCTGCCGCACCAACCGCACCTACGATGAAGGCAAGACCTTCGGGCTGATTGTGGACTATATTGGGATCTTCGATAATGTCGCCAAGGCACTGAACTTTGACGAAACCAGCATGAAGAAGATTGTTACAAATATCGAAGAAGTCAAGAAGCGTTTTCCTGCGCTCCTGCGGAAATGTCTTAGTTTCTTTATGGGTGTTGACCGAACCGTTGAAGGTTGGGAGGGGTTGATGGCAGCGCAGGAGTGCTTGCCTACCAGCAAGGAAAAGGACGAGTTCGCAGCAGATTACCAGGTGCTCAACCGCGCCTGGAATGGGCTGTCTCCTGATCCGTTTCTGACGACATTCCAGCCGGACTATGTGTGGTTGACAAAAGTATATGAGTCAGTCCGCCCGACTAACGGCAGTGGTGGTTTAATTTGGGCCGCGCTCGGCAATAAGACAATGGAAATCGTGCACTCAAACCTGGAGGTTGGCGCAGTTCATGATGATGTGGATATTCTCTCACTGAGTGCCGACTTGATTGATGATTTCATTGAAAGCCACAGGGACATCAACCCTACCACGAAACGTGTGGAAATCGACTTAGTTGCACGCATCCAGAAGCACGCAGATGACCCCAAATTTAAAATGCTTGGGGAAAAACTGGAAGAGTTGCGTAACCGTCATGAGCAGGGCTTAATCAACAGCATCGAGTTTTTGAAGATGCTGCTACAACTCGCCAAGGAAGCTGCCCAGGCAGAGAAAGAAGTTGTGCCGGAGGACGAGGTAGATAAGGGTAAAGCCGCTCTGACAGAGCTTTTCAACGGTGTGCGCAATGAGAGCACCCCAGTTATTGTTGAGCGCATTGTTGCGGACATCGATGATATTGTGAAAATTGTCCGATTTGACGGCTGGCAGAACACCACTGGAGGTCGGCAAGAGGTAAAAAAGGCTTTGCGCAGCGTCGTGTGGGTGAAATACAAAATCAAGGACAAAGAAGTGTTTGATAAGGCGTATGCCTATGTCGAGCAGTATTATTAAGCTATGGAATGGGGTGCTGGTGAATGGGTTATCCCGACTTCAAAACATACATCCAGGACAAACATAGCAGTCTCCTTCAAGACGAAATTGCAATATATGTAAAGAATTGCCACGACGGAATTGGTTTCCATTCATACAGCGTACTTTCGGTTTGTGAGGAGACTGTCGACAATGTAGAAGTTCATTCTGTTAAATGTCACGAAGGACTTGGCGATTTAATCACAATGGATGTTAATGTCGCTGCAGACATTATAACCAAAGGTCTAGGGGAGAAACCATATGAGGCTGATAGGAAACGCCGTTTATTCATTGTTCATCTAACCGGCGAGTTGCGCAATGGCCTCCATGATGTTCGATCCACCGGCACCGAAGAATATCATAATTATGCATTCAAGCCGGAGGGAGCATTAGATGCCTATCTACTTCCTTACATTTCTACAGATCAGCTTGAAAAAATTGCAGACGATTTCTTTGAGATATACTGCTTTGACGCGGTGTATGTGGACTATATGCTTCCTGTTGACCACATTATGAGGGAGCTGAAAATGTGCATCTACGAATCTCCTTTACCTGATAACGTCTTTGGACGGGTCTATTTCAGAGAAGCCAAAGGAACACGATTCGTCAAGTTTCATCCTTATATGCCGGAAGCAGAAATTGATACTGAAATTCACCCTGGTACAATCGTCATTAATCGGAAACATTTTTTCCTCGGGAGCATAGGAAGTCCACTTAATACGATAGCACATGAACTTATTCATTGGGAGTTGCACCAGAGATTTTTTGAACTTTTGGCGCTTTTGAGCGATGGTTCCGATGCGCTGTCTTGCAATGCAGACCCTCCCATGTCTGACAGCCATCTCAATGGTCTGCAAAAAGCAATTTGGTGGGCGGAGTGGCAAGCAAATTCATTGGCCCCCAGAATACTTATGCCCCGTTGCCTTTTTATGTCAGTTTTGATGCAGGTCTATGCGGAGAAGTATGAAACAACTGTCTATCACTGTTTTGCCGAGATTATGGAAAGGACCATCGAATGTGTAGCTGAACTATTTGGAGTTTCAAAACTGTCCGCAAAAATAAGAGCGATGCAACTTGGAGTTACAGAAGCAGAAGGTGTATGCCTGTTCATCAATGGCGACTATCATCCGCCGTTCACTTTCCGTAGAAACGCTTTAGCTCCAAAGCAGACCTTTATTCTTGATCGTACCAACTATGAGCAGTTGATGAGTGAAAACACTGAGTTTTTTGAATTGATCAACAGTGGACAATTTGTTTACACGGGCTGTGTTGTTTGTATCAACGATCCATTATATATTGAAAAAAATCGATTCTCTCAGCGATCGGACTATGAACTAACTATCTACGCAAGGGAAAATGTCAATGAGTGCTGTCTTGCCTTTGATCGGACCTTTTGCCAAGATGACTCTCTCGATAAGGACTTCTATGGTCTCTGCTACCTGTCTAAAGAGCTAAATGCCGCATCACATACAAAAACAACTCCTACGCATGACTTACAAAATCAGGACCGTAAGACTCGAGCTGCTGAAGCGAAAAAGCTCCGAGATGAAGGGAATAGCATAATGGCTATGTTGCGTAGCTTACCGACAGGATTTCCAGAAACACTTGATAGTCATATCAAAATGGCAAAGAAACATGATGGTCGGAAAATGACAAACCTTGAGCTTTCCAAAATAACCGGACTTTCTGAGGATTACATTGCCTCTCTGCGAAAAGATCCCGGATTGAATGTTACCCTAGAAACTGTATGCTCCCTATGCATAGCGCTTCATTTACTTCCTTGTTTTAGTAAGGACTTGATTCGAAAATCAAGAAATCAGTTTCCTCAGACTGGAGATGGTTACTTAATGTTGGCACTGATTGAAGATCATTATACAGATTCCTTGGATGCCATAAATGAAGTCCTCCAGGATGCGAAATTAAAGCCTTGGGGGAAAACTGTAAAGTAAAATTTTGCGAAGCCGAACTGTGACTCCAGGAAAACAACAAGATAAAGCCACTTGCCCCACCATTGAAGATGATTATTCTTCAGTAGTGGGGCCTTTTTTTGTGCACAAAAAACGAAGTGTGAGTCCAGATAATCTACATTTCCATTATGTAAAATGCGAGGTGTGAAGCAAGTGGAACCGTTGTTAGCCCTTTTGCTTCCGCCGTTGTATACTGCATCATCTGATCACTGGTGGCTCATCAGGCTACAGCGGACAATTAGAATATAGTTTAAGGCTTCCTTAATGAGCGTGGAAGCCGCAACCGGAACGGATGTATCTGTTCGGGGCTGCGGCGTTATTTTCACGCTTCTTTCAGTGCAGTTCCTCCGTTTCGGATCATCGAAACGGAGGATTTTATGATTATTCGCTACAAATTTTCCACCGGCGAGGTCACGGAGGTCGAGGTGTCAGATGAGATCGGTGCCGTGATTACCGCCAGCCGCAAGGCCGAACACGCGCTGGAGGAGCGAAACCGCTACCACTGCTATTCTCTTGATGCCATCGACTACGAGGGGCTTGAGTATGGTGAATGCGATGAATATCCCATCGAGGACGATTCCGCAGAACGGGCAGAACGCATCAAAGCCGCTTTCAGTCAGCTCACCGAGACTCAGCAGCGCCGCCTGCGACTGTATGCGGATGGCAAAACCCTGCGGGAGATCGCCGCGTTGGAGAACACCAGCTTCCAGTCTGTAGCCGAATCCATCGAAGCCGCCAGGAAAAAGTTTTTGAAAAATTACCGTCCGATACCCTGACAAACCCCTCTTCTTTTCTGGGTACACCGGAAGGCAGCACAAAACAAATCGCCTTTCGGAAAGGACAACCAAGAATGAAACACAATCTCAACATCAGTGTTTCCAAGAAACCGCCGGAGGACGGCATCGTTCAGTGCCGTAATGTGTCCCTGCGGGAAAAGCTGCTCACTCGGCTGCTGGGGCGGCGGGAGAAGGTAATGATCCTGGTCCCCGGAAACAGTGTGGAGTCGGTGTGCATCACCGAGGTGCCGGAGGGAGGTGCGGTCTGTGAGTAGAATCAAGCTGCTCCTCGATGTGGTCGAGGATATGCGCTCCTTGGCGGACAGCCTCCATGCCGTGGCCACCGCCCTGAGCCAGAGTGACCAGGAAACCGCCGCCGCTCCCAATCCGGCTCCGGCAGCGCCCCCGCCCCCGGCTCCCGCTGCCCCGCCGCCCAAGGCCATCACGCTGGAGAAGGTCCGGGCGGTGCTGGCGGAGAAGAGCCACGATGGGTACACCGACCAGGTGCGGGGGCTGCTCCAGAAGTACGGGGCCGAGAAACTCAGCGGCGTGGACCCCAAGCACTACGCCGCGCTGCTGAAGGATGCGGAGGTGCTGGGCCATGCCACCTAACAGCCACGCCATCCTCTCCGCCTCCAGCTCCCACCGCTGGATGAACTGCACCCCCTCCGCCCGTCTGGAGCGGGAGTTCGCCGACCGGGAAACCGAGGCCGCTGCCGAAGGCACCGCCGCCCACGCCCTCTGCGAACACAAGCTCCGCCGCGCTCTGAAGATGCGCTCCAAAAAGCCGGTCTCCAAGTACGACTGTGACGAGATGGATGCCTACACGGACGGCTATGTGGAGTTCGTGCTGGAGCAGCTCACCCAGGCCAAGCTGG
>ERZ777305.2710-NODE-2710-length-14093-cov-3.003063_pt1 | contig 14093 bp, 9 predicted proteins | sample MGYA00374965_ERZ777305 | MGnify/ENA primary metagenome ERZ777305 (study PRJEB29328, sample SAMD00013331) | mouse gut metagenome | study: EMG produced TPA metagenomics assembly of the Metagenome analysis of fecal microbiota from mouse which was promoted... | reverse complement strand
CGCAGACCATCATGACCGCCATAGCCTCGCCGATGGCCCTGCCCACGCCAAGCACTACGGCGGCGGAAATGCCGCTTTTTGCCGCCGGGACAGATACTCTGAACCAGGTTTCCACCGGCGTCGCGCCCAGAGACAGGGAAGCGTCCTCATATTCCTTCGGCACGGCCTCCAGCGCCGTGACCGATACCTTTACGATAGAGGGCAGGATCATCACCGCCAGCACGAGAATTGCGGCAAAAAGGCTAGCCCCATCGGGCAGCCGGAAGGCTTCTCTTATGGCGGGAACCAGCACGATCATACCCACCAGACCGTACACCACCGATGGGATGCCCGCCAGCAGGCTGACCGCCGTACCCACCGCAGATTTCACCCCTTTCGGCGCCAGCTTTGCCAGGTACACCGCTGTCAGGAAGCCCACGGGCACGCCGAGGACAATCGCCCCGGCCGTTCCGTAAACACTGGTGAGAATAAAGGGCAATATCCCATAGGACGGCTCCGCCGCAGTGGACGCCCACACCTTCCCGAACAGGAACTGCACAAGCCCTATCTCACGAATCGCCGGCAGTCCGGCGATCACCAGATATACGGTGATGAGCAGCACGCAGCCCACCGTCACAAGCCCAATCAGAAGGAAAACTCCGTACACAAATCTTTCAAAAGCCGCTTTTCTGTTCTTCATGGGTTTATCACTTCACAGGCACTGCGCCTGCATTTTTGATGACCTCCGCCGCCTCTTCGGAAGTGATGTAGTCGAAGAACTTCTGCGCCGAAGGACTGAGGGTTTCGTCCTTTTTTGTCACCAGTACAAAATTGCGCTGCACAGGATAACTGCCGTCCTTGATGGTTTCGTCGCTGGGCGCAACGCCGCCCACGGTGAGCGCTTTCACACTGTCCTTAAGCGACGCGAGCGAGGCATAGCCAACCGCCGCCGGATTGCCTGCCACGGTGGTGATGACGTCTCCGGTAGAGGTCAGCTCCTGACGGTATTTGCAGCTGTCCTTTGTGCCGGTGATGGATTCAAAGCCGTCGCGGGTGCCGCTGCCGGCCTCTCTGCCGATGAGGACGATCTCGGCGTCAGCTCCGCCCACATCGCTCCAGTTTGTGATCTCGCCGGTGAAAATCCTGCCGATGGTTTCCACATCCAGGTCGGCGACAGGATTTTCCGGATTGACGATGATGGCGATACCGTCGTAGGCCAGTACAGTGCCCTCAAGCCCCTGTGCGATCTCCTCATCCTTCAGGTCACGGCTGGAAAGACCGATGTCGCAGCGCCCCTCCGCCACCGCCGTAATTCCTGAGCCGGAGCCGGTGGGGTTGTATGTGACAGAGATGGACTTGTTTTCGCTTTCAAAGGTTTCCTTCAGCGCCCCGATCACCTTTTCCATAGAGGTGGAGCCATCCGTGGATACCGTGCCGCCGGTACTTCCGCAGCCTGTCAGCACAGAAAGAGCAAGTACCCCCATAAGACCGAGAGCCAGAATTTTCTTTCCAAACTTCATTTTGCATTTCTCCTTCTCGTTTCATGATTTTCATTTCGGACTACGCCCAAATCATACCGCCCGAATGTCAAATCGGTTATCGGAGAAATGTAAAATCCTTGTAAAGGCGCTAAAGATCCAGGAAGGGCTGTACCGCTTGGCACAGCCCTTCCTCTTACGCATAGATGATTTCGTTATAGATAGCTTCCTCCGTAGCGTTGCGGATATTGTTCATTCTTCCTACCCACGCCATCATGTCGGCAGCTTTCAGCGCTTCTGTCGCGCCCTGCTTTTCTGCCATCTGCTTTGTCAGTCGCTCGAACATCTCCTGTGCCTGTTCCTCCACATCGGCAAGGTGCGCTTGGAGCTTCCCACTGGTCAGCAGATTGTAGTACAGCACACGACGGTGTTCCTTGAGGTACTTCCGCCGCCGTTCTCCCCATACACCGATATGCCGTTCTTCCTGCGACGGTAAGGCAAGATTGGGCAAGCAGTAATCACCTTGCCGAGTGTATGTGCCGCCCATCTGATCAAATAATGATTTTTCCATCTTGATGACCTCTTATGTTGGAATGTAATCCGATTCTACTATGATTCGTTCCATGTTGCGAATGTACAAATTGAAAATGTGTGTCGCTGCCAATAACTTGTTTTGAGCAAATCCGTTATGAACACTCGGACCAGAAAAGGATCCTGTAACCTCAATGGTTACAGGATCCTTTTTCCTTTTAAGAGACCGTTCTCTTTTTTCTTCCTCCGCTTTCCCCCAACATAGATCATCCCATCGACCCGACGCATTTTCCGCACCACATTGGCCCATGTATCGCAAGGTAAATTTTAATTCTTCGGCAAAACCCGGCTTTATTGCAAGGCTCCTGTGTCTATGGTAAAATCCATACAGGAACATGGCCCGCCGCGTAAGGTAAAACACGCATCCGACTGGGGCATGGCCTTGAAAAAGCGTCCACAGTGGTACATTCTATCTATAAAGGTGCAAATGAGGAAAAACACCATGAAAAAAATACTTCTGATCGGAACCGGCGGCACCATTGCCTCCCAGCTCACCCCCGGCGGCCTGGCGCCGGAACTGACCACCCGGCAGCTTATTGCCCAGGTCCCGTCCCTGGCGGGGATCTGCGAGATCGACTGCATGGAACTGCTGAATCTGGACAGCACCAACATGGAACCCCGCCACTGGCTGAAGATTGCCCGGTGTATCCGCTGTCATTACGACAGCTACGACGGCTTTGTTCTCACCCACGGCACCGACACCATGGCCTACACCGCCGCCGCTTTGAGCTACCTCATCCAGGGAAGCCCCAAGCCCATCGTCCTCACCGGCGCCCAAAGGCCCATCGGGTCCGACACCACCGACTCCAGGGAGAACCTTGCCGACGCCTTTCGCTGCGCCGCGTCGGATCTGCCCGGCATCTCCATCGTCTTCAACCACCATGTCATTTTAGGCACACGGGCCCGCAAGACCCACACCAAGAGCTTCCAGGCCTTTGCCAGCATCAACTACCCCGATCTGGCCGTCCTGCGGGACGGGGTTTTGCTGCGCTATATCCGTCAGGACTGCGGCCCCACCCCCATTTTTTACGACCGCCTCGACCCTCATGTATCGCTGTTAAAGCTGATCCCCGGCGTGGACCGGGATCAGGCGGACTTCCTGCTGGAGCACGGCAGCGCCCTGATCATCGAGAGCTTTGGCGTAGGCGGACTGCCAGAGAGCGGCGGCTTTTTTGACTGCGTCCGCCAATGGCAGAACAAGGGAAAACTCATCGTACTGACCACCCAGGTGGCCAACGAGGGAAGCGACCTGGGGGTCTACCATGTGGGCCACCGGCTGAAAAAGGACCTTCAGGTCATGGAGGCCTACGACATGACCACCGAGGCGGTGACGGCAAAGCTCATGTGGATCCTGGGCCAGACCCGGGACCCACAGAAGGCCCGGCAGCTTTTCTATACCCCCATCGCCCAGGATATCCTGTGGCCCGCGGAGAATTGAATGCCTGTAGCCTCTCCTACCCCACCGCAAATGCATGACCACCCCCCAGCCATAGCGTCCCAACGCCGCAAAAAACCAGGGCTGCGCCAAAGGCGCAGCCCTGGTTTTTTGCGGGCAGACACATAGACCGTCCCCTACTTGCCTACGGCCACCACCCGGACCTTGGCGTTCCCGCCCAGGACGCCACTATAATAGACCGTCAGGGTATCGGCATAGCCCTTGGCCCCGGTCAGGTCGATCCAGGTCCCGTTGTCCTCGTTATAGACCTGTACGCTGGCGGAAATGGGCACCCGGACCCCCTCCAGTACCACATAGTCCTCCCCATCAAAAGCGGAGCGGGCCACGTCCGTTACTTTGGTAAGACGCTGGAATCCCGCGATCTTTCCCCCCGCTGTAACTGCCAGGCCCCCAAACTCCTCCTGTACGCTTTCAATACTAGCACAATAGGCGGAGATCCCGGAACCGTTTTCAATGGCAACGGTTTTCCAGCTGGCATAATCTTCACTGCCCTCCCGCCCACTGGAAGCCGTAGCGGAACGGTAACGGCCGTAGGTATAGGCGTCGCCGGTGACATTTTTCAGCAGGAGCAGATCCACCCTCCCATTCTCATCGGTACCGGCGTAAGGGATCTTATCCGCCGCCACCGTATCGGTCAGGATGTCTTCCAGCGTAATTTCCACCACCGGTGCGGAGCCCACCTGGTCATAGATCTTCACATCATCCGCCAGGGAAAGGGTCCCCAAGGTCCTGCCCTTCACATCCAGCCTTTGTCCTGTACTTCCGGAAAGGTCGGAAACGGAGGCCTTGCCCATCCCCGAGGAATTGACCCGGACCAGACAGCCCTCCAGCTCCGAGGCCCGCTGGGAATTGCTGAGCTCCACGGAAAGCTCCAGGCCGCTCACATGGGTGAGCTTCCCCCGGTCTGCGTCCTCCAGCACAGCCGCCACCGTGGTCCGCTTCTCCTCAGCGCTCCAGGCCCGGAGGACTTCACCGGCTCCGTCCAGGGAGACGGTGATTTTTTCTCCTACACTAAGTCCCGACAGCCCCACCGCGTTCTCCGCTACGGAAAAGGTATGCCCCAAAATGGTAACGGAACTGGGATCGGCCGCGTTGGGCCGGGCGTCTTCATAGTAGCCCGTAAGCAGCGTTCCCTCATACCGTCGAGCGTCGGCGGCAGTCACCAAAGCGATCCCTCCGCTTTCCGCGTAATAGAGGGTCAACTCCCGGTCTTCCAGGTCGTACCACACAGAGGAATAGGACTTCTTTTCCTCCTCCAGGATCACCGAAGTGGAGGAAGAAACGGAATAACGGTTTCCATTTGGGTCCGTCACAGCGGAGTCGGAGACCTCCTCCGCCAGTATGGTCTTAGAAACACTGTCATCGGGCAGAAAGCCCATGACCCTTCCCCCCTGATCCAGCAGAAGGGCGCCCCGGCGGTGGACCAGCGCGTCATCTATCCCGGCGCTTTGCTCATACCATTTTAGGCTCCCGTCGGTGTAGACCTGAGCGGTATGGACCGTCCCATCGCCAGCCTCGGCGTCATTGCTGAGCAAGACGGCGTCCTCCACCCAGGAGCTTCCCAGCCCCAGAGCAAAGGTCTTCCCCTGGGTGTTGGGCAGCTGTAGAAGGTTATAGAGCAGCAGCGCGGCTTGCCCCCGGTCAAGTCCCTCTCCCTCCCGGACGGTCAGCCCCTCCAAAAGTCCCACCTTCCGCGCCTTTTTCAGGTGGTCCTCCGGCCAGAAGGGACCAATGTCCGCCTCCGTATACCCCAGCAGCCGCAGGCAGACGGTAACGGCCTGGTCCAGGGTAACAGGCTCCTGGGGACCGAAGGTCCCGTCCCCCTTGCCGGTCATCAGCCCCTCCTGGTGGGCCAGATCAATGTAGGCAGCCGCCCAATCCGAACCGGGCACATCGGAAAAAAGGGAGCGGTGGGCGCTTCCCGCCGCCTGGTCCCCATGGCCCTCCGCCAGAATGGCCAGCTTGCAGAATTGCGCCCGCGTCAGGCTGTCCTCCAGATGATAGAGCCCATCCGGATACCCGGAGATAAGGCCGAGACCGGACAGCACCGCCACCGCCTCGTCCGTATCCCCCACAGTAGCCCCGGCGGCGGGGAGGGTCAACAAGGACAGGGTCAACGCCGCCGTCAAAGTGAAAGAGATCCATTTTCGATCCATGGGAAACACTCCTTTAATCTGCTCTTAACGCGTCCACAGGCTGAAGATTGGAGGCCTTTACGGCAGGGTAGATACCAAATACCACCCCGATCACCAGGGAGAAGGCAAAGGCGCCCAGTGAAATGCCGAGTCCGGGCAGAACGACGAGCCCGTACATGGCCTTGCCTAAAAGGAGGGAGAGGGTAAAGCCCAGAGCGATCCCTACCAGCCCGCCCAGAGAACTTAAAATGCCCGCCTCCAGCAAAAACTGTCCCACGATCTCCCCCTTGGGAGCGCCAATGGACTTTTTGATGCCGATCTCACGGGTCCTTTCGGTGACGGTGACCAGCATAATGTTCATGATCCCGATGCCCCCCACCAAAAGAGCAATGGAGGCGATCCCTCCCAGCACCACGGAGAGGGAGGTCATTTCATCGTTGGACTCTGCCATGGCAGAGTTTCCGTCGGCCAGACTGTACTCCCCCAGGTTGCCGTCTATTTGCTCCGCCAGCCAAAGCTCCAACCGGGACATGACCGTATCCACATTTTTCGAGGAATTTACTTTTACGATGATACTGTCCACCCAACTGGACTTTAAAAGGGTCCGGTCCACCGTGTAGGGCACCGCCGCCATGTGGTCCATGGAGTCCTCCGCCCCTCCGTCCTTCTGGTAATAGGTCCCCACCACCAGAAAGGGGTATCCGCCTATGGTCACTGTCTTCCCGATAGGGTCGGTATAGGGAAAGAGGGTATCCGCCACATAGGACCCCAGTACGCAGACCATATGGCGATTTTCAATGTCTTGCTGTAATATATCCCGCCCAGATTCCAGGATGTAATTGGAACAAAGGGTATATTGGTCGGAACCCAGATAGATAGTCGTGCCGTCCACCGCCTTGCCGCCGTATTGGACAGGCAGCCGGGTAGAGAGATCCGGAGTAACTCCCTCCACCATGTCGGAGAGGGTCTTGTTCCCATACTCATAGAGGGGCGTCACCAGATCGAAGGAGCGGCTGGTATCGTACCAGGTCAGCTTCACCGTTACCTTGTTGACCCCAAGTTTCTCATAGTAAGCGGTCATGTCGCTGTTGTACCCTGTCACCATGGCCACCAGCACCAGTACGGCTGTAACTCCAATAATGATACCCAACATAGTAAGGAAGGACCGGCCCTTTTTCTCGGTGATGGAATCCAAGGCCATGCGCAGGGAGTTCACGAGACCCTCACCTCCGCCGGGATCAGCACCCCATCCCACAGGCTGTCGTGGACAACGTGGCCGTCCATGACCCTGACGGTCCTGTCGGCCTGGGCGGCAATGCCGTTGTCATGGGTGATGAGGATGACGGTGGTTCCCTGGGCGTTAAGCTGCCGCATCAGTTCCAGGACCTGGGCTCCTGTTTTGGAGTCCAGCGCCCCTGTGGGCTCGTCGGCCATAAGGATGGGAGACCGGGTGGCCATTGCCCGGGCAATGGCCACCCGCTGCTGCTGCCCGCCGGAAAGCTGCCCCGGCTTATTCTCCGCCTTGGCCGCGATCTCCACTGACCGCAAAGCCTCCATTGCCCGTTCCCGCCGCTCCGGAAGAGGGATATGCTGGTAGGCCATAGGAAGGGCCACGTTTTCCCACACCTTCAAGGAGGGGATCAGGTTGTAGCCCTGAAAAATAAAGCTGATGCGCCGGGAGCGAAGCTCGGAAAGTTCCCTCTGGCTCTTTTCCCCCACCGGCTCCCCATCCAACAGATAGGCCCCCCGAGTGGGGATATCCAGGCAGCCCAGGATATTCATCATGGTAGACTTTCCTGACCCGGAGGTACCGATGACCGCCACAAACTCCCCCCGCTCGATGGTGAGGGAGACCCCGTCCAGGGCGTTGACCTGGCTTTCCAGCCCCTCATGATAGATCTTATAGACCTCTCTCAATTCGATCAGGCTCATGGTCATCCTCCTTTTCTCAGGGCCTGCCGCTCATACCGCCGGGCATTCGGTTTCCTCCGCCGCTGCTGCCAAAGTTGGGCATACCGCCCCCTCCGCCGCTGAAGTTGGGCATTCCGGCGCCAAAATCGCCGCCGGGGAAGCTGAACTCCTCCTCCCCGCCCTGGCTGGTGGTATCGCCGCCGGAGGGCGCCTTCTGCCGGTACCGGGTAAAGACTTCCGTATTTTCCTCCACCCCGGAAAGGATCCGGGCATACCGGCTGTTGGCAGAGCCTATCTCAACCGGCACGGCAAAGAAGCCGTCAGGAACAACGCCCTCCCCCAGGTCAAGAGCGCTGTCCGGCCTTTCCTCCGCTTTTACATAAAGGCAGGTCCCTCCGTCATAGGATTTCAGAGCCTCCAGAGGGGCCAGCACCCCCTCCTCGGTATCTCCCACGCTGATATAATAGGACACATTGACCCCTGCGGACAGCTCCCCCTCCGCCGGGATGGTAATGGTGATGGGAAAGTAGGCTACGCCGTTGGAGTTGGTGGCCTCATAGCTGATCTCACTGACATACCCGGTAAAGGAACTGCCGTCGGTGCCCGACTTGACGATGTGGACCTCCATACCCATCTGGATATTGCCGATGTCCAGCTCGTCGATGTTGGCGGTGATCTCCATATTGTCCAGGTTGTAGACCGACACCGCCGTCATGCCGTTTCGGGGCGTCTCCCCCTCCCGGACATTGACCATAATGACCTTACCGTCGATGTCACTTGTCACCCGGTAGTCGCTCCGCTTCTCCTCCACCTCCGCCATCCGCTGGGTATAGGTGGCAATGCGCTCCTGGGCGGTGGAAATGCTTTTCCGGGCGTTCTCGATCCCCTTTTCGGCATTTTCGATCTGATCGGCATAGTCGGAGCCGTCAATGGTAAAGAGAGTCTGGCCCGCCGTCACCTTCTCATACTCGTCCACATGGATCTCCAGCAATTCCCCCGCCGCCTGAGCGGCAATGGTCTTGCTGCTTTTGTATTCCAGGTTCCCCTCTACCGCCGGGTAGAGCTTTTCCCCGTCATCACTCTGAAGCCAGGCAGCCCCCGACATCCCCTCAGTAAGGGCGCCGGGGTTCTCCAGCGTGATGGTGACCGCAAAGCACTGGGTCCCTTCGGTGGTGAGCCGTTCCACCTTCTTGATCCCGGTCACCGTGCCGGAGAATACGTTCATCAGACTGGAAATGGAGACCCCGGCGGCCATCCCCTCATAGATCCGGTCTTCATAAGCATAGCTGAAATACTCCGTCAGCGTCATCCGGCTATCGTCCACCAGCATAGCCAGCCTGCTTCCCTTCTGGAGACCATCCCCCTCGTCGGCCTGGATCTCGGTCACACGTCCTGCAAAAGGAGCGGTAAGGGTAAGCTGGGCCATCGTTTCCCTCAGATCCCCGATCTGGTCGGTATAATTCTCGATCTGGTCGTTATGGCTGTCGATCTGGTCGTAGAGGTCGTCGATCTGCTTCTGATACTCGTCGATCTGGTCGTCCAGTTCGCTGTCGTCCTGGGTATAGAGAAGCTGCCCCGCCGTCACCGTCTCCCCGGCGGCGACATAGACCCCGGTGATCTTTCCCTCCGAGGAGGCGGCGGTCACGGAAAAGCTGTCCGCCGGCATGGTAACGCCGGTCCCCTCGATGGTGGTGGAGAGGGAGCCGTAGCTGGTCATGCCCGTCAGGGCCACACGCTCCTCCGGGGTAAAAAACAGGGCCTTGACCCCAAAGCCCGCCCCGCCCAGAAGGGCCAGGACCAGAACCAGAGCCGCCCCCCGCCGGAAAAGCTTCCCCCTTTTCTTTGCCACGGCCTGGGTTTTCCCAGTCTCCGTCCCCTCTTTTTTTGTCAAAAGGCTCATGGCTGTATGCCTCCTCCGTTCAAATCGAAGAAAGTATACAAAGGAAAGCTGAAATTGGTCTGAAATGGATCGGGAAATTTTATGAACATTTTGTAAATGTGGGAAGGGTCTGTGGCGAAGCGTACTTTCAGGAGGAGAAAACGGATGCCCACAAAAAAAGACCGCCAATGGCGGTCTTTTTTCTCGGAATAACGGAACCTTTATGCGATTCACGCATTTTGCAATGGACCCTTCCTGTTTCTTTAGATCTCTCCCTCCAAAAGCTTTAGGACCCGTTGGAAGACCGCTGCGGCCTCCGCTCTGGTGATATGGGTCCGGGGAGAGAACTCTCCTGTCTCGTCCCCCTCCATGACGCCCTGCCGGGTGACCCAGCAAACCGGCTCCAAGGCATATCCGGCAATGTCCCCGCTGTCCGTATAGGGCAGGGTCCCATCGGAGTCAAGGGACAGTCCCCGGTATCCGGCATACCGGTAGAGGATCGCCGCCATCTGCTCCCGGGTGATGCTCTTCTGGGGAGAAAAGCGGGTATCCGAATAGCCCCTGACGATCCCCTTTCCATTGACCAAGACCACAGGCTTTGTATAGTATACCTCCTCCGCCAGATCCTCAAAGGCAGAGGTACATTCCGTCTCCGGTTCCCCCTCCATCCGGTACAGGATCGTCACAGCCATGGCCTTAAGGGCCCATTCAGAGATATCTTCAGAATCTTCAAAGTCCAGTCCCTTCATCTCCACGCTGGAATAGCCCACATAGCGGTACAGCATAACCTCCCGCTTCGCCCTCGTCAACCTCCTCTGCCCTCTGGAGCAGAGTCTCTGGGGCCTCATCCTCCGGCAGAACTTCCGACTCGTCTTCCTGGGACTCCTTCACCGCCTCGACCTCAGGGTCTTTTATTTCCCCCTCAAAGATTTCCACCGACGCCAAAACGGCGTCGGTGGTTTCTCCCTCCGCCGCTTTCGCGGCGGAGGGAAGGATATTCATGAGCATTCCCGCTGTCAGCAACAGGGACAAAAGACGTTTTCACTATAACCTGTTTCTCTTTCAAACCTGCGTATTCACATACCGCTGGAGCATAGCAGCCACCTCGGCCCGGCTGGCCACATCCTTGGGGGCAAGCCGCTCCCCGTCCCGGCCGTTGATGATCCCGGTCTGGACCGCCCAGATCATGCCCGCCTGGGCCCAGTCGGATACCTGGTCGTTGTCGGTAAAGCGGCGGGGCAACTCATCCACCACGGCGGGACTTCCTGCCGCGCGGTAGAGCATGACCGCCAGTGTCTCCCGGGTAACGGGACTCTCCGGCTCAAAGCCGTAGTCCGTTCCCTTCACAACTCCCGTCTCCACGCCCCAGCGCACGGCGTCCTCATACCAGGAGCCCTTCTGCACGTCGGCAAATACCGTCTTCAGGCTGCTGCCCGGCTTCTCCGCCATGCGCCACAGCACGGTGGTCAGCATGGCCCGGTTCATGGCTTCCTCCGGCACAAAGGTCCCGGTGCTGCCCATGCCGTTGAAGAGTTCCCGGCTGGAGACAAAGTCCACCGCTCCCGCCGCCCAGTAGCTTTGGGGAACGTCAGTAAACGTCTTTTTGTTGTCGATGATCTTAAAGGTCTGGGTGCCGTCGGTCTTGACCCGCAGGCCCCTTTCGTCCACCACGGACAGCGGTACCACCGTCTCCGTACCGTCCTTGTTGATCCGAACGGCCACCACGGTATCCCCGCCCTCGATAGGAATAATGACTGAGAGGGTCTTTCCGCTTCCGGCGTTCACCTTGATCTGAGCCTCCGCCTCCGGCTTCAGCTTGGGCATGGCCAGTTCCACCGTACCATAGCTGTTTTTGGACAGGGTTGCCGTGGCTTTCTGCTTTCCGTCTGCAGTAGTCACTACTGTGGTCACCGTTCCGTCGGGGGCGGTGGTGGTCACCGTCACCTTTCCGGTCCGAAGATTCTCTGTGGTCTCGATCCGGTTGCCCTTTTCATCGACCTTTACCGTGGTGTTGGAGGCGCTTCCTCCGCCACTGCCGCCGCTGGGGCCCGGAGGCTCGGGAGGATCCACAATGGTCCCGTTCTCGCTCCACAGTGCCCGATACTCCCGTTCGCCCGTAGAACCCTGGGCAATGGTCACCGTCATGGTAGGCTCGGTAATGTCCGTTCCCGTCCAACCGGCAAAGTCATACCCCGTTTTTCTGGGGTTGCGCAGGGTAAAGGTGGGAGTCTCCACGGTATAGCTGGTGGTGTTGTGTCCCTCCACCTCTCCGCCGTCCAGATCATAGGTAATGGTATAGGGAATAGGCGTGACCCGGGCGCTGAAGCGCACGTTTCCCACGGGCATGATGAACTTCTCCACGTGGACGTGTTCCCCCTCCCGGTCGCCGTCCTCAATGACCACCCAGGCGTCGCTGAGTTCATAACCTTCGGGTACGGTGATGGTGATCTCGGTGCCCACGTCGCCGCCGTTGGGCGTCAGGGTGATCTTGTCCTTCTCCCCGTCAGGAGCGTCCACCTCGATGTAGTACCCCTCAGGAGCGCCCTCCCGGGTGAATTTCACCGTGTAGGTCTCCGTCTTGCTTCCGTCCTCCGAGGTGACGGTGGCGGCAGCCCAGGCGGCGCCCGCTTCCGGCATACCGGGCACCCGGGCGGACTGGACCAGGGAAACCCGGGCGTTATTGTCCGCCGTCACGGCCAGCTTGGGAATGGCCTCCCCCTCCGCCAGGTGGATGTTCAGCACCTTATTGGCGTCAAACTCGCCGAGCTTCTCCACCCCGCCCAGGGTAACGGAGCTGACGGTGAAGGTGGAGTTGGCAGTGACAGACATATCATACACTTCCAGCGCCGCAATACCAGACCACTTGCCGCTCTTGGGCGTACACAGAACCCGGATAATGGCGGTATCCACCGGTGCGAACTCCAGTTCCAGCATTTGACCGTTGCTGCCGGGGACTGCGGGCTTGCCGCCGATGTAACTTACGGTGGTCCAATTGGCGTCTTCCTTTAGCGGGCTGCCTGTCCAGGCCCGGACCATACCATTTCCAATGGCGCTGTTGCTTTGTGTTGTCATCCGGGTATCAAAGGTCAGATTTTCCACCGGGCCGGTATAATACTGGATCTCATAGTCGTCTGGATAGGTAACGGCTCCAGCTCCATTCCCGTTTTCATCTACAAACATAACCTTTACCCGGTTGACCATGTGAGGCTTCAGGGTAAGGACTGTATTCTGTCCCCGGCCCACATTGGCCGTGGTGGTCTCAAAGGCTACGCCCATCCACGCTTTAGGATCGGTATGGTAGACGTTTCTTTCCCAATCGCTCCACCGGTCCCCGGCATCGGTACTGGTACCCGTGTTCCCCTTGATCGCTTGGTAGGGATTGTTGTTGCCCGCGCTGACAAATCCCAGGGCCATAGGGAATACATTGCTTCCAGAATTCTGATTGAGCGCAATATTGGTATGGTTCTCTGTTCCCTCAGCCACCCGGATGCTGGCCTTGGCCTGGACCCGGTCGATCCCGGTCACGGCGCCCGTGACCTCCACGGTTCCCGGTGCGGAGAAGTCTACGCCATCCAGATTCCAGGAGACTGTCCGCTCCCCGCTGGTCCCGTCGTCAAACTGGACCGTCACCGTTCCCGGCAGAGAGGGAACCACACCCACGCCGGTGACCAGGGAGACCCCGTCCACCGACTCCGACCAGCCCATCTTTACCCGAAGCTGGGGTTGCAGGGTTGGATCGCTAAGCAGATCGGCCTCCTCAATATGGCCCTTCAGGATATACTCATGGGCCTGGGGGAAGATGTAGTAATTGGCAGGATAGCCTACGGGCTCCGCGTCCCAGGTCACGTTCACCTCCAGGTGGTGCTGGTCGTCCATACAGGCCCATACCGTGGAGGGCAGGATGGGAGCCACGCCCGCCTGAGCCCGGACGGTCATGGGCTCGAAGGAGGTGATCTTGGCATCCGTCTTGCTGATGGTAAAGGTCGTCGCCGCCGCGCCCTTATACTTGTCGCTGTCCTTCAGGGCTCTGGCGTAAATGTAGGCGGTGCCGGGATCTACATTGTTGTCGTAGTCCAGAACGTAGTCCACTGTCCGTACCAACTCCTCGCCAAAGAGGGTGACGGTGACCTTGGTGCCCTGGTCGGCCTCGCTGCCCGAACCGGGCCGGATCTCCACGTTCTTCCAGAGGAACTCCTTGGGCTCCACCGTGATAACAGCCTGGGACAGGTCGATCTTGTCCTCAGCAGCCATGACCACCCGCAGCTCGGCGCAAGACATGAATTTATTCGGCGTATCTCCTGCTCCGCCCCTGGTTTCCACGCCATAAAGACGAACATACTTGGCGGTAACAGCGGAATCAAATATAGCCACCTTCCAGGCCGTGTCGTGAGCCCAGTCTCCCTCCGCTACAGTGGTATAAGTGGTCCCGTCCGTGCTGACCTCCACCCGGTACTTTGTCACAATACCGTTGGCTACGGAGGGCCGGGGCTTATAGCGAAGAGCTATCAGTTCAGCATTCTCCTGCAAATTGAGCTGAATATACCGCTTATCCGGCTTTTGAGTCAGATCGTTGGGGTTATCGGAACTGTTAGCGGCCCAGTTACTATGCCAATAAGTATTTGCATTTCCATCCACCGCGTTGGAGGCAGGCCCTTCATCTCCCG
>ERZ777305.2707-NODE-2707-length-14108-cov-3.631395_pt1 | contig 14108 bp, 14 predicted proteins | sample MGYA00374965_ERZ777305 | MGnify/ENA primary metagenome ERZ777305 (study PRJEB29328, sample SAMD00013331) | mouse gut metagenome | study: EMG produced TPA metagenomics assembly of the Metagenome analysis of fecal microbiota from mouse which was promoted... | reverse complement strand
TATGCAACTGGATTATCTGCTGCTTTAGCAATCGCATCTAAAATATTGGCAGGCGATACAAAGACAAGAGACAAATATCTCCAATTTTTATCCAGTGGAGATTCTAACTATCCATTAGAATTGTTAAAAGAAGTAGGTGTGGATATGACGACACCCGCTCCAATCGAAGAAGCATTACATTTATTTGATGTCAAATTACAAGAATTAAAAGAACTATGTGGATATTAAACAACATAGAAAGGAGTATGTGTTATGAATAAAAGAGATTATTATGAGGTACTGGGTGTTAGTAAAAATGCAACGGATGCGGAAATCAAAAGTGCATTCAGACAATTAGCAAAAAAATACCATCCAGATGTTTCCAAAGAACCAGATGCTGAAGCAAAATTTAAAGAAGCCCAAGAAGCATATGCTGTATTATCCGATGCCGATAAAAGAAGACAATATGATCAATATGGGCATGCAGCCTTTGATCAAATGAATGGTGGAGGAGGCTTTGATTTCTCTGGTTTCGACTTTTCCGACATCTTTGGAGACTTATTTGGAAGTAGCTTTGGTTTTGGCGGTGGAAGATCGACAAATCGTGCAAGACAAGGTCAAGATAGCTTATTACGCATGGATTTGACTTTTGAAGAAGCCGTATTTGGTTGCAAAAAAGAAGTTGAACTGAATATTCAAGATAATTGTGATCAATGTCATGGTAAAGGGGGATTTGATGAAGAAACTTGTCCAACCTGTCATGGTAGTGGACAAATGACTTCAGAACAAAGAACTTTATTTGGAACTTTTATGACCAAAACAACTTGTTCTACTTGTGGTGGGAAAGGACGTACTTATAAAACAAAATGTTCCGCTTGTAGGGGAACAGGTAAGGTAAGAACCCATAAAGTAAAAGAAGTGAAAATTCCAGCAGGTGTGGACACTGGAAATCGGTTACGTTTAGCGGGTGCTGGGGAAGCAGGTTATAATGGAGGACCGAATGGAGATGTGTATATTGAGTTTAGGGTAAAAGAACATCCATTATATGAAAGAGATGGCAATGACATTTACTTAGAACTACCTATTACCATTACCGATGCCGTTCTTGGAACCAAAAAAGATGTACCAACACTATATGGAACAGTTAAATTAGCAATCCCAGCAGGAAGTTCTAGTGGAGATAAACATCGCTTAAAAGGAAAAGGGATTGAGGATGTTCAAACCGGAAGAAAAGGGGATATGTATGTTGTTTTAGATATCCATATTCCTAAAAAATTATCCAAAGAACAGAAGAAATTATTTGAGGAACTTTCCCATACAGAATTAGATGATAGTAGTGATTTTGATAAAATAAAAAAATATTTATAACTGAATAATTAAAAATTTATATTTTATAAACAAGCTTTGCCATTTTAAAAAACGGCAAAGTTTTTTGCTTAAATTTAGTTGTAAATGTAATATTTCTATGCTAGAATAGAAAATTAATGAGGTGAATTATGAAAAAAAGAATTTGTAATGACATTCATAGATGATGATTTTAATAATGCCATTGTTTTGACAAAGAAATTAAATCCAAAAGAAATTAATGAATTAGCAGACTTAGTAATTGCAATTGGGGATGCTGAATATATTTATAAATTTGCAAGAGATGTTCTGAATGCACCAATTGACAAATTAGCAGATGCAGTAATTGCTACTGGAGGTTACAAATATTTTTCTGAGTTTATTTATTTTATAAATTTGACCAATCAATTAAGTCCAAATGAAATTATTCAACTATTCAACTTATTTAATGTTACTCAAAAAACTCAAAAAGAAAAATATTTTTCTGCGTCTGCTGAAAAATCAGAGAATGATACTATTGTAACTAATGAGGAAGATTTCAATAAGTTTATGTATCAGTATTACATTTTCCTTTATAATAAAGGAATTTCAATTGAAAAAATAGCTGAGGAACAGAAAAAATTATATGAGGAATTTTTTTCAATAAAATTAGATGACAGTATGAAATTATCTTCTAAAGACTTAAGAGAGGAAGAATCTACTTTAGAAGACAAGGAAAACATAAAAAGAAATTATATATCTTTAAGAGGATAGTATAATGAAGCCTATTACTCAAATTTAGTAATAGGATTTTTATTGCTATAATTTTAGAAAAAAATTGCGGTTTTTAAAATCTTATGTTATTATCTTATAAGAAATGAAGTGATAGAATGCAGATACCTAATCTATTAGAGGCAAAAAAAAGAAATCAAAAAGATATTTTGATAAAAACAGAACAATATATATTAAAGGAGAATTTAAAAAAAATTGGTCTAGGTAAAACCTATTTTGTGAAAACCTATGGATGTCAGATGAATGAGCATGATGGAGAAAATATCAAGGCCATATTGGAAGATATGTCATTTACAGAATGTGAATCTATGGAAGATGCAGATGTTATTTTACTCAATACATGTGCAATCAGAGAAAATGCCCATAATAAGGTATTTGGCTATTTAGGAAGAGTAAAACATTTAAAAGAAGCAAAACCAGATGTAATTGCAGGCTTATGCGGTTGTATGGCACAGGAAGAGGTTGTTGTAAGTGAGATTATGCAGAAACATAAATACTTAGATTTTGTCTTTGGAACTCATAATATCCATGAGTTACCAGTGATTTTAAATAATACAATCGAAACAAAATCGCAACAAATTCAAGTTTATAGTAAAGAAGGAGATATTATCGAAAATATCCCTGTGAAAAGAGAATCCAAATATAAAGCTTGGGTGAATATTATGTATGGATGTGATAAGTTCTGTACATACTGTATTGTTCCTTATACAAGGGGAAAACAAAGAAGTAGAAATAAAGAAGATATTCTTGATGAAGTAAAACATTTAAAGGAAAAGGGTTACCAAGAAGTCACTTTGCTTGGACAAAATGTCAATGCTTACGGAAAAGATTTACAAGAGAATTATAGAATGGAAAATTTATTAGAAGATGTTGCAAAAACAGGTATTCCTAGAATTCGATTTGTAACAAGTCATCCTTGGGATTTTACAGATGAGATGATTGATGTGATTGCTAAATATGATAACATAATGCCATACATTCATTTACCATTACAATCAGGATCTTCTCGCATTTTAAAATTAATGGGAAGAAGATATTCAAAAGAAAGTTATTTAGAACTTGCTCATAAAATAAAAGAGCGGATTCCCAATTGTTCCTTAACAACAGATATTATTGTTGGGTTTCCAGGAGAAACAGAAGAGGACTTTGAAGAAACGTTAACTGTTGTAAATGAGTTAAAATATGATTCTGCCTTTACTTTTATCTTTTCTTCAAGAGTAGGAACGCCTGCTGCTAAAATGGAGGATCACATTCCTCTTGCCGTCAAAGAAGAGAGATTGCAAAGATTAAATAATCTAGTGAATCAATATGCATTGGAAGCAAACCAAGCATATCTCAATCAGGTAGTACCTGTATTATTAGAAGGTATGAGCGAAAAAAATGAAGATATGTTAATGGGATATACAGACACTATGAAGTTAGTAAATGTAAAGGCAGATCAAAAATACTTGGGTCAGATTGTCGATGTAAAGATTACCGATGTGAAAACTTGGAGTATGGATGGAGAAATGATAAATATCTGATTGTATTTTATAGAAAAGTATGATATATAGAAAAAGCTTTTTCAAAAAGGAGATATCAATATGGAAATAGTATATTCATCCAAAATTTACTGATGGATTATGAGATATTCCATGATCTTGACATTACAACGATACATTATCTATTTCAACATTGTTCTTGGTTGGCCTTGGTGGAAAATCATTTTCCATCTGCACCTGTCATACATGAAGGACAAATTATTCCTGCTATGACTATGTCAAGTGATAGTGCAATGGGGATTCGTTTTTACCATTCGCTTTCATTAAGGCAATTTATACAAAAACATAGAATAGATTTAAAAGAATGGTTGTATGTAAGTAAAGACATGTGTAATATCTATCAAATAAAAGCAAAATATTTCATGAACTGTTGCTTTGTAAATGAAGGATATAATGATATAATGCAATTATCTCATATTCATGAAATAAGACATTTTGATGAGATTGTAAAGATATTAAGATAATATATCAATTAACATTTCCATATTAATTTGACAAATGTAAAAATAATGATATAATACAGAATATTCATTGAATAGAAAGGGAAAACATCATAATATAGTTTGCAGTAGTGGATAAAATGCTTTGTTTGCTATTTGTAAACGAGAGGGGGGACACCCTCTTTTTTATGATGTGAAAGAAAAGGAATGATAAAATGGCAAACATGGAAACCAATGCAGATATCTTATTATCTATAGTAGATTTAAATCGTTCGAAAGCTCATCTTTTGGAACAAATGCGAAATTTAGAATTAGCAAACCAAACCGAAAATTTGGCTCAATTAATTGATGTATATGAATTAATTTGTGGCACAATCAATCAAAAACTGAAACGAATTGATTTTAGAAGAAAAGTAGAATTGAGTAATGTTTTAGTAGATTTAAATCAATCATTGTGTGAGAGTAATATGGCTTTTGAGGTGGACTTGTGTGCAATGTTAAAAGGGTCAGAACATGAGAGAATTATATTTAGAACTCTTTTTGATTTATGGAATGGAGAAATACCGCTTGAATTTTATGAATCATTTGGGAGAATAGAAAATGATTTTATTCAAATGTTAAGTCACCTTGGAATTCAAATAGAAGAAGAGACTATGCCATATGAGGATGTTAAAACAATTAATCAGTATATTCAAACCATTTATTTTGTGATAGAATCTAATTTACGACAACCGGGATTATCACCAAAAGTTAAGAAGGAATTGCTTCAACTTAAATATAATGCGATTTTTCTGTTTGATGTAATAGAAGAAAGACAATTGATGATAAGATTTAGTCCCTCTAAGGAACCTGCTTTAACTGATCAGACTTCAATTGAAACAACTGGTATTTCTTTAAAAAAATATCTTAAACATTTGGATAATACTATGATGGTTTTATTAAATGAAGCATGTTCAAAATTTAACAATGAGGATACTAATTTAAATATGTTGGATAAAATCCGCTTACAATCTTGCGTGGTACTTCTTTCTAACAAAAAAACAGTTTTAAATGTGCTCCATGATTCTTCTATATGGGATACTAGTAATGAGCAAGAAATGTCATTTATGCAAGAAATAAGAGATACAATTCAAACATTTAGTAGCGATGAATATCAGTATCAAAGAAAGTATCTAAAGATTTTAAAATACATAAAATGTCTTTTTTCTATCATTTTATTTTCTATGAAAACATGTTATAATGAATATGGTGAAATGATATGGCAAAAATAAAGGTAATGGATGAATTACTTGCCAATAAAATAGCTGCTGGAGAAGTAGTAGAAAGATGTGCAAGTGTAGTCAAAGAATTAGTAGAAAACAGTATTGATGCTGGAAGTAGTGAAATTAAAATTGATTTAATAGAAGCAGGTACAGTACAAATTAAAGTAACGGATAATGGGAGTGGTATGGATAAAGAAGATGCTGTCTTAGCTTTTGGAAGACATGCTACCAGTAAATTAAAAAATGAGGATGACTTATTTCATATTATGACATTGGGTTTTCGTGGGGAAGCTTTAGCGAGTATTGCAAGTGTCAGTAAAGTCAATTTAAAAACTTGTATGCAAGATGTAGGAACGGAAGTAGTCATTCATGGAGGAAAAGTACTATCAGTAGAGCCTTGTGAAGCGAGAATTGGAACGATTTTAACTATCGATAGTTTATTTTATAATACACCTGCTCGTTTAAAACATATGAAAAGCTTATATACCGAACTCGCAAGTATTACAGATTATGTGAATAAAATTGCCTTATCTCATCCAGAAATCAAATTTGTATTAACCAATAACAATAGTAGTTTATTAAATACTGATGGAAGTAACAATTTATTAAAAACAATTTCAGCAGTTTATGGAATGGATATTACGAGAAAAATGGTGGAAGTGTCATCAGAAGATGAAGATTATAACATTACTGGATATATGTCACTACCAGAGGTACATCGCTCCAGTCGTAATGGTATGGTAACAATTGTCAATGGTCGTGTAGTTCGCAATATGGATTTGAACCGTGTTATCAATGATAGCTATCATTCTTATAAACCAGATAATCGTTATCCAATTGTGGTATTCAATATTGAAGTAGATCCAACTTTAGTTGATGTCAATGTTCATCCAACGAAAATGGATATTAAGTTTTCGAAAATGGAAGAACTACAAACATTGATTACGAAAATGATACAAAATCAACTCAAAAGTCGTTCTTTGATACCACATATTGAAGTGGAGGAAAAGGAAGATGAAGTAGTAAATGAAAAGCCAATTTATCAGGAACAAACACTGGATTTAAATCGTGTTGCTGAAACAGAGGATTATATCGTAATTAAAGATGAAGTAAAAGTAGAAAGCCCTTTGTTTCAAGTGAAAGAAGCAAAAGAAGAAGAGGTAGAAAAAAAATCATCAAATCATTTACCAGAATTATATCCAGTTGGGTTAGTTCATGGAACTTATATTATTTGCCAAAATGAATTAGGTATGTACATGATTGATCAACACGCTGCCAAAGAACGCATTAACTATGAATTGTTCAAAAAGAAATTAGGAAATCCCAATCACGATAGTACATCATTATTATTTCCAATGACATTTGAAATTTCAAATAAAGATTTTATCATTTTAAAAGAAAATTTTGAAATATTAAGAAATATGAATTTTGAAATAGAAGAATTTGGTCTTAATTCTATTATCGTGAAGGCACATCCAACTTGGCTTCCAAAAGGATATGAAAAAGATGCAACATTCAAAATTATGGAAACATTATTAGAAGTAGAAAAAGATTTTTCTATCGAAAAGTTTAATGAAAAAGTAGCAACTATGATGTCCTGTAAGTTAGCTATCAAAGCAAATGAAAATATTACGGAATTAGAAATGGAGCAATTGATTCAAGATTTAAAGAATTGTGATAATCCATTTAATTGTCCACATGGAAGACCCACCATTATCTTTTATTCCAATTATGATTTAGAAAAACTATTCAAACGAAGTGGATTTGATTTAGCAAAATGGTAACAAGGAGGAAAAAATATTATGAATAAAAAACAATGTTTTATTTTTGATGAGCAATCATATGATATGTCTTTTTATGTAGATAAAGAGGAATATGATGTTTATGTAGATATAGATAAAATTTTGTGTGAAAATTCAAATCTTTCTAGGGCTTTACCTACTGATTTTGCAATTTCTTTAGGATGTAATAAGATTGATGAATATCAAGGTAGAAAGTATGGCCAGTATTGGATTTCGGTAGATTATAAACCATTGGATATTGATAGGTATGCTTTCGAATACTATCAGAAGGTATCTGCAAGTGCAGTAAGGGGTATGTGTTGGGGTAAAACAAACATTTACAAGGACACAGATATTTGGTTAGATAATCAAATATCTGAATATAATCCTACGGACCACTTAAACAATGTTGGATTTAGACCATTTTTAGTTGTATATGGTGATATTCCTTTTAATCCAAATAGCAAAGTAAAGATAACTAATGATTTATTAGAAATACAGTATGGTTTTTATCCACAACAGTCTCCGTTAATTTAAATGGAATTGGAATTATTGCATCAAATGGGTATGCTGAGGGAAACAGAATATAAAAATAGAATATCAATGTATGATTATTATAGAGATTGTGATATTTTTGGTCATGAGTGGCTTTCTTTAGGAAAATTATTGCACAAAATACAGGGTAGTATGAAATCTAACCTTCCAAAAAATTCAGATTTGGTAAATCAATATGAGTATAAGCAAAGAAGATATATTAGGGTTTTAGCGAAATCGGATGCAGATTGTCTTTTATCGAATGGACATTTATGTCAGTTGTGGAAGCCAATATGGTTAGAAGAAATGCCTATTACATGGTATATAAAAAGAATTGGAAAGAATGAATTTCTATTAATTTCACAAAATATTCTTTTACCACCAATGGAACACTGTGTTAGATTTGAAAAGGCTATATTTGATGAAGAAAGGAAGCAAACAGGGATAGTGTATTATGAGTATAGTATTAAAAGATTTATGAATAGAATATTTGCAAAAGAAATTGTGCAATCGATGGATTATGTGGATTACTTCAATTATGATGAAGTAAGAGAAGAATTGGAACAGAAACAATTTGTCAAAAAATAATAAATCAAATCTGAAAAGATAGACTAATCTATCTTTTTTTGATATAATGTATAAGTCTTTTAATGTATATAAAAAAGAAAGGAGTAACTATGAGTAAAATAAATATTTTTGGTTTAGGGGGACTAAATGAAAACGGAAAGAATATGTATATTGTTAAAGTTGACAATGACATATTCGTATTAGATGCGGGATTAAAGTATGCGGATGATAAGATGTTAGGTGTAGACTATATTATTCCTAATTTTGATTATTTGAAAGAAAATAAAAAAAATATAAAAGGAATTTTTGTAACACACGGACATGATAGTCAAATGGGAGCGATTCCTGATATTTTAAAGGAAATACCAGAATTAAATATTTATGGAACTGCATTTACAATTGAAATTATTAAAAATGAATTAGAGGACGAAGGAATTCAAAATGCCCATTTGCACACCATTCTCCCTCATAAAAAAATGAATTTCGGAGCTGTTTCTATTTTTCCCATCTCTTTAACACATTCTGTTCCTGGGACAGTAGGATATGTGATTAATACAAGTGATGGAGCAATTGTTTACACAGGTAACTTCGTATTCGATCAATCCATGATGGGAGCCTATAAAACAGATATAGGAAAACTAGCTTATGTTGGGAAACAAGGTGTTTTATGTTTGATGAGTGAATCATTATACGCAGATAAAAAAGGATATACATCTCCAAACAATCGTACAACATCTATTATTCGCGAAACATTAGATCAAAGTGATGGGCGCATTTTATTTAATATTTTTCAAGCACAAGTATATCGTATACAAGAATTATTCAATGAAATCATGCATACAGATCGTAATGTAGTTATCATGGGTAAAAAAATGGAAGCCATCATTCATAAAGCAATTGATATGGGATTTATTGAATTTGATAAAAATCGTTTGACTAATATTCATCATTTACATGATTCTAATATTGTTGTTTTGATTTCAGATGAACGTGAAAAACCATTTTCTAACATAGCTCGTATTATTAAAGGGTATGATAAATTTATTAAAATTACCCCAGAAGATACCGTTGTATTTGCTTCTCCTGTTTATGAAGGAATGGAAAAAAGTGCAACGAAAGTATTTGATGATATTGCGAAAATTGGATCTAATTTAGTGATTATTCCAACGAAAAAATATTTAGGACATCATGCTTCTAGTGAAGATTTAATGATGATGTTAAATTTAATGAATCCTACTTATTATTTTCCAGTTATTGGAGAATATCGTCATCAAGTTGCCAATGCGGAAGCAGCTATTACTATGGGATATCCAGAAGACAATATTTTATTGCGTTTAAATGGGGATGTTGTAACGTTTGAAAATGGTGTCTTAAAACCAGATAATGAAAAAATGAAGGTGGATGATATTTTAATCGATGGAAAAACAGTTGGAGATATTGGAGAACTTGTTTTAAAAGATAGAGAGTTATTAAGTGAAAACGGGATTGTCATTGTAAGTGCTACTTTAGATCATACAACGAAAGAAGTACTTGCAGGACCAGAGATATTAACAAGAGGGTTTATCTATGTAAAAGATAATATTGATTTAATCAAAGAAGCTGAGAAAATATCTTTAGATGTGATTCATGCTAATAGCAAACCTAATTATGTTGATTTTAATAAAATCAAATCAGAAATTCGTGATCAATTAGGAAAATATCTTTATCAGGAAACTGAATGTAAACCAATGATTTTAATTGTGATTCAAGAGGTATAGTATAATGTAACGGAAAAAATACGATTTATGTATTTTTTTCTTGTCTATGCATATAATTCTATGATATAATACATATGGCTTTTTCAAATAAACACATTATGAATTGTAATGCCGAGTGCCAGTAGGTGGTGTTATTTCGAAATAATGGAAGAAAATAACAAAAGGAGGAATAAAATATGGCAGTAGTGTCAATGAGTTATTTACTAGAAGCAGGTGTTCACTTTGGACATCAAACCAAAAGATGGAACCCAAAAATGAAAGAGTATATTTTTACAGCAAGAGATGAAATTTACATTATTGATTTACAAAAAACAGCAAAGAAAATCGAAGAAGCTTATGCTGCTTTAAAAGCAATTGCAGAACAAGGTGGAAAAGTATTATTCGTAGGTACAAGAAAACAAGCAAGTGAAGCGGTGAAAGAAGAAGCACTTCGTTCTAATTCTTATTATGTATCAGAAAGATGGTTAGGTGGAACTTTAACAAACTTCAAAACCATTCGTAGAAGAGTAAAAAGATTAGAAGAAATTGAAAAAATGGAACAAGATGGAACATTTGATTTATTACCTAAGAAAGAAGTAATTGGTCTTAAAAAAGAATATGACAAATTGAATAAAATTTTATGCGGTATTCGTGAAATGACAAAATTACCAAGTGCTTTATACATTGTGGATCCTTCAAAAGAAGAAATCGCAATCAAAGAAGCAAGAAAATTAAATATTCCAGTATTTGGTATTGTAGATACCAACTGTGACCCAGATATGGTAGATTATGTTATTCCTGGAAATGATGATGCCATTCGTGCAGTTAAACTGATTACAGGTGTTATGGCAAATGCAGTTGTGGAAGCAAATGGTGGCAAAATTGTAGACTATGTTAAAGAGGATGACAAAAATAGTAGTGCAGAAGCGATTATGGAACGTGCTGTAGAATCTGTAAAGCGTAGAGAAGATAGGCCTAAAAGATTTGAAGGAAAAAATAATCGTAATGATAAATTCCATGGAAATAATAAAAATGTAAATTCAGATCATAAAAAATCTTTCGAAAAAACTGAAGTAAAAAATGAAAATCCAAAAACTGAAACTGTAGAAAAAGTAGTTGAAAAAGAAGAAGCCAAAGATTTATCTACATTAACAGTAACTGAACTTCGTGAAATGGCAAAAGCCAAAGAGGTGAAAGGATATTCAACAATGAAAAAAGCAGAGCTTTTAGAAGTTTTAAAATAAAAAGAGAGATGATATTGTCATCTTTTTTCATAAAAAGGAGGAAAATAAAATGATAAGTGCAAGTTTAGTAAAAGAATTAAGAGAAAAATCTGGTGCTGGGATGTTAGATTGCAAGAAAGCATTAGAAGCAAACAATGGTGACATCAATGCATCTATGGATTGGTTAAGAGAAAAAGGAATTTCGAAGGCTGCGAAAAAGGCAGATCGTATTGCGGCAGAAGGACTTGCTAGTATTTTAGTAAAAGGCAATGAAGCTGTGATTGTAGAAATTAACTCAGAAACTGATTTTGTTGCAAAAAATGAAGAGTTTACTAGTATGGTATCAACTGTTTTAGAAGTTTTAATGAATAGTAATGTTACTACCGTAGAAGAAGCATTAGAACTTCCATGTACTGATGGAACTTTAAATGATTTAATCGTAAACAAAACTGCTAAAATTGGTGAAAAGTTATCTTTGAGAAGATTTGCAAAAGTAAGTAAATCTGACAATGAATTTTTCGGTGAATACATCCATATGGGTGGCAAGATTGCAGTATTGACAATTATAGAAGGTGGAAATGCTGAAGTAGCAAAAGATGTAGCGATGCATGCAGCTGCTATGAAACCTGAATACGTTAAGAAAGAAAATGTACCTGCAGATGAACTTGAAAAAGAAAGAGCTGTTTTAAAGGAACAAGCAATCAATGAAGGAAAGCCAGCTGAAATAGCAGAAAAGATGGTAGAAGGCCGTATTCAAAAATTTTACAAAGAAATTTGTTTAGAAGAACAAGCTTTCATCAAAGATGGCGATATTTCCGTTGGAACTTATGTAAAGAATAACAATGGTATAATTGTAAATATGGTTCGTTATGAAGTTGGGGAAGGTATGGAAAAAAGAGAAGAAGATTTTGCTGCTGAAGTTGCAAAACAAATCAACGGATAAGAGAGTAATCTCTTTTTTTCTTTTGTAATTTATGATACGATAGTTCTAGGTGAATAAAATGGATACGTTAGAAAAAAGAAGTTTAAAACAATTAGACCGAGTTGCCGTTCGAAAATTATGGCCTTATTTTACTCAAGAAGATTTGTCAATATATGATAATGGTTATATTGGATTTCATCCTGAGATCACTGATGAAATCATAGAAGAAATTACATCACTAACAGAAATATTAGATGGTTTTATGCAACAATATTATCAAACTGCACAAATTGATTATCATCATCAGTCAGAAAGAGGCTGCCATATTCTTTCCGGTATTTTTTGCCTTGCAAATACCTCTTGGCAACTTGTACAAGGAACCTTTGATTTTGAAGATAAATCCAATCATTATTACCATTCTTGGTTGAAAAAGGGTAATGTTATTTTTGACCCTGCCATGCGTGTTGTAACACTAGAATCATTATACGAAGAATTTTTCATCCGCAAATACACTTATTCTAAAGAACAAATGATATCATTATTTGAGCAAACAGGTATGTTTACTTATTATGAAGAAGACTTAAAAGATGGGTGTGTGAATCCAATTGGTCAAATGTTTTATTATCGCACAGAAAATGCCAAAAAAGCAGCTCATGAAATTTTAGACCAATTAAACCAATTTTTACAAACCAAAATCAAATAAATTTCTTGAATATTTCCTACGGCTATATTATAATAATATTAATAGGAGAGATAAAAGTATGGAACAAATTTTAGAAGAAACAGAACTTAGAATGGAATCAGCTATTGAAAATTTAGAAAAAAGATTATTAAATATTCGTGCAGGAAGAGCAAATCCTGCTATCTTAGATAATGTGGTAGTATCTTATTATGGTGTGGATACGCCATTAAAACAACTTGCTACGATATCCATTCCAGAAGCAAGACAACTTTGTATTAAACCATTTGATAAATCTAGTATTGGTTTAATTGAAAAAGGAATTTTTGAAGCCAATATAGGACTTACACCAAATAACAACGGGGAAACAATTATTTTGAATATTCCTGCTCTTACAGAAGAAACGAGAAGAGATTATGTAAAGCAAGCCAAAGCAGTTGCAGAAGAGGCTAAGATTGCACTTCGTAATATTAGGCAAGATGGCATGAATGATATTAAAAAATTAGAAATTCCTGAAGATGTTATCAAATCATTACAAGATGAAATTCAAGAATTAATCCAAAAATATAACAAAATTGTAGATGATAAAGCCAAGGAAAAAGAACAAGAATTAATGAGCATATAATCTTTGTTCTTTTTAAATTTTATAATTTTTTTGTTTAAAATAAATTGATAAGTGAATTATAGAATTAAAATGAAATAAAGTGTGATAAAGGTGCGTAAATACAATAAAAATATGAAAAAATCAATAAAAAATATGAAAAATCACATATTTTTATTGATTTACTTAAAAAAATGTGCTAAATTATAGTTGTCATTGAGAAGTATTAACGTGATCGCTGTGAGAAGGTTTACTGATGAACATATAAGTCGATCGTTGAAGTCAAGGACATCAGTCGGTAGCTGTATGAAGTTAATAGCGATGAATACATAAGCCTATCGAGTTGGGAAAAGAGGTATTTTTATACCTCTTCTTTTATTAGAATCGGATGTGAAGATATGGTCTTAAACTTTCGGGATGGTAGTATGTATCGCGTACATTTTGGAAATACAGTTGGTTCAGAGATTAATGCAGAACATTATTGTATTTTATTATTGTGTAAAAATATTAAACATCAAAATAAATCCTTATTTTATGGTGAGAAATTGAAATTATAAAATTAAATTTACTACTAATTTACTACTTTTTAAATGTATTTGATATGACAAAATTCTCGCTAATGTATTTATTAAAATTATGCTAGTTTTATACAATTTTAAAAAATTATATGATTAGTATATACTTTTCTTCTACTTAATTCATCCTCATAAATTACTTCATTTTTTATA
>ERZ777305.2696-NODE-2696-length-14186-cov-3.695988_pt1 | contig 14186 bp, 11 predicted proteins | sample MGYA00374965_ERZ777305 | MGnify/ENA primary metagenome ERZ777305 (study PRJEB29328, sample SAMD00013331) | mouse gut metagenome | study: EMG produced TPA metagenomics assembly of the Metagenome analysis of fecal microbiota from mouse which was promoted... | reverse complement strand
TTTTAGATTCTCGTCCGGCTCTTTTTTGCCGGCGAGTGGAAGTTATTTATATTCTACTACTATTGTGGGCAAAGCCTTGAAAAGCCCTGGGGTATTTGGGCTCTAATTCAACTTTTGTTCAACTACTTCGCCTTGATTCGCCAAAATTCAACATTTTTTGCACATCTCTGTGCAAATTCAAATCTCAGCCGGAAATTCAACATTTTTTCAACTCTCCTCCCTTTTCTCCGCAGAGGCGTTTTTGGCCCGGTTGATGATTTCCTCCATCCTGCCGCTTATCTGCTCCTCGGCCTGCTTCATAAGGTGGCCGTAGATGTTTGTGGTGGTGGCCACGCTGGAATGGCCCAGGCGGTGGCTGACGCTGATGCTGTCCACACCGCTGAAAAGCAGCAAACTTGTCATAGTATGACGAAAGGCGTGAGGATTTAGATGGGGGAGCCCATGCCGCTTTTCAAACCTTGTCAGCCAGTTGCCCAGCTGTGAGGGGTTCATGGGCCCTCCGTGCTCGCCGGTAAAGATATAGGGCGACTCCTTCCACCTGGACCCCTGGCTTAGGCTCTCCTCCTGCTGTAAAAGCTTATGTTCCCGAAGAAGCTCCAGGGTCTCCTCGGGTATCACCAGTGTGCGTATGGAATCCCGCGTCTTTGGCGGCCCCTCGAACAGCCCCCTGTCTGCGGCATAGTGCATGGCGCAGTCTATCCTGATGGTCTTTCTGGCCCAATCCACCTTGTCCCATTTAAGCCCCAGCAGTTCTCCCCTCCGGCAGCCTGAGGCTAAAAGCAGATTAACCGCCGCCCGCCACTTCACCGGCTCCTTCTCTAAAGCGTTCAGTATATCCCCCACCTGGTCCTCCTGAAAATAGTTCGGGTCCGCCCCCGATTCCCGTCTTGGCAGTACGGCCCGCCTGGCGGGGTTATAGGGTATCAACATTTCCTTCTCCGCCTGTCCCAGTACCGCCGACACCAGCATATGGCAGTTCATAACCGTCCGGGAGCTCAGCGTGCGCTGGCTGTACACTGTGGTGAACAGCTCGCCCATAGGTATGTCCAGCGCCTCGGCTATCCGTTTTGCCGTACCGGGCTTCACCGTCTTGCCCTCCCTCAGCCTTGCAAGGCTCACAAGCCCCCCGCCCTTGGCCGGCAGGTCGCCCATCACGCCACGCTCCTCCAAAGCCTTCCATAGGGCAGGCTTCACCTCCTCCCTCCTGTTATCATTTCTGGCCTCCGGCGAGGAAAGCGCCTGATACAGCAGGTTTAAATGCTGGGGCTTGATATCGCACAGCTTCATGGGCCCCAGCACTGGCAGCACCCTTTTCAGGCTCTGCCGGTAGTGTATCTCCGTCAGATGCTTCATGCCCATGGTGGTCTTGCAGATCAGCACATACTCCGCGTACTCCGCAAAGGTCTGCCTGCCGCCTGAGACCAGGTCCTGCCTGCACTGCCGCTCAAAGAGCACCGCCTGCTTCTCCGCCTCTCTCCTGGCCCGCTTTTCACCCCAGCCCTCCGGCACCCGCCAGGTGTGTGAAAACGGGGTCAGCTGTTTCCCTGACTGAGGGTCACGCCCTCTATAAACCCGGATGCTGTAGGATATTACCTGGCCCTCCTTGTTCCTTCTTGCCTGTATATTCGCCATGCTCAAAACTCCTTCCCGCAGAAGGCTTACTATAAAGCCGCCCGCGATTTATTTTCTCTCCATCATACCAATCTTTTGTAGCAGGTGTCTACAGGCCACGCCAGATACTGTATTTTTTAAATTGAGACTTCTTTTGAGACATAGGAAAAGCCGCAGGCAAAATGCCTGCGGCCTATATACTTCATTAGGGACAACTTTTTGTTTAGGTCTCCTCCGATTTTTGTGCTTTGATATAGTTAGCCTCCTCCAGCACCTCCTCCGGGAAATGCAGCGCCAACGCGTCCATGGTCTCTTGGTTCACACTTACACGGCCGTTTAGATAGGCGTATACCGCCAGTTCCTCCACGGTTTTCCCGGACACCAGCTGTACGGCCATATCCGCCGCCTTATTGCCGGCATCGGTATAGTCGATATTTATGCTGGCCAAAGCCCCGGCGGCAACTGCGTCCTCGCTGGCAGCGTACCACGGCTTTCCCGCTTCCCGGGCAGCCTTAGCGGCCTCCTGCGCGGCGGCCGACACCGTGCTGTCCATGGGGGAGAACACCGCGTCCACTTGGCCGCAGAGTTCCTTCATGGCCTCCGCCACCTGATCCTTACCGGCGGGATTGCCCTCTACTACGGCTATCTCAAGTTCTGCACATGCCGCTTTAAGAGCGTCAACATAGCCTGTGCCGAACGGACAGTTAGAGTCGTATAAGATTCCTACTGTCTTTATAGAACTGTCCACCTGCACCGCCAGATCAAGAGCCTGCCGAGCCGTGATCAGGTCGGCCACGCCTGTAATATTTCCCTCCGGGTTCACGTCGTCCTCTATCCCCAGACTCTCCTTGGGGTCTGACACTCCCAGGAACACCACCTTTGTCTCTGTCCCCTCGCAGGCCTTTTTAGCTGCCTCCGCCGCCGGAGCGGATATGGCGACCACAACCTCCTTTTCCTCGTCAACAAAGCTTTTACATATTTCCTCCAGCTTCGCGGAATCGCCGTCCGCCTTCTGGTAATCCACCTGCATTCGGCTGTCCCCATAACCCCACTCCTCAAGACGGCTCAAAAAGGCCGTCCGAGCCTCGTCATAGGGGGCATAGTCCGTATACTGCACAAGCCCTACCTGATAGGGCCCGCTGGCCTCCGGCTCCGGCGCGGGGGAGAGGGAGGAGGGGGACGAGGATTCATTCTCCTCCTTCTTCGAGCATCCCGCCAAAGCGGCAGCCGCCAACAGTATAGCCAGCATTATGCATAATAACCTTTTCATAATCACACTCCCTTTCAAAGCCTGCCTATCATAGGCGTTCATGGCAGCAGGTCAACCACAGAATCGAAATCCGTGCCGCGTACCTGGCCGTTAAAGCTGCCGTTCAACAGGGCCGCGTAACGGTTGCCGGATACCTCATAGTATTCTACAGTATCGCTACCGCCGTTAAAATACTCATACTTTATTTCCATAGCCGGGGTGCCGCCGTATGATACTTTATCCAGCGTAAACACGGCCATACCAATCAACTTCTGGTAGAAGGGCTGGTATACCTCATAGTCGATGGTATTTCCACCGGCGTCGGTTATCTTGGTGATATCATATTCCGTTGAGGTATCTGTGGACTTCTCCTCGTTCTTCTCCCGAGTGATGTCAAAGCTGTGCACCTCACTGCCGTTTAAGGTGACTGTCAGCTTTTTCACCTCCTTAATATTGGCAATCCACACATAGCTCATACGCAAGTCCATCAGGCTGATATCGGCCCAATTTGCCACAGTGCCATTGGCCACCTTATACACCAGGTTGTTTTCGTCCGCAATCATATACCTCATACCGCTGCTGTCCTTGGCGCTGACGGCCACCTCATGCTCTGAGCCGTTAAGGGAGAAGCTCAGCTTCGCGTCCGGCTCTGAAAGTCCGTACTGCTCAAGCTTTTCCTCAGTTATGCCCGCGTCCACCACCGAGGAGGCCGTAAGGGTCTTCAGCGATGTGAGAAGGTCTGTAAACTTTGTGTTCCCTGACTCTGCCGTTATGGGCTCGGCAATTCCATAGCCGCTAAGATACTTTGAACTGGGTTTTATGCTGATAGTCTCGGGAAAATGCGCTCCGCTGAGGGTCAAGCTCTCAAGCTTATCCTCGGCCTCGGTCTCGCTGCTCTCGCCCTCATCGTCAACGGTCACGTCCACCAAGCTCGGTATCACATATACAGAGGTCTCGAAATAGCTGAACTTATTTGAATAGAAAGCGTCCGGCACACCCAGGACGATATAAACCTCGCCGTCCTTTAGTACATATTTTCCCGTGGTCTCCGGAGCGGCGTCGCCCAGCACCAGCTGGTCGCTTCCGCCGTCCTTATAGTTCACCGTCACCTTGGCCCCGGCGCTGCCAAGGCCGAAAGCGTCCAGGCTCTCCTGGCTGCCCAGCTCCTTGGACGGCGACAGGCCAAGCATGGTGCGCACGTTGGCGGACACCTGGCTTGTATTAAAGTCGTAGTCCTCATAGCCCCGCAGTGTAAAGCCCAGCTGAGAATCCTTCTGGGTAGGGATAATGGTATATTCATCCTCGCCGTTCTTTACCTCCACGGACTCTATATCCGCGTCCTCCCTGTCAAACAGGGCCGTGCGCTCCGCAGAATCGGAGCTACTGGACTGAGAGCTCTCCTCCCCGCCCTCGTCCGTCGGCAGGTTCATAAGAAAGAATACAGCTCCGCCAAGAACGAGCAGCACTATAAGGAGGACGACAATATTCCGTACTGTCTTTTTCATCAGCTTACAGATGCCTCCTCTTCAGGAAGATAACGAGCCCCGCCACCAGCAGCAGCACAGGCAGCGCTATAGTAAACATGCCCAGACCCAGCACCATAATGGTGTTCTGAGAGGCTGTCACATCCATGGTGTTTGTCTGCACCCTTTCGGTCAGCACAGAGACAGCGCTGCCGTCCGTATCCGTAGACAGCTTCAAAAGGTCAGAGAGGTAATCCGCGTTATCAAAGGCTGTGGCCATAAAGCCGTCGGAGAAAATGTTGGAGGAGCCAAAGACTATCACGCTGCGGAAATAAAATTCGTTGCCGAACTGGGCGATGGTAGAGGAAAGTGTTGCCACATTCTGCTGGGCGGTATCCGGGTCCTCTATCTCCTCCTGAGAGGTGCTCTCCGTCACCACATAGGCTCCTTCAGAGGTAGTCCACAGCGCCTCTACCCCCACGTCGCCATTGCCGGTAAACAGGATGTTGATGGGCACACTGAGAGGGGAGACCAGACGGCTGTAGGTGTTCTTTTCCAGAGCGGTGCCCACAGAGTCTACTATAACGCAGCGGGGGTCGGAAAGGGCGTAGCGGTTGGCATCGCTCTCCATCACCACAGAGCCCGAGCCCACCGAAACGCCCCACTCCTCAAGGAAAGCGGTCAGGTTGGGCAGCTTACCCTGGCCCGGGAAGAAGCTCAAAAGTATAGCTATAGATTCCTCCCTTTCCTCGTCGGACAGCAGATCTCTGAGCTTCTGTATCTCCTCTTCGGTATAGTCTGTAGAGGGCGTGGCTATCATCAATATCTGCGTGTCCTCCGGGATATCCTCGGTCAGTATATCTATCTGCTGTACGTCAAAGTTCTGCTTTTCCATCATATCCAGGAACGAGCCCATGCTCTCTTCTCCCAGCATCTCCTCATGACCTGTGGCTATGGTGAGCACAGGCACCTTATCCAGGTTCACCATCTCAATGGCGCCGGCAAGGGCGCTGTCTACATTTGAGAATATTTCAGTGGCCCCTGTTGTGGAATTCTGGGACATTGAGAACATATCGTCAACGCTCAGCACCTTGTGCCGCTTCTCGGTGCTTACAAGCACCCGGCCGGTCGTAAGGCTATCGCTGGCGTAGCGGCTGATAAAGTCCGGGTTGGTGTCAGGGTCGATAAACTGTACATGTATCTTCTGGTTCACCTCCTCCAGCCGCTTGGAAAGGTTCATAACCTGGCTGTACTTCAAGCCGTAGCTTGAATAGATAGCGTCGTTTTTATAGGCGTCCTCCGTGCCTATCAGATAAATATCGGTATCCTGCTGAACGCCCTTCGCGATATCCACCGCCTGGTCGGACAGGGTATTCATCTTTTGTGCCGTCAGGTCGATGTTCATCGAGGGGAAACGCTCGGAAAGCACCGATACCAGCAGGTTCAGCACCACCACTACGGCTATGAACACCACGGTGAGCACCGTGGCCATGCCGCCGCGCTTGAATTTATTTCCCCGGAAAACCGAGGTCTTCTTTCCTTTTGGGGCGTCCTGCTCCGCCTTCTTACCTGGGGCGGCCCCGCCATCCGATTCGGCATCCTTCTGGGGCCCGGCAGCTTCTCCGCTGGCGGCCGCCCCTTCTATTTTCTCCTGGTTCTCCAGGTTCTGCTTGTTCTCATCCATTCTTTTCTACCTCCTTAGCTCCACCTGCGGCTCTCCAGCCGGCGGGCGGTGAGAAAGACAAATATCGCCATAACGCTCAGGAAAAACATGGTGCTGGCTACGCTGAAAAGTCCCTGGGTAAAGGTCTGATAGCGGTTGCTAAAGGATATCCAGCTGACAAGGGTGGCTACCGCAGCGTTGTTTACAGACGCCGCAAGGGAATCTACATACATCAGGAAGACCGACACGGCGAAGGTGCCGATGGCGGCGATTATCTGGCTTATGGTAAGGCTTGATATAAATACGCCGACGGATATCATCGCCCCGCCGTAGAGCAGGGTGCCAAGATAGTTGCCGATTATCTCGCCCCAGCTGGGTTCGGCGAAGAAATTCATTGCTACTGCGGGCAGCAGTCCAAGAGTAGAGGCCACGAAAAATACGAAGAAGCACGCCAGGAACTTTCCAAGCACAATGGACGTTACCCCTACCGGGGCCGTCAGCAGTATCTGGTCAGTCTTATTCTTCTGGTCGTCGGTCATGCTCTTCATGGTTATCACCGGTATCACCAGCATTGAGAAGTTGAACATGGAGCCGTACACATAGTTTGGGATATAGGCCGAGGAACCCCTGGCCATCACCATAAAGTAGAACAGGCCGTACAGTGCCATCAGTATGGCCACGCACACATAGCCTATGGGTGAATTGAAATAGGAGCGTATCTCCCTTTTGAATATTGCGGTCATTGTCAGTCCTCTCCTTTCCCGTCGCCCGCCTTTGAGGGCGCATCCGTGCTGGTAAGCTGTAGGAACAGGTCCTCAAGGGTCAGGTCGGTGTTCTTCAGCGCCAAAATGGGCCAGCCGTTCCTGGCCATCAGGGCAAACAGGTCCCTGCGAATATCAACGTCCGGCGCGGATTCCACGCTGAAGTCATAAGCGCCCTCCTCCTTCTCACCAAGGGAGTACACGTCCACAACACGCTCCATTGCCTCAAGAGCGTGCAGTATCTCCCGTTCCGGCCCCTCGGCGCGCATAATGAGCCTGTGGTCCTGGGAAAGGTCATGGGCCAGGGTATCGGTGGCCCCGTCAGCCACCAGCCTGCCGTTGTTTATAACTATGATGCGCTCACAGACCGCCTGCACCTCCGGCAGAATATGTGAGCTGAGTATAACTGTGTGGTTTCTCCCCAGGTTCTTTATAAGCGTGCGTATCTCGATTATCTGCTTCGGGTCCAGGCCCACCGTGGGCTCGTCCAGTATCAGCACCGGCGGGTTTCCGATAAGTGCCTGGGCAATGCCCACGCGCTGCTTATAGCCCTTTGAAAGGTTCCCCACCAGCCTGTTATACACGTTGTCAATCTTCACCAGCTCACATATCTCCTTGATATGCTGCTCTTTGGGCTGCGTGGCCTTCTTCAGCTCGTAGACGAAGTTTAAATACTCCTTCACCGTCATGTCCAGATACAGCGGGGGCTGCTCCGGCAGATAACCTATCATCCGCTTGACCTCGTTGGGGTCCTCCAGAGTGTTTTTCCCGGACACCGTCACGCTGCCCTCCGTGGCGGAGAGATAGCCGGTGATAATGTTCATAGTGGTGGATTTCCCTGCGCCGTTGGGGCCGAGGAAACCCACGATGGAGCCCTCCTCGATTTCAAAGCTCACGTGGTCCACCGCCAGGTTCGCGCCATAGCGCTTTGTCAGGTTCCTGACCTCTACCATTTCCGTGATTCCTCCTGTTTATATGTCTTTCTGTCATAAAATATTAAAATACAGCAGCTTCCTGCCAATTTAGAGCCGGTCTTTATAGTATGGCAAAATATTGCCCGTTTGTCAAGTGCATGGGAGCTTTTCATCAAACTGTAACACTTATGAAATATCTATCCATATCCCGGTATCTCTCATTATCGAGTTTGGGACGCTTTTATAGAAGCTCTGGGCCTCCCCGTTGGACGCCGTAAGCCCGACAAGCGTATCAATACCCTCCTCCTTCAGCGCCCTTCTCAGCGCGCCCATCAGCTTCTGTGCCACTCCCTTATGCCTATAGCTTTTCAGCACGCATATCCAGTCAAGATAAGCTTTCTTAGAGCCGTCAAAACGGCTGGCAATGACCGCCGAATCAATCCTTCCCACCACCCTGCCATCGGAATAAGCCAGGAGCGACACAGAGCCGTCAAAGGCACGGTCCTCAAAGCTGTCCTCAACCTGACGTATATAGGCGTCGTCTATCTCCCACCCCCAATCGCTCTCCTCCTCTCTAAGCCTTCGCTCGAAATCTAAAACCTCCCGTATTTTATCCTTCGTATACTTCTCGATCGTAAGCTCCGTTTTCTTCAAATAGTCCCAAAGCCCCCGGCATTTACCCATATAGTGATAGCTGTTCCCGCTCTTGCTTTCACCTATGCGACGAAGACCCAGACGTTCTAGTATCCCCTGCGACTTCAAATTTTCCTTATTGGAATAAGCCTGCACATAAGTTACGTCCCCCGGTATCTTATCCCCAAGCCAGCGGTACAGCTCTCTGAAAAGCCCGGTTCCCTGGTACTCCGGCCTTATTTGTATCTCCTCCATCATGAACACGTCGTTGCATATATCATACTGGAAATACCCGGCAAGCTCATCGCCACAAAGCATCAGCACCATCTGCCGCCATTCCTCCTGCAGGGCTGGGACAATATATTCCCGCCAAACCGCGAAATCCTCCTCAAAGGTCCCGCCTGTGGGAGCTATCAGGCTCATATTCCCGTGTAAAATTTTAAACAGCTGCAAAAGAATATCCTCGAGGGCAGCCTTCTCCAATAACTGAAAATTAAACCTCAAATCATAACCCTCCCCATGCCATTTCCGGGACAGTATATCACATAATTGTGAAAATTACGTGAAGACCTGGTGATTCTTGTTGACGTGGAGCCAACTTGAGTTTACAATATACTTTAACGGCATGAGATAAATAAAGCTGGAATTTGTAAAGGAGGAGACAGTTATGGCTGACATCAAGGCCTTCCGCGCCCTGCGTTATGACTTATCAAAAGCCGGTGATATTGGCGAACTTACCTGTGCGCCCTATGACATCATCAGCGAAGAACAGCGTCTGGAATATCTTAGACAAAATCCATATAATATTGTCCGGCTGGAGCTCCCAAAGGGGGAGGACCCCTATGCCCAGGCCGGAGAAACCCTGCGCAGTTGGAGGGAAAACGGCATATTAAAGCTGGATATGGACCCGGGCCTATATATCTACGAGATGGAATTCCTTGCAAATGTAGATAGGGGAGAGCCCAAAAAGCTCCGCAGTCTTATCTGCCGGGTGCGCCTGGAGGAATTTTCTGCCGGGATAGTCCTGCCCCACGAGGAGACCCTCAGCAAGGCTAAGCAGGACCGTTTCGACCTCATGTGCGCCGCGAACTGCAATTTCAGCAGCATCTACTCCCTGTACCAGGACCCAGAGCACGTCACCCGCAGGCGGTTGGACAATCTCGCGTCAGACTCCGCGCCGCGCTACAAGTTTTCAGACGGTCTTGTGACCCACCGACTCTGGGTTGTAAACGACCCCGCCGCCCTTGAAGCTATACAGGAGGATTTTGCCGGGCGCAAGCTTTATATTGCGGACGGCCACCACCGCTATGAGACCGCCCTTAACTACCGCCGCCACCTTAAAGAGCAGGGCACAGACTGCCCGGGCTCCGATTTCGTACTGATGACTCTGGCGGATATGTCAGATGATGGGCTCGTAGTGTTCCCGACCCACAGGCTGGTGCGCGGCCTTGAGAAATTTGACAGCCAGCAATTACTGAAAGCCTGCGAGGAATATTTTGATATATCTCCTGTTGAAGACAGCGTCAAAGCGCAGTCTGCCCTTGATTATGGATATATCAACGGCAAGCACTGTTTTGCTTTTTACGATAAAGAAAAATGGCATATTTTAACGTTAAAAGACGCTGGCGTTATGGAAAGCCTCCTCCCGGACAAGAGCTCTGCCTACCGCGAGTTGGATGTGACCCTCCTTCACACGCTGGTTTTAGAGCGCTTAATGGGTATAGACAGGGAAAATATGGCAAACCAGACAAACCTGACCTATACCCGCTCGGCGGAGGAAGCGGCGCGATCCGTTGCAAGCGGCGAAAGCAACTGCTGTTTTCTGTTGAATCCCACAAGGGTAGAGGAGATATGCTCCGTGGCCTCCTGCGGGGAGAAGATGCCCCAAAAGTCCACATACTTTTATCCCAAGCTTATTACCGGTTTTGTAATAAACGACCTGTCACAAAATTGAAAAGGAGGGCTTATTATGGAGCTTTATGAGAAAACTTTAAGTGTGCAGCATATTTATGATGGACGTATCATACACGCGCATGTGGACGACGTAGAGCTGGGAAACGGTGCCGTAACAAAGCGCGAGGTGGTGGACCATCCCGGCGGCGTTAGCGTAGCGGTGCTCACTGAGAAAAACGAGCTGATATTCGTGCGCCAATTCCGATATCCGTACAAGAAGGTGCTTCTGGAGCTGCCCGCTGGCAAGCTGGAGACCGGCGAGGACCCCTTTGAGGCCATGAAACGCGAACAACTGGAGGAGACCGGCACCAAGGGCGAGAGCTACGTATCCCTTGGCGAGGTTTATCCTACCCCAGGATATTGCGGCGAGATAATCCGGCTCTGGGCCTGTCGGAGGACAGAACGGCAGCAGGAGCTCCATCTGGACGAGGACGAGTTTTTGGACATTGAGCTAATACCTCTGGATAAGGCCGTTGAGATGGTCTTGAGCAACGAGATACCTGATGCAAAGACCCAAATTGGTGTGCTGAAGACCGCTTTTTTAGTAAAAAACCGGTTGATTTAGAAATAGAAAAGCTTTGAAAGGAAAAAACACCCATGAAAAATAAAGAAGTTACCGCTCTCATAATCATCATGATTCTCCTGCTGTTTCCCATGGTACTCTCCGACTGCGAAAGACAGCAGGACCCGTCTCAGCTGGTATCCTCCACAGCCGGGCCCACTGAAGCCCCTAATAATGAACCCTCCTCCCAACCTGAAAGCGAAACTAAAGCAACTCAGGAGCCTGAGCCAACCGAAGCTCCCGACAGCATGGTTAACTTTGAGGAGGTCTTTGCAGAGAATCCCATTGATTCCCAACTGGCGGATGCTCTCGACACGGCATCATCAAGCAGCGCCATATTAAAAGCTTATGAGACTGCGGGTAAATACTGGAGGGCCCTGGTGCCCATTGCCTACAATGCGGCAAAATCAGCCGCAGCCGAAGAGGACCAGGCTCAGCTTGAACAGGACCATAAGGCCTGGGAGGACACTATTGACGATGTTATCACCGCCATACAGGAGGAAAACAGCGAGGGTGCTGACGGAAAGATAACCGCGGCGCGGCTGATTGAAGAGAAATACCGTGAGACCGCAAAAGAATTATGCAAAATAGTTTATGCCGGGACTGGCGAACTCCCGGACTTTGCGCCCGCTATGTCCGATGAGCCTAAAGGATGATTTTTAGCATAAATACGGTCCTCTGCGTTAATGGTTAACGCAGAGGACCGTTGCTTTTACTGTTCAGTTTCCAACTCAGTATTGGTTTCCTCGGTCTCCTCCTTCGGCGCGCTGGCAAGTGTAACTATTTTCTCGCCCTCCTGCACACGCATAACACGAACGCCCTTGCTGGGCCTTGCACACTGGCGTACCTCACCGGCGGAGATGCGTATGATGATCCCATCGCTGGATATCATGATAATATCCTCCTCCGGGAATACCACCTTGACCCCGGCCACATCGCCAAACTTGTCCACGTGATAATTTTTGAGACCCTTACCTCCGCGCTTCTGCACCCTATAATCCTCAATAGGGGAGAGCCGCCCGAAGCCGGTCTCTGTTACCGTCAGCACCCTTCCGCCGTCCCGCAGCTGGTCCATGCCAACAATGGCGTCGCCCTCTCCCAGGCGCATCACCTTAACGCCCCGAGCGGCGCGGCCCATGGCCCTTATATCCTCCTCTCTCATGCACAGGGTCATGCCCTTCCTTGTGGAGAAGATAAGCTCGTCGCTGCCGCTGGTCACCAGAACATGGGCAAGGTAATCCCCCTCGTCCAGGTCCACGGCAATAAGCCCGGCCTTGCGCACATTGTTAAAGGCCGAGAGCTTCGTGCGCTTCACAACACCCCGGCGGGTAACCATGACCAGGAACTTATCGTCGTCCAAATCAGAAAGGTGTACAACAGAAGTGATATTCTCGTCCCCCTGCAAGGGCAAAAGGTTGCGTATATGCATACCCTTGCTGGTGCGGGAACCCTCCGGCACCTCATAGCATTTTACTCGGTACATCCGGCCCATATCCGAGAAGAACAGCACATAGTCATGGCTGCCGGTGACGAAGATATGGCTGGCGGCGTCCTCCTCCCGGCGGCTCATGGCGGATACGCCCCTGCCTCCGCGTTTCTGGGTGCGGTAATTCTCCATCTTCTGGCGCTTTACATAGCCGTATCGGGTGAGGGTCAGCACACACTCCTCAACGGGTATCAGGTCCTCTATGTCCACCTCTCCGCTGATAGCCGCTATCTCCGTGCGCCGCTCGTCGCCGAAGCGCTTCTTCATGTCTATGGCCTCGTCCTTTATGATGCCAAGCCTCCTGGCTTCACTCCCGAGGATATCCAAAAGGTCCGCTATTTTTGCCCTGAGCCCCTCCAGCTCCTCCTCCACCTTGGACCTCTCCAGCCCGGTCAGCTGGCCAAGCCGCATCTGCACAATGGCCTGTGCCTGGGGGTCGTCCAGGTCAAAGCGCTCCATAAGCGCGGCCTTGCCCTCGGGAATAGACTTGGCGGCGCGCAGCATGGCAACCACCTCGTCGATAAAGTCCAGGGCTATCATCAGCCCCTCGAGTATATGGGCACGGTCCTGGGCCTTCTTTAGGTCGAACTGGGTGCGCCGGGTTATTACCTCCAGCTGGAACTCAATGTACTTTTTCAGTATCTTCTCAAGGTTCAGTATCTCCGGCCTGCCGTCCACCAAGGCAAGCATTATAACGCCGAAGGATATCTGCATCTGAGTCAGGGAGAACAGGTGATTCAGCACTATCTGGGGCGACGCGTCCCGTCGCACATCTATAACTATTCTCATGCCCTCGCGGTCAGAGTGGTCGTCGATATTTGTAATGCCGTCTATGCGCTTATCCTTTACAAGGTCCGCTATGCTCTTGATAAGCTCGGCCTTATTAACCTTATAGGGTATCTCCGTCACGATTATCTTGGAGCGCCCGGACTTTTCCTCCTCCTCTATCTCCGTCCTGGAGCGCACCACTACCTTGCCGCGCCCGGTGGCGTAGGCCGCCCGGATGCCGCTGCGGCCCATGATTATACCGCCGGTGGGGAAGTCCGGGCCTTTGATATGCTCCATCAGATCATCGAGGGTGGCATTAGGGTTGTCTATCATGCAGCAGACCCCGTCCAGCACCTCGTTTATGTTGTGGGGAGGCACATTTGTCGCCATACCCACGGCTATGCCCATGGAGCCGTTTACCAAAAGGTTTGGAAAATGGCTGGGCAGTACGGTGGGCTCCTTTAAGCGATCGTCATAGTTGGGCTGGAAATCTACGGTGTCCTTATTTATATCGTCCAGCATCGCGACAGATAGCTTGGTCATCCTGGCTTCGGTGTATCTTGGCGCCGCCGGCGGGTCTCCGTCCACGGAACCGAAATTACCGTGGCCATCCACAAGCATATATCTGAGTGAAAAATCCTGTGCAAGGCGCACGAGAGCATCATACACCGAGGCATCGCCGTGGGGATGCCAGGAGGCCAGGGTTTTGCCCACAGTATCCATACACTTGCGGTAGGCGCTGTCCGGCCAGAGTGAGTCCTGGTACATCTGGTAAAGTATCCGCCTGTGAACAGGCTTCAGGCCGTCCCGTACGTCCGGCAGGGCCCTCTGCACTATAACCGACATGGAGTAGTCCAGGAAGGACTGCTCCATCTCCTCTGACAGCGCTACATCTATAATACGTCCTTCCTGCTCCTCCGGCGGCACATTCTTATTGTCAAAATCAGACATTCATTTTTCCTCGCTTCCCCGTTTAAACGTCCCAGTTTGCCTTCTGCGCGTTCTCTACGATAAATTCCCTGCGGGGCTCCACCTTATCACCCATCAGCACGGTAAACACCTGGTCGGCCTTAGCGGCGTCGTCCACCTCTCCCCGCCGCATGATCCGCACGGCCGGGTCCAT